>OJKJ01000630.1_pt1 | contig 17345 bp, 14 predicted proteins | sample 1596491 | NCBI WGS metagenome assembly OJKJ01 (sample SAMEA4350160, study PRJEB24818) | metagenome | biome: human; feature: gut; material: faeces | place: Denmark | collected 2013-09 | reverse complement strand
TTGCAGAGTAGTGCGTTCATGTCTGCTTTGTTCTGTTTCTCGATATCTGACCTTCTCTACTCTTCTTTTTTTGTTTTTTTTTTTTTAATGATACGGCGACCCCCGAGATCCCCACTAGGTCGCTCGTCGGCAGCGTCAGGTGGTTATAAGAGACAGGTCTTGTGGCCCTTGCTCAGGCACATGCCGATCTCCGTGGTGTCGCTGATCCCGCCCCAGGCCGCGTTCATGGCGTCCGGGGTTCCGTCCTCGCCGTAGGTGGCTACAATGAGCACCGGCTGCGGGTACAGGTAGGGTTTTGCTCCGAAGTTCTTTCTCATTTCCAATACCTCCTCGTGTTGTTCAACTTTACTTTTTACAATTCGGGTAATATGATACTTTGTCACCAGCCGCCAGGCTTACTCCTGACGTTTCACTCTGTTTTATCTGTGACAATTTCTTTCTCAAGCGGATATCGCGGATCCGGCCGTGCAGGAGACGCGCAGTCTCTGAGGGTGTTTATTGAAGAAAAAATGATAAATTCATAGATCATATTTTAGCCCAAATCAGTTTGATTTGCAAGTTTTAGCATATATATTAGCTTATTTTTCCGTATTTTATTTTACAACGTTTTCTTTTTCAAACACAAGCGCTAATGCCTTCATCCATCGCACTCCCGCACCGCCGGTACCCCAACGCACAAAAACGCCGCCACCAGCACCAGCGCGCCCGCAATCAGAAACCATTTCTCAACCCCATACCGCTCCGCAAACGCGCCGGAGACCACCAGTCCCAACGGCCCGCTGAGCAGCCGGATGCTGGAGGACAGGGACAACACCCGGCCAAGGTGGCGGTCCTCGAAGTTGCTCTGAAGGAGCGGCGTGTACATTCCCCAGTAAAATGGGCCGGACACGCCCATGAGCCAGGAACAGGCGGCGAACAGCCAGAAGCCGCCGGACGGCAGCATACCGGAGATAAATAAGCTGAAGCTCATGAGAAGGAACGAGCCCACAATGGTGTAGACCCTGTTTTTCGTCCCTCCCCACCTGGACAGCACCAGGGAACCGAACAGCAGGCCAACGGAGAATACCACCTCCACGATGCTGGCGTTTGTGCTGGTGCCGTTGAAATAGGACATGCTCATCAGGGGAAACAGGGCGCTGGTGGGCATCAGCGCCAGGGTGTACAGGCTGCCGATCATCACCAGCCCCAGCATCCCCTTGTTGGTCTGAAGAATGCGAAATCCCTCCATCGCCTCCCGCAGCACCCGCACGCTGCCGCTGTTCTCATCCCGCTGCAATTCAGGTATCACGGCGATCCCCAGGGTAAACACCGCGATCAGCGCGCCGATGACGTCCAGAAAAACGATTCCGCTTAAGCTCCAGGAGCTGTAGAGCACAGCCGCCACCGCCGGGCTTAAAATCTGGGATACGGACTCCAGGGCCTGGGAGTAACCGGAACACCTAGTCAGCTGGTCCGGTGGAACAATCTGAGGCGTGACCGCCTGCAGGCACGGCGTGTGGAAGGCGGCGCCCACAGAGCGGAGCAGCAGCACGACTAGAATCAGCTCCGTGGACAGCGCGCCCATCCATCCGGCCGCCACCATGGCAAAGCTGGCCGCGGAGATCAGCAGGTCCGAGATGATCATGATCCGCTTTCGGCTGTACCGGTCGATGAACACTCCGATAAACGGCCCCAGAACGCCCTGGGGCAGAAAGCCCATCATCATGGCGATGGTCAGCACCATGGCAGAGCCGGTTTGGTCCGTCAGATACCACACGATGGCGAACTGGAGGACAGAGCTTGAGAACTGTGAAAAAGCCTGGCCGGTCCAGATGGTGAAGAAATTTTGTTTCCAGTTAGTTGATGCGGTGTTCATTTCGGTCCTCCCGTGGTGTCCTCGCGTTTCATCCTATTACTTTTCGCGTATCTTCGCATAGTATACCATAAAAATTCGGAGGGTACCACAACGCTATCTCACGCCTCTATCCCAAAAACGATTGAACCTTATCCTCCGGCATAGATCCAAGCCGCCTGTCCAGCAGATCCAAAAAGCGTCGAATGGCGGTAAGCTTTTTATTCCCAGAGTGCTCCAAAAACACATAGAGCGAGATTTGTTCGTCAAAATGGTCTGCATGCCAGGCTTTGAATTCCTTGTTCCATGCCACGTAAATTTCCTTCTCTTCTTTCATGCAGCCCGTGGTAATGAACCCGTTTTCATTTGGCAGCTCCCGGTAAGTGGCCACCACAAAGGCTTCTGCGTAGGCCGAGCGAATCTGGGTTCTGGCGGGAAGAGGCTGGGTGTAATCCTGTAATGTGATAAATGCCAGGTCGTAAATTCCCCCGCTCCATATACTGGTAGGCGTCCTCGAAAAAGGCGTTGACAGCCGGGCGGGGACCCCGTGGAGATCGGTGCGTATGATCTGGGCAGTGACGTTTTCAGTTACTACATGAATGCAATCGGCACCCCTGGAGCGTATTTCTTCCTGCTGTCCGGGTATGAGGGTGGTGAACGATTATTTGAACCAGTAGAGAACAAAGAAAACCGCACGGCATAGGCGAATCACCTTGCCGCGCGGTCTTTTAGAAACTTATATTACTATCACGTACTTTTGGCTCAATCACAGTTCCCTGGCGCCCTCATCCCCTCCGGCAGCGGACACCGATAAGGCTTTCCCTTTGTTGCCTTCCTAAATTCCTGCCCCGCCTTTTCCAGCAGTTCCGTAACCGTGAGCAGTTCAAGTGCAGATTTTGCCAGTATTTTTGCCCCATACAGCATCCCCTTCCAGCCAATGCTGTTGGCGGAGCAGGCGGTGACCTGCCAGCTGTGCCCCGGCGCACCAATATTGCTGCACGCCGTAGTAAAAAAGGCGGTGGGGACGATATGCGCCACATCTCCGATGTCCGAGGAACTGCAATCGCCATGTGTGAGCATGGGAAGGACTCCCTCATGGATCTCCATGTTATCCGGCAAATCGTACCGGCCCAGCACCGCCGCCCGGTTCGCTTCGTTGAAGCGGTTCAGTTCAGACGCGTATGCGATCTCCTCCCCGGTCCAGGGTTCCTGCTGGATCTCCAGCATGGCCTGGTGAACCACCTCCTCCAGCACGCTGTTGTTTAACGTATCATAACACCCGCCCAAATACTCTACCTCCAGTTTAGTGCCGGTCATAAGGGCCGCCCCTCTCGCCACGTCCACCAGCCGCTCATACACCGCCTCCACGTCCTCCCGCTTCGCCGCTCTCACAAAATACCAAACGCACGCCCGGTCCGGGACAATATTGGGAACTGTCCCGCCTTCCGTGATCGCATAGTGGATTCTGGCGTCAGGCTTGATATGTTCCCTGAGATAATTGGCTCCGATGTCCATCAGTTCCACCGCGTCCAACGCCGAGCGGCCATTGTAGGGATCCGCGGAGGCATGGGCGGAAATTCCCTTAAAATGGAACTTTGCCATATCCGCGGCGGTCATGTTTCCACAGGTCGTCATATTGCTCTCCATAGGATGGAACGCCAGGGCCGCATCCAGCCCGTCAAACAGACCTGCCCGCGCCATAAAGGGCTTTCCCGTGAGAACCTCTTCCGCCGGGCAGCCGTAGAATACGATTGTTCCTGGTATGTGATCCCGCTCCATCTGCGCTTTCAGGGCAATGACAGCGCCCACATTTGCGCCGCAGATCAGGTTGTGACCGCAGCCGTGGCCGTATTTCTGTCCGGGAACCGGCTCGGGCGCGCTGCTCCTTGTCTGGCTCAGTCCCGGGAGCGCGTCATATTCGCCCAGAAAACCGATGACCGGGCGTCCCGTTCCAAAGCAGGCTTTGACAGCGGTCTTAATCCCTCCGGCCTCCCGCTCCACCTCAAACCCATGTTTCTCCAAAAGATCTGCGGTCCAGGCGCTGGCCTTGAACTCCTCATAGGGCCCTTCCGGGTTCTCCCACAGAGCGAGACTCAGTTTGATTATTTCTGCCCTATTTCGTTCAATTTCTGAACAGATAAATTCTGCGTCCATCACAACCTCCTCCACACATCCCTGATCACAGGAAAATGTTTCCGGCCAGTATCCCCAATGCGTTTCCGATGATATACCCGTACACGCCAATCAGCACCGCCGGTATCATCAGCCTCTGCCACTTTTTACTCCCCACATAGGCACAGGCTGTGGCCGGACCGCCGTAACTGGAGTTGATTGAGATCAGGGCTTCCTCCAAATTCATTTTAAAGATTTTGGCAATGCCCAACGTGATCGTCATGATGAAGAAAATGATGATGATTTCAGCTACAACGATCATCGGGGCGATCTGAATGATTTCGATGATGCTGGCTCCCGTGCCCATCACCGTCATAAACAACAGCAGCATGAAGGAGCCGATCTCCTGCCCAAACCGCATGGATTCTGCGAACCTCGGAAATGTGGTGACGATCACCAGGGTCAGGACGGACGTGACCAGATAAATATTGCTGAACAGCATGTCAAAAACGGTGGGTAATCCCAGCGAGCCCATGAAATTACAGATCAGCGTGGACACTCCCAACACGCCGAAGGAGAAGGCCATCAGCTTCGCAAATCCAAGCACCGTATATCCAAGCGCCTCCCCGGCTGCCGCTGTCTCCACCTGCTGGGCAGGGCATACTTCCTGGGCTTCCAGCTCGTCCATATAAGGGTGTCTGAAATTCTTTTTGAAAAATTTCAAGTTGGGGATCATCCCGATGATAACCAGGAAGGACACCGCCACCAGATTGCTTCCCACCGCGGCCGCTCCCACCACGTCGTGGCTTACGTTAAAGGTTTTCGCCATTGCCGCCTGGTTGACCGTACCTCCGGTACACACTCCCACCTCCATGGCCACATACCCGGCGATATCTTTTGCGAAGTAGGCGTTATTCCGAAACAGAAATCCTACCGCAATACCGCCGATCACAGCGCCCGCACAGGCCACGTTCATCAGAATAAACGAATGACCGCTCTCTTTTATGATTCGTTTGATATTCGCCTCGAGCAGCACCATGGGGATTGCAAGAGGCATAATATAATCGTAGACAACGTCATATGCGCCGGATGCAGTTGGCAGCACATGACAGGTGACAAGCGCAACGGCCGTGAATATGCTGACGCCCATACCAGATAAAATACCGGCCCAGCGCCATTTTTTTTCGGCATACATCCCAAAGGCCGTGACTCCAATGATGATTGCAAAGATTAACAGGGTATCATTGATTAACACTCCATCCATATGTATTCCTCCGCTTTCGTAACGGTTCAAGGTCTGCCGGTTCTCTATCTCTCTTTTGATTTTAAAATATAACCCATAAATTCAATCATTATTCTGGCCGCGAAGATCCCCGTATACCCGGATGGATCATACTGGGGAGCAACCTCCACCAGGTCAAATCCCACAACCTCCCCTTTCTTTGTGATTCCATAGAGAAGATCATTGATTTCATAGTAGTCAAGCCCGCCGGCAGAGGGTGTTCCCGTTCCCGTGACCAGAGCCGGGTCCGTTCCGTCGATATCGTATGTGATATAGTAATGCCTGGCCGGTGGAATCTGACTGAGCGCGTAATCAATTCCCTTCTTTTTCACATCTCTGGCAGAAATGATCACGCTTCCATAGGCCCGGGCTGCCTCAAAGTCAGACTTCATGCTGCTGCCAAGGCCCCTGATCCCCACCTGGGCCATGCCGCTCACATGGTTCATCTCGGAAAGCCTGCGCATAGGACTTCCCTGCCCCAATCTCTGTCCAGCCCGCTCGTCGCACCAGTCCAGATGAGCGTCGATCTGGACCACACAGACCGGTCCCAGGCTGTCCAACGCCCTGACGACCGGTATTGTAATGGAATGGTCTCCCCCCATCACCACAGGCATAGCGCCTTTTGCAACAATCTTGCGCACCGATTCCTCGATGTTCCGAAAGCTCTGCTCCAGGTCGCCGTGGACGATATCGGCGTCGCCGCAGTCCACGATGCGCCAGCGGCTGTCCAGAAACATCTCATCTCGATCCGGATCATAGACCCCGTCGTCATTGGTAAACGCCGTCAGTTTGGAGCCGGCCCGGATGCATTCCGGCCCCTGATTGGTGCCGGAGCGGTATTGGATTCCCATGTCATAAGGCACGCCCAGAACCGCCACATCGGCCTCTAACTGGTCCAGGTCCGTGCAGATCTCCTTTTTCATAAACGAGCATATGCCTGTCATCGGCAGATTTAATCGCTTTCCATCCATGTCATAACCTCCATAAGAAACTTGGTTGAATCGTTCCGCTTCAGGGCCCTTCAGCTTTGTCCTTCATCTTATATGCATGTCCGGGGCCGGTCAACGGCAAAAATAATTCAATTTTGAATTATAATGTTGAATTGCCCGTTCACGTTTTATGATATAATCAAGGAAACGCATCACTGGTCATCAGCCTGGCGGCAGATGACAAGGATCAATAAAGTAACGCAGGAAACAAACAAGGGGGGAATTATGGACGCAAAATACGTTGATAGTGTTCCAATTTTTTACTTTAACCAGAGTATCCGGGATTTGCTCCACTATCTGCTGCAAAATGAGATAGAAAAGGATCACATCATTTTGTGTGACGCCAGGAGAAAACCCTGCGGAATCATTCACACCGGCAAGCTCTATAAGGAAATTGCCTTCGGCCTGCAATTCGATCATGTATTAGAGTCCATCTGCGACAGCAGCTATATAACGATCTCACAGAACTGCCGCTTCATCAACCCGGAACTGGTCGCGGGCAAAACCATTGTGGTAACTGATGAGGAAGGCCGCTGTGTCGGGATTGCCAATCAAACAGCCCTCCTGCTGGATCAGATTGAATCCGACGATACCTACCGGAAAAAAATCAGCAAATCCTTCCTGGCCGATCTCAATTTCGGTTTCATTTTCTCGGATATTCACGGAAATGTTCTGAGCATGAATACGGCCGCCAACCGTCTGCTCTACAAAACCGGCCTGTCCAGCATTGGGCGGATCGACGATCTCCTCCCCAGATTCAATTACTCCAACCTCAAGCAGACCTATCAGGCCGTATACAGTGACATCAGCCTGGAAATTCAATCTTATCCCTATTACGAGGAGGGCGAACCAGTCAAAATCGCCCTGTTTCTGTTCAATCTGTCGGAACTGCATGCCAGCAGAAAATCTTTGGCCGAGGTAAAGGCGAAGTACAAGGAGCTGTTAGAGATCGCCAACCACTCTTACGACGAGATATACGTCACGGACAACACCTGTATGTGTGTATTTGTAAATAAGGCATGTGAGCGGATTTACGGTCTGAAACGGGAAGAGATGCTGGGAAAAACAAGCGCGCAGATGAAGGCGGGCGGGTTCATTTCCTCTGATCTCAGTGAAAAAGTCGTCAAAACGAAGCGCCGGCTCCAGGAAGTTCAGACGACTAAAATCGGGCAGAAAATCCTGGTCATCGCAAGCCCTATATTGGACAAAAACGGGGATGTGCGCAGAGTTGTGATCAACTCCAGAGAAATTTCCGATATGATCGACGTCAGAGTCTCGGCAGACAATTTGAGCCGCCAGAACTGCTCCAATATTACGGACAAACTCATGGATCTGACCCTGACGTCCAATAAGATTGTGGCCGAATCCGGGACCATGCGCAAGGTGATCAAACAGGTGACCCGTATCTCCCAGACAGACGCCCACGTTCTGATCTCAGGAGAGACCGGCGTGGGCAAGGACGTGATCGCCACTCTGATCCACGAAATCAGCAGCCGGCGCGGCCACAATCTGGTCCGGCTGGACTGCGGGGCTCTTTCCGGTGAACTCATAGAATCGGAACTGTTCGGCAGTGAAACGACGGCTGCCATTGCCGGACGTAACGTGGGAAGACCCGGCTTGTTGGCGCTTGCGGACAAAAGCACTCTGTTTTTGGATAAAATTGACGAATTTCCCTATGACCTTCAGGGGAAACTTTTGCACGCAATCGACGACAAATGCTATACGCCCATGGGCAGCAGCCGGTCCGTCAATAGCGATTTCCGGCTCATTGCCGCCACAAGCAAAAATCTTCCCGAGCTGGTCCGGGAAGGACGGTTTCGGGAAGATTTATACTACAGACTAAATGTGATGTCGGTGGTGATTCCCCCTCTCAGGGAACGCCGGGAAGATATTCCGTTTCTGATACAAAGTTTTTTGAGCAGCATCAATAAAGCGGCGGGAACCCAGAAGCGCATCAGCCCGGAGACGATTGAACACCTGAAGCGGTATCGATGGGGCGGAAATCTGCGGGAGCTGAAAAATATGTTGGAGCAGCTCTGCATACTTTCCGACGAGGACCTAATTACGGAAAAGGATCTGTCTCTTTTGCCGGAATTTGCAGCCACTGAGACGGATCCTGCCGACGATTACATCTCCCTGATCGGACAGCGGGAGCTGCCCGCCATACTGGATCTGTTTGAGGAAAAGCTGCTCAGGAGTTCCGTCAAGCGGTGCGATTCCACTTACAGCCTCGGGAGACTGTTGGGGATCAGCCAGGCTACGGCTGTGCGGAAATTACAGAAATACGGGCTGAAATTTTAATTCCCGCCGTTTTCCCCCTCCTCCAACTCATACGCACTCACCAGATAATAATGCCTCCCATTCGCGCTGGTCTCCATCTTAGCAAGCTTCCTCATCGCCGCCGCCTTCCACCTGCGGGCCTCCTGAATCATTTCCCCGGCATTTAACAACAGGTCGCAAAGCTCCAGCGCCCACTGGTATTCCTTCTCCTCCACCGCGGCTTGAACCGCGCGCAGGACCGCCTGCGGGCCGCCCATCAGGGCGACGGCCTTTTCGCCTCGTTTCCCGGGGGCCAGGGGGTGCAGATGGGTGGGGTTGCCGTCGAACCAGCCCGCGTAGGCCGTGAAGATCGCCCGGACCGTCCACTCTACCGTGCCGTAATACTCCCCGAGGTAGGGCAGGTCTGCATATTTCTCCGGCAGGGCGATCTCCGCGGCCAGCGTATCCATGTCCTTGCCCTCGTTCATTCCGCGGAGTGTCTCTTCCAGCACATAGGCGATGGCGTTGCGGAAATTGGCCAGCACCTCCTCCACCTGTTCCCGGCCACAGACGGGCTTCGTATGCCCGGGCAGCAGGTATTCGGCCTCATAGGAACGGATCTTGTCAAGGCTTCTGACCCAGGCGGCGATATCCCGGTACTGGCCGCCTCGGATGGCGTAGAGATTTGGCCAGCAGCCATAATAATTGTCGCCGCAGCAGAGCACTTTTTTCTCAGGAAGCCAGACCATAATCTGGTCGTCGGTCTCGCCCTGAATCCGCGTCATCTCCACGGTGACGCCGTCGATTTCCCGGATCACCTGATCCTGGTCGTAAACAACAGTCGGCTTGCGGAAGGCCCTGGCCTCCCCGTACACCGCGCCGGTGCGGATTCCGATTCCCTGGGAAATGTTCTCCTCGTCGCTCAGGCTAAAGCCGAACTGGCGCGCGCCCCGTTTGTTCAGGATATCCTGCACCACGCCGCTGTGTTCCAGCACCGGGACGCAGGGCGAAAAAGCGATGGCCTCCGGATTCGAGAGATCGAAGGCACCGGCGCCGCCCCTGTGGTCCACGTGGCTGTGGGTGTAGATGATGGTCCCCACCTCTTTCCCGGTTGCAGCGTGGATGATCTCCCGGAGGCGCTCTCCCCGCTTGCCGGTGTCCAGGGTGTCAACCAGGATGACGGAGGTATTTCCTTCGATAAAGATTGCGTTGCTGTGGCCGATGCTTAAAGCAATCCAGACGCCCGGAACGATCTCCTCCACTGATTCCTGAAATGTATTCTCTGTGAAATTCCTTAAATCCTGTTCTCCATTTTGTTTTAACACTTCTTTACCCCCTAATCTGAAATATAGTTCGATGTTTCATCATCACATTCATTGGATATCAATTCAAATCCGCATTGCCTGCAAAATCCTGATCCCAATTCTTACGATTCTCCGGGCTGAATAGGGACAGATAGAGGTCACCAAACCGCCTTCCCGTCTTTCATTCAGGCTCCGGCTCAATATGCACAGAAGTCTTACATCATAAATACAACTATACTACAACCCCCTCCCACTGAAAAGCAAAAAACGGAAACAGCCCCGCGGATATCTCCGCGCAACCGTTCCCGTTTTCATTTCCATTTCTATCACTCGCGCCCCCCGGCCGTCTCCTCCGCGATCATCTCCCGCAGAACCGACACCACCAGCGCGTGGTCCTCATGCTCGGCCAAGCCGGATACCGTCACCGTGCCCACAATGCCGGCGCCCTTCACGCACACCGGAACCGCACCCCCGGCGGCCGCGTAGAGCCCGTCCTCCAGGCCGTACCGCGGCCCGATGGAATCCCCCTTCAGTTTCATATACAGGGACATTTCATAGGAGCTCTTGAAAAACTTGTATACCGTATTTTCTTTCCGCCTGATCCACTCGTCGTTGATGGGGGTAGTCCCCGCCATGGCGCAGGCAAAGAGCCGCCTGCGGTTCAGCGTCACGGAAATGGCCACCGCGTACCCCTTCTCCAGGGCGGTCTGCCGGAGGCGTTTTCCCGTCTCCCAGGCCGTCTCTTCGTCAAAGGCGGTGAACACCAGCTCCTCCTGCTCCCGCCTGATTCTCTCTATCTCTTTTTGCAGTTCTTCCATATCACTTGCTGGTCTCCATGGTAACCCCTTTGCCGCACAGGCCCTCGAAGTCCTTCACAAAGGCCTCCACCGCCATGGTTACGGAATCATTTTTGATCAACGCCTCAATGACGTCCGGGGAAATGGTTGCGGCTCCGATGCCGTACTCACACAGCTCCTGCACCTGCTGGGAGTTCTTGAAGCTGGCCGCCAGCACCTGGCAGTTCAGGCCGTTCTTCCTGAAAATGTCGTGAATGTCCTGGGCCGTCTTCACGCCGTCGCCGCCCAGATTGTCGATGCGGTTCACGTAGGGCGCAGCGTAGTCCGCTCCCGCCTTGGCCGCGAGAAACGCCTGCATCCGGGTGTAGATGGCCGTGGCCGTGACCCGGATTCCCTCCCCGTGAAGCAGCTTCATGGCTCTCAGGCCCTCTTTGGTGGTGGGCACCTTGACGTAGGTGTTTTTCCCAAGCACCTCCACGATCCGGTGGCCGTCCCGCACCATACCCTCAGCGTCCTGCGCGATCACCTGCACGTGCAGCTCCGCATCCGGCCCGATGAATTCCCGGATTTCCGTGAGCACCTCGTAGGGCTGACGGCCGCTTTTGGCCAGGATGGACGGGTTGGTCGTCACCCCGTCCACGGCAAAGGTGTTGTAAATGTCCTTGATTTTTGCAATATCCGCGTCATCGATTATAAATTTCATATTCTGTACCTATCCTTCCACAATCACATTTCTGACTCCATTTTCCCGCGCTGTCCGGGCAAATGCTTCCATCTCCTCCGCCGTGTAGCGCCCGGGGTTCTCTTTGAAACAGAACTCCCGGTCCACCAGATGATATTTGGCTTCCGCCAGCGGATTGTAATTGAGCAGCTCCCAGGTGACGTCCGGGTAGATGCCCGACAGAATCCTGGCGATTCCGGCGATATTTTCCCGGTACGCCGTGTATTCAGGGATCAGGGGCGTCCTGATGACGGCCCGGTCCCGCTTTTCGGATGTGAGCAGCAGCTCCAGATTGCTTAGAATCTGCTCATTGGAGGCCCCCACGTACCGTCTGTGGCGTTCCCTGTCACAAATCTTCACGTCCGCGTAGATCAGATCCAGGTACGGCAGCACCATACGCAGCGCCTCCGAACCGGCGTAAAGGGAGGTCTCCATGGCCGTGTGCACGCCTTCCTCCTGCATCCGCTTTAGCACCGCGGCCGCAAATTCCGGCTGGAGAAGCGGCTCCCCGCCCGAAAAGGTGATCCCGCCCCCATATTTGAAAAACGCCCGGTCCTTCAAGAGCTCCTCCACGGCCTGGCCGACGGTCGCCGTCCTGGAATCCCAGGCCAGGGCCCCGGCCGGACAGGCGTCCACCAGGGCGAGCCAGTCTTCCGGCCGGTCCGGGTGAATCCGCACGCCGTCCGCCTCCCGGGTCATTCCGCCCTGTTCTGCCAGGCGGCAGCAGATGCCGCAGCCCATGCATTTGGTTGGAAAATGCAGGGGCCGGGGCTTCACGGAGATTCCCTCCGGGTTGTGGCACCAGACGCAGGACAGGGGGCAGCCCTTCATGAACATGGTGGTTCTGATCCCGCCCCCGTCGTGGGTGGAAAATCGTCTGACATCAAAGATGGTTCCCGTCATTGGCCGGCCTCCCTATCAGATATCCGTATAGCTGGTTCTGGCTATGATTTCCTGCTGCAGCTCATCCGCCAGCTCCGTAAAGTAGGCGGTGTATCCGGCCACGCGGATGGTCAGGCCCCGGTACTGCTCAGGGTTCTCCCTGGCGGCGATCAGGTCCTCCCGGCGCACCACGTTGAACTGAATGTGGGGGATTTCCAGGTCCACGAAGGTTCTGAGAAATGCGGCGAACTTGTCGATTCCCGTCTCCGTCCTGAAAAACTCCGGCAGAAATTTCATGTTCAGAAGACCGCCGTTGCTGGTCAGGTTCCGGTCCAGCCGGGCCACTGAGTTCAGCACGGCCGTGGGGCCGGAAATGTCTCTGCCGTACACTGGCGACATCCCGCCGTCGGCTAACGGCGTCCTGGCCAGTCTCCCGTCCGGCCCTGCTCCCACGTTCTCCCCCATGGGCACATGGGCCGAAACCGTGTACATGCCGGTGTGGTAGCGGCCGCCCCTGTAATTGGTATAATGGGACAGCCTTTCCTTGAAATATTCCGCCCACTTGGCGCCCAGCCGGTCCACCCACTCCACATCGTTGCCGTATTTGGGCGCTTTGTTGAGCAGGGTGGCGCGCAGGACTTCATCTCCCTCGAAATTGTGCTCCAGGGCCCGCAGCAGTTCCTCCCTGGTAATGCGCTTCTCGTCAAATACCAGCTTTTTCAGGGCCGCCAGGCTGTCCGCCAGGTTGGCCACCTGGATCATCTGGATGCCGGACAGGTTGTACCGGGCTCCGCCCGCGGTCACGTCCATCCCCTTCTCCATGCAGTCGTCGATCACCGTAGAGAGGAAGGGCGAGGGAAGAAGCTCCATGTGGGCCTTTTCCACCGCCTCGCAGGCTTTCACCATCCGCTCCATGTACTCGTCCAGATACCGCTTCAGCACGGCCTCCAGCTCCTCGTAGGTGTCATAGGTGGTCAGGTCGCCGTAGTCCGGGCCCAGTTTAGCGCCGGTCAGAAGGCATTTCCCGCCGATGAGGGTCAGCTCCAGGGCCTTGTTCAGATTGAACATGGCGGCGTCGCTCCACCCCAGATTGTTCCCCTGGGTGGTCAGCTCCACGCAGCCCACCACGGCGTAGTCCCGGGCGTCCTTCTCGTCGATTCCCAAAGATTCCAGAGCGGGTATCACCGCATTGTCATTGAAGAACTGGGGCATCCCGCTGCCCTTTGCCACCACCCGGATGGCCGCCTTCAAAAACTCCTCCCCGGTCCCCGGGTGGAGACGGACGGAGAGATTGGGCTGGGGCAGGCCCAGATGCTCCTGGGCTTTCAAAAACAGGAAGGACAGGTCGTTGACAAAATCATTTCCGTTCTCATCCTGGCCGCCGGTGACGATGTTGAAGCCGATGGGAAAACCCGCGAAGAATTTGGCGCTGTTGGCATTTCTCAGGTAGACGATCTGGTTGAATTTCAGCCACAGACACTCGATGATCTCCAGCGCCTTTTCCTGATCCAGCGTCCCGGCCTCAATATCTCTATTATAATACGGCTCCAGGTAACTGTCCATCCGGCCCGGCGAAAAGGACGAGGCGTTGGACTCCATGTGCAGGATCACGAACAGAAACCAGATGGACTGCACGGCCTCGTGGAAGGTCTCTGCGGGCCGATTGGACAGGTTCCGGCAGTTTTCCGCCACGGTTCTCATGCTCTCCTGAAGTTTCAGGTCCTGTTCCTGACCGGCCAGCTCCTCCATCAGATCGTGGTAGCGGTCCATGAACGCCATGGCGCCCTCCATCACCAGCGCCACGCTTCTGTAGAAATCCGCCTCCGTGCTCTGGCCGTCCGCGTTCTCAAGGCGCTCAAGGGCCTCCTTCCGCAGCGCCGCCGGGCCCATTTTCAGCCATCGGGCGCAGTCCGGGCAGATGTGGCCCTGGGCGTGGTCCTTCTGGTTGATCTTCACCACTTTGGCGATCTGGTCCAACTCCCCGCCGTAGCGCGCCCGCAGCACGTCCTCCAGGGATTTCCCCTCCCAGTAGGGTTTTATCTCCTCCCGGAAGCAGCGGATATCCTCCTCCCGCACCTGAAAGCGGTCCTGGGGGCGGGTGGGGAGCGTTTCAAACTCCCTGTCCACCCAGGAACTTCCGCTCTCGGGAAATACCACCCCGTAGCGGACTCCCGCCGTCCGGTTGCCCACGATCAGCTCCTCCGGCTCCACCCGGATCTCCATCTGCTCCAGCGCGGCTTTCAGCGCCAGCGCCCTCTGGATGATCCTGGGCTTCTCCTCATTGGCCTGGTAGGTCTTTGTGATAATCTTTGCCTGTTCAATGGACGCGTACCGCGGTTCGGACAGCATCCGCTCCTTCAGCCGCCCGATCCGGGCGGTCATCTTTAATTCCTCCACCGGCGCACACCTCCCGCGGTCAAGCATTCTGATTCTTCTCGTTCAACAATTTTTCAATCTTTCCGATAATGGCGTCGGCCTTCTTGATGGCGTCCCCGATCCACACTCTCACGATGGGAATATCCTTAAAACGGTCCTCGCCCAGAATCGACATATCCTTTGTCAGGATAATGGCTTCGGCCGCAGCCACGTCCTCGGCCGTAATCTCATTTTCCACTCCGATGGAGCCCTGAGTCTCCACCTTGATCTCAATTCCGCGTTTCTTAGCCGCCTTCTGCAATGCCTCGGCCGCCATATAGGTATGGGCAACGCCCGATGGACAGGATGTAATTGCCAGTAATTTCATAATCTATGTTCTCCTTTCGCTCTACTCAAAGCTGATATCGATATCGTCCCCGGAATCTTCCACCGTCTTTTCAGCAGCCGGTTTTTTCACCAGGTTCACCAGGATCGCCGTCACCGCGGCTCCCACCAGCACGGAGATGATCCAACCGATCCGGTTGCTGATGGCCGGAAGTACGATGAATCCGCCCCATGCAACGGTACAGGTGGTGTTGAGGGTAAATGCCAGGGCGCTGCCCACGGCGTCGCCGATCATCAGACAGGGGATAACGCGCAGGGGGGCGTTGGCCGCAAAGGGGATGGCTCCCTCCGTGATTCCCACGCAGCCCATGGCCAGCGCGGCCTTTCCGGCTTCCTTCTCCTCAGAGGTGTACTTCTTGGGTGCTAAAAATGTAGCCAGCGCCATGCCCAGCGGAGGGATACAGACGGCGGCTGCGGAGGGTCCTGCGTAGGTGTAGATTCCCGCGCTGACCGTTCCGACACAGAATGCATAAGAAACCTTGTTTACCGGGCCGCCCATGTCGAAGGCCGTCATCAGGCCGCAGATCACGCCCAGAAGAATCTTGTTGCCCTGGGACATTCCGGTCAGCCATGCGGTCAGCGCTTCCATCAGGCCCGCGATGGGGGCTCCGATTACCCAGTACATGATGCCGGCGGACACCGTCACGCCCACAACCGGGATAATGATAATGGACTTCAGCGAACTAAGCGATTTCGGCAGTTTGATTTTCTTCAGATAGAAGCATGTCACACCGGCGATAAAGCCTCCTGCGATGCCGCCCAAAAATCCAGCTCCGATGCTATTTGCGATGAAACCAGCGGCCATGCCGGGGGCCAGACCGGGACGGTCGGCGATGGAAAATGCGATAAATCCGGCCAAAATCGGTACCATGAAGCCCATGGCGGCGGCGCCCAGCGCCCACAGGTCAGCCGCGAATCCGGTATCGGGAACCGCGCCCTCTCCGTTGATGATGACTGCAGCGGCAAACAGCACGCCGCCTGCAACTACGAAGGGGATCATGTGCGACACGCCCTTCATCAAATGTTTCCTTGCATCCTTTAAAATCCCTAATAAATCATTCATATTCCCTAAACCCTCCTAATTATTTTTCATCTATTGTAATGATACAGGCTACTGAACCCCGATCTGGTCCCCGATCAATGCCAGAATCTCCTCCGCGCTGGCTGCGGCCGCGATCTCATCCCTGAACTCGTCGTAGATCAGCTTCCGCGAAAGGGCCGCCAAAATCTGAAGGTGAAGGTCTCCCGCCCCCGTGCAGGGCACAGCCAGCTGGAAAATCATGGTGACGTCGTCCTCGTCGTCCCAATGGATCGCCTTTTTCAGGCGGGCGAAGGCCACGCTGGCCGTTTTCACCGCGTCCGTCTTGGCATGGGGCGTGGCCACGGAGAATCCCACTCCCGTGGCGTAGGTTTCCTCCCGTTTGAAAACCTCCGCGATGTACTCGTCCTTGTCGTTCAGCCTTCCGGCCTTGTCAAGCTTCTCCGCCAGCAGGCGGATGACGTCCTCCTTGGACTCTGCCTCCACATCCAGACAGATCAAATCCGTTGTAATGACCTGTTCCATATAAATCTCCCCTCTTTGAAATTGTTTTTAAATTATACGCAGTGCTCCGATATCACCCGGATCAGCTCCCCCGGGCTTGTCACGCCCCGCAAAAGCTCCACAATCTTCACTTCGCAGGTCAGGTGATAAAAGCCGTTGAAAAATGCCCTGGTACTCTCGATATCCTTAAAGTTCAGCGCCAGCATGAAGATCAGACTGACCGGCTCCCCCGCCCAGTCCATACTCTCCTCCAGGCGCACCACGCTGACCGCAGGGCGGTTGACGTACCCGGACACGCCGTGGGGAATCGCCACGCCAAATCCCAGAGCCGTGCTCCCCCGGCTCTCTCTGGCCATGACGTCCTCCAGAAACTGTTCCGTCACATACCCTTTCCGCTCCAGCCCCTCCGCCATAAAGCGCAGCACCTGATCCTTGTCTCTCCCCTGGTAATCCAGAACGATCAGGTCCTCGTCCAGGAGACCGGCCAGGCCGTTCCTGCAGCTCTCGGCCTTGGTGTACACCTCGGCGCAGGCCCGGTTTAAAAGCTTTAAATCCCGCTCTCCCAGCACCGGCGAGATAAGCACCGACGGGCATGAGGTCTGAATCCCGCTCACCGTGGTGATCACCAGCTGGGGGCGCAGCCTTGCGGCCTCCCTGACCTGCTCCGAGCCGAAGATTCCCAGAATCATCAGTTGGGGCAGCCGGTCTCCCAGCTTCCTTGCCAGAATCTGGGAGGTTCCCACGCCTCCGTTGCAGATCACCACGGCGCTGATCTTTTTCTCCGACCGGACAATGGCGCCTCCGATCAGGAGGGAAAGGTAGGAAACCTCGTTTTCCGAGAGCTCCTCGCCCGTCACCTTAGGGT
>OJKJ01000626.1_pt1 | contig 17460 bp, 14 predicted proteins | sample 1596491 | NCBI WGS metagenome assembly OJKJ01 (sample SAMEA4350160, study PRJEB24818) | metagenome | biome: human; feature: gut; material: faeces | place: Denmark | collected 2013-09 | reverse complement strand
CATCTATAATGTTATTTATATACCACTTTGATATATAAGTATAATTCTAGATGATAGAATATATTCATCAGTGAAATAATATAAGGGTTTTGATTTGAATTGCAACTATTATAGTTTCTAGGAAAATTTTTTATTAACTAAAAATTGTAGTGATAAATAGTTAAATTTAAGTTATTCATCATAAATTATCACTAATTGAGTGAAAAAAATATGGATATTTAAAATAAAAAACCCTGATAAAGTTTATTATCAGGGTTTTGGTATTTTTAACCATTACGTTTTATCAGCGATGGTTGAATACTATTACTCTTTTGCTTCGTGTGCGTCAGCATTATCACGGCAATCACCATCTGCGCAATGACCATATAGATATAAACTATGGTTAGATAGTTTAATGCCATGGCGAGCAGCGATATTTTTTTGGCGAGTTTCAATGGATTCGTCAGTAAACTCAATCACTTTTCCACAATCTAAACAGATTAAATGATCATGGTGATGTTGCTGAGTTAACTCGAATACAGATTTACCACCCTCGAAGTTGTGACGGGTTACGATACCTGCATCATCAAATTGGTTTAACACGCGGTATACGGTTGCTAACCCGATCTCTTCGCCCATATCGATCAGCTTTTTATAGAGATCTTCCGCACTGACGTGGTGGCACTCAGGCTCTTGAAGTACTTCCAAAATTTTTAATCTTGGAAGAGTGACTTTGAGTCCAGCATTTTTCAATGCTTTGTTGTTGTCTGTCATGCGGGTTTGTCCTGTATCTTAAATCATAAATTTAACAATAATGAGACATTTTTAACATCAATACAGTTGTCTTCTAAACTGATTTACAATTATAGGCATGGAAAATAAAAATAGAAACCATGCATTGTCTCATTATTTTGATAATCTCTTGAGAACCTATCCTATTAGGATACCTTATCGGTTATTTTAGATTACGCCACTGGCTTAAGTGATTCATTTTGTACAAGACAGTGGTGCAATCTATGGGTAAGGTTTCTTTATATGACCTATTAGCCTAAAATTTCAGCTAAAGACATTTCTTCAGAGATTTGTTTTACCCATGCATCAACACGTTCATCAGTTAGCTCAGGTTGACGATCTTCATCAATAGCTAAACCAATAAAGTGGTTGTCATCTGCCATACCTTTGGATACTTCAAAGTGATAACCTTCTGTTGGCCAATGACCAACAATAACAGCACCACGAGGCTCAATAATATCGCGGATCGTACCCATAGCATCACAGAAATATTCAGCGTAGTCTTCCTGGTCTCCACAACCAAATAAGGCGACAAGTTTACCTTCGAAATCAATTTCTTCGAGAGTAGGGAAGAAATCATCCCAATCACATTGAGCTTCACCATAATACCAAGTTGGAATACCGAGAAGTAGAATATCAAAAGCTTCAATATCTTCTTTACTGCATTTTGCGATATCGTGAACTTCTGCTACATCTTTGCCCAATCTTTCTTGGATCATTTTGGCAATATTTTCTGTGTTACCTGTGTCACTTCCGAAGAAAATGCCTATGACTGCCATAAAGTGATTAACCTCTTGTTTTTCTAAGAGGACTAGAAGTGAAAATTCGCCTTCTAGAGCCCACTTAGAACGAAAATAGATAGAATATTACGCCTTATTCTGGCGAAAAAATGATGCTAAGTCTGTCAAATTTGTGTGATTTATCAAGATAACGTTATTTGAGTATTGATGTGTTAACATGCTCAAGTTGTGACATCAAAATTTCTTCGATCAATTCACTACGGCTTATATTTTTATCTTCAGCTAACTGATTCAATATCACGACAGCTTCTTCGTTCAGTTTCAATTCAACTCTACGCAATCCTTTCACTTTATCTCGTTTCAGTTGGTTGCGTTTGTTGATCCTCAGTTGTTCATCCCGTGATAGCGGGCTTGTTTTAGGTCGCCCAGGCCTTCGTTCCTCAGCGAACAAATCTAGTGTAGTTCGATCCGTTTGTTCTTTTGCCATGTCTATAACTGCTAAAAGGGTGTGCCAGTAATTTAGCGCGCCATGATACCCTAGCTAATCCCCTTGTGCTATAGCTTCATCTACGATGATTTGGTTTAATCGGTTGTAAAATGAGCGCTTTTAGTAAAAAAGCACCACTCGCTATAGGTGTGATGCTTTTTTATCCGTGTTATTGCGTTTGTTGGCGCCATAAATTGGCGTATAAGCCATTTGATTTGAGCAAGTTTTCGTGTGTATCCATTTCGTGTACTTCTCCTTGGCAAATAACACATATCCTATCAGCATGCATAATCGTGTTGAGTCGGTGAGCAATACTAATGACTGTTCTTCCTTGCGTAATTAAAGGCATATTTTCCATAATGGCAGCTTCTGACTCGTAATCGAGCGCAGAAGTGGCTTCATCGAGAATTAAAATGTCTGGTTCGGTGAGTAAAGCGCGCGCAAGTGCAATTCTTTGACGTTGACCACCTGAAAGGTTCAAGCCTTTTTCTGATAAGGGATAATTAAAATTATCAGGCAATGCCATAATAAAGTCATATGCTCCAGCTAATTTTGCTGCGTGAATAACTTGTTCGTTAGTCGCTTGCGGGTGGCTTAAACGGATATTCTCTGCGATAGAACCGACGAATAAAGTGCTTTCTTGTAATACAACGCTCATTTTTCGACGTAATGACACAGTATCTGCGACAGCTAAATCCATGCCATCAACAATAACTTGCCCATGTTGTGGTACATAAAGTCGTTGTAATAATTTCGTTAAGGTGCTTTTTCCAGAACCAGAAGGGCCAGTAATCCCAATAAATTCACCAGAATTAACCATTAATGACAAATTATTGATAACTTCAGGCGTATCAGGTTGATAACGAAATCGGATGTTTTGAAACTCTATTTTTCCGTGAATATTTGAAGTGTTTGCAATCCCTTTACGTTCATTTTCTACAGGTTCATCAAGAATATCTCCCACCCGACGCAATGAAATGATGGTATGTTGGAAATCTTGCCAAACTTGAGCAAATCGCAATACAGGTTGTGTAACATGCGCGCTTAGCATATTAAATGCCACTAATTCGCCAGGAGAAATCCCACCGTTTAATACCTCCTTGACACCAACCCACAAAAGAATTGCGGTAGTTATTTTACTCACAAGTGTCATTAACTGAGAGGCAACTTCACTGCGCATTGAGACTTTAAAGCTTTGAGTTAGCTGCTTGCTAAATATTTTTTTCCAGCGTTGATTAAAGTATTTTTCTGTTGCTGTCGTTTTTATGGTTTCAATCCCAGTAATACTTTCGGTGAGAAAAGTGAGACCATTTTCATCGGCTTGGTAAGATTTTTGAGTTTGTTGGCGAATGATTGGGCCTAAAATCATCCATAAAACAAAAAATACCCCCATAGAGCCCAATAGAATCCAAGCCATCAAACTACTATAGGAAAATAAAACCGCGACAAAAAGGATAACAAAGATAAAGTCAATGAATAGCATCAGTGTCGAGCCCGTTAAAAACTGCCTTATATGAGCTAATTCACGGATCCTTGCGATAATTTTCCCTGTTGGCCTTAGCTTAAAATAATTTAAAGGTAAGGCCATTAAATGGCGATAAATTTTCCCTGATAATTCAGCGCTTATCTGGCTACTACTATGACTAAAAATCTTATTACGAATAAAACCATATATCGGCTCTGCAACAGCAATGGCAAAAATCGCCAATGCAATAACGTGTAAATTTGAGAGACTGCGGCCAACTAACACTTTGTCGATTAAATTTTGAAACAACAGTGGGCTAATTAAGGCGAAAAGCTGAATAATGGCAGAGAGAATAAAAATATTTCGTAATTTAACATGTTGTCGCAAAATAGAGGGAATAAACCAGCTAAAACCAAAGGCCTTTTTTTGCTCCGGTTCTAATTGCTCCTTAATGAGTACTATGTCAAATTCAGCTTGTTGATGCCCAATCGAATTATAAATAGGTTTTCGTTCATCATTAGTCGGGTTAATGAGTACCAATTCATTTTCTTGGCTAATTACTTGCCAGAAACCATCTATATAGATTAAAGCGGGCAAAGGTAGTGTTCTTAATTGCTTATATTGTGCTGCAATAAGCTCGGTTTCATACCCCAATATTTGTGCACATTCTCTAATTTCCCACTCAGTAGGGGATAAAGTTTGCATACCAATAGCATGCCTTAGTTGGTCAGATGAAACATTGTTTTGATAATATTTAGCCACCCAAACTAAGGCATCCAAGCCATGATTATTTAACTGTTCCATCGATTATTTTTCTCTCATCGCGTTTGAGGTGTATTCATTGATTGGGCTAAGTAAGTAATCAATAATACGGCGTTTATCTGTTTTTATTTCTGCCACAATGGATAAACCGGGTGTCAGTTCAATAGACTCACCATCAACTACTAGTTCTTTTTGCTTAAGACCGATTTGCCCTAAGAACACTAATCCAAGATTTTCATCGAGAGTACTGTCACGAGAGACGGAAATCACTTCCCCTTCAACTGTGCCATAACGAGTGTAAGGGAAAGCATCTATTTTCACCTCTGCTCTTAACCCTTCATGGATGAAACCAATATCTTTATTTAAGATTTTAATTTCAGCTAGTTGAACATGATTATTAGGTACTACAGCCATTAACTGTTGTGCGGGTTGTAACACTGCACCTATAGTGTGTGTAGCAAGCTGTTGTATCGTGCCATCAACGGGAGCCCGTATGATTTCTAATTGGTTTCTTTCTTTATTTTTTAATAGTTCTTGCTCAAGGGAAGCCCGCTTAAAGTCAGCTTGTTTGTATTTTTCATCCCACTCTTGGTTTTTTTGGGCTTTAATTCTGCCTACCTTTTCATTTAAGGCTTGATACTGGCTTTTCAGAATGGAAAGCTCAGATAATTTGGTGACTTTTTCTTTTTTAGCGATTAATAGTTCTCGCTCTTGTTCTAAAAATTCCTTCTGGCTGATCAACTGCTTTTTAGTTAACGAATGGTGTGCATCGAGGCGCTTTTTGATGTTTACGATGAGGGAATTGATAGTGAGTAATTCGTCTTTTCTAGCTTGCTGATTGACAGTATTTAATTGAATTTCATTATTAAGTTCATTAATTAATGAATCAAATTCTATTTTTTGTGTTTGATAGCTAGCCCGTGTATTGTTTTGTTCTAGTTCAGTTAATTGGTTAAATAAAGGTAATTGCTCAATAGGCTGTTGTGAAATCAATGCTTGATAAATTAATATTTCGGCTACATGGAAGTTATGTTGGTAATTTAAACTTAGGATATCTTGGTCAACACCTAATACATTGACAGTTATTAAAGGATCCCCTTGTTTTACTACTTGCCCATCAGTGACATGAATATGTTCTAAACGACTTAATTCAAACGCTTGAATTAACTGTGTTCGTCCTGAAACAATAAGTTTACCTTGCGTGGTTGCTTGAATATCCAACTTACCAAAAAATGACCAAGTCACAGCAAGAAAAACGCCTACACTAATAGAAATAGCGACGTATAGTGCCAAGTAAGACGGTGGTGTTTTTAATATCGCCAAGTGTGAAGGCAAAAAGCTGTTATAACGGTTTTTGTCTAATCGATGTTTCATTTTACGTCCATGTCTGATTTCAGAGACTGTTGTAGAGTCCACAAATGTTTATAAAAATTACCTTGTTCAATAAGTTGCTGATGGCTACCTTGCTCGATAATTTCACCATTTTGCATCACAATGATCCGCTGGTGATGGCGAATAGTTGATAGGCGGTGAGCAATTGTGATGATGGTCCTTCCTTTTGCAATAATATGCATATTTTCTTGAATAACGGCTTGGGATTCATCATCTAAAGCGCTAGTTGCCTCATCAAAAATAATCACTTTAGGGTTGGAAAGCAGTGTTCTAGCAATAGCAATACGTTGGCGTTGGCCGCCAGAAAGTGATGTTCCCCCCTCGGCAAGAACGGTGTCGTAACCTTTTGGTAATTTCAAAATAAAATCGTGTGCTCCTGCCATTTTGGCGGCATGAACGACTTCGTCCATGGAGGCATCCGGTGAGGTTTGAGCGATATTGTGAAAAACAGATTGGCTGAATAAGAAATTTTCCTGTAAAACAATACCAATTTGTTGTCTAAGGGAGTGCAAGTTAATCGCAGACATGGGGGTTCCATCCACAAAAATAGCACCACTTTCAGGGGTATAAAGCCGTAGTAATAATTTAGCGAGGGTGCTCTTACCTGACCCTGATGTCCCAACAATACCAATAGTTTCTCCCGCTTTAATATTTAAATTAAAGTTTTTTAGAACAAATGGCATGTTAGGTTGGTAGCGGAACGAGATATTTTTTAGATTTAAATGCCCTTGAAGAGATAACTTATTTTCTTGCTGTGATTGTTCGGTAGGTAAGTTAATAATTTGGGAGAGCTTTTCGATAGCGACACTGGTTCGAATGTAGTCCCCCCATAATTTAGTTAGTTTGATGAGGGGCTGGTTAGCGTGGCTAACCATCATGTAAAAGGCAATAAGCTGGCCAATCGTCATCTGCAATGCTAAAACTTCAGAAGCACCAACCCACAAAACAATAGCACTGGTGATTTTTTCAATAGCCATCACTAGATGTTCAGAGCGGGAGCTTATTTGCCCTGATACAAAGTTAGTTTGGCTCATATCAGCGGTTTGACCGTCCCAGCGACGAGTGAAATTTGGTTCGACGGATAAGCTTTTGGCTGTTTCGATCCCATTGATACTTTCGGTCAAAAAAGAGGTATTGATGGCAATATTGGTGAATTGTTGCTGTGCAGCAGATTCAATTTTAGGCGTTAACCACCAAGCTAATAAAAGATAAAAAGGAATAGAACACAAAAATATTATTGTGAGTGTTGTGGAGATCAAGTTCATCACAAAAATAAATACAAATAAAAATAGCACATCGACACATAGGGTAAAAAAGCTGCTGGTTAAAAACTCACGAATAGTTTCGAGTTCTTTTACTCGGGTGACAATTGCGCCTATTTGCCTGCTTTTAAAAAAGGGAATAGGCAGTCTCAGTAAATGATTTACCAGCTTCAAGCCGAGTGTCATATCAATGCGATTAACAGTGTGATGATAAATATACTCTCGTAATCCTTTCAATGTCACTTCGATCAACGCTGCAATAATTAACCCAAAAATTAAAACGTCCAATGTGACTAAGCTATTATGAACGAGTACTTTATCCATAATAACTTGCATAACAATAGGGGAAACTAATGCGAGTATTTGCAATATAAATGAAAAGAATAAAACCCACAAAATAATGGGTTTGTATTTCATAAATTCGACTTGGAACCAGGTAATGTCAAATTGACCCTGCTTAAGGTTTACTTCTAACCAATGACCATTCCATTGTTGATTTAACTCATCAATACTCCATATCTCTGGCGGCGTATTCCCAAACTGCTGAATGAGTACTTGTTCTTGATTGCAGTTAGCTAATAGAATGGCTTCTCCTTTGGTATTATATAAAATAGCAGGGCATACGATTTTAGTTACATTTTTATTCTTCTGATATTTATTCCTACAGCGAATGGCATGTTTCGATTTAATAATGTTAAGTTTTTCATTATAACCAATAGATTGATTGAGTGTTTGTTCTAGTTCTTTAGGATTTACTTGCCCTGATAACTTAGCAATAACACTAATGAAGTATAATGTTGATTTTGATTTGAGGCTATCCATTTTCTATATTAATAAATTCCTTAAGTTATTTGAATTTTTAATTCCAAATTTGCATTGATAAAATATGCACTAGATAGTAATAAGGTGGAGTAGAATTTGGATAATACAGGGTTTGTAATTCGCTGTGTATTGAAGTTAGTCTTATTATGTAATTAATAAAGTAATTATATTTAACTACAAATATATTTAAAGATATTGAAAAGTTATATATCTTTTCAATATCTATATTTAAATGTGAACAATTATTCAGGGATAGATAAAAAACGATGAATGGCTCTTAAAACATGGTCTGGTTTTTCTGCATGAACCCAGTGCCCTGTATCAGCAACAACCCACGCTTTGGCTTGCGGAAATTGTTGTGCGATTTGTTCTTTATATTCAGCTTGTACATAAGGGGAATTTCCTCCTGGGATTAACAGCACGGGTTTATTCCAGGCGGGTACTATTTCCCAACCAATAATACTTTCATAATTAGCTTTTAGGGCAGGTATATTAAATTTCCACTCACCCTGTTTAAAGGATTTAAGCAGAAATTGGATAACACCATCCTCATTAATGTAATCACGCATAATCACAGTAGCTTCTTGGCGAGTTTTTGCATTTTTTGCTGTGACGGCATCAAGTGCCGCGAATATTTTATCATGACGACGGACTTGGTAAGCAACAGGCGCCATATCAATAGCAACGATACTATTAATAAAATTAGGGGCTATTGCTGTTGCCGCCATGGCGATTTTGCCCCCCATAGAGTGACCAATTAAAATAGCATTTTCGTAACCTAAAGACTTTATTAGAGTAATAACATCTTGGGCCATTTGTTGGTAACTCATTTGCTCATCACGAAATGAGTCACCATGATTACGAACATCAATTTGAATCGTATCGAAATATTGTTGTAGATTACGTCCTAAAACACCTAAGTTATTGAGGTCACCAAATAACCCATGTATGAGTACAATAGGACTATTTGAGATTGGATTTTCAGGTTTATGGATAGTATGGTTAAGTAACACAGTCATATTTGTTTGATCAATTCGTCAGCGGTACATGTGGTCTTATCATGTCACGGCTATGAATAAAATCCAAATGGTCAAATAAGCTGCGATTTTGGCTGAGGTAAGTCAATGAGTCGATAATCAAAATATCCTTAGCCAATGAATTTCAGAAAATTGAAGTTGATCACTGAGGCAAAATACTGGAAGTCATGGCATGATAACCCACTGAATTATCTTTGAACTTAGAATAATGTTTACTTTAAGTTATTGAAATTTTAATTGTTTTGTTTTTTTTAAATCTGTCTTATAATCACACCGCAAATTTTAGTTAAAAAAGTACTGGGAAAAAATGAAAACGATAGAAGTTGATGAAGAGCTTTACCGCTATATTGCGAGCCATACACAGCATATCGGTGAAAGTGCATCGGATATTTTGCGCCGTATGTTAAATTTCAAATCCGGGCAGCCAGTACAAGCAAAAGAAATTAGTCAGGAACATGCTGTTATTAAGGCTGAACCTGCGATGAGTACACCTGCTGTTGCATTAAACCCTGTTAGAGTCATTAGAGAGCTTCTGTTATCTGACGTTTATGCAGAAAAAAGTAAAGCGATTGACCGCTTTATGTTGATTTTGTCTACTTTATATAGTTTAGATGCGAATCGTTTTGCGAGTGCAACAGAGTTAATGCATGGCCGAACTCGTATTTATTTTGCTGGTGATGAACAAACATTACTTGCAGCTGGTAAGCAATCTAAGCCGCGTCATATACCAGGAACACCCTATTGGGTGATCACGAATACGAATACGAATCGTAAACGTAGCATGGTTGATGCGATCATGCAGGAAATGCAATTTCCAACCAATGTGATTGAAAAAGTTTGTAATACTATTTAAAAACTGAAAGGCCACTGATGTTGATAACAAAGCATCAGTGCTTTGGGAGAAAACAAGTGACAATACATGAACGTGCAGGGCAGCTTCCGTTTCAAAGTGACTTGATCAATGTCGCTCAATTAACCGCTCAATATTATACGCAGCAACCACAACCCGGTAATACATCTCAAGCTGTTAAGTTTGGTACATCAGGGCATCGTGGTAGTTCGTTGCGTAAAAATTTTAATGAAAACCACATATTAGCCATTGCACAAGCAATTGCCGATTTACGCAAAAAGCAAGGTGTAACAGGTCCTTGTTTTGTAGGGAAAGACACCCATGCGTTATCAGAAGCGGCGTTTATTACAGTGGTTGAAGTGTTAGCGGCAAATCAAGTTCATGTAATTGTTCAGGAAAATAATGGTTTTACGCCAACTCCAGCTATCTCTCACGCTATTTTAAGTTATAACCAATCACACCAAGATGTTGCGGATGGCATTGTGATTACGCCTTCACATAACCCACCTGAAGATGGCGGTATTAAATACAACCCTGCGAATGGCGGGCCGGCTGATACCGATTTAACTTCTGTTATTGAAAAAAATGCAAACCAATTGCTAGTCAATAACCTGGAAGGGGTTAAAAGAGTCAATTTTGATACAGCGATGGCGAGTGAATACGTTATTCAGCAAGATTTGGTTATGCCTTATGTCTCTGCATTAGGCGAAGTTGTTGATATGCAAGCGATTGCTAAGTCTGGTTTGAAAATTGGTGTTGACCCACTAGGCGGTTCCGGTATTGAATACTGGAAAAAAATTGCTGAATATTATCAATTAGATATTGAAATCGTAAATGACCAATTAGACCAAACGTTCCGTTTTATGCCTTTGGATCATGATGGTGTTATCCGTATGGATTGCTCATCAAGTTGGGCAATGGCGGGTTTGCTTGGGATGAAAGAAAAATTTGATTTAGCTTTCGCTAATGACCCTGACTATGACCGTCATGGCATTGTTACCCCCGATGGTTTAATGAACCCAAATCACTATCTTGCTGTGGCAATCGACTACCTATTCCAACACCGCCCTCAGTGGGGAAAAAATGTTGCGGTAGGGAAAACACTTGTCTCAAGTGCGATGATTGACCGTGTTGTTAATGATATCGGTCGTGAATTAGTTGAAGTGCCTGTAGGGTTCAAATGGTTCGTTGATGGGTTATTCAGTGGACAACTAGGTTTTGGCGGTGAGGAAAGTGCTGGGGCATCATTCTTAAAATTCGATGGCACACCTTGGTCAACAGACAAAGATGGCATCATTCTTTGCTTACTAGCTGCGGAAATTACGGCGGTTACCGGTGAAAACCCGCAGCAGCGTTATAATAACCTTGCCAAAAAATTTGGGGCACCGATTTACAACCGTATTCAAGCGAAAGCTACTCACGAAGAAAAAGCGAAGCTAAGTAAATTATCACCGGAAATGGTTGCAGCAGATACATTGGCAGGAGATAAAATTACACAGCGTTTAACCGCAGCCCCCGGTAATAATGCGCCAATTGGTGGTTTAAAAATCATGAGTGATTATGGCTGGTTTGCAGCAAGGCCATCAGGTACGGAAGAAGCGTATAAAATTTATTGTGAAAGCTTCCGTGGAGAAGATCATTTACGCCAAATAGAAAAAGAAGCGATTGAGATCGTAAGCAAAGTTATTCGCTAATTTTTAATCTTCAATAAAAGACATTTCAATGAATATCCCGAAACACAGCGCAATGATGTAATTCGGGATATTATCGCTTATTTATTGTTAATTTCTCCATAAAATGGTGCTTGTCGAGAGTGTGACAAGATTAACAAAATTCTTTTCCCCATTATCAAAAAATAACCCCCCTTTCATTTTTGGGATTGCTGACAATAACCGTTGCAGCTAAAGGCTTGGAGTGGTACAACTTTAACTATCTGAGTGAATTTTATTAACCATAATTGAAGATGGATAGGGTGAGGTCAATGAGTCAGGTTTATAATTTCAGTGCAGGTCCAGCTATGCTACCTGTTGAAGTCATGCGTCGTGCTGAACAAGAGTTTTGTAATTGGAAGGGTTTAGGCGTTTCTGTCATGGAAGTTAGCCATCGCGGAAAAGACTTTATCGAAGTGGCAACAGAAGCAGAGCAAAATTTACGTGATTTATTAAACATCCCTGATAACTATAAAGTTTTATTTTGTCACGGTGGAGCTCGAGCCCATTTTGCAACGTTACCAATGAATTTACTAGGTGATAAAACGACCGCAGACTACATTGTAAGCGGCTATTGGTCAGAGTCAGCAGCAAAAGAAGCTGAAAAATACTGTACACCTAATGTAATTCAAATTACTGAAGAAAAAGATGGCATTGTTAGTTTAAAACCTATGAAAGAGTGGCCATTAAGTGATGATGCCGCTTATGTTCACTATTGCCCAAATGAAACCATTGGTGGCTTAGCTATTCATGAGGAACCTGATTTCCCTGAAGATAAAATTATTGTTGCTGACTATTCCTCTTCTATCTTATCTAAACCGATTGATGTAAGCCGTTATGGTGTAATTTATGCGGGAGCTCAAAAAAATATTGGGCCAGCTGGATTAACTATCGTTATTATTCGAGAAGACCTGCTCGGTAAAGCTTCGCCTCAGACTCCATCTGTATTTGATTACACGGTATTAGCAAAACACGATTCAATGTTTAATACTCCACCGACTTTTGCTTGGTATCTCGCGGGGATGGTCTTCAAATGGTTAAAAGAGCAAGGTGGTTTGCAAGAAATGGCTAAGCGTAATTATGAAAAATCACAATTACTCTACAATGCAATTGATGATAGCCAGTTCTATATTAACCGTGTTGCGGTTGAAAACCGTTCTTGGATGAACGTACCGTTCCAAATGCAAAACCCGGCACTTGATGCGAAATTTATTGAAGAAGCCAAAGAGCAAGGCTTACTTTCTCTAAAAGGCCATAAAGTGGCTGGTGGTATGCGTGCGTCAATCTATAATGCGATGCCATTAGCTGGTGTACAGGCTTTGGTTGATTTTATGGCTGATTTCGAACGCCATAACGCTCAATAATGAGATTTGCCGACTGAAATAGGATGTTCAGTCGGTTATCTGTGCTCTTCTTATTTGACTTAAAAGAAAATGGAGCCAGATTTTATTTACTTGCAAAACTTCACTGGAGAAACTGCTTTTTATGCAATCCCTGACATTACAACCTATCTCTTCAATCAACGGCACAATTAATTTGCCAGGGTCAAAAAGTGTCTCAAACCGCGCACTATTATTAGCAGCGATGGCTAAAGGAACGACCACACTCACTAACTTATTGGACAGTGATGATATTCGCCATATGCTGAATGCATTAAGCCAGCTAGGTGTTAACTACCAATTGTCTGAAGATAAAACACGTTGTCGTGTGGAAGGTTTAGGTGGAAATTTATCTCATCCAGATGAAACAGAAATCTTTTTAGGCAATGCGGGAACTGCAATGCGCCCACTGACTGCAGCACTATCACTAAGCCGTAATAATATTATTTTAACGGGTGAGCCTCGCATGAAAGAGCGCCCAATTGGGCATTTGGTTGATGCGCTGAGGGAAGGCGGTGCAGAGATTGAATATTTGGAACAAGAGAATTACCCACCATTACGTTTAAAAGGTGGTTTTATCGGTGGCCAAATTTCAGTTGATGGGTCTGTTTCCAGCCAGTTTTTAACTGCGCTGTTAATGGCGGCACCGAGTGCAGAGCAAGACACAACAATTACAATTATTGGCGAGTTAGTCTCCAAACCTTACATTGATATCACATTAGCATTAATGAAAACGTTCGGTGTTAATGTCGAAAATCATCAATATGAATATTTCGTTATCAAAGGGCAGCAACAATACCAATCACCAGGCGAATATTTAGTGGAAGGTGATGCTTCATCAGCGTCTTATTTCCTCGCTGCGGCCGCCATTAAGGGGGGCGTAGTGCGTGTAACAGGAATTGGGCGCAATAGTTTGCAAGGGGACACTAAATTTGCCAACGTATTAGAAAAAATGGGCGCGACTATTCGTTGGGGTGACGACTACGTTGAATGTGAACGCGGAACGTTGACAGGTATTGATATGGACATGAACGCGATCCCTGATGCGGCAATGACCATTGGAACGGTTGCCCTGTTTGCTGAAGGCGAAACGGTTATTCGTAATATCTATAACTGGCGGGTAAAAGAGACCGACCGGTTATATGCGATGGCGACAGAGTTACGAAAAGTTGGCGCTGAAGTGGAAGAGGGGCATGATTATATTCGTGTTGTTCCACCGAAAAAATTACAACATGCTGAAATTGAAACCTATAACGACCATCGTATTGCAATGTGTTTTTCGTTAGTTGCATTATCAGATACACCAGTAACAATTTTGGATCCGGGCTGCACTGCAAAAACTTTTCCTGATTACTTCGAACAGTTGGCACGTCTAAGTCATTAATCTATTGATTGGGTTGATATTATTTTCTTTGATATCAACCTGATTTTGACGATTCAAATATCAACTTTTTCTTATTTTTTAGCAATCATCAGAACCTGCTTATTTCACAAATCTACTGAATTGGTATAATACCTTCACAGATTTTAATTGCGGGTAGCTAGGCTATTTGCAGAAAAGGAGATTTTTTATGGTGGCGATAGCCCCTGTAATCACCGTTGATGGACCAAGCGGAGCAGGTAAAGGTACGCTTTGCCAAGCATTAGCAAACGAGTTTGGGTGGCAACTTTTAGACTCGGGCGCAATTTATCGTGTATTAGCGTTAGCTGCGTTACATCACCATGTTGATATCCAATCCGAAGATGCGTTAGTTCCCTTGGCTGCAAATTTAGATGTGAAATTTGTTCCTGAAGATAATGTACTGAAAGTTATTCTGGAAGGGGAAGATGTTTCAAATCAAATTAGAACCGAAACAGTAGGAAACACTGCATCCCAAACAGCCACTTTTCCTCGCGTACGTGAAGCTTTACTCCGACGCCAACGTGCATTTAGAACCCATCCTGGGCTAATTGCTGATGGCCGTGATATGGGAACGGTGGTTTTTCCCGATGCACCGGTAAAAATTTTTCTTGATGCCTCCGCGGAAGAACGGGCTCATCGGCGGATGAAGCAGTTGCAAGAAAAAGGTTTTGATGTTAATTTTGAACGTCTTTTAAGCGAAATTGAAGAGCGGGATTTTCGTGATCGTAATCGCTCTGTTGCACCTCTTATTGCCGCGAAAGACGCATTAGTGCTGGATTCCACAAGTATGTCTATTGAGGAAGTTATTGAAAAAGCACACACCTATGCAAAAAAAATTCTACAATTATCGTGATAATAGGCTTTATTTTAGCTTATAATTAGATAATATACGCAGTTACCGCTATGTGATTATATTATTAGCATAGCATCAACCTTGCGACATGGAATGTTGTGGGGTATGTGAAACAACCCCATTTGGCGGGAAGCTAAGTGGACGTTAATTTAAAACTCTTGAAGATCATTAATATGACTGAATCTTTTGCTCAACTCTTTGAAGAATCCCTGCAGAATATTGAAACTCGTCCTGGTTCTATCGTCCGTGGTACTGTTGTTGCCATCGATAAAGACGTAGTCCTTGTTGACGCAGGTCTTAAATCAGAATCTGCTATCCCAGTAGAACAGTTCAAAAATGCTCAGGGTGAGCTAGAAATCCAAGTTGGCGATGAAATCGATGTAGCTCTGGATGCAGTAGAAGATGGTTTCGGTGAAACTATCCTGTCTCGTGAGAAAGCTAAACGTCATGAAGCATGGCTGATGCTGGAAAAAGCTTACGAAGAAGCTGAAACTGTAACTGGTGTTATCAACGGTAAAGTTAAAGGTGGTTTCACTGTTGAGCTGAACGGTATTCGTGCGTTCTTACCAGGTTCACTGGTTGATGTACGTCCAGTTCGTGATACTACTCACTTGGAAGGCAAAGAGCTTGAGTTCAAAGTAATCAAGCTGGATCAGAAACGCAACAACGTTGTTGTTTCTCGTCGTGCTGTAATTGAATCTGAAAGCAGCGCTGAGCGCGATCAACTGCTGGAAAATCTGCAAGAAGGCATGGAAGTTAAAGGTATCGTTAAGAACCTTACTGACTACGGTGCATTCGTTGATCTGGGCGGTGTTGACGGCCTGCTGCATATCACTGACATGGCTTGGAAACGTGTTAAACACCCAAGCGAAATCGTCAACGTTGGTGATGAAATCAATGTTAAAGTTCTGAAATTCGACCGTGAGCGCACTCGTGTTTCTCTGGGTCTGAAACAACTGGGCGAAGATCCTTGGGTCGCAATCGCTAAACGTTACCCAGAAGGTACTAAACTGACTGGTCGCGTTACTAACCTGACTGACTATGGTTGCTTCGTAGAAATCGAAGAAGGCGTTGAAGGTCTGGTTCACGTTTCAGAAATGGATTGGACTAACAAAAACATCCACCCATCTAAAGTTGTTAACGTTGGTGATGTTGTTGAAGTTATGGTTCTGGATATTGATGAAGAACGTCGTCGTATCTCACTGGGCCTGAAACAGTGCAAATCTAACCCATGGCAGCAATTTGCAGAAACTCACAACAAAGGCGACCGCGTTGAAGGTAAAATCAAGTCTATCACTGACTTCGGTATCTTCATTGGTCTGGACGGCGGCATCGATGGCCTGGTTCACCTGTCTGACATCTCCTGGAACGTTGCAGGCGAAGAAGCAGTTCGTGAATACAAAAAAGGTGATGAAATCGCAGCTGTTGTTCTGCAAGTTGACGCAGAGCGTGAGCGTATTTCTTTAGGTGTTAAACAGTTAGCTGAAGATCCATTCAATAACTATTTAGCAGCAACTAAGAAAGGCGCAATCGTAACTGGTAAAGTAATCGCAGTTGATGCTAAAGGTGCAACTGTTGAGCTGACACTGGGCGTTGAAGGTTACCTGCGTGCATCAGAAGCTTCACGTGACCGTGTTGAAGATGCAACACTGGTTCTGAACGTTGGTGATGATGTTGAAGCTAAATACACTGGTGTTGATCGTAAAAACCGTGTAATCAACCTGTCTGTTCGTGCTAAAGACGAAGCTGATGAGAAAGACGCTGTCGCAGCTGTGAACAAACAAGAAGATACAGCATTCGGCAACAATGCTATGGCTGAAGCTTTCAAAGCAGCTAAAGGCGAATAATTAAGTGGGGGCAACAGTAGCGTTGCCCCTTTGTAACGGTAGTTTAGGGAGGTACTATGACCAAGTCTGAATTAATTGAAAGACTGGCTAGCCAGCAGTCTCATCTTTCAGCAAAAACCGTTGAGGAAGCTGTAAAGGAAATTCTTGAGCATATGGCGGATACGTTAGCTAACGGTGAGCGTATTGAAGTCCGTGGTTTCGGCAGTTTTTCTCTTCACTACCGTGCTCCACGCGTTGGCCGTAACCCAAAAACTGGTGATAAAGTGGAACTAGAAGGTAAATATGTTCCTCACTTTAAACCAGGTAAAGAATTACGTGATCGTGTAAATATTTACGGCCAATAATCAGGCTGTAAATCTTAATTATTACATCAAAACAGTGCTTGTATTTTATACGGCACTGTTTTTTATTTCTGACCAACACCAACACCAACACCAACACCAACACCAACACCAACACCAACACCAACACCAACACCAACACCAACACCAACACCAACACCAACACCAACACCAACACCAACACCAACACCAACACCAATATATTTCTAAACTCTTAATGCAATAAAACAAATTCAAAACTACTTTTAGAGATATATATATGTTTTGCGAAGCGCTTCGCAAACTAATATGTACCTTTTTATAAAGAAAAAATATTTCGGGAAGGGCTACATAAAAGAGAA
>OJKJ01000621.1_pt1 | contig 17536 bp, 17 predicted proteins | sample 1596491 | NCBI WGS metagenome assembly OJKJ01 (sample SAMEA4350160, study PRJEB24818) | metagenome | biome: human; feature: gut; material: faeces | place: Denmark | collected 2013-09 | reverse complement strand
GTTTAGTGTCTTCTGGGTGCTGACGTTTAAGGAATCGCCCACCGTTTTCATCTGGTTTTCAAAGGAGGTGCAGAACACGGTCAGGGATTTTAAACTCCTGGCGGCGGTGTCTGTCAATTTCCCCAGATCCCTCAGAGTATCCAGCGTATCCTCGTGATAATAGTTGACCGTCTTGGTAAGGCTGTCTGCATCGGAAATGATATCGTCCAGCGTGTTGCACATACTGGCTGCCAGATGGGACATATCCGCCGTATTCTGCAGCAATCCCACCGTATTTCCCTTCTGGGAGGCGGCTGCCTGCAAAAGAACCTCTGTCTGTCCGATCATGGTCTGTATATCCGTAATCAGTCCGGTGTTTCCCGCAGTTCCATGGAAGCCTTCGACGATCGCGCCAACCGCAGCGGCGATATTACCCGTGTTTGGCTGGGATGCAGTAGCGGTCTCATATAGTGCCTGAGAAGCATATCTCATGAGCGCATCAATCTCATCGGTGGCCATGCCCACCTCATTTCTCAGATAGGAAGCGACCTCATCCTCATCTCCCAGATTCACACCCGCGCTCTCCATCTCACCGATTAAATCTTCCAGGCTGTCCTCACTGAAATATTCTGCTTTTTTACCGCTCAGCCCGCCGGTCGATGCGACCAGTCCGGCAAGTGCAGGCGCCAGCGCGCTCACGCCGCCATCCAGCTTTGCCTGCGACTGTTTGAAGGTCTCTAAATCTGCCTTTGTCTTTTCCATCAGCTGCAGAAACGCCTGTGCTCCCATATCCACCTGGGGACTGTTTAACATGGAACTGATTCCCCGTAAATCATCTCTTAAATCCCGCATGGTGGCCTTCATGTCCTCCAGATCCGGCGACAGGTCGTCGAGATGGCCAGTCAGCTCATTTACATGGGAATTCATGGTATCGAGGAATTTTTCTGCCTCCTTCATATGCCCGGAAAATGGTTCAAACTGCTGGGACAATTCATTTAGGCCAGCCAGAGCCTCGTCAGCGTCGGCGTATACCTTACCCTTGGAGTCTGCGAAAAGTTGGCGGCTGTGATCGAGTCCGCGCAGGCCGTCGGCCGTATCTTCCACACTCTTCTGCATACTGTTAAACGTATCAAATAATGTGTCCAGGCTGTCGCTGATGGCATCCGCCGAGTCCTCAAGGGTCGTCTTCGCCTCTCGCAAATCCCCCACCTTATCGAGCTGGGCCGCGGTCAGCGGAACAATGGTAAACACGACACCGCTGAAAGAGAAATCATTCGTTCCAATCCGGATAGAGTAGTGCTGCTCTTCTCCCGGAAGCGCGAAAAATATAACCGCGTTTAAATTTCCCATCGATTGGACCTGAGCGCCTTCTGCTTCCAGACTTAAGTTTTTATCCATATCCACAACGGTTCCGGCCATGAGAACCATGTTATTGCGGTAATAATCCGATACCTGCTTATTCGGTGTCAGATCCACATTCACTTCCACCAGGCCGGTTGCGCCGTAAAGCTCTTCCGCCTTCTTCTCCAGTCCGTTTAAGCGGTAGCTCACCTGGATATTCCATGGGAGTTCTTCCCTGGCGGTATCCGTGCCGCCTTCAAAATAGAAGCGATCCTCCGAATTTTCCAGGTTGAAAGTAAGCTTACCCTCCGAGTCCGTCACCGGTTCGGCGTGATCTGTCATATTGGTAATTCTGTTGTACGTGCCGTAATCGACAATCTGGCTGCTTCCATTCGTGGTGTAGCTCTTTACGACACTACTCTCTTTTATCTCCCCATAGGGGTCCATGGTGATATAAAGCGTCTCATCGCAAACCGGGGTGTCTGCTGCCGCTCCCGCCTCCATGGTCGGGCCGCATGCAAGCACTGCTGCTAAAACAAACGCTGAAATCCGTTTACTCTTCCTCATGGCTGTCATCTCCCTTTTCCTTCTGATCTGACTCTCCGGTCTGCGCTGGAGTTATGTTTTCCTCTGGACTGCTTTTTCCTGCTGCGGAAGCCGGACGCCCTGCTGGTGTCAGGCTCTTCTCCGATGTCACACCTTCCGCCAGCACCTTGCTCTCCTCCGGCGCCACGTTCCTCGCCCCCGTCAGATTTTTCGCCGCCGCCAGACGTTTCCGCCTTCTCTCTTTCCGCGCATCCGCTTTCTCCTGCTGCCGCTTAATCTGCTTATCAAATGCGGACAGAAGGGCCGGAAGCAGGGACAGAACCAGTGTCACACTCAAAAATGCCCCGCGCCCTACCAGACGCCCTACCTGGGAGATCGCCTGTATGGACGAAGTAAAGTACAAAAGATAGCCAACCACCATCAAAATACCGCCCGATGTCATGATGGACAGCGTGCTCTTGTTGACAGCGGCGACCGCAGCCTCCCGGCGGCCTTTTTCCTTACGAAATGCCAGATAGTTGTTTGTCATCAAAATCGAGTAATCGATGGTGGCCCCCAGCTGCAGGCAGCTGACGATAATGTAGCCGATATAGATCATGCTGTCCCCCATCACGTAGGGCAGCGTCATATTTAAATAGATGGCAACTTCGATGGGTACGATCACGAGGATCGGAACCAGGATCGACCGGAAGGTAATGAATACTACCAGCGCCACACCGGCCAGAGACAGCAGCGATACATGATTATAATCTTCCGTCAGAATATCCCTGATATCAATGGTTGTAGGTGTCATTCCAATTACGTAGGAATGATCGGGATAATACTTATGTACGACCTCCTCCAGTCTGGCACTGCACTCGAATGCATAGTCGCTCTCCTGCAGCGTATTCATGGAGATCAGCATTCTGGCATAATCCTCGTTTCGAAGCTGGCTGGTTAAATCCTCGGGAAGGAAGCTTTCCGGAATTCCGTTCGGCATGGTACCCGACAAGGAAATCACGTAGTTGACGAAATCCAGATTCTCCAGCTCCTTCGCCAGTTCTTTTTCCGTCACACCGGATCCGTTCGGCACGATACAGATTGTCATGTTGGACTTTTTAAACAGGCTGTTAATCTCCTGCGTGTCCTCATAGACCCGCGTTCCCGGCCCCGCGCCGATGGCGTCGTCGCCGTACAGGAACTTATTCATACTCTGGCCGAAATAACAGGGAACCGCTAACAGGGCCGCCAGCAGGAACACCGGAACCCGGATCTTGTACATGGCCCGTGCAAATCCATCAAATGAGGCAATAAGCGGCTTATGCGCCGTCTTCACGATCTTGTCGTCAAACCGGAGAATAAGCGTCGGCATCAGCAGAAGTACGGTAAGAAGGCTGCATATGATGCCCTTTGCCAGGACGAATCCGACGTCCTTACCAATGGTAAAACGCATAAATGCAATGACGATGAATCCGACGATCGTCGTCGCTCCGCTGGCGAGAATGGAACTGCAGGATTCCCTGATCGCCTCCACCATGGCCTCATGGATCTCCATGCCCCTGTTTTTCAGGGCCGTAAAGGTATGCAGCAGGAAAATGGAGTAGTCCATCGACACCGCCAGCTGCAAAATAGCCGCTGTGGAGAAGGTAAAGAAGGATATCGTTCCGAAGACGATGTTCGATCCCATATTTAAAACGATCGCCACGATCATTACGAAGATAAAGAGGAACGGCTCCATCCACGACGTGGTCGTCAGTGTCAGGATCAGCCATATGATGACGATTGACATGGCAATCGCCATGGTGATCTCCCTGGTGATCGAGGCCTCACGCTCCTTGCTGGACACTGCGCTTCCGGCAAAGCAGCCCCGGTCCTTTCCGACGATCCGGTAGATCTCCTCGATGGCCGCATTGGTGCGCGGTTCTCCGTCTTTATCTTCAAAGACGATGTCCATCAGGGCATTCCCATCTTTATAGTAATCATCGATTGCCAGCAGATCGACGCCGATGAACTCCGTCATGCTTTCATTAAGGAACGGCGCTCCCATATAGACGTCGGTCGAGACGTCGGAGCCCAGTACCAGATCCACCCTATCGACCGCGGATATCTCTTCCCGGATGCGTTTCGCCTCCTGTAAAGATACGTCCTTAACCATGACCCGCGCCATGCCGGGATAGCCAAATTCCGCTTCCATCACATCCAGCGCCTGTTTGGTCGGTGCAAAATCCGGCAGATATTTGCTCAGATCATAATTCACCCCTACAAACGGGAAACAAATGGCACAGAGAATCGTGGTTACCAGGAAAACCTTCTCAATGATCTTCCCGTGATACACAATAAACCGAATCACCTGATTGAAAATATCGCTGTTTCTTTTCATTATTGCCCACCTTTTGATTATTGTACAATCATTGACTTTTAAACACATGTGTATTATAATTCACTTGTCGGTATATTTCAATAAGCAACGATTTGCTGCTTTGTGCGTTAAGCATCACTTATCTGCATTTGTGTTTAGTATCAATCGAAACTGATAAATTTTGTATTTAAACAGGATTGTGAGGAGAAGAATATGGAATCACAGAAAGAGGACCGGAGAATCCGCAGGACCCAGAAAATGTTAAAAGACAGCCTGATTGAGCTGATGACCGAGAGAGATTTTAAAAATATTTCCGTCAAGGACATCACGGAACGGGCGGATCTAAACAGGGGAACCTTCTACAATCATTACACCGATACTTACGATCTGCTGCAGAAGATGGAATCCGACGTACTGGCTGATTTCCAGGATATGATTGATAATTTCCTGTGCAGTCCAAAGAACGGATCGCTGATGCCCATCCTGCTGCCTGTTATACAATATATTGAGGAAAACGTAAAAATTGCCAGAATTCTGTTTGAAAACAGTGCGTCCAGTGATTTCGTCAACCGCTTCCACCAGCTCATTTCTGACAACGGAACCGCCGTTTTCAAGAAACAGTATCCCGGAATCGACGATGTGACGCTCTCCTATTTCATCGAGTTCATCACCTTCGGCCTGACCGGAGTCCTGCGCTGCTGGATCAACAACGGCATGAAAGAATCCAAAGAAAAGATCGCGGAAATCGCAGATAAATCCGCCGTGCAGGTGGCGCAGAATCTCTGGGGGCATTAGGGCATTAGGACATTAGGGCATTAAGACATTAAGGCATTAAGACGGGGGAAAGAAAAATTTACCTTTTTACGAATAAAAAAGCAACAGAAAAAGGAGACACACATGGATAATACTCCAGTCATTGAAACCGAACGCCTGCGGCTGCGCCGATTTACAGAGCGTGACGTCGAAGCGCTGTTCACCATACTCAGCGATCCCGAAGTCAATCAGTTTCTGCCCATGTTCCCGCTGGCATCGCTGGAGGAAGCCGGGCAGTATCTCAAAGAACACTATTTAAGTACTTACGAGCAGCCCAGCGGTTACCATTACGCGGTCTGCCTCAAAACAGATGATATCCCCATTGGATATATCAATGTCAGCGATGACGACAGCCACGACCTGGGATACGGTCTGAAAAAAGAGTTCTGGAAGATGGGAATCATGACCGAGGCCTGCCGGGCGCTGATTCGGAAACTAAAAACCACAGATTTACCCTATATTACCGCCACTCATGACCGTAAGAATCCGGGAAGCGGCCGGGTCATGGAGAAGATCGGCATGATCTATCAGTACTCTTATGAGGAGCAGTGGCAGCCCAAAGATATTCTGGTGATATTTCGGATGTACCAGCTTAATTTTGATGGAGACCCGGACCGTGTCTACAAAAAATACTGGAACAAATATCCGGTCCACTTCATCGAGAAGCTGGAAGACGGTCGCATGCCTGAGACATTGGCGGTCAATGAGAAGGGATACCAGGTTATCCGCCTCCTTGGAAAGGGAAAAGGCGGCTACTCCTATCTCGTCACAGACGGCGCCCGTTCCTTCGTATTAAAGCAGATTCATCACGAGCCCTGCGACTACTACCAGTTCGGTGACAAGCTGGAATCGGAGCTGCGTGATTACAAAAGGCTTCTCGATATCGGAATCCCGATTCCGGAACTGTACGATGTCGATCGGGAAAATGAACGGATTTTGAAGGAGTACATAGAAGGAAATACCATTTACGATCTGGTTCTGTGCGATCAGGTGAAGCCTTCTTATTTCCGCCAGATCAAGGATATGTGCGGCAGGCTCTACCCGGCAAACACGAATATCGATTACTTTCCTACTAATTTTGTGGTACAGAACGACACACTGTATTATATTGATTATGAGTGCAACGATTATATGGAAGAATGGAATTTTGAAAACTGGGGAAGCCGTTACTGGAGCCGGACTAAGGAATTTCTGGAATACGAACAGAGTCAGATATCCCGCCGCAGACAACAGGGTATTTGACCCTCGCGGCAGTCGTCAGATGGACTCGCAAGCGCACATACCTGACTCGTTGCCCGCGGGAATAAACAGAATTGGGGATCCTGAGCCGCGCCTGCGGCGAGACCTTGGAAGGCGAAGAAGATAACAAAACAGCAGGCGAGCGACGATCAATATCGTCGCTCCCTGCTGTTTTGTTATCTTTTAAATTCCTGCATCAAGCCCGCTCTACGAAACGCCGCCCATCAGTTCTTCAATATTTTTCAGATCATGCTTATCCACATCCCGCGGCTCATAGCCGGTATGAAAAATCTTTTGCCCCTTCACTGAGATGCACGGTATCTCTCTTCCGTCTAAAACGGCACTGCCAAAATAATCGGCCTCAAACTCATACCATCCGCCTTCTAAGTCGGCCTGTTTTGCTGTTCCGTCTTCCTTTAAGACGAATGGGTGAATATCGATATAGCTCAATTGGGGATGGTACAGCTCTATACGGACAGGGCTCCAGTCTGTTACTACCTCATACCCCTTTTCTTCCAGCTTCCGCTGTAATTTCTCGGTGCACGCGGCATCGAAATCGATGTCCACATCCCTGTGTTCTCTCGTCTGCCTGCCAACAAGCGCATCCACGCCCCAGCCGCCATCCAGCCAGTAACGGATTCCCAGCTGTTCTATCATATCAAGCACTTCAAATAAATCTTCCTGTGTTACAGTTTCCTTTTTTGCCATTCCCGCACCTCGCTTTTCATTTTCATTTTTCATTTTCATTTTTTATTCATTCTATCGGTCTGCATCTCAAAAGCCCTTCTGACATCTCTCTTACCGATACTCCCATTCCGTCACTTTCAGCAGCGCTTCATACCTAAAACAATCCGTATGGTGGTCATTGATGATGCCGCAGGCCTGCAGATGAGAAAATACCGTGATGGACCCCATATACTTAAAACCCCGCTTTTTCAAATCCGCACTCACCTGATCCGATAATTCGTTCCTTACTTCCGCCTCGCCCTCCTGGTGCCTGCGGTAAACGTACGTCTTATAATCCGTAAATCCCCAAAGATACCGGTCGAAGCTGCCAAACTCCACCACCACCTTCATAAATTGCCTGGCATTGTGTATGACTGCTGCGATTTTTCTTCTGGAACGGATCATACCGGGGACGAGAAGGATTTCAGCGATCTCCTCCTCGCCAAACTCTGCAATCCGCTTAAAATCATAGTCACAGAAGCATTTCCTGAATATTTCCCTCTTCTGTATCATCATGTTCCAGTTAAGCCCGCACTGCATAACCTCCATAAGCATAAACTCAAAATGCTTTCCGTCGTCATGGAACGGTACGCCCCATTCGCTGTCATGATACTGGATCATCGGTTCGTTGATCAGGCACCAGCCGCATCTTGTCTCCTGTTCCATCTGTCTTATCCCCCATTTCTCTCCGTCTTAAGCCGGAACGTTCTTCCTTCGTATACCCGAACCGGATTTCCACGCTCCAGTCTGGCATGTTCCATCCAGGCCAGATTCTTTTCCCTTCGTCCGCTCTCCATGTTCATTTCTGCCAGAATTTCGCACAGACGGTTCAATGCAATCTGTTTATTCATATGCTGGCTCCGGGCCTCCGTGGATACCACTGTGGTTCCTGTAGGAATGTGGATGGCACGAACACCAGTCTCCACCTTATTCACATTCTGGCCGCCTTTTCCGCCACTTCGGAAGGTCTCAAAACGGACCAGCTTCTCCTCTGTCACCCGCGGCACCGCCTCTAAAATACTCACATCCACATACCAGTTCTTCCGTTTATGCTCCGGACGGTACGGGCTCCTGCAAATCCACAGTACACTGCCCTCCAGGCTGCTAAAATCGTGTTCTGTCTCAAACACAATCGAGGAAAATCCCTCCCGTTTCTTTCCCTGCGTAAAGGAAAGCAGCCGGATATCGGAAGCCTCCTTCTTTAATTCCTCATAGAGCAGGCCTGCCGCCAGTTCACATTCTGCCGGCCCCTGGCCGGAACTTATCTGTATTCTCATGCGCAGCCCCCTAACCCTTAAATGTGATAAGCGGCCGCAGCGTCGCAACAACAGTTATCAGTCCGTAGTCCTCGAGGGAAGCGATCACCTGCTCCACATTTTTATAGGCTTCCGGCGCCTCGGCAAACAGTAAATTGGTATCATGGCAGACTACGCGGCTCTTAAGCTTTGTGCTTCTGATGGAATCCCTGTCGTATTTCTGGCGGGTCCTGCTCCTGCAGATACTTCTGGCCCATTTTCTGCCCGCACCATGGGACACAGAGTCCAGGGAAACGGACGTGTCCGCAGCCGGTATACATACATAGGTCAGGCTTCCTCTGGATCCCGGAATGACCACGGCTCCCTGCTTCGTCGATACACTTCCCTTCCGGTGAAGCCAGCCATCCTCCGTCCGTTCCAGATAGTTATGACAGCTCTCCAAAAGCGGGGTTACCTCCCTCTCCACACCCAGCCAGGACAGCAGCTTTTTCGCAGTCACTATGCGATTCCTCCCGGCCCACAGAATCGCCGAGTCGTGTTCCTTCAAATAGTCCTCCGCCTCCTTCGAGCCTTCCGCCAGTCCTTCCGGCGAATAATACCGGTTTAAGATCTCCTGCCCATATCCCCGGGAACCGCTGTGGATCAGTAACATAAGGCGTCCCTGAAGCAGTCCCAGGTGATTGGCCTCCTCTTCTCTGTAAACGTGTTCCAGACACTGAAACTCTGCAAAATGGTTTCCTGTGCCGATGGTTCCCAAATCCCTGATAGGACAAACTTCTTCATAAGGGTTGCCGCACGGTATATCGCTCAGCTCCCGAACCTGATTAAGCCTCGATTCCCATTTATCCATACGGAATTTCTTCTGCTTCACTCCTGTGGAAAACAGACTCATCCCGCATCCGATATCGTTACCGATTAAATGGGGATAGAACCGCTCCCGGCTTAACACCGCCATTCCTACAGGAGTCTTTCCCGGATGCAGATCCGGCAGCCCTACCGTCTTCACCACTCCCGGCAGATTCGCGACTCCATGAAGCTGGTCGACCGCCGCCTGTTCAATCCAGTTTTTACCGTTGCTGATCAATATGCAATTTTCTCTTTCCAAATCTTAATCTCCTTTATGAGCCGACAGGACCATACGCCCCATTTCCCCGGAATCCCGAAAAATGGTACAAAAAAAACACGACAACAAGCCGTGCGCAGCAAAATAAAGCTATTATACGCCAGTCCCTGTCTATTCTATCGTTATCTTGTTTTCACCCTTTTGATTTCGTTTGCCAACATAATAACCACTCCTTTGCTCATAAAGGACTGTACGCCCTCTTTATTCTATGGATACTATAAAACGGATTTCTGAAAATGTCAATGACTATTTCCTTAACTTTCTGACTTTGGCTTACTGCTGTCCCTGCTTATTTTCTGCACAGGAAATCCCGCACCGCCATTCCTGAGCCGTCTATGTGCGGGATCTGCGCGTCTTCGTCATTTATTCTTTAACCGATTCTTTAATTTCCGGTATCGTCTTTCCGCTTTCCTTTAGCCTTTTGATTCGTTCTATTCGTTCCACAGTCTCGACCCGAAGATAGCGCCTTGTGAGCTTCTCTTCCTCCTGCTCAAAAGGAAGCATGCCCTCTTCTGTATAATACTTCAGTGTACTGTAGCGGCAGCCGGTAAGCCTGGATAGTTCTCCGATCGACACATACTCAGAGCTGCTGATCTTTTCCATGCTTCTCTGTCTTGACATTCCATCACCTACCTGTAAACCGGAACCAGATTTGCCCCCTGAACCGGTATTTTATAATAGACCCTTGTCATTGGGAATACCCGGTAATAATAGTTATCTACCTTTAAAAGCGTCTCTGAACCATTCTTGACTTCTTCTACATAGTGGCCCTTTTCGGATAAAAAGGTCATCATTGCCAGACGCCTGCCCGCCACATTCGTTCCAAGAACAACGAAATCGATGAAAATGGCCTGTCTTCTGTCCAAAAATGGAAATAAGAGATTGACTCCCTCCATATACGGGTTTTTAAAGAAGTTCTTTTTCGCACCCAGCAGCTGCTGTGACAATTTTTCTGTCCACCGGTAAATATCTGATTCCCAGACCACTCTGACAACCGGATCCTGCGCTGCCAGTTCAATCATACGGGCAGACAGTCGCTCCTGCTCCTGAACGGAAAATATATCATGAATACACCCACTCTCGCGAAACAGCCACACCAGACATGCGCATTCCAGGGTCACCGCGCCGTCCTCCAGGATTTCAGCACGGACGCCCTCAACGATACGCTGGTATTCCGTTCCGTCGCTGCGGTAGGTTCTGAGGTCCATATTCATGCTGCTGTAGTTAATATCGCACGCCAGGATATCCGGTATCTCATCGAGGACGCCCCTGGCCTTCAATACTTCCGCTATCTCAGTCTCCAGACCGTGAGCTTCCTTCCTGCCAATGCCGCGAATCTCATTAAATTCTGCTTCCAGTTCCTCTTTTACAGCCTCTAAATCCAGATTATCCGATAATATAAACTTCTCCAGAAGCTTTGCTGCCGCGATTCCACGGCAGACCGCACTCTTGGCCGTGGTTGTATGTATGGAATCCTGGCCATCCAGACCAACCAGGGCGTATTGTTGTGATAATGTATACTCATTCATAGGATATCTCCTTTCGGCTTACGCCAATTGATATTTGCCTGCTATGCTTGTTGGTTAATTTTTGATAATTGATACCTGCTGCTTACTACTTACTACTTACGTTATACCATTACATTCTTATAATTTCAATGCATACCGCTTTATATTTTTCTTACAAATCTATGAACTTGATCCGCGATACAGAAAAAGCCATCTGCTGGATCGCTTTTGCGTAAAAACTTCACTTCATTTTCACGCAAAAAAGCCGTGATACGGGAACCAACGCTTCCATATCACGGCCTGCTGCTCATTTCCTATTGCTGTTCTTGCTCTGCTGCTTCTTTTAATACCACTTACTCTTAATCTGCTTATAAATTCCCTCTGCATCCAACTCATACTTATGAATCAGCTCCGCAGCCGGGCCGGACTCGCCGAATACGTCACGTACGCCGATCTTAAAGACCGGTACCGGAGCATTCTCGGACAGGGCGTCGCAGACAGCGCTTCCAAGTCCGCCTATGATGGAATGCTCTTCCACAGTCACCACACGTCCCGTTTTCTTCGCGGATTTAACGATAAGCTCTTCGTCCAAAGGCTTAATGGTATGAATGTTGATCACTTCGGCGTCAATTCCGTCTGCGGCCAGAAGCTTTGCAGCTTCCAGTGCGTGTCCAACTTCCAGACCGGTAGCCACGATGGTCAAGTCGCTGCCTTCTTTTAAGACTACGCCCTTTCCGATCTTAAATTCATACTCCGGATTATCATTGATCACCGGCACAGCCAGACGGCCGAACCTCATATAAACCGGGCCCTCATACTCGGCCGCGGCCTTGACGGCGGCTCTCGCTTCCACGTCATCGGCCGGGCAGATCACTACCATGCCGGGGATCGTTCTCATCAGAGCGATGTCCTCGTTGCACTGATGTGTCGCGCCGTCCTCACCGACGGAGATTCCTGCGTGAGTCGCACCAATCTTTACATTTAAATGCGGGTATCCGATGGAATTCCGAACCTGTTCGAACGCTCTGCCGGCTGCGAACATGGCGAAGGTGCTTGCAAATGGAACCATGCCTGTTGCAGCAAGGCCGGCGGCAATGCCCATCATATTGCATTCCGCAATACCACAGTCGATATGGCGTTCCGGAAATACCTTCTTGAAAACTCCCGTCTTTGTCGCGGCTGCCAGATCGGCATCCAGGACCACGATTTTGTCATTGAACTTTCCCAGCTCCGCAAGAGCGCTGCCATAGCTTTCTCTCGTAGCGATCTTCTTTACGGATTGTTCTTTCATCTCTGGCATAACGCTTCACCTGCTTTCTCCAAATCTGCCATTGCTACCTGATACTGCTCGTCGTTTGGAGCGGCACCATGCCAGGCTACAGCTCCTTCCATGAAGGAAACTCCCTTGCCCTTTAAGGTTTTTGCGATAATGGCGGTCGGCATTCCCTTTGTATTTCTTGCCTCTGCAAACGCCTGCTCGATCTGGGCGAAGTCATGGCCGTCGATGCAGATTACATGGAAATTAAATGCCTCAAATTTCTTATCAATCGGATAGGGGGAGCAAACCTCATCCACTGGTCCGTCGATCTGAAGTCCGTTGTTATCCACAATCACGACCAGATTATCCAGCTTTCTGTGACCTGCGAACATCGCAGCTTCCCAGACCTGGCCTTCCTCGATCTCCCCATCGCCAAGGAGTGTATAAACACGGTAATCCTTCTTCTGCAGTTTCGCAGAGAGTGCCATTCCGACCGCAGCAGAGATTCCCTGTCCCAGAGAACCGCTGGACATATCTACGCCTGGAATATGCTTTCTGTCCGGATGTCCCTGTAAATAGGAACCGGTATGACGCAGTGTCTTCAAATCCTCTACCGGAAAGAATCCACGGTGTGCCAGTGTGGAGTAGTATCCGGGCGCCACATGGCCCTTCGATAATACAAAACGGTCACGGTCGTCCTTTGAAGGCTGTTCCGGATCGATGTTCATTTCTTTATAATAGAGCCAGGTAAATAAGTCCGCTGCCGACAGTGATCCGCCCGGATGGCCGGACTTTGCGCTGTGAACCGCCGTCACAATGCCTTTTCGTATCTCATTGGCTGTTTTTTCTAGTTCCAGATAGTCGCTCAATCCCGTGTCCTCCTCTTACTCTCCAAATACTGCCTTATAATCAGCCTGGAATTTTGCGATTCCCTGATCTGTCAGCGGATGCTTTGTCATCTGCTCAATTACGCTGTAAGGAACGGTGGCGATATCGGCTCCGGCAAGGGCACAGTCAATGACATGGATCGGATTGCGGACACTTGCTGCGATGATCTCGGTTGTGATTCCCGCTACATTGAACATTTCTGCAATGGTTTCGATTAAATCGATGCCAGGCATGGAAATATCATCGAGACGTCCTAAGAATGGAGATACATAGGTCGCACCGGCTCTGGCTGCCAGCAGTGCCTGGTTCGCGCTGAATACAAGCGTTACGTTTGTCTTAATTCCCTCCGCGGTCAGCACCTTAACGGCCTTTAAGCCTTCTACTGTCATCGGAATCTTAACTACCATGTTCGGATGGATCGCAGCAATCTCACGTCCCTCTTTAATCATGCCTTCTGCATCTGTCGTGGTAGCCTTCACCTCGCCGCTGATCGGTCCGTCTACGATGGAAGCGATCTCTCTGATCACCTCGTTAAAGTCTCTTCCTTCTTTTGCAATCAGAGATGGGTTCGTGGTTACTCCACAGATCACTCCCATATCATTTGCCTTTCTGATATCCTCCACTTTCGCTGTGTCAACAAAAAATTTCATCGCTGTTCTCCTCTTCTTTTTTTATTTTTGAATTAATTTCTTCCCTCGGTTTATGTATTAATTCAATTAATTAATATTTCTAGTTAAACAATACCACATTTTAGGAAAATGTCAACAGGAAAATAGAAAAAAACGGCGGTTTTGATTTTACTCAAAACCGCCGTCTCTGATAACAGCTCATTCAGTCCGCGATCCTTCCATGTTCCCTGGTAATCTGCGCGATCGGGCACTTCTGCAGCCCATGTTGTGTACAGTAAAGATATAAATCCCCGCCCTTCCTTACCATCGGCAGTCTAAATTCCGGGTTCTGTTCCGGATACAGCCGGTTTAAATAGATACGGTCATGGTATACAAGGGCAGCAAATGAAATATAATGATCCTTCCGCATATCATGATTCACGGTCACATAATACTCCAAGTCAATTTCCCTCAGGACAGACTTATGTTCCTCCGAGTTCGAAACCGGAACTAACGGTTTCAACTTTCTACCGCAGCAGGAAATCGACGCGGTTCCCGTGCTTACAAGAATATTGCCGCAGGTAGGACATACATAGAAGAGTGTTTTTTCCAGCTTGCCCACATCCGGACGGTTGGGACTCAATTCTCCCTGAAGCAGTTTTAATATGTCGGCGCCCAGCACCGTGGACAAATCATCCCACAGAGATACATCCGGACAGCCCAGACCACGCTCCCACTTGGAGACAGTCTTGTTGCTGATTCCTAAAAGGTCTGCGAACTGCTGCTGCGTCAGCTTCTTCTCTTTACGAAGCTGTAAAATTAAGCGGCCTACTTTAGCGCAATCCATGATTATTCCTCCATGATGTCTATCGTCAGGATCTTTCGATGGAAAACTATTCCGGGTTAATCTCATTTCCAGATCCTGACAGCCTTCTCATCCGTCTCCAGGCATTCCTCCCGGAGCAGCTCCAGTTCCTCCGTATGGTCCTCGCATGGGTCTTCATACTTCAGCACCTTAATCACCGACTGCTCAAAGCCTTCCTCCCCATACTCATTCCATAGCTCCTGCAGATGCCGGTTCGGATGGGAAGAGCCTGATAATCTGGCGCAGAGGCTGTTGAAGGCGGTTCTCGTATCTCCCGATATTCCCAGAAATGCCTCACCGGTAGCCCTGCATTTCAGAGAGATCACGCCCATCTCCGGATGGCGGTTTTTGTATTCCATAATAAGCTGTTTTTTGCGTTCTGTATTCATGTTTATCACCTCGTATTCCATTGTACCCCATAAAGCCTGCGGGCACAATCTACGCTCCGTAGACTTTGCGTCATTCGTCAGACGGGTTCGCAGGCGCCCCCACCTGACTCGTTGCTGGGATAAACTGGCCCGGACTGTCGAAAATCCGGTCGATAGCGACGATTGCCGCTCCTGTCAGGATCGGATCGCCCTGATAGGTGCTGATCGACAGTGTCAGCCCCTCCCACACGTCGTCCAGAATGCCTTCCCGCACGGTTTCACGGATCACAGCCTCCATTCGTTCCGGATCCGGTCTCGCCATATCATCCCCGATGATGATGATATCCGGATTGATGACATTGACAATATTAATAATTCCGATTCCAAGGCTCTCGCAGGCGCGCTGGTAGCAGTCAATACAGAACTGGTCGCCCTCACGGATCCGCCGTTCCACATCTTCAAAATTACATCCTGCCCGGCCCGCCTGGTCACCGTATACCGCCTTCACTAATTCCAGGGAAGAGGCGTACCGCTCCAGACAGCCCTTATTACCGCAGGCGCACGGCTTTCCGTTCCGGTCGATGGTCATGTGACCAATCTCCCCCGAGGTTCCCAGAGCACCTTTATATATCTTTCCGTCCATCACAATTCCCGCGCCGATTCCCTGACCGGCCGCGATATAGACCAGAATATCATCGCGGTAGGCATCCTTTAAGTCCCACATATGGGCATAGGCGCCGGCGTTGGCGTTGTGCTCTAAAAACACGGGGATATCCAGTTCTCTGTCAAAGAATTTCTTTAAATCGACATCCTTCCAGATATCGGCTCCCGTGATCAGAGCAATTCGGTTTTTCTTCGCTATAAACGGCCCTGGCACCGCCATGCCTGCCGCCAGTATGGTATCTTTTCCGTATTTTTTCATCAGAATACGCATCTCGGCCGCGATCTGATTCAGAATATCTTCCGCATCCGGCTGCTCTTCCGGTTTAAAATCCACTCGTTTCTTCGTTATCTGCGTCCCTGTCAAATCAAACAGGCCGACGCTGTAATGCTTTCTCGCAAGGCGCACACCGATGACCCGGTAACGGTCCGGATTAATGGATACGCCAATGGAGCGGCGGCCCTTGCTTCCATTCAGAAAGCCCACCTCCGTGACGATTCCCCAGTTTAAGAAATCCTTCATAATATTGGTCACAGTCGCCTGTTTCAGCCCTGTCAGGGAAGCCAGATATGCCCTGGAACACATGCCTTCTCTTCTTAAATTTTTTAAAAGGAGAGAACGGTTCATCTCCTGTGTCACGTCCTGGTTAATTCCCCTGTTTTGGACCATGTTGTCTTACCTCGCACCTCTTGTATGATTGGCCGGACAGTCTCCGGCCGGGGCCAGCTTTACTGCTAACTGTCCGTAGTACCAGCACTAGTATATCATGGTCCTGCCGGATCCGTCAAATGAGAAAACTTTGAGAAAACGATAAGAAAACTCGCTCAAATATTTGATCCCGCCCCCTTTACAGCAGCGTTCCGCTCACGTATAATATGACTATTACATTTGTAAGAACAGGGAGGTTATCATGAGCAGGCTGCCGCAGATATCAGAAGCCGAATATGAAGTTATGAAAGTCATCTGGAGCAAAGCTCCCATAAGCACCAACGAGGTGACGGACTTCCTTTCAGAGGCTACGGAGTGGAGCCCCAAGACGATCCAGACGCTTCTTAAGCGCCTCGTACAGAAGGGGGCCATTACATATGAAAAGAAAAGCAGGGTCTTTGTATATACCCCGCTGGTAGCAAAGGAAGACTATTTAAGCCAGGAGAGTGAGCATTTTCTTAATCGGTTCTACAATGGAAATCTGACCTCACTGGTGGCAAATTATATGAAGGACGAACGGCTCTCCCAGGAGGAACTGGAAGAGCTTCGCGGCCTCTTATCGCATGGCGGGGAAGGAGAATAGCAGATGGCAGAATCCCTGCTTCTTTATCTGCTGCAAAGCAGTGCCGCCATTGCAGTTTCCGGCGGCATCATTATGTTCATACGAAAAGCGTTTGACCGGTACTTGACAGCGGAAACCCGTTACCGCTTATGGTTTCTTCTCCTGATCCTTGCCGCCGCGCCGTTCCTGGCTGAAGCATTTCCATGGCTGGGCAGGCTGACTTCCCGCCTTGCCGGTCTGCGGACGGCCCCGGCCGGGGATTCGTGGCAGGGCGGGGCCCCGGAGGCTGCCGGTAATATTTTTACAGCCACGGGACTGCTCCATGATTTTTCCGTTTCGGTGAGCCGTAAAATGCCTGGTTATCTGGCATTCGCCCTTCTCTCCCTCTGGATTGGAGGAGCGGTCTTACTTGCGGTCCTCACCCTTATTTCCGCGGTCCGGGTTAATTTTTTTAAGAAGACTGCCCTTCCCGTCCGGGATGCAATCCTGCGGGACATATTTGAGGACTGTAAGAGGCAGCTTGGAATCCGGAGGGACATCCCGCTTCGTTCTTCCTCCCGGCTCCGCTCCCCGGTTACGGCGGGAATCGCCGCGCCTTGTGTGCTGCTCCCGGCGTCCCGGCTCTCTGCTCCTCTTCACATCTCCCAGCCCCCCAGACAGGGCGAAAAAACGGATGCCGTCTTCTTCTTTATAAAAAAAAAAAAAGAACCGCTGCTCCGACCACGGACAAGTTGACTGACGCGGGTGAA
>OJKJ01000615.1_pt1 | contig 17699 bp, 10 predicted proteins | sample 1596491 | NCBI WGS metagenome assembly OJKJ01 (sample SAMEA4350160, study PRJEB24818) | metagenome | biome: human; feature: gut; material: faeces | place: Denmark | collected 2013-09 | reverse complement strand
CTTATGGATCTTGCTTGTATCGGCGCAAAGCAGCTTAAAAAGGCTGGTCTGCTCAAAGACCTTGACGAGAGTGAAGAGATAAACGCTTGCTCTGTTAAGATAACTGTTGACGTTGACGGCAATCCTGAGGACTGGCTGCTCATGTTCAAAAACGAAACACACAACCACCCTACAGAGATCGAGCCTTTCGGCGGTGCGGCAACTTGTCTTGGTGGCGCTATCAGAGACCCTCTGTCAGGACGTTCATATGTATATCAGGCAATGAGAGTAACAGGCGCAGGCAATCCGCTGGTTCCTGTTGAGGACACTATCACAGGTAAGCTTCCGCAGAGAAAGATAGTTGTAGGTGCGGCAAACGGTTATTCTTCATACGGCAACCAGATAGGTCTTGCTACCGGTCATGTTCATGAGATATATCACCCGGGCTATGTTGCGAAGAGAATGGAGATAGGTGCTGTAGTAGGTGCTGCTCCTGCTGAGAACGTAAGACGTGAAAGACCTGAGCCTGAGGATATCGTTATCCTCCTTGGCGGAAGAACAGGACGTGACGGCTGCGGCGGAGCAACAGGTTCTTCAAAATCACACAACCTCCACTCACTTGAAAACTGCGGAGCTGAGGTACAGAAGGGTAACGCACCTGAGGAAAGAAAGCTTCAGCGTTTGTTCAGAAACCCTGAAGTTACTTCAATGATAAAACGTTGTAACGACTTCGGTGCAGGCGGAGTTTCCGTTGCTATCGGCGAGCTTGCTGACGGACTTTCTATCAACCTTGACGCTGTTACAAAGAAGTATGACGGTCTTGACGGCACTGAGCTTGCTATCTCTGAGTCACAGGAGAGAATGGCTGTTGTTATCGCAAAGAGCGACCTTGAAAAGTTCATGGCCGAGGCTGCAAAGGAAAACCTTGAAGCAACAATGGTGGCAAGAGTAACTGCTGAGCCAAGACTTAAAATGAACTGGTGCGGCAACACTATCGTTGACCTTACAAGAGAGTTTCTTAACTCAAACGGAGCTGAAAAGCACACAGATATTTCTATCCCTGCTCCTGTTTTCGCAGCAGAGAGCAACGACGCTGACACTGCTGACCGTTGGGAGTCTATGATATCAAACCTCAACATCTGCTCACAGAAGGGTCTTATTGAGAGATTTGACTCAACTATCGGTGCAAACACAGTTCTTATGCCATTTGGCGGTAAATATCAGAACACACCTACACAGGCAATGGCTGCAAAGCTCCCTGTTCTTCACGGCAATACAAAGACAACGTCCATTATGGGCTGGGGCTATGACCCATATCTCTCATCTGTAAGCCCATACCACGGCGCAATGAGCGCTGTAGTTGAGTCTATCGCAAAGGTCATCGCAACAGGCGGTACATATGAGAAGTGCTGGCTCACATTCCAGGAGTATTTTGAGAGAACACAGAACGATCCTGAGCGTTGGGGCAAGCCTATGTCTGCTCTCCTCGGTGCATACAAGGCACAGATAGAGCTGGGATGCGGTTCTATCGGCGGTAAGGACTCAATGTCAGGTACATTCGAGGAAATAGACGTTCCACCTACACTTGTTTCATTCGCTGTATCAGTAACAGACGCAGACAAGGTAGTTTCACAGGAGTTCAAGAAAGCAGGCTCTAAGGTGATCCTTATCAAGCCTGAATATGACGACAACAAGCTTGTGAACTTCGATTCACTTAAGGCCGTATTTGAAAAGGTAGAAAAGCTTATCGCTGAAGGCAAGGTGCTTTCATGCTGGGCTGTATCCTACGGCGGTGTATCTGAGGCTGTTGCAAAAATGGCATTTGGTAACAAGATAGGCTTTAAGTTCACAGACAAGCTCACAGCAGAAGAGCTTTACAGAGCTTGCTATGGCGCATTTGTTATCGAGCTTGCTGAGGGCGTTGACACTGACGAGAGAGTTATCGGTGAAACAACAGAAAGCTACGAGATAAAGTCAGACAACTACACAATAAGCCTTGACAAGCTCCAGACACTTTGGGAGGGCAAGCTTGAGCCTGTATATCCTGTTCATGTGAAAGAGCCTGCTGAAAAGCCTGAAAAGTACAGCTACAAGGCAGACAAGAGAGTTGTACCTGCTATCAAGGTGGCAAAGCCAAAGGTGCTTATCCCTGTATTCCCTGGCACAAACTGCGAATACGATACAGCAAGAGCCTTTGAAAAGGCAGGCGCTGAGGCTGACATCTTCGTTGTAAGAAACCTCACAGAACAGGCTATCAAGGAGTCTGTTGACGCAATGGAGAAGAAGATAAAAGAGTCACAGATAGTAATGCTCCCAGGCGGATTCAGCGGTGGCGACGAGCCTGACGGCTCAGGCAAGTTCATCGTATCATTCCTGAGAAACCCAAGACTTACAGACGCTATCCATGACCTGCTGAAAAATCGTGACGGTCTTATGCTTGGTATCTGCAACGGCTTCCAGGCACTTATTAAGCTTGGTCTTGTACCATATGGTGAGATAAGAGATATGAGAGATGACTCCCCTACACTGACATTCAACACCATTGCAAGACACCAGTCTAAAATGGTAAACACAAGGATTGCTTCCAACAAGTCACCATGGCTTGCAGGCTGTGAGGTAGGCGATATCCACAGCGTGGCTATCTCACACGGTGAGGGACGTTTCGTTGCAACAGCAGAGGAGATCGCACAGCTTGCTGCAAACGGACAGATCGCTACACAGTATGTTGACTTTGACGGAGAACCTACATTTGACATTCATTGCAACCCTAACACATCATTCCAGGCTATCGAGGGTATCACCTCACCTGACGGACGTGTTCTTGGTAAAATGGGTCACTCAGAGCGTAAGGGCTGCTGCGTATCAAAGAACGTTCCTGGTGAAAAGGATCAGAAGATATTTGAAAGCGGCGTAGCTTACTTCAAGTAAAAAAACAAAAATACAAGGGCGGAGCTTTTCCGCCCTTTGTTTATACGAGGACAAAGATATGCTGAAATACATTATAATATATCTTTCCGCAATGAGCCTTTTGACGTTCATACTTTTTGGTGCAGATAAGCACAAGGCAAGAGCACACAAATGGCGGATACCTGAGAAAACGCTTCTTGGTCTGAGCCTGCTTGGCGGCTTTGCAGGAGGATTTCTGGGCATGGAATTTTTCCGTCACAAAACAAAACACTTGTATTTTTATATGGTGATGATAATTTCTCTTGCACTATGGGCATTTATCATATACAAGGTCATTGCAGAATAGAATAAGTTCTTTAGGCAGTCGGTAACGGCTGCCTAATTTTTTTGCCAATTCTGGTAAAAAGCATATAAAGCAGCGTAAACTTATTGGCGAAAAATAAAGTTGATCCTGTATAATAAAACTTGACACATACAAAACAGTGCATAGTATTATACCACAAAAAAAAGACTGCTTTCTACCCTTTTGCTTATCTCTCTTTTTTTCTAAACTTTTATCCAATATCTATTGTAGCACTACAGAAATTGAAATAGACATTTTCCTGCAACTATTGACACGAACTTCAAAATAAGTTATAATAATATTGGTTGATTGTTTACAAATGCGTAAACATTTAACTTGGATATTTGCATTGGTCAAATAATAAAAATGTAGAAAATCATAGTTTATGGGAGGAAAAAATGTCAAACGTTATATTGTATCCGGACAAACTTAGTGCGAAAGTTTGTAATAAAGAAATATCAGAGGATACACCCACCAAACTGTATGTAGAGGTAATAATAGCACTTATATCACTTTCACCTTGGATAGTAGGTAAAAAGGAAACGCACTTCACAGCAGATGCTGAGCGTGCGGCACTTTACACAGGAAAAACGAGACAATGTCAGATAAATGGTAAGACAGTATATATAAAAACAGGATTGTCCACAAAAGATAAATGGAAAGGTATAGAGAAAACTTGTGAACTGGAAAAGCTAAGTTTTGAAATGGTTTTAGATAATACTCAGCCTGTGGAGAAAGTAACTGAAACAATAAAGAAAGTTGTAAAACCTGCAGAGAATCAGGATAGCGTTGAGCTTTCTCCAGAAGATGTTATTGATGATTACATCGAGTTGCTCCAGCTGCACTTAGATGATACTCTTTATGCGAAAGAAAATTGTGATTTTTTTGGTAGCATACGTTTGGAGGACTATTTTCTTAACTTACCCAAAAGTAAACAAAAAGTTCTGATAAATGCCAGAGAGCCACAGAACCATAAAGAAAAGTATTTCAAGATGGATTTCTCAATAAATGGAGATATAGTGTACTATAACAATATTTCATCCATACCTTTGACAGAATTAGAAAAATATGCAGAGCTGGGATACGCAAACGCAATGTATTATATGAGCCTTTGGTATGGTTCTGGATATATTGGAGCTAAAAAGATTCGTGAGATTGCCAAGGAAGATCCACACAGGTTTGTACCTATGAAGGAAGTTCCGTGTATACTAAAGCCTGATTATAGCAAAAAAATGAAGTATCTATACGGAGCATATGAAAAAGGTCACGCAATGGCAACTTATGCTTATGCGTGTGAGAGGATGCAGTTTTACAGGAATAATTATAGCACTGGCCGTGAAGATGAGCTTATTGAGCTATTCACTCAGGCAAAAGGAAAAGGTATAAAAGATGCTGAAATAATGCTTAAATATTTTAAGCAGCCTAAGAATACAGTTGTTTTTAATAAGTTTGCTATGTTTGGCAGTTATGGCTTTGCTAGCAATTTGGAAAACATTCCTGATTTTGATATGTTTTACAAGGCTGAAAAGAATGATCTTGTACACACAACAATAATTCAGCATAATGGTTACTTATATTATTTCAAAAAAGATGCAAAATTCGCAGGAGATAACGATACAAGGCAGTCACCATATTGTATATGCAAAAAGCCATTGACTGGAGGACCGGAGATCGTGGTTCATCGCTTTTTGCATAAAATAACAAACGGATATGTGATAAGCAACATATGGAATGATAATATGGATCCTGCTTTGCCAGACAACCTTTATGATTTTGGCTCTGAGATTTATTTTGGAATTTATAACGATAAGATCTATATAAATGAGCAGGATGATATTCTTTGCCTGGATCTTGATGGTCGATTGGTCAAGCGATTTAATATGCCTAGAAATTTTAAATATAGAATTGTTTGTCCTATTGGTGTTGATGGCGGATTACTGACATTTAATCCTCGACTTGATGAAATGTATTATTATGATTTTTCGGATAAAAGTTTGCAGAAGATTGCTGATCTCAAGTATATTATAGCGATAACAAATAAAGAAGTATATTATACGAAAACAACGGCACAAAAGGCAGTTTTCGTTTATGATGTTAAGACTAAAACATCTTCAAGGATAAATAAAGTATATTCTGGTTTGAAAAAAAATACTGTAGTGGCTATTGATGCAGAACATGAGATAATCTACTATGCAGAAAACACTTCTGGAGATATCTGCAAGAGCAGGATATTAGGAATAAATAAATATGGTGAGATAGTTGACATATGGCAAAAGCCGAGATTTATCGATTATAAATTTACTTTTACTTTTCAGAATACAAGTACATTGACGTTTAATGGTAAAAATTATGTTGTATCACTAACTGATGATTTTAATTATTCTAATGAAATATGTTATTCTTTAAAACATTGTGATTTAGAACAACAAAAAAAGATAACCAATATGTTAAAAAATACTGTTGTTGCTTTTGATCGCTGTGGAAATGCTATGTGCTTGTATAAAGCCTTTGATGGAGATGACCAGTATAATAAAATGCTCAGATCATTCAAATACTTTACGGATGATTATTTGCTTGTGCCATATGGTAATGTGGTATATAGCGCACTAAGCTTATATTCAACAAAACCACAAGGACAAAGAAAAGATTTTTATTATCCAAAAATGTGATATATAAGATATACAAATAGAAAAAACATAGATAACATATTGAAAGGTGTGGATAGCTTGCTTGGAAAAACACATATGATGGTGGGCATTGCGGCAAACTTGGCACTGACACGTCCTCAAAGTGTGGCTGGTATTATCACAGCTGCTGGAGTTGGTGCTGTGGGTGCACTCATAAGCGATATTGATGTTGGTACATCTGCGTCACATAAGGATGCGGATAAAGTTGTTGGTTTAACAGTCTTAGTTGTTATAGCCACTATCGCTTTGGAGTATTTCACAAATATAAAGCTTTTGGATAAGGTAGCAAATGACAGCGGCACATTGCGGATAGTTTTAGGCGTGATCTTATTTGTGGCAGTATGTGCTTTTGGCAAAGAACAACCACACAGATCGTTTATGCATTCGTTTTTAGCGCTTGTACTTTTGGATATAGCTATCGGACTTGTGTATGTGCCATTCGTGCCGTATTTTACTATCGGTTTTCTGTCACATCTTGCGACAGATATCTTTAACAGGCGAAAGGTGCAGCTGTTGTATCCTTTAAAGGGTGGAGTGAGTTTGAATCTTTTTCACGCTCACGGAACTGCAAACAATGTGTTCTTTGCAGTTGGCAGCTTTGTATCCGCCGCAGAGGTGGGACTGCTTTTACTAAATAGATAAAGACCAAAAGTGATCTATTACGAGAAAATTATAGTATTAGATGGGAAGAGAAAACATGAGGAAAACAGATAAGGTAAATATCCTGTACAGGATCGCCTCTGGGGAATATGTTCAGCTTTCTTCAGATGAGCGCAGAGAGTTGGGTAAGTATAGAGTCGATAATGTTGGAAAACCGCTGAATACCAAGACCAATGTAAGTCAGTATGTCACGGCTGTTGATAATGGATACAGAAAGTCATTTTATGATTGGTGTCTTGATAATAATAAAGGTGACAGACGTATGAAAGCTGGCAAAGAAAGCTCTTTGAAAGCTTTTAATCAAGGACAGAGTTTTGGCGTTGCAGCCACGGGTTGGCTTGTATGGGGTCTTGCACTTTATTGGCTTTTTGGAGGAAAATTAGCTGTTGGTGCTTGTGCGATAATAGGAGCGATAGTTTCACTGGCTCTATTTAAATTAAATCGACAGGGGTCGACCTTCACTTGCATCATCTTGCCTATTATCATAGCGGTGATATGTGCAACAAGGTAGTCGTTACATTTTGAATAAAATAATATGATATGGAGGAACTGATATGAGCTATACTATGCTAAGAAATCCTGTGAAGAAGATATGTCTGGATGCTAACAGTTTTGAGAAAGCTGCCCTTGATTTTATCAGAGATAGTTGTCAGGGTCTGAGGTTCGATATGTCTAAGGCGGTCAACATCGACTCGGACAAGCTTGATTTTGAGGGAAAAAGCCTTAAATATGGTCAGATACCATATAATATGGAGAAAGATGTTGACAGACTGTGTCTTGAAAATGCAGTATCACAGTTTTTGAAAACCGGTAAAAGAGATGACGCTTTTAATGTGTATTTCTGTTATCTTGATATGTTTATCGGCGACTATGAGAAAACCAGAAGAATGATAGAACTGCTTTCAGAATTTGAGGCCAACGGAAGCAGTCTTCTTATGAGACATAGAGATCATTACTCTCATTCTGTATATGTATTCTGTCTTGGACTGGCTATATATCAAACAAATAAGATATATAGAGATACTTATAACAAGTATTATGATCTTAAAGATGAACACGCTGCGGCTTGTCATTACTTGCAGTATTGGGGAGCAACGTCCCTTTTCCACGATATCGGATATCCATTTGAGCTGCCGTTTGAGCAGTCCGCTTCTTATTTTGAAGTTCACGGTAAGAAGCGTTCAGAAGGACCATTTATGGCTTACCAAGCGATAGGCACATTCACCAAGCTGAGCGACAAGACGACAAAAGCACTAAATGATATGTTTGGCACAGATAATATCACATCGACTGATGAATTGTTTGCAAAGGTTTTGGCTGATAAGATCGGTGATGTATATGGATTCACAGAGCAGGAAATGCTTGAGTGCCTTCAGCAAAAAGCCGGTCATCCAGATAAATTCAATTATTTTATGGATCACGCTTATTTCAGTTCAACTGTGCTTTTCAAAAAGCTGTTTGAAGAATTGGACGTGACAATAAATAGTGAATATCTTGACGCTCTGACAGCGATACTTATGCACAACAGTCTCTATAAATTCAGTATTGCTCATTATAAGAGTGAAGGCAATAAGCCTTTTAAGGCTGAACTGCATCCGCTTGCATATATGCTTATGCTTTGCGATGAGCTGCAATGTTGGGACAGAACTGCATATGGCAGAAATTCCAAGAGAGAACTTCACCCGATGGGCTGCAGCTTTGATCTTTCTGATAACAATGTCAAGGTAACATATCTTTATGATGAAAAGGAAATACCAAAGATAAATGCCTTTAAAGATTCATACATTGAATGGCTCCAAGACCCGAATGGCATGGAAGAGCCTAAAATGAAAGCATATTCGGGTATGTTTATAAAGCATAATGGCATATCCTCATTCCAAGCAGATATAGAGAGGATAGTTGATCTTACAGAAATACGTCTTTCTGTTGATACAGGTCTGTGTCAGAATATACATCAGGGCAATTCGAGTTATTTGTCTGAAAGCAGATTCATAAATCTTTATAATTTTGCGATGATCTTGAATGGTCGTTGGAACAATGCAGCTTGGAAGGCAGCAAAGACAGCAGGACAGGAAGAAAAATTCTTGTCGGACGAGAACATTATTAAAGAATTTTCGGAATCGTTCAAGTCGCTTTCACTTGAATACAAGCTTACGAACATTAATCAGGCGAAGGCTTTTGCAAAATATATGAATGCAATAGGCTGTTTCTATACTGATAAACCTGTTGATTTTGAGCTTGTTGAAAGTTTTACAGCAGAAGAAATGGTGACCATAGGCGTGCTTGAGCACCAAAGATGGCTTCAGGAGCATTATGATATGGGCTGGGTGTACGGAACGCCGGAAAAGAAAGATCGTGATCTTCTTAGACAGCATATGGATATGGTACCAGATCACAATGAAAACGAATATACGATATCGCTGCAAGAGGCTAAAAACAATTATAAGAGACTTGATAAAGAAGAGCAGGATAAGGATACCGACCCAATGGAGTGTATGCTTGCAATGCTCAAAATGTTTGACGGGCTTAGAATTTATAGATTGAAGTAGGAGGATAATTATGTCACAGGAATTGGAAGGACTTGAATACCTTAAGGCAAACAAAAAACAGGTTGAGACAATGACGTGTGATAAGGGTAGACCATATGCTTTTATAAGCTATTCCCACGATAATCACGATTCAGCAATAGTTCATACTGTTTTTAAAAAGCTCTATGAGAGAGGCTATAATCTTTGGATAGATACAGCAAATATGCCTTATAATGAAAATGATTGGCGTAATGCAGCGTTTCACGCATTAACGGTCGGTAAGTGTCAATTAGCTTTTTTCTTTAGAAGCGAGAACTCTGGAACAAAGGATACTGTTAAGGACGAGCTAGAGAAAATAAAGAAAATAAGAAAGATAAAAGCAATTGTCGCAATAGATATCTGGGAAGATGAAAGCAATAATGCAGAGCTATTTGAAGAAAAAATTCTTAATAGTGAGAATATAAAGCTTATAACGACATATGAAGCTGTTTGTAATGTTGTTGGTATAGGTTGCAAGGCACTTAGATTATACGCTGATTTTAATAACGATATTGACGCACTAGTCAACGAAATGGCATCAGTACTTGAACAGTATGAAATATCTAGTGACAAATCAAGATCAAATTCTGCAAATAATGCAGACAAAGTTGTAGTTGAAAAGCCACAGATAGAAAAGCCGCAGGCAGCAAAGCCGGATACAACTGAAGTAAAACAGACGGTCTCAGCACCTGTCAACAGACCGACCAAGGCAAAGAGCCCTTCTGAATACAGATATACTATTTTCGGCAAGGAACATTACGCTGGTTCTGGCGGACAGGGTCAGTTGATGTTTGACGCTTTTGAAGTGCTGACAGAAAGATATCCTCAGAAAGCAGAGGAGTTGACTGAGCTTAGTTCTGTTATACAGGCTGAAAAGGTCGATGGCAATGATAATCCGCCTGTATATTTTAGAACAAAGAAGAGATTTACTGTTGCTGGCAAGGACTATTATGTAGGAACGAGCTTTAGTTTGGGTGATAAATTGACCCAGATAAAGAAAATGTTCAAAATATGCGGTGAGTCTCCCGACGAATTTGTTCTGTTGAAGGAGGGCGAAACTGTTCCTAAGCCTTCAAATAATATCAGTTCTGAAGAGCCTAAGCCAGCGGTGAATGCTGAGCCTGTCCATACGACGGCAGAGAACACTTCGACAACTGCTGTTACAGATGAATATGTGTATACAATATTCGGTGAAGAGTATCGTGCAGGTTCTAAGGAGCAGGGCAAGCTTATGTATGACGTCTTTGAAGCGCTTACAAAGAGATTCCCTCAAAAAGCAGAAGCAATGACTGATGCGACCTCAGTTGCTTTAGCTGATACCGTAGAGTATGCAAATGACACCAAGCGTGCATATCCTACATATTTCAGAGCGTGCAAAAAATTTGAAGTTGCCGGAAAGGCGTATTATGTAGGAACGAGCTACGGATTTAAAGATAAAATTGGTCAGATCAAAAAAATGCTCAATATCTGTGGAGTACCGCAGAGTACTTTTCATTTGGTAAGTTACCCTGAATTAGCTAAACGTCCTCGTTTGTAATTAAATGTAGAGTGATCTTATGGCGTTATCAGTATTGATATTGGTACTGATAACGTCATTGATCGATTATAGGAAGATTTTATGGAGAAAGTAATAAAAAAGATATTGCCGATAATATGTTTGGTGCCATTGGTCATAGGTTTTATTGGCTATATTGTGGCTGGGGAAAATGTATCAGATTCCCTTTATGGCAGCATAACACTATATAGTATGAGTATGACTTTTGACAGTCATAACGGCTATATAGAACTTGCCAGGTGGACAGCACCACTCGTATCTGCAACATTGATATTATCAATAATCAGCAAGATATGGAACTCGCTAGTGTGGAAAATAAAGTGCTTTTCAAAGGATAGCGTAGCCGTTTATTCAGATACGGATATTGACATTTCATTTGAAAAAGGCACAAAAGCTATATACCCAGGAAATGAACTTAAAACGGCAGCGAGATCTCACATACTATTGTTCTCATCTGATCTAAAGAACTTTGATTTCTATGCTAAAAATAAGGATAGGCTCAAGGACAAGGCTGTCTTTCTTGGATTAAGGGAGCTTGAATCAGGGCTTATCAAGGAATCAGGGAATATCACTATTTTTGATGTGAATAATTCTATCGCAAGAGTTTTGTGGAAAAAGATCAGAGTGTGGGAATTGAATAAAAAAGAACTCGATATAGTTATATATGGCGATAGTATTCTGGCACAGCATATATTAAGTTGTGCATTGCAGTTGAATTTGTTCTCGACAGACCAAAAAGTAACTTATCACATTATATCTAAAAGCGGAAACTTTTTTATAAAGCACTCGGATTTTAGAACATTCAATAACGATCAGCTGGTGCATTATACTTCTTTAAATGAAAGTGCTTGGGAGGTTATAAAAAAAGCAGATATAGTTATTTCTGCTGATAAAGTGACTGCAGAAATGGTGCAGGAACTTGCTCTTAACGCACATTACGGAAAAGTATATTATTACTATAACTCAAGCAGCTTGTGCCAATATTTTGATCTTGATAATATTGAGTGTTTTGGTGCTGATAGTGAAATTTATACTGATGATAATATCCGCAAACAGAAATTGATAGAGACAGCGAAAAAGTTAAATGAAGAATATGCTGTTAACTATAGCGGTAAAATGGACTGGAACGAACTTTCGGGCTTCTTGAAGAACTCTAACATATCATCTGCGGACTTTAATGAGGTCATCACAGAACTTTCAGATAGATCAAATTCAGAAAAGCTTGCCGAGCTTGAACATATACGTTGGTGCCGTTTTCATTATCTGAATTATTGGAAACAAGGTGTTCCCGATAATGGAAAGATAAAAGATTCCAAGAAAAGGATACACAAAAACTTGATGCCATATGCCGAATTAAGTGAAGATGACAAAAATAAATGCCGAGATATTGTTTATATGGCAATTAAGAGGAAGAATGGCTTACGGCCATAGTTTTTAAACAACAACCGCTCTGTACTATGATCTTCCCAAAGTACAAAGCGGTTGCTTTTTTATTGTTCAACTTTTCCTTCCTTGATGAAGCCGTTGCGTGAATGATACGATATCCTTTTCTGCCCTCCGTTATGGCTTGTTAAAAGTCCTTGCAAATAAAGGTTTTCTCGTAACCGTCAAATCCTCCGCACCCTATTCAAAAAAATCAGACCCTGCAAGGGATCAACATCCCTGCAGGGTCTGATTCATCGTCTTTGAATTTGAGATTTTTGTCTACATACCTAATCATATTGTATTTAATCCTGTATAATAAAACTTGACACATACAAAACAATCAAAGTATAATAAAAACAAAGGAGTGTGTCATCAATGGGAACAGGAAAACAATATGATGAAGAGTTTAAAAAGCAGGCAATAAAGCTCGCAAAGGAGATTGTCACCAAGGCAGCATAAATTCTTTTTCTTCAGAAAGATATGCTTCTCTTCAGTTGCCGGGACGTTCAATTTCGCTGCTCAGTCAATCACCGCTCTTACTGTTTGATGGGAGCTTCTCACAGAGGATTCAATGCTTCTTTGGCTATCCCCCTGTGAATAAAGCTCTAAGATCTTTCGATAGTTCGTCATATCCGAACCTCCTATATTCAAGTCACACATTTTTGTTTGCTATGAATATTTATACAGGGCTCAAATAGGTGCGGTCAATGCATCGGCAAAGGTGCGGTTTTAAGTGCGGCAGAGTGCGGTTTTTAGTCCGTGCAGTTGCGGTTCTGTGGGCGGTATATACACTTAGTGCCGCTTCCATAAACATCTACTTTTAACCCATTGCAGCAACATCTGCATATATTAAAATTCAATCTGTGGTTCAGAACTGTGAAATTTAGCCACTAAGAATATATAAAGTTGGAGTGATAAGTATCAAAGCTTTTCAGAAGTAAGTTTGATACAGAGTATTTAAAATTTACGTCAACTGAAAAGCCACTATACCCACGATACAGATAATACTTCCGATCAAATTGGGACGTGAACGCTTTTCTCTGCGGATCAGCCCTATTGCGAAAAGCGTTACAAGGATCATCGGCTGAATGAACGAGTAATTTGCAAGGCTTATAGATATAACCGCATTTTCAAGCTGCATTCCAAGCGTATTGGGAATTCTGGCAAGCCCTACCTTAACAATGCCGTTTCGATTATTTTTAAGAAGTTCCCTGATATGACCTCTATTATGATGAATAAAAACATACTGACACGTTTATATGCCTGTCCAGAATGCATAGTCGGACCTTGATGTTCCGTCGCTGAAATATGCTTTAGCACATATCTTGTTTTTCGTGCCGAGTTTTATCTTTATATTTTCCCACACGAAAACAGTGCTCTCATCATCGGGAAGTTCGCACCGGGATATCCTGCCGTGCGAAACATCATTTATATATAGCTCCACAGCGTCCGCATTTGAATAAACCTTTACAAAAGGCACATCACAAGCCCTGAATTCATGCCTGCGTTCAGTTATATAAACGGTTTTTTCGCTGCTCCATACGGACCTGTAAAAGAAATATACGTCCTTGGGAATACGCTCCCTTGTGCAAAGTCCCTTGTCGTTCTGCGACTTTGTATCTCCCTCTGTTCGCCCGTAGGACGCAAAATCGAACATACACCATATAAATTCAGCCCACAGGTACTTTCTGACCGAGAATTGTTTCCACAATATCTCGTGCAGCTGCGACTGATAGTTCTCATAATGTCGTACTCCGACAGGGTCTATGTCGCTTTCCCAATCTACATTGTCCTTGTGCTGCGAAATTGCCCCACCGCCGCCGTATTCTGAAAGGCAGACAGGGCGTTTTTCCTTTTTATTATGGTATAGGTCGAGCCATTCGCCGAAATTCTCCGCACTGCCCGCCTCCTTATACCAACCAAAATATCGATTATACCCGACCACATCAGCAGGAAGCTCCAGAAATCTGCCGTAAAACTGATTGTCTGCAAAGGTTTTCAGCCTTGTATCGTCTTCTTCACAGGCAATTTCATAAAGCTCACTGTAAAGCCCGAATATTTCATTGGTCATCTGATAAAGTTCGTTGGACAATCCCCATACAATAACTGACGGATGATTGTAATTCTGCCTAATAAGCTCACGAAGTTGCTGTTTTGCGTTATCTCCAAAGCCGTCTGAAAGGACATGAGCGTCGCTGTCATCGGCAGACATTTTATTGATTATGCCTATCTCCGTCCAAACGCACAGACCCAGCCTGTCACATAATGAATACTCATGGTCGCAATGCTGGTAGTGAGCCATTCTTACAGCTGTACAGCCCATATCACGAATGATACGATAATCCCGCTCACGCTGAGCGCCAGTCGTTGCCCAGCCGGATTCGTAACTGTCCTGATGGTAATTCACACCATGGAGCGGATATGGCTTGCCGTTGAGGAAAAAGCCGTTATCGGCGTCTATGCGGTACGAGCGTATTCCGAATTCCTGTTCAATGCTATCGACAGGTTCCCCGTTGCAGAATAAGGTTATCTCCGCACGATAAAGGGCGGGAGAGTTTACTCCGTTCCAGAGTTTCGGGCAATTGATTTTTCCCGAAAGCGTTATCCTGTCTTTGTCCGCTCTGCCGAAAAGTTCCGTTTCAAGATTTCCATGCGGATCAAGTATCACAGCCTTAGCTTCTACGGTTTCAGCTTTATCCAGCTTGACAAGTATGCCTATATCCGCAGATGTTTCTGAAATATTGCGTGGGGTTATATATACTCCGCAGGAGCCGCTGTCTTTCAGAGCAATATGAACAGGCTCGACTGCAATAAGCTTTACACCCCTGTACAAGCCGCCCATTTTCGTGAAATCGCCATTGTCGGTTATCGGCGCAATATAATCGGTGGGAGCATTCGATACGATAACAGCTATCAGATTGTCTTTGTCCAGGTATATATAGTCCGTAATATCAAATCTGAAAGCTGAATACCCTCCGCTGTGCTCTCCTGCAAACCTGCCGTTTATATAGACTTCCGCAACAGTATTAGCGCCTTCAAATTCCAGATAGAGTTCTTTTCCACTGCATTCTTCAAAACTCAGCGCAAGGTTTCTGCGGTAGCATACAGTTCCACGGTAGTAGTCCCCACCGTCTGAAGCTGCCATTCTGCCTGCACCGTCTTCAGAATTATATGTATGCGGCAGTACAACAGGCTGCCATGACGCATCTTCATATTCGGGAGAGATAACGTTGTCTTTCGATATATTCATTCCTGCGGGAAGCTTTGTGAATCGCCAAAAATCGTTGAGTGCCTTTACTGTTCTCAAAAAAATCACCCTTTCTTGTTTTAATAGATTATAACGCTTATTGACATACAAGTCAATGAATGATATTATTAAGATATAACGATTTTAGCACAGGCGGTGAATTAATTCTGAAATTCTACGATTATCCGATAATCAGCAAAGAAAGCAGTCTTCCCGTCTTTTTGGTGAGCGTAGGGCTGAACGAATGACAGTATCATGTTAAATGCGACAAAGGTGACAATTATGCCAAGGCTCTTTATTGTACAAAAGGCAGCGGCGTACTTATAATGAACGGAGAGAAACATATAATAAAACCGTACACTGCATTCTTTATCCCTGCCGGCTGTCCGCATGAGTATTATTCAACGGACGAATCCTGGGATACGCATTGGATAAAACCATCAGGAAAGTCCTGCCCTGATATGCTTAAAGCACTCGGCTTTGACAAGCCAAAAATCTTTCCCCTTCCAAAGGAAGAAATTACATATCTTGACCACTGTTTCAGATGTATGCACTAGGCACTCCTGTCTGACAAGGTTGACGGAAATTTCAGAGCGTCGGGCTATCTGTACAGCTTTTTCATTGAATTGAGCCGTCTTGCGGCGAAAGGAAAAGGCAGTGTACAAATCGCCCCTGCGGTGACAAAGGCGATCGCATATATTGACGAAAACTATATGAAACAGCCCGGTCTTGAATCCATAAGTAAAGCCGCAGGCGTTTCTTCGCAGCATTTGTGCAGATTATTCAGGCAGACCTTGAACTGCCGACCGATGGAATATATCACAAAACGCAAGATACAGGCGGCTAAAATGCTTCTGGCAGAAACGCAGAAAACTGTCGATCAGATAGCTGAAGAAATAGGTTTCTGTGACAGCAGTTATTTTTGCAAGATTTTCAAAAGGTTCGAGAGTATTACTCCGTCGCAGTTCAGAAGTATAGAACAGGCACTATGAAATTCGTAAATTGACCGCTGACACCGTATGAAAAACAAAAAGGCATCATGTCCGGATACATGATGCCTTTTTCCTATTGTAGCTTTGCATAAACCTGCCGGATACGATCAGTTATTCCTGCGTCTGGCTCTGTTCAGCAGCAGGAGCGATATCATAAGTATCAAGGGAAATGCGCAGCCTGCGAGCATACCTTTCTGCATATCATCGCCTGCACGCTGGGTGATATTTCCTACAATAGCGGGACCGAGTGCTCCGCCGAGGTCGCCCGCCATGGCGAGGAGTGCAAACATTGCAGTTCCGCCTGTGGGTATTTTTCCCGAACAGATGCTTATAGATCCGGGCCACATGATACCTACCGAGAATCCGCACACTATGCAGCCTAGAAGTCCGATTACAGGTATTCCCGACAGGGATGCAGTGATGTAACAGATTAGACACAGCAGCGCCGAGCCTATCATGAATTTCATAAGATCGAGCTTTTCGCCGTACTTCCCGTAAAGTGTACGGCTTATGCCCATCGTCACCGCAAACATACACGGACCTGCAATATCTCCGACTGACTTAGTCAGTCCGAGAGCGGATTCTGCAAATGCCGACGCCCACTGCGCCATTGAAAGCTCCGAGGCTCCCGCACAAACCATAAGCAGTATCGCAAGCCAGAACAGCGGTACTCTGAGCAGGTCACGGATACGCATTCCCTCGCCGTCCTCGACGGGGTGTGCAATGGGACATACTGAAAAATTGTAAACATTCACCAGTGGAATTATCGCCCAGATACAAGAGAGCCACTTCCAGTTTTCTATGCCGAAAACAGTAAAAAACAGTGTTGAAATGAGTATGACTCCGACCGAACCCCAGCAGTAGAATGAATGCAGCAGGCTCATTGCAGCTTCTTTGTGCTCAAACGGGCAGGCTTCAACTATCGGACTTACAAGTACCTCGGTCAGACCGCTTCCCATTGCATATATGACCGTGCTTATAATTATTCCTGAAAACGGATTGGAAAGCAGTTCTGGCAGAAAAGCAAGCCCGATAAGTCCCAGCGCAGAAAACACCTGCGAACCGATAACGCATTTCCGATAACCGATCTTGTCGGCGAAACGTGCGCACAGCACATCTATGATAAGCTGAGTAACAAAAAATACCGACGAGATAAGGGCAATTTTTCCAAACGGAATACCATAGCCATTGTGAAATGTGAGAAATAGAAGCGGAGCGAAATTAGCCGCTATTGCCTGTGTGATGAATCCAAGATAGCAGGATATAAGTGTTTTTCTGTAATTTACAGCCATATTGACAAACTCCTTGACAAATGATATAATCAGATTATATAGTAA
>OJKJ01000614.1_pt1 | contig 17719 bp, 13 predicted proteins | sample 1596491 | NCBI WGS metagenome assembly OJKJ01 (sample SAMEA4350160, study PRJEB24818) | metagenome | biome: human; feature: gut; material: faeces | place: Denmark | collected 2013-09 | reverse complement strand
AATTAAGATAATCTATTTTTCTAATATTAATGTGAAGAGATTTCAATTTTCACATATCAATATTGGGGTAATATCTTATCTCTATTATTTCTTATTTATATATAAAAATTATAAGGATGGTAAAGTGTCGGCTCTGGAACAATTTATCGGTAATACCCCATTAGTAAAGCTTCAGCGTTTAACACAAGGGATTGAAGCTGAAATTTGGGTGAAGCTTGAAGGTAATAACCCCGCAGGTTCAGTGAAAGATCGCGCGGCATTTTCAATGATTAATGAAGCGCAATTACGGGGTGAAATTAAGCCAGGTGATACGCTAATTGAAGCAACTAGTGGAAATACAGGTATCGCGCTCGCGATGATAGCCGCAGTAAAAGGCTACAAACTGAAATTACTCATGCCAGATAACATGAGCAAAGAGCGGCAAGCTTCAATGCAAGCCTATGGTGCAGAACTCATTTTAGTGAGTACGGCTGTTGGTATGGAAGGTGCCCGCGATTTGGCTAAGGAAATGGAACAAAGAGGTGAGGGGAAAGTTTTAGACCAATTTAACAACCCTGATAACCCATTAGCTCATTTTAAAACAACAGGCCCTGAAATATGGCAGCAAACCAATGGTCGCATTACCCATTTTGTATCGAGTATGGGAACCACCGGGACCATTACCGGGGTAAGCCGCTATTTAAAATCCCAGTCAGATGATGTCCATATTGTTGGGTTACAACCTGCGGAAAAAAGCCAAATTCCGGGTATTAGGCGTTGGTCACCAGGTTACTTACCCGGTATTTTTGATGGCTCATTAGTTGATAGCGTACTGGATATAAACCAGCAAGAAGCTGAAGAGACTATGAGAGCTTTAGCTAAAGTTGAAGGCATCTTTTGTGGAGTGAGCTCGGGTGGGGCGGTTGCCGGCGCGTTAAAAGTGGCGAAAGCTAACCCAGGAGCGGTTATTGTGGCAGTAATTTGTGACCGAGGAGACCGTTATTTATCAACAGGTGTATTTAATGAGTGAGATAATTTAATGGCAAGTTTGTGCTCAATAAAAAATCCCCACAAATGAAAAACCATCAGGCAAGGCCTGATGGTTTTAACTAAATATTGGCAGTTAAGTTATTTCTTAATACGCATGATGACAGTTTCACCGACTGTCACTGAGCCTGTCAGTTTGTTTAGTTCTTTGATTTCGTCCATATTAGAAATGACAACTGGCGTTAGAACAGATTTTGCTTTCTCTTCTAACAGCGCTAAATCAAACTCGATGATTAAGTCGCCTTTCTTCACAGTTTGGCCTTCTTCAGCGATGCGTTTAAAGCCTTCACCTTTAAGTTCAACGGTATCAATACCGAAGTGAACAAATAGTTCTATACCATCATCTGATTCAATAGAAAACGCATGGTTAGTTTCAAATATTTTACCAATTGTACCGTCTACAGGGGCAACGATTTTGTTACCTGCGGGTTTAATCGCAATACCATCACCAACAATTTTTTCTGCGAACACAACGTCTGGAACATCTTCAATATTGACAATCTCACCCGATAAAGGTGCGATAATTTCAATACTGCCACTGCTACTTTTGTCTTCCGAAACGAGTGATTTCAGTTTGTCAAACAGACCCATGGACCTTCTCCTAATCGTTTTATATGGGACCGAACTAATGTGCTGTTCTTAGCATAACGTTTTTTCTTGGATAAAGGTATCTACAAGTTTCATCAATTCATCCGCTGTGGGTTGAGCAAGTGCTTGTTCAGCCAAAGCTTGGGTATCAGTAAAGCTCGCATTGCGAATTAACTTTTTGATACGCGGAATTGAAATTGCGCTCATACTAAATTCATCCAGCCCCATGCCAAGTAGCAATAAGGTTGCACGCTCATCTCCAGCTAACTCCCCACACATCCCAGTCCATTTACCTTCAGCGTGTGATGCATCGATCACTTGCTTAATTAAGTTTAGGACAGCAGGTGACATCGGGTTGTAAAGATGAGAAATCAGTTCATTACCACGGTCGACCGCTAAAGTGTATTGAGTGAGATCGTTCGTCCCAATACTAAAGAAATCAACTTCTTTTGCCAAGTGGCGAGCAATAACAGCTGCGGCTGGTGTTTCAACCATCACACCGACTTCAATTGACTCGTCAAAAGCTTTACCTTCTTCACGTAACTGAGCTTTAAGCATTTCTAGCTCTGCTTTTAGTTCACGAACTTCTTCAACGGAAATAACCATTGGGAACATAATACGCAGTTTACCAAATTTAGAGGCTCTTAAAATAGCTCTTAATTGTGAGTGTAAGATTTCTTTGCGATCAAGACAAATACGAATTGCACGCCAGCCGAGAAATGGGTTCTCTTCTTTTGGTAAATTCATATATGGCAGGTCTTTATCACCGCCGATATCCATTGTACGGACAATAACGGCTTGGCTGCCCATTGCTTCTGCAACGGCTTTATAAGCTTGAAACTGTTCTTCTTCGGTAGGAAGAGAGTCTCTATCCATGAATAAAAACTCAGTACGATAGAGCCCAACGCCTTCTGCGCCATTGCGCTCTGCACCAGCGACATCACGTACAGTACCGATATTTGCACAAACTTCAACTTGATGACCATCAAGGGTGATGGCAGGCAAATCTTTTAATTTTGCGAGCTCTTCTTTTTCTTGTAGATATTCATCACGGAAAGCTTTCAGTTTGTCGATTTCGGCTTCAGATGGGTTCAAGTGGATGGTGTTGTTGACACCATCTAATACAATGAAATCGCCATTTTTAATTTTGCTGGTGGCATCACTAGTTCCAACAATGGCAGGTAACTCAAGAGAACGCGCCATAATTGAGGTATGTGATGTACGGCCACCTAAATCAGTAATAAACCCTAATACTTTATCTAAATTTAGCTGTGCGGTTTCTGAAGGGGTTAAATCCGCAGCCACTAAAATAACTTCTTCGCTGATTGCACTTAAATCAACGATAGGAATATTTAAGATGTTTTTTAATAGACGTTTGCCAATATCACGCACGTCAGCGGCACGTTCTTTAAGATATTCATCATCAAGGGATTCAAGCGCTTGAGCTTGATCTTCAATAACGGAATACGCAGCGGCATCTGCCGTTTTTTTATCGCCTTTGATTAAAGAGACAATTTCTTGTTCCAGCTCTTCATCTTCTAGCAGCATGATATGACCTTCAAAAATCTCAGCTTTTTCGGCTCCAAGATTTTTTTCGGCTTTCTCTTTAATCAAATTGAGTTGTTCGGCTGATTTGTTACGACCCTCAATAAAGCGAGCAATTTCTTTATCAACCTGATCGTCAGCAATTTTTTTTGTGCTAACAACGATAGGATCTTCTTTGAGGATTAAAGCCTGACCAAAAGCAAAACCCGGGGATACTAAAATTCCTGAAATCATAATATTACCTTACTGCTGCTAGTGCTGGGAGTTCTGATGTTGCAGAGACGACAATGAATATAGCCGATTATACAAATGTCCCCGAATGACATCACTCAGGGACATTGAATGAAATCAGTAAATGCTATTTTCGTGCGAAATTATTCTAATTCGCCCATCAGTTTAACTAAATGTTCAACGGCTTCTTTTTCGTCTTCGCCTTCAGCAGAAATTGTCACAACTGTGCCTTGCGTTAGGCCTAAGGTTTGTAATTTAAACAAACTTTTTGCGCTAGCGGATTTGCCGCCAGAAATTAAAGAAATGTCGGAAGAGAATGCTTTTGCTTCTTTTACGAATTGAGCTGCAGGACGAGTATGTAGACCATTTGGTGCCGTAATAGTAACTTCTTGCTGAAACATAGTATTTCCTCAATAACTTTCGTTTTTTTAATTACCCAGCCAATTGTAGATGAAATAGACTAGGTTTGCGTATAAGTTAGATTATTAACTTGAAAAAAGGTTTCCTACTTTGTGCGGTATCAACCCTTTTTCTGTTTTTCTTGCGAACTCGATACTTTTTTCTCATTGGCAAATTATTTTACTCGCCCTAGAGGTTGGCTAAAAAGTGATTAATTTCGAGGTGCAAAATAATTACTATGTTTAATACTAAACCCCGAATTATAAATCATCTCCATCCGTGCTAAAGTTTGATCTATGCCACAAAAAAAGCACCATTTAGGTGCTTTTTTAACGATATTGTAACGAAGTTATGCTACTCAGCCGAGATGTCAGCAAACAGGGCTGTAGACAAATAACGCTCACCTGAAGAAGGTAAAATAACGACGATATTTTTACCTTTATAGGCAGGGTCTGCGGCAATTTTAGTGGCAGCAGCAATAGCAGCGCCTGATGAGATACCCGCAAGAATACCTTCTTTTTCCATCAGCTCACGAGCCGTTTTGATGGCTTCGTCATCGCTGATTTGAATGACCTTATCGAGTAATTTTAAATCTAAGTTACCCGGAATAAAACCAGCGCCGATCCCTTGTATTTTGTGAGGGCCCGGTTTAATTTCTTCGCCCGCTAAAGCTTGGGTAATAACAGGGGATGTTTCTGGTTCAACAGCCACGATAGTCACATCTTTGCCTTTGGTGTTTTTCAGGTATTTTGCAATCCCTGTAATCGTCCCGCCCGTACCAACACCTGCGACTACAACATCGACATTGCCGTCAGTATCTTCCCAAATTTCAGGTCCAGTGGTTTTTTCATGGATTTCAGGGTTTGCTGGGTTATTAAACTGTTGAAGTAATAAGTATTTTTTAGGGTTGCTATTCACTATTTCTTCAGCTTTAGCTATTGCACCTTTCATGCCTTTTGCCCCCTCAGTTAAAACGAGGTTGGCACCTAATGCTTTGAGTAGTTTACGGCGCTCAATACTCATGGTTTCAGGCATGGTTAACGTCAATTTATAACCTCTCGCCGCAGCGACATAGGCTAAAGCGATACCCGTATTTCCACTAGTTGGTTCAACTAATTCTTTGTCTTTGTTTAGGATACCTTTTTTCTCTGCATCCCAAATCATGTTAGCACCAATACGGCACTTAACACTGAAGCTTGGGTTGCGAGATTCCACTTTTGCTAAAATATTGCCATTACCAAAATGTTTTAGGCGAACAAGAGGGGTGTGGCCAATGGTCAACGAGTTATCATCATAAATTTTGCTCATGGGATATCCTTAAAAATCGGTTAGCCAGTAATGTAATCGGTATTAATTAAAAATAATGAGATGGATTCAACATACGTTAAGAACAAATTAATGCAAATATGATTTGAGCATAAGCTTATAACGAAATGTTATTTTAGATCTAATAGTTCTAAGGAATAATTATAGTGTAACAATAATAAGTAAATAAAAGAGCGCAGGCGATAAACCTGCGCAATGATTTAATAGATTAGTAGCGTGCGTAACGCTCACGATACCTGTCAACCCACATCAATGTTGCACCACAAACTGCAACAGGCATGATCACTAAGTTGACAAAAGGCACCATCATTAACAAGCTAATGACGCCACCAAATTGAACGTTTCTCATCCGCTCTTTGGCAAGCGCCTGCTTCATTTCGTTAAAGCCAACACGGTGGTTATCAAACGGGTAATCGCAATATTGGATTGACATCATCCAAGCACCAAATAAAAACCACAGTACGGGGGCGACTGTTTGGCCAATACCGGGTATGAAAAATAGGATTAATAACCCAATAGCGCGAGGTAAGTAGTAACCGATTCGGACAAACTCGCGCTTTATCATACGAGGAACATCTTTTAATAACTCAGCAACACCGGTATCTGGTGATGGTTTACCCGTTAACTCGGCTTCGAGTTTTTCTGATAACCAACCGTTAAAAGGTGCAGCGATAATATTAGCAACCGTACTAAAAAAATAGGTAAACACGAGCAAAATAGAGATAACAGCGATTGGCCAAATAACATAATCGAGCCATTGTAGCCAGTCAGGAACGTAACTCATCACTTGGGCTATCCAGCCGCCAAGCTTTGTATATAACCACCAAAATGCGCCGCCTAAGAATAAAATATTGGCTAATAGGGGCAAAATAACAAAACGTTTAATACCGGGCCGAGTGATTAATCTCCAGCCTTGTGTAAAATAATAAAAACCAGAATGGTCTTTTTGTGTCGAAAATGTCGATTGGGTCATACTTCTTGTTCTCTCCTTTTCGGTTGACCATGTATCATATAGATATGAAATTAGGCTGACTAGCCATTATTCGCTTAAAAAAGCAGCAAATGAAAGCGGAATATTCTCTTTCTTGTAAGAAAATCGTTCTGGGGGTTGCACTTAGAGCAATTGAGAAATAATCTTAAGGAAGTTTCCGCCGTGTTGGCATTATCATTCATCAACTAGAGATAGCAGCGATGCAGGATTTGCGTCTGATATTAGTGGTCGTAGGTGCGATAGCGATTGTCGCTTTATTACTGCATGGTTTATGGACCAGCCGTAAAGAGCGCTCAAAGTTATTTCGCGACAGACCCGTAAAACGTAGAAAAAACGATATGCAGGAGAATTCATCAGAATATGATGATTCTGCATTATTTACTGAAAATCAACCGACTCAGCAGGCGCCTGTTCATCCCGCTGCGACTGAGCCTGTATATCCGGTAAAAAATGAGTCTCCAGTTGAGCCTAATATACAGCCAAAAGCATCGGTTGAACCTGACATTATTATGAACAAGGAGCCTGAGGCTAAATCGCCGGTTCATAATGAGCCTACGATGCATCAACGTACTGAACCCGTTCATGTACCCGAACAACTCACCATTAATATGAGTGAGGAAGTGATTGTTGAGCCAGCCACTGAAACTGTCGCTGAACCACATATTGATTCAACCAAATTGAGAGAAGAGCCTCAGCCGAGCACCTATGAACAAGAGACGCAGCATATTGAGAAGAAAGCTGAGCCGCAGGAAGATTCTGCTACAACAAGTAGCAAGGAGACAGTTCTGGTACTTCACGTAGCCGCTTTGCAAGGGCAGGAACTTCAAGGTGAGTTATTACTGCAAAGTATTTTACAAGCTGGTTTCCAATTTGGGGAAATGAAAATATTCCACCGCCATGTAAACCCGTCTGGTACGGGGCCTGTTTTGTTTAGCTTAGCCAACATGGTGAAGCCTGGCTCATTCGACCCAGAGACAATGGCTGATTTTACCACCCCAGGGGTTTCCATGTTTATGATGGTCCCGTCTTACGGTGATGCAGGGCAAAACTTCAAATTGATGTTGCAAGCTGCTCAACGTATCGCATCAGATGCGGGAGGGGTTGTTCTTGATGACGAACGCAAAATGCTGACACCTCAAAAAATAGAGGTGTATCATGCTCGAATTAGAAACACATTAAGTTAAATAAACGTTGAACAAAACCCCCATTAATTGGGGGTTTTTTATCTGTATGAGTGAATCATGACTACCAAACAAGAAATAGACGAATTAAAAAAACAGTTACGTCATCATGAATATCAATACCATGTATTAGATGCCCCCGAAATTCCAGACGTAGAATATGACAAGTTAATGCAACGTCTAAAAGAGATAGAGGCACAGCATCCTGAACTTGTTACAAGTGATTCACCGACTCAACGTGTTGGTGCCGCACCATTGGCTGCGTTTGATACCGTACGCCATGAAATACCTATGTTATCCCTAGATAATGTTTTTGATGAAGAAAGTTACCTTGCGTTTGATAAGCGGGTAAGAGATCGTTTGAAAAATCATCAAGAACTGACTTTTTGTTGTGAGCTCAAGCTCGATGGATTAGCGGTAAGTTTGTTGTATGAAAATGGTGAATTAGTACAAGCGGCGACTCGTGGTGATGGGACCGTAGGTGAGAATATTACCGCGAATGTACGAACCATACGCGCTATCCCATTGCGTTTAAGGGGAAGCAATATTCCTGATCGCGTTGAGATCCGTGGCGAAGTCTTCATGCCCCAAAAAGGTTTTGAAGCACTCAATGAGCAGGCACGTAAAACGGATGGCAAAGTCTTTGCAAACCCGCGTAATGCGGCTGCGGGTTCGTTACGTCAATTAGACCCGCGTATTACCGCCAAAAGGCCACTCACTTTTTATTGTTATGGTGTTGGGCTTGTGGAAGGTGGCTCGTTACCGGACACTCATTATGACCGTTTGATGCAATTTAAAGCATGGGGTTTACCGGTTAGTGATTATGTTCAATTACGTGTTGGTCATCAGGCCGTATTAGATTTTTACCATGAAATTGAGCAAGTTCGACCTGATCTTGGCTTTGATATCGATGGGGTAGTCATTAAAGTTAACTCAATCGCGATTCAAGAAGAATTAGGTTTTGTTTCTCGGGCACCTCGCTGGGCGACTGCGTTTAAATTCCCAGCTCAAGAACAAGTTACATTATTAAAAGATGTTGAATTTCAAGTTGGGCGTACAGGTGCTATCACGCCTGTGGCGCGTTTAGAACCCGTGCAAGTCGCAGGTGTGGTGGTCAGTAATGCGACGTTACACAATGCAGATGAAATTGAACGCCTTGGCGTGCATATCGGTGATACGGTCATTATTCGTCGAGCAGGGGATGTTATTCCACAAATCGTCAGTGTTGTGGTTGACAAGCGACCAACAGATAGCCGTGAAATTGTCTTCCCGACCCATTGCCCTGTATGCGGTTCTGATATCGAACGAGTTGAAGGTGAAGCGGTGGCACGCTGTACTGGTGGGCTTATTTGTGGGGCACAACGCAAAGAAGCACTGAAACATTTTGTCTCACGCCGAGCAATGGATGTGGATGGCATGGGCGATAAAATTATCGACCAGTTAGTCGAAAAAGAGTATGTCAAAACGCCGGCAGATTTATATCAATTAAGTGCGGGTATCTTAACAGGCTTGGATAGAATGGGGCCGAAGTCGGCACAGAATCTGGTTGATGCACTCAATAAGTCTAAGCAAACAACATTGGCTCGCTTTATTTATGCCCTTGGAATTCGTGAGGTTGGCGAAGCAACGGCGGCAAACTTAGCAGCGCATTACACCACACTTGAGGCTGTGATGGCGGCGGATGAAGAGTCACTAAAAACCGTTCAAGATATTGGTCATGTAGTTGCGAAACATGTGGTCAATTTTTTCCGTGAACCTCATAACCAAGCGGTGATTGAAGATTTACTGACGAAGGCAAATATTCATTGGCCTGAAGTAAAAGTCGTTAATAGTGCAGAAATCGATAGCCCATTTGCAGGTAAAACAGTGGTGCTAACAGGGTCAATGAGCGTATTGACGCGTGATGAAGCCAAAGACAAGTTAGTGGCTTTAGGTGCAAAAGTCTCAGGAAGCGTCTCGAAGAAAACAGATTTGGTCATTGCAGGTGAGGCCGCTGGTTCTAAATTAGCCAAAGCAAATGAACTTGGCATACGCGTTATTGATGAAAATGAATTGGTTCGTTTGCTGAATATTTAATAGTGAACTATATTCAATTTGACTTAGTTGCCTACGATCTCTGTAGGCAACAATTTTATACGCAGGTTGTTGTAAGTCTTAACTTAAATTCTCAGTAAAATTTCTGTGCAAAAAAAGCGAATGCTAGGAATTGTTATAGTTGAAACGTGATCCCCTTCTTCTTTTTGCAAAATACACCTAGTAAGCTTTCATATTAATGTGACCTCTGTCTCATTTAAATGTTGTCTATTACATAGAATATGCACATAGACTGATTCTTAAATTTGTTGGAGTCGCATATGACCTCGATCCTGCATTTCGTTTTATCTTTAGTAGTAATTGCCGCTCTTGCCATTTTAGCCAGTAGTAACCGTAGAGGGATCCGTCCTCGCTATGTTGTTCAACTACTGGTTATTCAAATTGCATTAGCTTATTTGTTCTTAAAATCGAATATTGGCGAATCTTTTGTTCTTGGTGTGGCAGGGGTATTTACTCACTTGTTAGGCTATGCAGCAGAAGGAACCAAATTTATTTTTGGTGGCATGATTGAAGGGAACTTAGCGTTCTTCTTCTTACAAGTGTTATGCCCAATCATCTTTATTTCTGCGTTGATCGGGATCTTACAGCACATCAAAATTCTTCCTATCGTGATCCGTATTATCGGTACCGTATTATCGAAAGTGAATGGTATGGGTAAGTTGGAATCTTTTAACGCAGTCAGTTCATTGTTATTGGGTCAGTCAGAAAACTTTATCGCGTATAAAGACCAATTGAACCGGATGTCAGACCGCAGAATGTACACCATGGCAGCAACAGCCATGTCAACGGTATCTATGTCTATCGTTGGGGCATACATGACCATGTTAGAGCCGCGTTTTGTGGTCGCTGCATTGGTTCTGAATATGTTTGGTACTTTCGTCGTACTCTCACTGATTAACCCTTACCCACCGGAAGGTGAAGAAGATATTCAAATGAGCAACCTGCACGAAGGGCAAAGCTTCTTTGAAATGTTAGGTGAATATATTCTTGCAGGGTTTAAAGTAGCGATTATCGTTTCAGCGATGTTGATTGGTTTTATTGCCCTCATTGCGATGATTAACGGTATTTTCTCAGCTGTATTCGGTATCGACTTCCAAACCATGTTAGGTTACGTATTCTATCCATTTGCATGGATGCTCGGCATTCCTGCCGATGAAGCCTTACAGGTTGGCGGAATTATGGCAGTGAAAATGGTAACGAATGAATTCGTTGCGATGGATGGCTTACAAGCGATTGCTGGTGGGTTATCTGAGCGTTCTGTTGGTATCTTGTCCGTATTCTTAGTTTCTTTCGCTAACTTCTCATCCATCGGTATTATTGCAGGTGCGATTAAAGGCTTAGATGAGAAACAAGGTAATACCGTGGCTCGCTTCGGTTTAAAATTACTGTACGGTTCAACCTTAGTTAGTTTCTTATCCGCAGCGGTTGTTGGGTTAGTTTTGTAATCCACTAAAACATGTTAGATTAAGAAACGGCGTTCAAATGAGCGCCGTTTTTTATGCTTTGATACGAAAGAGAAATAACAATGGAAAAACAAGATCTCATTGATATGGCCAATACGTATATGCCATTTGGTAAATATAAAGGCTGTATCTTAATTGATTTACCTGAAGAATATTTATTATGGTTCTATAAGAAAGGAGAGTTCCCTGCTGGACGTTTAGGGCAGTTAATGGAGATGACCCTAGGAATAAAAATAGAAGGCTTAGAAGGGCTGGTAAAGCCTTTAAAACGGGGTTAATCGTGGCCTAGTGCGTGAGTAATTTTCTGACTTAAAGTAATAAATAGTTTTTGTTCTTGGGGCGTTAATGCTGCTTTGACCTTAGCTGCATTTTCAGCACGTCCTGTGGCTGCACGCTGCAAAAAATGATGCCCTTTGTCGGTTAAACGGGTGATCAGTTCCCGTCTATCTTCTTCAGATTGATATTGCTCGACAAATTCATAAGATTTCAGAGCTCGAAGAAATTTCGATAAATTTTGGCGAGAGAGGCCAAGTGATTGGCTTAACTGGCTTGGTGTTAAATCCCCTTTTAATCTCAATATCTCTAGCACATCATATTGACCCCAAGTTATTTGCTCTGGGGTAAAGCTAACTCTGCGCGCAACTAGCGTACATTGCAGCAGGGAAAGCGCATCTTCAAGAGAATTTGGCATCATGAAAACTCCGTAACATTCAATCTATTGAGTATATATTGATTTTAATAATAAGACGACCAGTTGATTAACTTTGGTTAATTAATTATAGTTAACTAAAGTTAATCATAATTGAGGTGAGCTATGGGGAAGTTTAATCAGCGAGTGGCATTGGTTACAGGGGCATCGACAGGTGTCGGTTTTACTATTGCACAAAAGCTGTATTCACTTGGCGCGATAACGGTAATTACGGGGCGCAATGAGGTCGCTTTACAACAAGCCGCTAGAGAGATAGACCCAACAGGACAACGTGTCTATGCCATAAAAATGAATGTCGCAAATGCACAAGACTTTAAAACAACAGTCGAAAAAATTGAGCAGCAATACGGTGTTTTACACTATTTAGTGAATAATGCGGGGATCACTGGACCTCATGGCGTCAATATTGAGGATTATCCTTTAGAGGCTTGGCATGAGGTGATTGAAACCGATATAACAGGGACATTTCACGGTATGAAGTACAGTATTCCTATGATTTTGCGTAGTGGTGGGGGAGCTATCGTAAATTTATCAGCTTGCAATGGGGTAACAGGGATAGCGGGTATAGCACCTTACACTGCAGCAAAGCATGCGGTACTGGGATTAACACGTTCCGCTGCCTTAGAGAACGCTCAAAAAGGTATCCGTATCAATGCTGTTGGCCCTGGCTATATAGAAACACCGAATATTAGTGCATTACCACAGGAAACGCAGCAGTGGATGGCTTCTACTCACCCAATGGGCAGAATGGCTACTCGGCTAGAAATTGCTAATGTGGTGGCCTTTTTGTTATCAGAAGAAAGTAGCTTTATAACCGGTGCATTTATTCCTATTGATGGTGGTTATACCGCTCAGTAATTCATAATCTAAAAGATATTATTGATTTAAAATGGAAGAGGTGAATAGTGACTTTTAGTATTTAAGTGATTGGTGGAGCTAAGCGGGATCGAACCGCTGACCTCTTGCATGCCATGCAAGCGCTCTCCCAGCTGAGCTATAGCCCCAAACAAAATCTTTTGGACGGGATGCATCATATTCAAGCTAAGTTAGAGTGTCAATAAAATAATCGGGTTTTAGGTTTAATTGCTGAAATATAGAACATTTTGCAATCAGTTGAGTGGAGAAGGGAGGATGAATCAGAGAATTGGCCCCCAATAAATTGAGGGCCAATAATATTAAATTATTGAGCAGAAGCTTCACGTTCAGCGATAAACGCTAAGGCTTTCTCAATACGAGTGATAGAGCGAGCTTGACCGATAGCGTGAACGGTCACATCAAGGCCTGGAGACTGGCCAGCACCTGTCACAGCAACACGTAAAGGCATACCCACTTTACCCATACCCACTTCTAATTCAGCGGCAGTTGCTTCGATGGCTTGATGAACATTCTCAGCCGTCCAATCAGTGATCGCAGCTAATTTATCTTTTACGACTTCTAAAGGCTGACGAGCAACAGGTCGCAAGTGTTTTTTCGCCGCATCAGCGTCAAATTCTTCGAAATCTTGGTAGAAATAGTGGCAAGATTCCGCCATTTCTTTTAATGTTTTACAACGTTCACCAAGTAATTTGATTAGATCAACTAATTGAGGTCCTGTGCTGGTATCAATATTCTGTTGTTCAATATGCCATGCAAGATAGGTTGCAACTTCTTCTGCTGGTAATGAATTAATATAGTGGTGGTTTAACCATTGCAGTTTTTCAGTATTAAACGCGCTTGCTGACTTGCTGATAGCGTCAAGGCTGAAATACTCTTTCATTTCTTCAACAGTGAAAATCTCTTGGTCGCCATGAGACCAACCTAAACGCACAAGATAATTAAGAAGCGCTTGCGGCAAATAACCGTCATCACGATATTGCATAACACTAACCGCACCATGACGTTTTGATAGTTTTTTACCGTCATCACCTAGGATCATCGAAACGTGAGCATACACAGGTACTGGTGCCCCTAATGCTTTTAGAATGTTGATTTGGCGAGGCGTGTTGTTGATATGGTCTTCACCACGGATAACGTGGGTAATTTCCATATCCCAGTCATCAATAACCACACAGAAGTTGTAAGTTGGTGAACCATCAGTACGACGAATAATTAAATCGTCCAGCTCTTGGTTACTAAATTCAATTGGCCCACGAATTTTGTCGTCAAAAATAACGGAACCTTCTTGTGGGTTACGGAAACGAACAACGTGCGGCTCATCAGGTGTATGGTTGTGTGCATGGTCACGGCAACAGCCATCATAACGAGGCTTTTCATTATTTGCCATTTGCTCTTCACGTAACGCTTCTAAGCGCTCTTTCGAACAATAACAACGATAAGCGGTACCCGCATCTAACATTTGGTCAATGACATCATTATAACGGTCAAAGCGTTTAGTTTGATAGTAAGGGCCTTCATCCCAATTTAAATTCAACCAGTTCATACCGTCCATAATGGCGTCGATAGCTTCCTGAGTTGAGCGTTCTAAGTCAGTATCTTCAATACGCAGGACAAATTCGCCCTGATTGTGGCGACTAAATAACCAGGAATACAGAGCGGTACGTGCACCACCAACGTGTAAATAGCCAGTTGGGCTTGGTGCAAAACGGGTTTTGATTTTACTCATCGAGATTGCCTTAATTGCAAAACATGTTTTTGAAGCGCTTATCTGTTTACTGTTTAGAAGACTAAAAACAGGCACAATTAACTTGATGGCGAGTTTGATGTTCTAAGCAGTGAAATGTCTAAGCATTGCTAAAATGTATATCTATTCTATCATCCTACAATGATTCCTCAATCAAGTTATCAGGATAGAAGACAAGAAATTAGTTTGTTTCGCCAAATTTGACATAAATAAATGCGCTTTAAAAATAGTTTCTGTTTTTTTCTTAAAAGAATAAAGAGAAAATGATAGGTAATTGATTAAAAAGGCAGCTTTTCTGGTGAATATTGAAACATCTTGATTATTTTTGCAACGAACGAAAAAAATCTATTGAAAAAGCGTTGACTCAGAACTCAGTATCCCTATAATGCACCTCCATCGACGACGGGGCGATTAGCTCAGTTGGTAGAGCACCTCCCTTACAAGGAGGGGGTCAGTGGTTCGAGCCCGCTATCGCCCACCACCGTTGACGATGAAAAATAAATAATTGGGCGATTAGCTCAGTTGGTAGAGCACCTCCCTTACAAGGAGGGGGTCAGTGGTTCGAGCCCGCTATCGCCCACCAATTATTTATTATAATGTAGTATAAGTCATGAAGTGGGCGATTAGCTCAGTTGGTAGAGCACCTCCCTTACAAGGAGGGGGTCAGTGGTTCGAGCCCGCTATCGCCCACCACTTCATCAGTTATTTGCATTGAAACACAATTTAGATGGGTCGTTAGCTCAGTCGGTAGAGCAGTTGACTTTTAATCAATTGGTCGCAGGTTCGAATCCTGCACGACCCACCATCTAAGCAGTAAAAAATCAGATCTTCCAAGATGGGTCGTTAGCTCAGTCGGTAGAGCAGTTGACTTTTAATCAATTGGTCGCAGGTTCGAATCCTGCACGACCCACCATCTCAAGCCATTCCCAAGCAAGTAATCCAATTTAACCGTCACCTAAGTAAACATTCAGTCGTTAAGCCAGACCTCGACAAGCTGGTTGCAGGTTCAGCCCGTAGGGCAAATCCGAAGGATTTCAATCCTGCACGACCCACCATCTCAACCCATTCCTAAGCAAGTAATCCAATCTAACCGTCACCTAATTAAACACTCAGTCGTTAAGCCGTACCTCGACAAGTTGGTTGCAGGTTCAGCCCGTAGGGTAAATCCGAAGGATTTCAATCCTGCACGACCCACCATCTCAAGCCATTCCCAAGCAAGTAATCCAATCTAACCGTCACCTAAGTAAACACTCAGTCGTTAAGCCGTACCTCGACAAGCTGGTTGCAGGTTCAGCCCGTAGGGCAAATCCGAAGGATTTCAATCCTGCACGACCCACGATCTCAAGCCATTATCAAGCAAATAATCCAAACTAATACTTAGATCAGTAAACACTTACTCACTAAATAATACACCTATTTTGTAGTTGCATTTTCTAAGTAATATGATAAGAACTTAGAGAATTATCGGCTACACAGCCCGCCTAATATGTAAAATAATTCAAGATGTACTTTGAAAAGCCACTTAGTTTTTATGTCTATATTCCAATATGGCATTAGCAGGATATATTTTAAAATATAATGACGTCATTTAAGCATAAATGAATGGCTAATTACTCTTCCATAGAATGGACGAGTAATTATCATTTTTTATAAATAGCTTTCATTATATCGTAAATATAAAAATCTGTAATTTAGCTATAAATGCTTAAATTGTGTTTATTTTTAAAATTTTGTATTATCCTTCATCCTAAAAAAACAGAAACAAGTGGAATCAAAAACAGACTGTCGATGAAAGTTATTTTTCATAATTTTGTGATATTCATCTAGTAAAATGAATAATAAGCTTTCTTAACGTTATGGTTTTGTTATGTTTGGTACTTGTAGATAATAAATCCATTTCTTGCTACTTTAAAAATTTAGTAATTTACTAATTGTAACAGTTTAACTGGCTTTTTAACGTACTGATATTTTGTCGAATTAGAGAGTTTTAGAGATAAAATTGACTGTTTTTACCATTTTTTACATAAAAGTATCATTTATACTGGGTTTATCACTTTTCATCGAGTTTAATTGTATCAATAACATTAATATTGTTACAGTGTTAAATAATTCTATTTATTTCCTTTATTTTTAGGTTATACATCGGCTATATAGGTCTTTTTTAGATGAATATTCCAAGGGTTTAGGCATATCCTCTGGAATATTACTATGCAGTGATACACACATTGCGTGTAACTTTGTGATATTAAAGTATTATTTTGATTTTAATACGGAAATGTATAGCGTGAAATACTTTGTTACATAGTTGCAATGTCAATTTAGGACTAGTTGAAACTAATTATAAGGGTAGTATATCATTCTGTTAGATATATGCTGAATCGTCTGTAGCATTATCAATGTTATACACATAAATATAAAAAATAAAATATGTAGATAATTATCTGCTAATTTTTATTTCCTTAAATATAAATTGAAGCGAGAATGTTTATGAACACGAAATATCCTGTCGCTTGTGCAGTTGGACAAAAAATAAAAGCCCTTAGAAGAGCTCAAGGCTTTACTGTTTTTCAGTTAGCTAAAGAGATAGATATAAGTGAACAGCAGCTATTTCGTTACGAGCGTGGTGTGAATCGTATCGATATAGATTGTCTAGTTCGAGTATTAAAAGTTTTAGACGTTAACATGGGTGAGTTTTTTAGTGAAGTCCTGCAAGAGGATACTCAAGTAGATGAGAGCACGGGTAATAAGGGGTTTGAAAGCTCTGCATATACTCTGGTGTAACTAAATATCTATATTGTTTTAGAATGAAACGTAATTCGCTTTAATTCTTAATTGTTTCAATTAGGAACATAAATTAAATATACCTGCTATTTATAGCTTAAAATGACAATAGCTGTTTTTATCTTATGTTTCATTAAAGAACAAATAAAAGCCCGAAAGGGCTTTTATTTTTGTATCCTTAAAATAATTATTACTTAAGATTTTACTCAATATCTAAGAAAAATATTGGGTAAGATATTTATGCTCTGTTAACCTTCCTGCTCTTTGATTGGCTCTAATATTACGGTTACGATACGTGTGCCTATCATCTCTCCAATTCTTAATTGCAGTTGATCTAATTTTATGATGGTATCTTGCAAAGGTTCCGATATAGAAGCGTAAATAAATTGGTTAAGAGTCCTTTCATCACTATTATCAATTTGGATACCATAAGATGAGTAGATCTCATTTAATCGAGTCGTTCCTTTTAGACTTAGCCCTGTATCGGGAAGTTCAATAGGAGTCTGTTCAGAGATGTTTTTTTCTGAAAAAAGGCGTTCAAGAAAAATACGATTTTCAGGTTTAAGAACAACGAATAAATGGTCTTCAGCATGAAAGGTAGTTGAACCCCTTGGAGGTAAAACACTTTTTTCACGCGTAATCATTGCAATGACAGTTTGGTCAGGTAATGCAAGTTGCGATAATCGGCGACCCACTGCAGAGCAATCCTCTCCTAATGTGTATTCCACTAAAGCTGGGACTCTTTGTCCAACTTCCGTATTGGCT
>OJKJ01000613.1_pt1 | contig 17726 bp, 17 predicted proteins | sample 1596491 | NCBI WGS metagenome assembly OJKJ01 (sample SAMEA4350160, study PRJEB24818) | metagenome | biome: human; feature: gut; material: faeces | place: Denmark | collected 2013-09 | reverse complement strand
CCATATATCTGTAATGTGGTATATTACGACGACGGCCGCTATATGGTGCATTCCGGGGGAATTGCCTATAAGGACGGGGAACCGTTAGAGGGGCTGGGGAGCATGGATGGAACCGGTGAGGGCTGTACGCTGAATGCAATTACCTGCGAGCTGGTAAATGATGAGGTAGTCTATGAGCTGCACGTACCTTCCAATGTATTCCGTGCTGAGAAGCTGCCTATGTATTATGCTGGTGAGACGGCGGAACTGGGAGCAGGGAAAACACTTGGTTCTATGAGCAGAACTGGAGAATTTGAGACAGAGATTCCGGCCGACTGTACGGGGGAACTGATTCCGGAGCATTACGAGGCTTCCGTTACGGAGGAGGAGGACCGAATCCTGTTTAATGCTACCTTTGAGAAGGGGGAGCTGGCCATGCTCCTGCTGGAAGAGGAGGACGGCAGAGTGCACCGCTATTATATCAACACGTCGGCTGCGAAGAATTTCGAGGCAATGTGTGTCGGAACGTTTCTGAAGAATGATCCCAGAAATGTAGATGTGTATGTCAATAAATGCGGGATAAGCAAAAGCGTGAAGGTCCGTGTTCTGCTGGAAGACAAAATCTATGAGACCGGTGTCGAAATCCGTATGGAATAGCAGACCAGCAGAGCAGGAAAGAGAAGAAGAACCGGGATAGCAAGCGGGCAGGGCCGCTGTGTTCGGAGCATGGAAATGCGAGGGATACAGCGGCTTTTTGCTGTGAAGTCCGGAATATTGGTGTTTGACTTTAGAGATGAAAATGATAAAATATATGTATTCAGCAGTTCTCAAGAGAAGAGATGAATCATAGCAATTGTAGAATGAAAACAGCAGTGAGAAAAGGAGAAAACGATATGGGATTTAAAGAGATAGCAGTGGAAGAACTGAATTTTAATCCATTTACAAAGATTGGCACGGAGTGGATGCTGATTACGGCGGGCGATGAGAAGAATTTTAATACGATGACGGCCAGCTGGGGCGGAATGGGAATTATGTGGAACAAGAAGGTGATTACTGCTTATATCCGGCCTCAGCGCTATACAAAAGAATTTGTCGATGCCAATGAGCTGTTTACCGTATCTTTTTACGATGAGAAGTACAGAAAGGCGTTGAACATCTGCGGAACAAAATCCGGACGTGACTGCGACAAGGTGAAGGAGGCAGGCCTGACCCCCTGTTTTATTGACGGTACCACAGCATTCGAGGAAGCGAATATGATTTTTGTCCTGCGGAAACTGTACTCCGATCCCATGCCAGCTGAAAATTTCCTGGATAAGGAAATAGATCAGAAATGTTATCCGAATAAAGACTATCATACGATGTATGTGTCGGAGATTGTGAAAGTGCTTGTGGCAGATTGCCAGGCTGACTAATTGTGAAGGGATTTCGTCTTAGATAAAAGGAGATAAGAGGGTAGTAAGCTGGTGCGAATCTGAAGTAAGTATGAAAACACCGGGGGATTCGCACCGGGAAAATGAGAGAATAGGTAGAAGAAGAAAGATCGCTATTGATTTTGTTGGAGAATATTGTACAATATAGTTAATGATAGGGGGAGGGAGTGGGGGAGTTGTTGTGGAGAATTGCTGTCACCTTCTGTGAGGAAGGTGTGGATTGAAATGGGTGAAAGATAAACAGTTAAACGGCTTTAAGGTGTCACCTTCTGTGAGGAAGGTGTGGATTGAAATATTTAACCGAGGAGTGTATAATGAATGAAAAGGGTCACCTTCTGTGAGGAAGGTGTGGATTGAAATGGCCTGCGTTGTCATACTCAGCCTTTGCTTGTGTAGTCACCTTCTGTGAGGAAGGTGTGGATTGAAATATTCTATTCCGTCAACAAACCCAAGTGGGGAAGGGTCACCTTCTGTGAGGAAGGTGTGGATTGAAATTTTCATCACATTAATAAGAAATGAACTTATTTAGTCACCTTCTGTGAGGAAGGTGTGGATTGAAATAGATTATACCGGACAACAACGCGGCGATCCACAACGTCACCTTCTGTGAGGAAGGTGTGGATTGAAATCACATTCCCGGCAAGCGTAACGAATGATCGTTAGTCACCTTCTGTGAGGAAGGTGTGGATTGAAATGTCTAATTTCGAGTAATCGCCTTTATAAAGATTTTGTCACCTTCTGTGAGGAAGGTGTGGATTGAAATCAGCGGATGGAAACCGCATACCCGTACCAGTATAGTCACCTTCTGTGAGGAAGGTGTGGATTGAAATTTGTAGTTGCACTTTATTTTGATGCAGTATAATGTCACCTTCTGTGAGGAAGGTGTGGATTGAAATACCAGTACTGTTGATGCAACGTCAGCCTCTAGTGGTCACCTTCTGTGAGGATGTGTGTATTGAAATCTTAATATGTAAGCGTCTAGTTCTGGGCAACGTTGTCCCTTTCTGTAATGACCATATGTCTTGAAATAACCATATCCCCCCCTTCCAACCTCTCATCACAACAAAAAGAACCTTCAGAAAGCAATTGCTTCTAAAGGTTCTCTTTTTCTGATAACAATATCCTCTCTAATCCCCAAGATAATAAACCGCCGTAAAATACCCCTTACTATTATAATAAAGCGCATTCCCAAGTACGCTGCTGTCAGCCAGCGCCTCCGTCTCCCCGCCGCTCTCCGGTGCACCAGCACAGATCTCCGTCTGAGTTTTCGATGCTTCTGCCAGGCTGGTATAAGCGCCTGTCACGGCTCCTTTCAGAATATAAATGTCCCCCTCATATACCGTCTTCATCACAGTGTCTGCGCTGGTCTGCCACAAAGTATAGGTTCCGTTTTCCAGATCTGCAATGACTCCTGTTTCACTGCCTTGTGAGGAAGGCAGTGTTCCCTTGTCATACATCAGATAGCCGTATGAATTCGAGTCCCCTGGGTTGGGATCCAGGGAAAGTAGTTGGCTCTCGCCGGTCAGCGCGTTTAAAACCACTTCGGCTTCCCCGCCGTTTTGCACTGCAGAAAACTGTTCCTGCGTCATGGAGGCGGGAACAGAGATCGTGCCGGGAACGCTGTAGTATACGCCCATATCTTTCGCCTTCGTCAGGTCTGCGGACAGCCCGGTTTCCCGGCCGGTTTGCAGGTACGAGAGGTAAGGGGCGAGTGGAAGGCGGTCCCATTCGCCTGCATAATCGATTCCGTCTATGATATTTCTTTTGTCAAAAGGTTCCTCTTCCAGTCCCCGAATCAGCGTAATATTCTTTTTCTCGATATCAGAAAGCAGGGAATCCGAAAATTTGTCCGGATCCAGGAGGCTCCGATACCAGACTTTATTGGAAAAATACTGGCTTAAGACCTCGGAATCAAATTTCCGCCCATGCGCCGCGTAAATTTCATTTCTGATCAGCCACAGGTCTTCGGTCGGATATAGGTATAAATCCGCTTTGCTTAAATAACGGGTGAATACCTCCGGCCTGCTGAATGAACGCTGGAAGGAATAGTAATCCCCCTCCAGACGAGCGTCGCCGTCTACTGTAATATGTGGAACCGCGTCATTTAAATAGAAGGTAATGCTGCACGTTCCTTTTTCCTGGGCTGCGTCGTAGAATTCCGGTATGATACTGTAATCCATTTTTCCGCTCTCTGTATCAACGGCCGCTTGAGCAATCCCATTCCAGAAGCTTTCATATTGGTTATCCTGGGACAGGAAATCACAGGTCAGACGGCCGGAATCTCTCCAGTCCTGTGTGAGCGAAAAGGATATGGCGGACCGCACGTCGCCTGCCTTAAAATACCTGCCGGATATCAGCTCAGCGTCGGTATCCAGGTTCTTCAATGCTTTTAGATCAAATTTAAGAGCGGCAGCCCCAGAGGAAGAATCATCCGGTGAAATCGGACTCTGATCCTCTGCACCGGAGGATTTTTCCGGCGGGGAAGCGTTTTCTGCCTGATCGCCTTCCTGCGTTTCTTCCTGATTGGAGTGGGGCTCCTGCGTGAAATCTGCCGTATTGTTCGAAGCCCGGTCTGTATGGCAGGCAGAGGATAAGATACTAATTACAATGACACATCCCAGCAACAGCTTTTTCTTCATTCGCGTTCTTCCTTTCCATCGTGAAGCACCGTGCCTGTACGGCCCGGCGGCTTACGTTCCATTTGTTATCCTGATATTCTGTACCGCTATCATACCATATGCCTCTGAAAATGAAAATAATTCCCCGTCATAATTTGTCCCCCTTCACATATATTGAGGTAAGAGGAGGGATGAAGGTGGAGAAAAAAGACGAGCTCATAAAAATCTTTTCAAAGAATATAAGAGAGATTCTAACCCGGGTTGCCGTTGACTTTGATGAAGTGCAGGAGATCCGCCTGCGGGTGGCGGCGCCGCTTTTGATGGTCTATAAGAATGAAGAGTACTACATAAGCCGTTTGGGACAGCTGAGCCGGGACTGCCGGGAGGCCTATCTGGTGAGCCGGGGCGAGTTAAAGGAAACCATGGAATACATGAGCAATTATTCCCTGTATGCATTTGAGGAAGAGATGAAGCAGGGATTTCTTACCATCCAGGGGGGCCACCGCATCGGCGTTGCGGGTAAAACCATTCTGGACGATTCGGGAATTAAGACGATGAAGTTTATTTCCTTTATCAATGTAAGACTGTCACATCAGGTGAAGGGATGCGCTTCCCCGGTTCTTCCGTATCTCTATGACAAGGAAGAAATTCTGCATACCCTGATCATTTCGCCGCCGCGGTGCGGGAAGACGACGCTGCTCCGTGATCTGATCCGGCAGATTTCCAACGGGACAAAGGATCACCCAGGTATGACGGTGGGAGTGGTGGACGAACGGTCGGAAATCGGCGCCTGCTACCAGGGAATGCCCCAGAATGAGCTGGGAATCCGCACCGATATCCTCGACTGCTGTCCGAAGGCCAGAGGCATGATGATGCTGATCCGCACCATGTCGCCGCGGGTGATAGCCGTGGATGAGATCGGAAGCAGGGAAGACTTGGAGGCCATGGAGTACGTTATGAACTGCGGATGCAAGCTGATTGCCACGGTACACGGCAGCTCCATCGACGATCTGAAGCAGAAGCCGGTGCTGCGAAGACTGGTGGAAGAGCGGATTTTTGAGCGGTATATCGTGCTGAATAATAAAGGAAAGATCGGCAATATCGATCAGATCTACGATTCCCGAGGGACGCAGCTTTATAAGGCGGAGGTCCACCGCATGGGGAAAAGATGGAACAACGAGGAGTGCATGGCGTATGGATAACACGGGAATCAGAATTCTGGGATCCGTTCTCGTCGTGATTTCCTGCTCCGGCATGGGATTTTTTATGGCGGGGCAGTGGGGGGAACGGCTGAAAACCATGGAACACTTAAGAAAAATGATCTTCCTGCTAAAGGGAGAGATCGTATACGCCCGCTCCGCGCTCCCTGAAAGCTTCGATCGGACGGGGAAGAAGGGCGGAGGAGAGATCGGCGACCTGTTTATCCGGGTGGCCGAGCGGATGGAGGGACAGCGGGGGGAGCCATTTTACGATATCTGGCAGGAGGAGATCGATAAGCTTCCCAAAGCCTTCTGTCTTTCAAAAGAGGACAGGCAGAGTTTGAAAGGTCTGGGCGAGCATCTTGGATATCTGGACCTGGAGATGCAGGAGAGGACGATTCTCCTCTATCTGGAGCAGCTGGATCTATCCATCGGTTATCTGAGGGAACATAAGCAGGAACGGAGCCGTCTCTATACCAGCCTTGGTATTATGGGCGGCATCTTCATAACGATTATGATGTATTAGAGGGAGGATAGCATGGGGGTCAATCTGATATTTAAAATAGCGGCGGTTGGAATCCTGGTTTCCGTCATCTGCCAGGTACTTAAGCACAGCGGGCGGGAAGAACAGGCATTTTTAACGAGTCTCGCTGGTTTAATCCTGGTGCTGTTCTGGCTGGTGCCTTACATTTATCAGCTGTTTGAAACCATTAAAAATCTGTTTGCATTGTAGGGGTAATGAGAATATGACGGTAGTGACCATAGCCGTAGTCGGTATCACGGCAGTCCTTCTGGCCGTTGCGCTGAAGGGCATGAAAGGGGAGTACGGAACCTATCTGGTGATGGCAGCCGGATTTTTCATATTTTTTTACGGAGTCGGAAAGCTGACCACAATTCTGGATACCATCAAACAGGTTCAGTCTTATATCAGGATCAACAGCGTCTATCTGTCCACCCTGATTAAAATGATCGGGATCACCTACGTGGCAGAATTCGCCGCCGGAATCTGCAAGGATGCGGGATACGGCGCCGTGGGCACGCAGATTGAAATCTTCGGAAAACTGTCGGTGCTTGCCGTCAGCATGCCGATTCTCTTAGCGCTTATCGAGACCCTGCAGGTATTTCTGTCATGAAGGGGCGTCTGTACAAAACAGCCGTATTACTGGTGCTGGCGGCGGTCCTGGCGGGAACGGGAGGCCAGTTTTTTGCTGGAGGGCTGTCTACGGTCATGATCAGCTGTGCGGCGGAGCACGGTGGCGGGTCTCCACCCGATTCCGGGGAGACGGTGGACGAAGCGGAGACGAAAGAGGTCTCCATGGATTTGGAACAGTATGACTTAACAGAGATTCAGGATTATATTAATTCTCAGGGGACGAGCGGATGGAACTTGTCCTTTAAGCAGATGATGAAGGACATCATGGCGGGCAGGCTGGGAGACGTGATGGGGCAGATTGGTGAGGGGCTCCGCGATGCACTGTTTTCGGAGGTCAGAAATAACGGCCATATGATGGGCCAGATCATAATTCTGGGAATTATCGGCGCTGTGTTTGCCAACTTCTCCAATGTATTTACGGGAAGCCAGATATCGGAAACGGGATTCTTTGTTACCTATCTGTTATTGTTTACCTATCTGGCGGCCAGCTTTTTTACGAGCATTACCATTGCAGGAAATGTGGTCAATCAGATTCTGGGATTTATGAAGGCGCTGATGCCGGCATATTTTCTGGCGGCGGCATTTGCGGGTGGGAGCGTTTCGGCGGTCGCCTCCTATGAATTTACGCTGTTTGCCATCACGGTGGCTCAGACGATTACCGCCTCCGTCCTTCTGCCCATGGTGAAGGTGTATGCGCTTCTCGTCATGGCCGGCCATATTGCAAAGGAGGACATCCTGTCGAAGCTGACGGAGCTCTTAAGCGACGTGATTACGTGGAGTCTTAAGACCATGGTCGGTATCGTGCTGGGATTTCACCTGATCCAGGGGCTGGTGCTCCCTTATGTGGATTCCATGAAAACGGGGGCGGTCCAGAAGCTGATCGGAATCATACCGGGAGTGGGGCAGGGGGCCAGCGCCGTGACGCAGATGGTCATCGGTTCGGGTGTCCTGGTAAAGAACACCATGGGGGCCGCCGGAGTGGTGATCCTGGTGATTATCACCCTGATTCCCATGATGAAGCTGGTGATTCTCATGCTCCTGTATCAGTGTGTGGCGGCCGTCCTCCAGCCGGTATGCGATAAAAGGATTGTATCCTGTATTTCGGATATGGCCAAGGGACACAGAATCCTGCTGTCCATCGCGGCTTCGGCTATCGTGCTGTTAGTGGTGACCATCGCGGTGGTGTGCGCCTCCACTAATGTAACGTATTACGCAGGGTGATTGACATGGAAGGTTTATATGAGTGGATCAGAAATATCACGTATTATCTGATCTTTATGACAGTGGTAACCAATCTTCTTCCCGATAAGAAGTATGAAAAATATTTCCGGCTGTTTGCGGGCATGGTGCTCATTCTGCTGGTGTTAAAACCATTTACAGGCGGCCTGCGGCTGGATGACAAGCTGGCCTATTACTTCGAGTCCATCAGCTTTCAGAAGGAGGCGTCGGAACTCTCGTCCCAGCTCACCGATATGGAAGGCGTGAGGCTGAAGAGCATGGTGAGCCAGTACGAGGAGGCGGTGGAAAATGACCTGCGCACCATGGCGGAATCGTCGGGATTCGTCTGCAGGAAGGCCGAGGCCGGGATCGACGGGGATGAGAAGAAGGAGACCTTCGGTCATGTGGTCTCTGTCAGCCTCCGGCTGGCCCCTGACAGCTCCGGGCAGACGGATCAGGGCGGAAGTAGTTCCGGTATCCAGCCGGTAGAGCCTGTGGAACCCATCGAACCGGTGGAACGGATCCGCGTGGAACTGAATGGCGGGAGCGAGGAGGTGTCTGAGACGGTCGGTGCATCGGCGGAGCAGCCGGATAAGCGGCAGGAAGAAAATTCTGCTTTGGCTGGTCTGAGACGGCGCATTTCTGAATATTATGATTTGGAGGAACAGGACATTGAAATTCAACTGGAAAATAGGTAAGGATAAATGGCTGATTCTGCTGGCAGTGGGACTTCTGCTCCTGGTCCTCACGATTCCTTCCGGCCCGGAGACGGAAAAGAAGATGTTAAAAGACGCCGCTTCGGGGACAGAAGCCTCCTTACAGGAAGGGCTGGTGACAGAGGCGGGGGAACCGGTCGCCGTGGCCGCAAATGCGGACCGCACCTATGAACAGCAGCTGGAGCAGCGGGTGAAGCAGATTCTAAAGACCGTGGATGGAGTCGGGACCGTTGACGTGATGATCGTGCTCAAGTCTTCCGAGGAGAAGGTGCTGCGTGTGGACAAAAATACCTCCAGCTCCAGCACTGAGGAACAGGACAGCGGCGGTGGAACGAGGAAGAGCAGCAGCGCGGAACAGCAGGAAAGTACAATTTTGACCGGAACCGGGGAAAATACGGCGCCGATCGTGGAGAAAGAAATCCGTCCCGAAATCGAAGGAATCATCATCAGCGCCCAGGGCGGAGGCAGTCCAACTGTAAAAGCTGAAATTTCAGGCGCTATGGAAGCATTATTTGACTTGCCGCCACATAAAATAAAAGTATTAAAGAGGGTGGAATAAAGAAGGAGTGTTAGGAATGAGAAGCTTAAAAGATATCAGAGAATCCAAAGTCCCGAGAACCCCAAAGAAAATGAATATGAAGAAACTGTTCAGAAGAAATCAGATTATCATCACAACGCTGGCGATCATGATCGCAGCTGCCGGATACCTAAACTACGCCGGGAAGCAGGAAATGGCGTCGGGAACTGATGTGTACGAGGCTGGTGTGACGGATATTTCCGATGAGGACATTCTGGCTGAGAACCAGGCGCTGACTGGCGACCCGGGAAATTACCAGGAGATTGCAAGCCTTGACAATGACCCTGGCGACGAGAGTCTGGCGGCTCAGGAGACAGATGGCTCCGGCAGCGCAGTGGCCGGCAATCAGGAAGGCGTGGCGGGAGATGCAGCAGCGGACACCACCAATGTAGCCGACAATTCGGCGGCGGAAGGCGGACAGCTGGCAGCCAATGAGACGACTGGCGATCTGGAAACCGGTCTGGAAAATCCGGGTGAGGCGGTCTTGACCAGCGGTATGAATGTATCCGACTACATAGCGAACGTGCAGCTGAGCAGAGAGCAGGTCCGTGCCAAGAACAAAGAGACTCTGATGAACTTAATCAACAATGAGAACATCGAAGAAGCCGCCAAACAGGAAGCGATTCAGGAAATGATCGACATGACCGCAGTATCCGAGAAAGAGAATGCCGCAGAGACTCTTCTGATGGCAAAGGGCTTCTCCGATCCGGTTGTCAGCATTACCAGCGGCAAGGTTGACGTCGTCATCAACGCTTCCAGCATTACCGATCCTCAGCGCGCCCAGATTGAGGACATCGTAAAGCGCAAAACGGAAGTGGGAGCAGAGAATATTGTGATCACACTGATGAAGCTGGAAGAATAGAGGAAATGAAGCACCCAGGAGCGAATAAATCTGAAAGAATGAACAAGGATGCGAAAAAGCCGCATATGGCTTTTTCGCGTCCTTGTTTTTTCCATCTATTCCCAGACTCCGTAATTCGCTGTTTTTTTCGCCCGTTATTGAAAAAAGTTTGTGCATATTATGGAGTTGCCTATGACTAACTTCCTGTGTTATGATATTAGGGCAGCGCGCGGTGTAAGGTACATGTAAGTCCAGTATGCTTGTGATGTGATACCTTGCGAGTTGTATTTTTTTGCCCTTCTGGTTAGTCAAAACTAACTTAAATTCTGCACATTATTTGATTTGAGAGGAGGAACCCAAAATGAAACCAAAGACTCTAACCATTCTACTGGCGGCAGCACTGGTCATTCTGTCGGTGGAATCACTGTTTCTGGGTGTCATGGATATAAGCCCAGGAGGCGTGCTGCGCGGGGATTTTGAGCAGGTGGAGATCCTGTTGATATCCCGGCTGCCCCGTCTTCTGGCAATACTCTGCACCGGAGTCGGTATGAGTATTTCCGGCCTGATCATGCAGCAACTCTGTATGAATAAATTCGTCTCCCCGACCACAGGCGCGACGATTTCCTCGGCGCAGTTCGGTATTCTGCTGGCGCTTTTGTTTATGCCGTCTTCCTCGCTGTGGGGACGGGCCGTCTTCGCTTTTATCGCGGCAATCGCGGGGACGTGGATCTTCGTCTGCTTCATTCAGAGAATCCAGTTTAAGGACGTGGTCATGGTTCCGTTAGTGGGAATCATGTTCGGCAATGTGATCGGAGGCATGACCAGTTATCTGGCCTATAAATACGACATGACACAGGCCCTTTCCTCCTGGCTGGTGGGACATTTTTCCCTGGTAATCAGAGGGCGCTATGAACTGGTGTATTTGACGCTTCCGCTGGTGCTTCTGGCCTTTTTATTTGCCAATCATTTCAATATTGTGGGAATGGGGAAGAATTTCTCGAAAAATCTGGGTGTCAACTACAATGTCGTGCTCTTTCTGGGACTGAGCATCGCCGCCATGATTACGGCCAGCATTGTGGTGGTCGTCGGAAGCGTTTCCTATATCGGACTGATCGTGCCCAACCTGGTGGCGATGTTTAAAGGCGACCGGATACGGGGAACACTGCTGGATACCGCTCTGTTTGGAGCGCTGTTCGTTCTGGTCTGCGACATGATCGGCCGGACTGTGATCACCCCCTATGAGCTGCCGATTGAATTGATTATCGGTGTCATCGGAAGTGTGATTTTCGTAGGTATGCTGATCTACCGGTTAAATCACGGCCGGAAAAGCATCACCCTTCCCTTCGGGAAAAGGAGAGCCGCGGCGGTACCGTCGCCGCAGACGGGAGGAACGGAGGCATGAAGCAGGAAAAAATGAGCAGAAGGACCGGAAATATCAATGGAAAGAAGCTGTTGATCCTATCGCTGCTGGCCGCAGCCGCCGCCGTGCTCTATCTCTTTCTGAATGTAAATATGAAATATTTCAGCTATGCCATGAGCCTGCGGATTCCAAAGCTGGCGGTCATGCTGATCACGGCGTTCTGCATCGGCGGGGCTTCCGTCATCTTCCAGTCGGTGATCAACAATACCATTGTGACGCCGTGTCTGCTGGGGATGAACTCCCTCTATACGCTGATTCATACGGCGGTTGTGTTCTTTTTTGGCTCCACCAGCCTTCTGGCCCGCAATGCGAACCTTTCCTTCGCGGTGGATCTGGTACTTATGGCGATCATCGCCACCATCATTTACAGCTACTTATTTAAGAAGACAAGCCATAATGTGCTGTACGTCCTGCTGGCCGGAACGGTGTTGTCCACCTTTTTCACCAGTATGCAGACGACGCTGACGCGCATCATGGATCCCAACGAGTACGACAGTCTTCTGGCGTCGCTGGTCGCCAGCTTTACGAATGTAAACACGGAAATCATATTCTTTTCCCTGATTTTGATCGCGGTTCTGCTCTTCGTCCTGCGCCGGGAACTGGCGCTGCTGGATGTCATTACACTGGGAAAGGCGCAGGCGATTAATCTGGGGGTGGACTATGACCGCACCGTGCGCAGACTGCTTCTGGGGGTGACACTGTTTATCGCCATAGCGACCGCCATGGTAGGCCCGATATCCTTCCTGGGCCTGATTATCGCCAATTTATCGAGACAGCTGTTTAAGACGTTCCGCCACAGCTATTTGATTGCCGGCTCGGCATTAATCGGTATGGTGATACTGGCAGGCGGCCAATTGCTTGTGGAGCAGGTATTTGCCTACAGCGTCCCGGTCAGCGTATTTATTACTGTCGGAGGCGGAATCTATTTTCTCTATCTGCTGCTGCGGACGAGCCGTTCCGCATAGGGTGTGAAAAAATAATACAAGGAGGTCATAACGATGTTTGTCAAAGAACTTTTGAAAAAATACAATGGAAAAACCGTGGTGGACGGCGTCTCCTTCGAACTGCCGAAGGGAAAGGTGATCTCGCTGATCGGCCCCAACGGAGCCGGAAAATCAACGGTTATGGGAATGATCTCCAGGCTGATCGTACAGGATGACGGTTCAGTGGATTTCGAGGGAAAGGACATGTCCAAATGGAAGAGCCGGGATCTGGCCAGGCGGCTGGCTATTCTGACTCAGAGCAACCACGTCCAGATGAAACTGACAGTCCGGGAGCTGGTGGCCTTCGGCCGTTTTCCCTACAGCGGCAATCGGATTACGGCTGAGGATGAGGAAATCATCGAAAAGGCCATCGCCTACATGGAACTGGAGGAATTTGAGGACCGGTTCATCGACGAACTGTCCGGCGGCCAGCGCCAGCGCGCCTACATAGCCATGGTCATTGCACAGGATACGGAATACGTCCTGTTAGATGAGCCGACCAATAACCTGGACATTTACCACGCCACCAACATGATGAAAATCGTCCGGAGGCTGTGTGATGAACTGGGAAAAACCGTGATTCTCGTGCTGCATGAAATCAATTACGCGGCATTTTATTCCGATTACATCTGCGCATTCGTGGATGGAAAAATATCAAAATTCGGTACGGTGGAGGAAGTGATGACAAAGGAAAACCTCTCCGAAATCTACCGCGTGGACTTCGAGATACTGGAAATAGAAGGAAAACCACTGTCGATCTATTACTAACCCCAAAAAAGGAGATATTATCTATGAAAAAAATGACATTACTGACACTTGCAATGGCAGCAGCCCTTTCCCTGACAGCCTGCGGGCAGAGCGCCGGACAGGCCGGAACAACGGGCGGACAGGCCGGCGAGACGACTTCTTCCGAAGCCGCGTCCACAGATACAGAGTCCCAGTCCGGCTCCGGGGAAGGTAAAAATGGAGATGCACAGGCCTCGGAGACACCGGAATCCGTCACTGTGACGACGCTGAATGGAAATGGCGAAAAGGTGGAGCTGGAGGTTCCCTATAATCCGGAGCGCGTTGCCATTCTGGATATGGCGGTGCTTGATATGATGGATAACTGGGATCTGGGCGCTCAGATCGTGGGAATGCCGAAATCCTCCAAAATTGATTATTTGATGGAGTATAACAACAACGAGGATATTGTAAACCTCGGCACATTGAAGGAAGTGGACATGGAGGCGCTCATGGCCAGCGAGCCGGATGTGATCTTCATCGGTGGCCGTTTAAGCGCGCAGTATGACGAACTGTCAAAGATTGCTCCTGTCGTATACACCGCGGTGGATTATGAGGAAGGCGTGATTCAGAGTGTAAAAAATAACGCGGCCATGATCGCTTCCATCTTCGGCGAGGAAGAGCGGGCGGCGGAAGAACTGGCCGGATTCGATGCACGTGTGGAGACGCTCCGTCAGGCGGCCGAGGGAAAGACAGCAGTCATCGGAATGGTGACCAGCAGTAATTTTAACACATTGGGTGATGGAAGCCGCTGCTCCCTGATCGGCAATGAAGTCGGCTTCACCAATCTGGCCAACGACGTGGATTCCACGCACGGCAATGAATCCTCCTTCGAGCTTCTCGTTTCCTTAAACCCGGATTACATCTTTGTCCTGGACCGCGATTCCGCAATCAACACGGAAGGCGCCAAGCTCGCGGCGGAAGTGATGGATAATGAACTGGTGAAGAAGACGGAAGCATACAAAAACGGTCACATTGTCTACCTGACACCAACCGTATGGTACCTGGCGGAAGGCGGCATTACGGCTGCTGATGTGATGTTAAGTGACTTAGAAGCGGGTATTCTGGGCCAGGAATAGAAAAATGTTTTGCAAACTGTGGCTGTCTTTGTTATAATAGTCTATAATCCAAGTAACACATCGAATTGAAAACAGGAGGGAATCATTGTGGCAGAGACAGAGAACAGAAATACTCATAAAGTATATGAAAAAGATAAAATCGGCGAAGTACAGATTGCAGATGAAGTAGTAGCCATCATTGCAGGCCTTGCGGCGACGGAAGTAGACGGCGTGGATTCCATGGCCGGCAACATTACCAATGAACTGGTTGGAAAGCTGGGCATGAAGAATTTATCCAAGGGCGTTAAAGTCGAAGTAACCGAAGAGCACGTATCCGTTGACTTATCCTTAAACATCAAGTACGGCTTCAGCATTCCGGAAGTATGTGAAAAGGTGCAGGACAAGGTAAAGAGTGCGATTGAGAACATGACAGGACTTACCGTGCTGGACGTGAATATCAAGATCGCCGGCGTGTCGATGGAAGAAAACCGGTAAAAGTATTTGGAAAAAGAGAGAAGATAACACTGTACAGAGAAAGAATTCTGTATAGTATTATTTTCTCTCTTTTTGTGTTGTCATAATACCTAATAAATTTTCAAATAGCGCCGATACATTAAGAAATGATGATCTTCGGAATTGTATTAAAAAGAGAAAGAGAAGGGAAGAGAACTATGGAGGAAATAAAATATCCGTATATCATATTTAAAGTCGGGGACTCGAGTTACTGCGTGAACAGCAAGTATATATCGAGCATAATACAGCTCCCGCATTACGATAAGGTACCAGCCGCTCCGTCAAATATAACTGGTATGTTCAGGCATCGTGATCAGGTAATACAGATGCTCGATCTGCGTATTACGTTTGGATTTAAATCCATGACAGAAGAATGCGATGAATTTATTGCAATGATCGATGCACGTAAGCAGGATCATATTAACTGGGTAAAGGAACTGGAAAGGACAATCTTAAGCGGAGAGAACTTTCAGCTATCAAAAGATCCCCATCAATGCGCTTTGGGGAATTGGTATGATAACTATTCAACTTCGAATAATTCTGTGGCGTTCCATTTGCGAAAGATTGAAGAACCGCATCTGCGTCTCCATCAGGCGGCTGAGGAAGTAGAACGGTGTAAGAAGGAATGTGGCAGCTGTACCAGGGATGAATGCCTGAAAGATATTTTAAGACGGGTAAAAGAAGAGTGCATGCCTGTTATCTTAACATTATTGGATGAGACAAAGGAAATTTTCCGGTCGAATATTTACAGGGAGATGGTGCTGCTGCTGGACGGGAAAAAATGGGGGATTGTTGTGGATGAAATTGCCGGAGTAGAAGAATTGGAAGTGATTGAACGGCGGGAAAGAGACTTAATGATGAACCAGAGTTCTTATATTCAGAATGTCCTGGAAAGTTCAAAATGTGATGATTTGATTTTTGAACTGAATATTGAGTCTCTTTCCGAAAAATTGAAGGAAATTGATAAGATGATCTAACCGGAAAAGTATTTCCAGAGCGCCCTTCCGCAGAGCGAGAGTTTCTTCGGGGACAGGCAGGCCAGGACGACATCGGCGGCGACTGGCTCCTGCAACGGGATCACTGCGACATTTTCATGGCGGAATACATCGAAATTACTGTAAGGAAGCAGACTCACCGCCTCTCCGGCGGCTACTGCGCTGACAATGGATTCTATCTTGGCTGTCCGTGTGACAGCGGGCTGGAATCCTTTTTTTTGACAGGCTGTGATGCACAGGCGGTAGATGCTGCTGCCGGGATGCATCAGAATAAACGATTCTCCGGACAACTCTTCCAGGGGAACGGCTGGTCTGCCTGCCAGCGGATGGCCAGCGGGAATCAGAAGCACCAGCCGGTCGTGAGCCAGCAGATGGCATGTGCTCTGCATGCCGGTAAGCAGTTCCGGGCGGCCGATGATCAGATCGTAGCTGCCCTGTCGGAAGCCCTGCCGCAGCGGTTCATCCTCCACCTCGTCGATCATGAGGGTGATCGACGGGTGAGACTCGGCAAACTGCCTCAGAACGGGATTTAAGCGGTACTGATGCAGGATGGGAAGGACCCCCAAATGTAGGGTGGATCTCCGGCTGTCCTGATATGGAGCAAGATGCTGCTTCATTCCCTGAACGCCTTTTAACAGCTTCACCGCATCGGGATAGAGGACGCGCCCGGCATCCGTTAAGGAGGCGTGGCGGCGGCTTCTGTCAAACAGCTGGACGTCCAGCTCCAGTTCCAGATTCCGTATCTGTTTGGACAGGGTGGACTGGGCGATATGAAGGCTTTCCGCCGCGTCAAAGAATGTGGCGCTTTCCACGATCGCCACAAAGTACTGCAGTTGTTCCAATGTCATATTCCGCCTCCGTTCAATCATTCCGTTATGGAAACAATGATACCATAAAATGAATTGATTGTACAGGCGATTTCCGGTACAGTGAAGGGGCAGACCGGGAAGCGGAGACCGACAGGGCTGTGAACTGTAACGAGGCAACGGGCCTTTAAATGGCAATAGAGACAGCAGAAGCAAAAGGAGGAGCTCTCATGGATCTGATTATCGGAGTGACAGGGGCCAGCGGAACCATATACGCGGTAAGGCTGCTGGAGGCATTAAAAAAGACAGAGTCAGTGACGACCCATGTGATATTCAGCGATTACGCATGGATAAATCTGGAGGTTGAAACAGAATATACGAAAGAAGACGTCCTTTCCATGGCGGACCACAGCTATGATAACCGCGACTTGGCGGCCTGTATCTCCAGCGGCTCCTATCCGGCGGATGGTGTGATTATCCTGCCGTGCAGCATGAAGACGCTGTCGGGAATCGCTAACGGATATGCGGACAACTTAATCACCCGCGTCGGTGACGTCGCCTTAAAGGAACGGCGGCGGCTGGTGATCTGTCCCCGGGAGACGCCGCTTAATACCATTCATTTAAAACACATGTATGAGCTTTCACAGATGGGGGCTGTCATAGCGCCGCCCATGCCGGCATTTTATAACCATCCGGAGACCGTGGAGGACATTGTAAATCACCAGATTATGAAGATTCTGGACCAGTTCCGGATTCCCTTTGAAGGCGCGAAACGATGGGGAGAGAAGGTGCAGGACCGTGTTTGAGGAACTGATGGATTTTACCATGACAGGCCACGGTGTCTCCGTGCAGTTTAAGGTGCTCCGGATGGGAACCGACTGTCTGGTGCTGGCAGCGGGCGGTGATACGGGCCATATCGGAGCCGTTGCCTTCGGGGACAGAGGCGAATGCCTGTCAAATGCCAGAGAGGGCCACAGGGAAGGTGTGGTGACGGAGCTGATTTACCGGGAACTGGATTCCGTGGTTTCCGGAGGGCTGGCCGTGCTGGTCGGCATCCATGTGGAGGGAATCACGAAGGAACAGATCACCGGCGTCGTAGCGCTGTGCGAAGAAGGCGCTCACCGGATTGCCGCCGGTTTGAGAGCGAATCAGCAAAAGCAGAAGGAAGAAAAAGGAGGAAATCAGAATGGTTGAAGATTTACGGAGTGCGGTGGAGGAACTGAAAAAGTATGAGAATCAGATTGCCTGTACAGATACAGAGGTGGATTCCTACGCCGAAGTCGCGGGGATTTACGGCTATGTCGGGGCGGGTGGGACGGGAAAGCGGGCGACAAAGGAGGGAGCGGGGCGCCTATTCCGTAAGATCGAAAGCCTCACGGACAAACAGGTGCTGATCGGCCTTCTGGATTCCAGGAAAGGGGTGGGCTGCCTGCTGGA
>OJKJ01000611.1_pt1 | contig 17813 bp, 11 predicted proteins | sample 1596491 | NCBI WGS metagenome assembly OJKJ01 (sample SAMEA4350160, study PRJEB24818) | metagenome | biome: human; feature: gut; material: faeces | place: Denmark | collected 2013-09 | reverse complement strand
AAAATCAATGCAAGGTAGTAATTACGAGATATAGTAACAATAGCTCTATTTTAGAAACTAAAAAATATCTGCATACGCAAGGCTACAAACATGAAATCCAAGAGTGCAATTGTTTTAGAAGAACTCAGATCTAAATTACGTCCCGCATCGGTGGCACAGGTAGGTGGTTTTCGCCCTACAGCAGACCCCATTACATCTTGGTTTTTGAAAGGAGTCGCTCTACCGGGTGAAGGATTACCAGTCTGGAAAGGAGTACCGATGTTTCCACTTCTTCAGATTCGTGTAGATGAGCTTCCCGTGATCCCTGAACAATTAAAGGGTATTGCACTCCTTGTGCTCTACCACAATATGGAAAGCCACCCGTTTGATAAACCTCATGGAGAAGGTTGGCTAATACGTGAATATACCACCCTTGAGGGACTGGAGTTATTGCCTGCAATAGACACGCCGTACCGTGCATTTCCGATTCGATGGTTGCATGTCAATGATGATGCTCCGGGATGGGAGGATGCTTGGGATATTGTTGACCTTTCTGACGTAAACGAGGATGAGGAAGCAAGTGACTGCTTCTTTGATGATTTTAACCGATATAGAGGAACCAAAGTCGGAGGCTATCCGATGGAGATACAACATGGTGCGGGAATTCAAGATTTTGTCTTTCAGGTGGGATCTGAGGAAAAAGTAAACTGGATGTGGGCTGACAATGGTATTGGTTACTTTCACAAATCACCAGAGGGGGTCTGGACGTTTTCATGTCAGTTTTATTAGAGGTACAACGCCCGCTTCTCGCTCAAAACCTAAACTCACCAGAGCCAACGTCGCTTAGATTTTTGCCAGCTTCCTTCCCAGAGGTCAAAACGCTTGAATTGTTCAAGCTTGTGTAGAACGACATCCTCACCCACGGATGAGAGAGTTCTCTCCGGAATTGAAATACCAAAAAGGCCTTCAGCGACTGGAAAAATCTCACATTCTGATGTCAGTGATCCCAGCGTTTTTTCTATCTTCTTAAGATCTGCTTTTACAATTAGTTGGAGTCCCATTAGCTTTTAAACTCCATAATGGCTACATGCTCAAGCGCTTGTCTAATCTGAGCTTGAACTTGATCAGAGATTGATTGTCCCCTGATGTCATAAACAATTCGGCAAGTTCGAATGTGCGGTGGAAGCTGGGTGAGTCCCCAGGATATTCTAGCAATATTGTACACAATACTGAGCTTTATAGATTCCGGGGATGCCAAGCAGTGGTTAGCGACAAGGATAAACTCGCCTAGATCTTCATTTATTAATTCTGGGGTAAACATCACACCTCCCTTTTCTTATCTTTGTCGATTTATATCGATTGAATACTATCATTACAATTAGTTTTCATAGCAACTATCTTGCTCAAGAAACTATGTACACACATCGCTGTGATTACAGGTTTAATAAACTTGCCCACTTTGCAAAACGAACGTAGCTAACATCATTTCAGGTGGTTACCTAACTTTTGACTTGTTTACAGTAACAAGTGGTTGTGTAAAATCCGCGCTCACGAAAAACAATGCCGATTGATGAACACTGGTCATTCAGCCTGAACTTACAACAACAATTAACCAATATGTAAATGAATTACCGACTTACTGGGTAGGCTGATTCATGCCTTATTTGGTTGAGGCACCGATTTTGAGAAGTACAGTTCTTAGTTATTCAACGTATTTCATAAGCATTTAATTTTCTTGTAAATTAACCAATCATTCCAGATATTATTCGCATTGAGATCCTGATAGCCACGGCTTTTGTCCATATCGTCTACAACTTCTGCTGGTAACTCAATAGCAGTAGCATTATCACGGATAGATTCAACCTCGTACTGAGTCAATTCACACCCTGCCTCTTTCTCTTTTGCTTCAAGTAATGCAATAAGTGAAGGAATGAATACAATAGCCATTTCAATCAAACTCCATTAACCGTTTAATACTTAATCGTTTTGGTACATATCTACTATCGCCACATTCTGCTTTTGTTGAATTCATCAGAGGGGGATAGTTGTATATTTTCAGCAAAACCTGTCAATTCAAGGCTGAGCTAGTATATATCCACCTGCTTTGATAATCCGACTAATGTATATCCTCCAGCCTTCATCGTAATGAAGAAAGTTAGCCTATCAAACTAACTTTCCTTCGGATATAAACCAACTATATTTTACTTTTTTTCGCCCTTTTCTTTACGGCTCTATCAAATACACACTCAAGATCACTATTCTTTGCAGCCCAACGCACTACCGCCTCGTTTAAGGTATCTTGCTTAAGCAGAGTTTTATACCCCTCATTAATTTTAGATTCAATGAATTGCCATAATTCTTCAGCTATTTCATCTACAGCTTCTCGACGACTTTTCCAGAACTTACCTTCTGACATATGTTTATTGAGTAACCGGATAGATTCCATTCGGAAAATTTCAGTTAGTTTAGAAATCGCATCACCCCCTTTGGATGAAATTCTCTTGCGTTTTGTACGATTTATTCTTTCCACCTTCACAAGATCACGATAGATATTGATTGAATTAAACCCTGAAAGAAGACGGATGGCACTCATAAAAGCATCAATAGATATCTTTTTATCTGTTTTCCAAAAGTAATTAGCACAAGCTGCATAAATACCAATAACCCAACAATAGTTTTTGGCATAGCCATTAGCGCTATTACCTAAAATTGACGTTTCCATACAATTTTCTAGTATTCGAGTTTCCATACAAATATTTTCATAAAGTTGAGGGCTTAAATGCTGACCATCATCCAAGTATAAGTATTCTGTATATAGCCCCCTATCCTTATATGCTAACGCCCCTTCAGGCGACATCAAATCAATAGCTTTTTTCTTAGCTGCTTCTGACATAAATGAACAATTATTTAAATGTAAAACTGCTTTATTTTTTTGCTTTATATATTCACTTTCCAGAAGAATATATATTTCATTCAATTCACTCATATATTTACCTGCTAAATGTATTCATAAAAAAATCTCAGCCCTTACATGTTCATCTATTATTTTTTTTATTATTCTTTCTACTACCTAAAACATTCCAAGAGAAACTAATGTATGACAAACACATCTAATATTATAATGTTACGACTACCCACTGTACTCGAACGTATTGGTATCGGTCGTTCCACCATCTATGACTGGATCAACCCAACATCACCAAGGTATGACCCAACGTTTCCTAAACAAAAAAATTAGGGAAGCAATCTGTTGGTTGGATCGAATCAGAAATCAACGATTGGTTACTTCAACGAGAGTCAACTTAGCTAGTCATTATTTTATCATTAACGATATTAATGTTTTATTGAGAATGTTTATTATTGTGAAGAAGTTAAAGAAGTAAAACCAAAACTGGCCTAAATTATCGAATATTGACTATTCAATAACGTTAAAATTTATTTATACAAAACTTAAGAGAGGATAATTATCATGTCTCAACGGATAACTATTACTGTAAAAAATGAAAACAGTTTAAAACAGATAGATGAGTACTGCTGTAAGCATAAAACTTCACGTTCATCTTTAATATCCAGTATATTAAAGAGTGCTTGCCCATTACTTTCAGAGATAAACCAATACACTCGATTAACTAACGAGCTTGAAAGTAAATTATTTTCCCCAGATAAATCTTCAATGAATTATCAAGAAAAAGCATCTACATTTTCTTTAGCTGAACATCTTTTAGATATATGGAAAATGCACATAATAGAAAATGGTGTCATTATTGATCAACATGCTTACCCTCATGCATTTAAAAGCCCTAAAATTGGTCTCAAAGAAAAAATAAGCATTCAAGAAGAACTAGAACACTACATTAGCGAACCAAATATTAAGAAGGCTATCTTTATTTATACTGATAGGCATGTTCACTATAAGCTACATAAAGCAGGTGGATTATCAAATACGATTTTAATTAAAAATACTGAGTATAAAAATTACGTTTTTGACTTTAATGGGATCATTAACATACCGATGAATGATATTGTTTTTTTTGGCATTGAAGAAGCGATAAAGAAAAGTAAGGTACAGTTAAAACATACCTATGAAGCTTTTATACCCATTTATCACACAAATCATCAATGCATTTTAATTGGAGTTATTGATAGGAATAATGCTAGCAGAAGAATAGACAAAAGCTCAAACATCATAATCATAATCATAATCATAAACCCACTATAACAGGTCATTAATGCGTTTATTGATACCTAAGGGAATAAAATGAGCCATTATGCATACATCCGAGTGAGACATGATGACAGTGATGCCTTAGCAAATCTTGATCAATACACACAGGAAATTGTCACGTTTTGCCCTGAGGTTAAGAATAATATCATCATTGAACGTCAACCATTGCTTGATGTGAAACTTCCTCCCCCACAACTTATGGAGCATATTGACCATATTTTAACACCAGAAGACACTTTAATAACAAGGAGTCTCTATGATATAGGAAATAATACTCAGCAGGCTGCACAGATTTTATCTCGATGCCACGAACTTGGTATGGCTGTTATCATCCTTAATCAGTCTATCACGAATATATTGAACAGAAGTTTTTCTTGCTAGACGAGCTAAATCTATTAAATGATTTAGAAGAAAGCTATGAAGTACTAAAACTAAGCAGGCGACATTACATTTCGTTATCCCAAAATAAGTCATTAGGTCGACCAGCAGGAAGTAAGTATAAGGATTATATTTACGAGCTGAGGTGCAAGGGATATAAACAACGCGAGATAGCAAATAAACTTAACATTAGTCTTTCAACTATAAAGCAACACTGGAATAAAGATATTTTCGAATAGGGCTAACTCCAGAGTCATTAATTAATAGAAAATGCAGTTACAGCGCGACTCTAAATATATTTTTCGTGTTGGAAAGGTATTATATACACCATCTATCATAACTAGCAAATGATAAAAATATAGTAGGGATGCATTACATAAAAAACCACCAAGGAGAAGATATCTAATTTAATAAAAAACCATTTTAAACCTTACTAGCTAAATTATAAAAAAGGGATAACGCAGCTCCTTTGCCCTATCCCTATATTACTTTAATCATATTAAAGGGTAAGTTAATATTACCCTATGGAATACTCATGTCTAAAAATGAATATAATGACTTTTATCTAGAATGCATTGCTGGTACATTGAATTATGCTTTAAAGGAATACCCTCGTATCACGGTAATACGAGTTGACCTTCACTTTCCGTCTATTATCGATAATGGAGATATGCCGACATGTTTCCCTTATTTAGAAGGAAGTCCTATATCCCGATTTACTGATTCCTTAAAGGCTAAACTTAAGCACGATCAACACCGTAAAAAGCTTCAAGGTAAACGTACTTTGAAAACAACATGCGTTATATGTGGGTAAAAGAAATTGCAACCGCGACACTCCCTCACTACCATGTATTTTTAGTCTTTAATAAAGACGCATACTACCACTTAGGGGACTACAATTTGTTCGAGCCTAGTTTACGGACCATGATCACCACAGCTTGGTACAATGCATTACAGCTCGAATTTGATCCTACTTTTAATAAAGGCACATTAGTACACTACCCAGAAAACTGTCGATATTGCTTAAATAAACTTTCATCATCATTTTCTGACGATTACCAATTAGTCATGAAACGATTAAGTTATTTAGCAAAAGAATACTCCAAGCAGTACAGCCCTGTGCGTCGTAGTTTAGGGCGTAGCCAGTATTGATATTTGAGGTGGCCTTAGGGCCACCTATACAATAATCGATATTAGTAGCTACTCATACGGTGGAGCTAATACCTCACGATTACCATTGTGGTCTTGTTCACTAACTATGCCTTGTAATTCTAGCTGCTCTACAATCATTGCGGCTCTATTGTAACCGATTCGGAACTGCCGCTGGATCCCTGAAATAGAAACGCGCTGTTTTTCTACAACATACTCAGTTGCTTGATCAAATAATGGGTCAAGTTCTTCCTCTGCCACATCTCCATTCTGGGCATCCCCATAAAAATTAAGATAACTCGCGCTTCCCCATCGTTTACAATAATCGACTGTATCCCTGATATCTGAATCACTCACATAAGTACCTTGGATCCTAGTCGGTTCAGATAAACTCGGTGATGCGAATAGCATATCCCCCAAACCAAATAGTGATTCTGCACCATACTGATCAAGGATTAAATTAGAGTCAGCCCTAGATGATACAGAAAGAGCAATACGCGTAGGGATATTAATTCGAAGCTGTGAACCAATACTGGTGGTTAAAGGGCTACGAGTTGTTAGAATTAAATGAATACCAACCGCATGACCTTGCTGGCTCAATAGAACCAACATTTCCCCTATTTGTTTATACTCTCCAATGAGTTGAACGTAATCATCAACACAAACAACAATTTCAGGCTCACTTGCTAAATAAGGATGGTCGCTATAATTTTCATTAGGGCGCCAGAAGGGATCAGGTATAGGCCTACTTAACTCTTTCGCACTTGATATTACCTTATTGTATCCACTCAAATTACGTTGATTTAATGCTCCAAATAATTTTTGACGGCGCTGCAATTCAGCAAGCAAAAACGATAATGGCTTTATTGATTCAACAGAATCAGAGGCAACAGGAAATAATAAGTGAGGTATATCGTTGTATAAACTGAGTTCAAGTTGGCTTGCATCAAACATCACAAAGCGAACTTTATCCGGTGGATTTCTATACAAAATGCTCATTACCAAGGAATGCATTAACATTGACTTGCCTGAGCGCGTCACACCCGCAATAAGTAAATGCGGCATTTGAGCTAGATCCCAACCAACTGGATCCCCTATAATATCTTCTCCTAGCAAGACAGAAAGGGAAGATAATCCATTGCTTCCGCTCCATCGATTAAAGCATTCAACAAAAGGCACCGCTCTACGATAGGTATTGGTCACTCGCAATCCGATATAAGGTGTACCCGCAATAAAATCAATAACTTTTATATCAATGACACTAAGGGAACGACACAATTCTGGCACTAACGCTGTCACTTGCGATACTTTTATTCCCCTACCCAGTTCAATTCTAAAGAGCGTAAATGTTGCACCTTCATCATAACCGACAACCTCACCTTTTATTTGGTATTGCAAAAAGCAAGATTCAATCGCTTGGGCTATTGAGTTTAATTCTTGAGGTGACCAGCAAAGTTCAGAGGTATAAATAAATGGTTGCATCACCACTCTCTCCTAAACATGAAACAACCAAAAATACTAAAGGCGTTATTCACTTAGCTTTGTCAGTTGTTTTTCATTCGATACCCAAAATTTTAGATTTTTATAAATAAGATGACGCCAAGGTTCTCCTCTTGGGCACTTAGGTTTACCAATAATAATAAGCTCATCTCCCTCTTGTAAGTTATTAAAATAATCATCTGTATGAGCATTTAATGACGGTACATAATGTATTACTTGGTTTTCAGCCGAATGGACAATGTACTTGTCCCCTTTGACCGTATAAAAATTTGAGCTATCAGTATCTATGTGTTTGCTTGTTTCCTTCACGGTAAAAGCAATAGCGACGGGATGCTCAATTCCATCCCCTTTTTTATGCAAAATAGGATATCGACTTTCATCATAAAAAAAATTATTCCATTTGATTTTTTTGCCATTAAATTCGATAACGACAAGTTCAGATAACAGCTTTTTATCTGAACTCTCTTCTATTCTTTCCCAAATTTTTGCTATGCCTGCTGCTGAGTTAAAATAATTAGAAAGCCTTCTCTCGGATACCTTATACTCTCGACTTTTACGCTCCCGGATTTCACTATCACATTCATCTTCATACGCTTTTTTTGCTCGTTTGAAATCTGATTCAGCCTCTAACAATACATTCATCCGAAATGTGAATGTACCTTGATCTGAAAGAAAAATATCTTTGGTATCTTCAATATTTGTAGACTTTGCAACCAATACTTCTACCGCCGTTCTAACATTATTTTTGCATGAAGCAGAATGTTCTTGATTAGGGCCTAAGCGTAAATATGGCGATATCGTTCTACCTAAACGCACAAACGAATCTACCCAAATCACATTCGCATCGCAATACTCGCAAATAAGCCCATCTTTACTGTCTTTTGTAATCGCAGAAATAGAAACCAATTGATCATCGTTTTTAGATTGCCTAGCAAAAAACATTTTTAAACCTTTTGCCATACCATCTCCCCAATCTGTTTATTGCTAATAAGGTAAAAATATCCTTATCATCACACGTATACAGCAACAAAAATCAGATAAAAATAGTGAGTTAATTATTTATGTCACAATAAAAAAGAGTTTATTATAAAATAATAAGTATTATTGTGTATGTCGAATAGTAAACACTCTACACTCATTAAATTTAAATTCTGTATAAATCGAAAATCCAGTTCTAATCACCAATAAATACCCATCACGGAATTAAAAGCTGATATTAAATTTTATTTACCAAAAAATGCGATTTCATCTTATTGTCCTTCTTGTCAATTTATGTAAATGTTAACAATAAATTTAACTTAAGATAACGTTCTCAATGAAAGTAAGTTGTTCCCTTTATTCCGTACTTTAAGCTCACCTTTAATTAAATTAGCAACGGATTTGTGGACTCATTAGTAAGGATGCCCCTACATGCATTTCATAGCTGGCACCGCCTTAATTCATTGGGTTAGATAACTACATGTATTGATTTATGAATTAGGCAAAAATATGCAGGAAAAAGCATTACCCACCGCGCATCGTCAAAGTGGCGGGCAACACCGTTTCTTAAAATGGACTCTGTTCAGCGTAGGTTTTATATCCGCGCCATTGTTGGCTGACCCCGTCAACCAAGCGCTTTCTATAGATGCGCGCGAACAACAACGGCAGCAAGAACGTGAGCGCATGCTACAACAACAGAACAACCCCGTTGTGGATACACGTATTCAACAGCCTGATTTGTCACTGCCGGATTACCCACAAAATGAACAACCCTGCTTTACCATTTCCACTATTCGCCTTGACGGTGAGTCCGCTGCTGATTTTCAATGGGCGCTAAAGGCCGTTAACGATGCCAAAGGCCAATGCTTGGGTAGCCAAGGGATTTTGTTGGTCCTCAATAAAGTCCAAAATGCCATTTTAGAAAAAGGGTATGTCACCACCCGCGTGATGGCACAAGAGCAAGACTTGAATCAAGGTGAGTTAGTCCTCACGCTTCAGCCGGGACGGATTAACGCCATTCGTTTTGATGAAGGCACCTCATGGCGTGGGCGCTTGTGGAATGCCGTTCCTGCTTCCTCGGGCGACATTCTGAATCTACGTGATATTGAGCAAGGGCTGGAAAACTTTAAACGTGTACCCAATGTCACTGCCGATATTCGTATCGAACCCGGCCCAGTTGACGGCACCAGCGACTTAGTGGTCAGTTGGCAAGAAAAACGCCCTGTACGATTAAGCTTGGGTTTAGACGATAGCGGGTCAAAAAGTACCGGACGCTATTTAGGCTCTGCGACGCTAGCCATTGATGCGCCGTTTGCCCAAAACGACATGTTTTACGCCAATATCAGTAAAGATTTGTTTGATAAAGGCCCTTTCGGTAACCACTCTTATACCCTGAACTACTTTATTCCCGTTGGCAATTGGGGCTTTGCCGCCAATTACAATGAATATAATTATCACCAAAATATTCCCAATGCTAACGAAGTGCTGCGTTATAGCGGCAAGAGCGATACCGCACAATTTACCGTGTCACGGTTACTGTTTCGCGACCAAACCCACAAAACCACCCTTAACCTGCGCACCTACCGAAAAACGGCCAGTAACGCGGTAAACGATATTGATATTGAGCAGCAGCGCCGCCGTACTGCAGGGTGGGAGGTCGGTGTTAATCAGCGCAGTTTCTTAGGCAATGCCACACTCGATGCTAATGTCAACTGGCGTCGCGGCACAGGCGCCTACGGTGCACGCCGAGCTCCTGAAGAAGATACCCACAGCGGCAGTGCACGTGTGGGGATTTTTCTTGGGGACATCAGTTTTAATCAGCCATTCACGCTGGGTGAACAACCTTGGCGCTGGAATACCGCTTTACGGGGTCAATGGACACAGCACGCCTTAACACCACAAGAACGCATGTCCATTGGCGGACGTTATACCGTCCGTGGTTTTGACGGTGAGCAAGTACTGTCGGGCGAAAAAGGCCTGTTATGGCGTAACGAACTGGCATGGAATGCTTTCTCTCAAGGACAAGAACTGTATTTAGCCGCTGACTACGGGCGTGTTGAAGGCCAGAGTACCAAATACCTTGTGGGGCATCAGCTAGCGGGGACCGCATTAGGGCTGCGCGGCTCAATTTCATCGCGTTTAAGCTACGACCTGTTTGTCGGCGTGCCGTTATATAAGCCGAAAAAGTTCGAGACCTCCGGTGCAAGTGCAGGCTTTAGCCTCAACCTTGAAATTTAATCGCATTTTATTGATTTGATAGTCGATAGACATTTCCGGTTTTACCCGTGTCTGCACTGTTTTTAAAGGAATACCATCATGAACAAGCATTGTTATCGTTTAATTTTCAGCCGCACTCACGGGGAATTACGTGTTGTATCCGAGCTCGCCAAAAGCTGTAGCACCGAATCAGGGCAAACGCGAGGCACTAGCAGTAACGGTAGCCGTCTGTGGGTCACTCTGCGCCGCACCTCACTGCTGCTGTGGTTAGCCTTGTGGGGTGGCTCAGCCATGGCGAGCAGCATCATTGCCGATAACAATGCGCCTAAAAACCTGCGCCCTGATGTGATCAATACGCAAAATGGTATTCCACAAGTCAATATTGCGGCACCGAATGGTTCGGGTATTTCCCATAACCAATATAAACAATTCGATGTCGATAACCGCGGCGCTATTCTTAATAACTCGGCGGTGATGACTTCAACACAAACCGCAGGGATGATCCAAGGCAACCCGAATCTTGACCCAAACAAAGCCCCTGCGCGCGTTATCCTAAATGAAGTCAACAGCAATAACCCGAGCCAAATTAAAGGCTTCCTCGAAGTGGCGGGTGGCAAGGCGCAAGTGATTGTCGCTAACCCATCGGGGATCATCTGTAATGGCTGCGGTACCATCAACGCTGGGCGCATGACCCTCACCACAGGTAAACCGCAATTTAATCAAGACGGTAGCCTTGCGGGGTATCAAATCGAGCGCGGGGTTATTCGTGTTGAAGGCGGTGGCTTGAATGCCGATAGCCGCCACGATACCCAATATGTGGATTTGCTCGCCCGTGCCGTTGAAATCAACTCCGGCGTGTGGGCGAAAGAAAAAATCGCGGTCGTTGCAGGTAAAAATAAGGTCGATACTAACAATAAAGCCACCCCGATAGAGAGCCAAACCCCACAACCTGAGTTTGCTATCGACATGGGGCAAATGGGCGGCATGTACAGCGGTTATATCCACATGGTGGGCACCGAAAAAGGTGTGGGTGTGCGTAACCAAGGCGGGCACATCCAAGCGGATAAAACCTTAACCGTCAGCAGTAACGGTAAACTGATTTGGGGCAATGCATCGCAGCAAGCCACCACCCAAGCAGGCAGTGATATCACCTTGACCGCCAAAGACGCCATCGACCACCAAGGCAAATTGCACAGCAGCGGTAACTTAAACATTGAAAGCCAAACAGCTTCAGTGAGCAATACAGGCACACTGGCTGCGCTGAAAGATGTCAATATCAATGCGAAAGGCGATATTCGCAGCCAAGGCAACGTGCTTGCAGGTAGTGATAACAAAAGCAATGTTATTAAAGATGCCAATATCACCTTAAACAGCGACGGTAAAATTGATACCCGAGGCACCCTATTAAGTCAACAAAACGTCACAGTAACAGGCCACTCACTGGATTTAAGCCAGACGCAAGTCGCGGCCTCCAACTTAGCGCTCACCGCCAAACAAGGGGATATCACCCTCACCCAAGGCAAGGTTGACGCCAACAACGTCAAACTCCACAGTGCGCGCGATATTCATGCGCAGCAAGTGCAAGTCAAAGCTGCACAATGGAACGTCAGCGCTAACAACATGTTTAACCAAAAAGGCACATGGGTACAAACAGGGCCAAATGAGAGCCAATTTGTACTCACTGGACAGCTGAATAACCAAGGCGGTGCGATTGAAGCCAACCGCCTCAAGCTCAATGCCGACTCACTGAATAACCAAAACGGGCGATTGGTTGCGTTAGGCAAGAGCCAACAAGATTGGCAGGTGAAAAATAGCGTTAATAATCAGCAAGGTGAAATCGGGGCAAATGGCGATTTAAGCCTAACAGCGAATACGATTGATAACCAATCGGGCACGATTAAAAGCCAAACCACACTGGCCTTGAATGCCAAAGAGCAGATTGATAATCGCGCGGGTAATCTTGTCGCAGGAAATGCCGTCAACCTGCAAGCAGGCAAATCGCTGAACAACCAATCGGGAACGATTAACAGCCAGCAAGTCACTGTCACCACGGACAATCTCAATAATGCGTTGGGTAAACTGATCAGCCAAACCACGTTAGATATTGTCGCTCGCCAACAGATGAATAACGCCAACGGGTTTATTGGCTCAGGTGACAAACTCACTCTCGCCACTCAAAACTTGGTTAATAACCAACAAGGTACGGTGCAAAGCGATACTCAGCTGACCATTGATGCACAGCACGTTGATAACCAAACAGGGAAAATACTGTCTGGTGAGCAACTTGCTCTTAATGCAACGGCTGACCTTGATAACCAAAGTGGAACGCTTTACAGCAAAGATATTACGCTGAATGCAAACAAGATTAATAACCAGCAAGGGCAAGTCGTTGGTGAAAATAGTGTTGATATCACAGCAAAAAATGCGTTCGACAACACCAAAGGTAAAGTGATTGCCAATGAGTCGTTAACCACGTCTATCGGTCAGCAACTCGCCAACCAAGCAGGTATACTACAAGGTGGCTATGAAACAAGCATCACTGCCAAAGCACTGGATAACCGTGACGGGAAGGTGCTATCAGGTCAAGCCCTTGATATCACAACTACCGCACAAATTGATAATGCCAAAGGCGAAATCAGCAGCCAAAGCGTCAATATCCACACCACCCAACTGGATAACCAAACGGGGAAAGTGATTGCGACCCAAAATCTCGACCTCACCAGCCAAGGCGATGTGAATAATCAGATGGGGTTATTGGAAGCAGGCAATCAATTAACCCTCGATACCCAAAAGGATATCGCTAACCTGCAAGGTACGATCCAAGCAGGGCAACAGGCGAACCTCAGTGCACAAAGCATCAATAATGCCCAAGGCCAGCTGTTATCGGGTAGCCAGCTCATCATAAACACCCAAAATGACCTCAATAACCGCCAAGGCAAAGTCAGCGCGGGCAAAACATTGCAGTGGCAAGGTAATCACTTCAATAATACCGCGGGCTTGCTACAAAGTGGTGGCACATTAACGTTAACCGGTAACCAACTGAGTAATCAGCAAAAAGGCCAAATCCTCAGCCAAGATGTACTGTCCTTCACCCTCCGTGGCGATTTTAATAACCAAGCGGGTATTTTGACCAGCCAAGGTGATACCGCGATTAGCGCTAACCTTGTCAACAATGCCCAAGGCGCAATCAATGCCCTTGGACGCTTAGATATTCAAGTGACACAGCTGATTGATAACCGCGATGGGCGCATTTTTAGCCAGCAAGCGCAAACACTCAACGCACAAAATATTCTCAATCAGCAGGGCTGGATGGGCAGCTTAGATTCTTGGCAGGCCACAACACCATCGTTTAATAACCAAAACGGTGAAATCCAAAGCCAGAAAAATGCCAAACTCACGGCAGACACGCTGAATAACCAACAAGGTACATTACAGGCGGGTGGGACTGCGTCATTATTGGTTTCCCACGAAATCAATAATATTCAAGGCAAAATCAGTGCCAGCCAAAACCTCACCGCCACAGGGCAATCCGTCAACAATCAGCAAGGGCAATTACTCTCTGGCGGCACATTGCAGCTTAGCGCGTCGGATGTCGACAACTCGCAAGGCGGCTTACTGTATAGCCAAAAACAGTCGTTGTTATCCATTGAAAATGTGCTGAATAACGCCCACGGTAAACTGCAAAGCGGCGAAAACCTCACGCTGACAAGTAAATCGTTAGACAATACGTCGGGCAAAATCGAAAGCCAGCAAGCCCTGAATATCACCAGCACAGAGCGGATTGATAACACATCAGGGTCAATTCTCAGCAATCAGAACCAACAACTGGAAACTAAAACCCTTAAAAACCAACAAGGGACGGTGAGTAGCCTCGGCGAGCTTGCACTAAATGCAACAGCGCTTGATAACACCCAAGGCACCCTCATTAGCCAACGCGCGGGCACCTACAACATCGCGCAGCTCAATAACACACAAGGGAAGATTCACAGCGGTGATACCTTAACGTTAACGGCTACCGATATCCAAAACCAACAAGGGCAACTGGTTTCCACCAACGCACTGAAACTGATTGCACTCACGTTAGATAATCGACACAACGGTATTTTAAGCAGCCAAGGTCGCCTCACTCTGTTACTCAATGCCTTAGATAACCGCGAAAACGGGCTGGTTCACGGCAGTAAAGAAACCACGCTGACCGTTAAAAACATCGAAAATACCCAAGGTCGACTGCAAAGCAATGAAAACTTAACGTTTTCAGGGGTGAATACCCTCAATAACCAATCAGGTCAGGTGTTAGCCAATGGCGATATTGCGCTGAATACGGATGCAGCGTCCACCTCGGCTCAGCTTGCCCTCTCAAACCAACAAGGCACCCTGCAAAGTGGTTCGGCGCTCGCCATCAACACCCAGTCTATTAACAATCAAGGCGGGACAATCAAAAGCCAGAAAGCGCTTTCGTTGACCGCAGCGCAGGACTACACGCACCGCGCAGGCGATACACTGACCAGTAACCAATCGGTCACCCTAAATATTGCAGGCACGTTGACCAACCTCACTGACTGGTTATTACCGGGTGATTTCACCCTATCGAGCCTACACTTCACCAACCAAGGCTCACTGGTCAGTAAAAACCTCGCCATCTCCACCGGTAAATTGGATAACCTGAATCGGTTAGAAGCCGATAAAATGACACTCAACGTCGACGCGTTAAACAATAGCGCCACTTTAATGGGGGATGAGATCCACGTAAAAGCTAAAACCATTGATAATCATGGGAAAAAGGCCGTCATTGCGGCAGCAAAACACATTGACCTACAAACAGAAAAAACACTCACCAACCGCGACCAAGCGCTGATTTACAGTGGTGATACCCTCACACTCACCAGTGCTGACTTAATTGAAAATAACGCCAGTTTTATTGAAGCGGAAGGTGACGTTTCCATTACCGCGCGTCAACTGAATAACTTACGTGAAGGGTTAGATATTCAGCGCGAGGCTGAGGTCGAAAATTATAAAAAGCAACTGTATAACTTTTACTGGCGTTCATTTGAAACTCAGGCCCATAAAAACCCAACTGCGATGGCACCAACCACGCAGCAGTTGACCTTTCAAAACGATCAGGCCGCGTTGGATAACAAGTATGGCACCATCTTAGACATTGATGCCAAAAATAAACGCGCACAAATGAAGGTGAAACAGCAGGATGGTCAAGTCACCACCCTGTGGGTCAATTATTTGGCTCTCACCCCCAATAGTGATGGCAGTTATGCCATGACCTTCTATGAGTCGCGTGGCGTACCGGGACGTATCAAAACCCCACCAACCCCTTACCATGGTGCGGTATGGCGCGTGCACAACCAATCTCGCTATGAAGTGTGGGATCCTAATCAACACATTGATGTGGCGACCGCAACCGGTATTGATGATTTTAGTTGGATACGCGAGCGTTCGGTAACAGGCTCTGTCACCCGTGACAAATTGATTTCCGAAGGAGTTGGCGCGCGCATTTTGTCAGGCGGCAATATGACGCTCAATATCACGGATTTACTCAAAAATGATGCCAGCACCATTACCTCAACCGGTGATTTGGATATTAAAGGTAAAGGGCATATTGAGAATACCGGCTATTCCGTGAATGAACGCCGTAAAGAGTTCTATGTTGACCATTATGATGTCAGTAAAAGCCACTGGTACCCTGAATCGAGCAGTGACAAAACCACGGCACTCACCACCATCGATGGCATTATTTCGGGTAATGGCAATGTCTCGATCACCAGTGCCAATATCACCAATACCACCGTCAATGCCGCACAAATCACGGCGTTAGAAGCCGCGATGAATGCGGCTAAAGCGGAACGTGCCGAATGGGAACGTAATCCACTGGCGTTTGATATTGACGGCGTGAATAAACAAGACCTCAATACCGCCATCACTGAACAGGGAAAATCAGAACTCAATCAAACAGAGGGCACTTCGCCAATCGACCGCCCTCTGCTTCCTGCTGAGCTGGCGTTAACCGAAAAACAGCATATTGGTGATGTGGCAACCTCAATCCCAGATAATGGCTTATTCCGTCCAAATTTAACCCCAGACAGCCCATTCTTAGTGGTCACTGACCCGCGATTTACTGACAGAAACAAGTTTATCAGTAGCGACTACCTACTTGAGCGGGTTGGCTACTCCCCTGCCGATGTGCATAAGCGTTTAGGGGATGGTTTCTATGAACAACGTCTGGTTCGCGAACAGGTATTAAAGCTCACTGGTCGCCCTTCTCTGCGTGAAGAAGATGCCATGGCACAGTACCAATACCTGATGAATAATGGTATTAAAGTCGCGGAAGAGTTCAACTTGCGTCCCGGTGTTGCTTTGACCCCAGCACAAATCGCTACCCTGCAACAAGATATTGTGTGGCTGGTGAGTGAAACCATCAATACCCCACAAGGCCCACAAACGGTCTGGGTTCCGAAAGTCTATTTAGCTAACACGACACTTAGCCTGACACAGCAAGGGGCGATGATCAGCGGTAAGACGCTAAACTTATCCGCTGACAGTATTGATAATGCCGGAAACCTGTTGGCTGAAAAAGGCCTTGAGGTCGATGCGAAACAATTTATGCACCGTGATGGAGATATCAAAGCCGATACCATCAACATCCAAGCAGATAGCCTCACGTTAAGCACCAACTTACAAGATGCACTACGCCAAGCGACAATGAGTGCCACCGATATCACCTTAAGTGGCCATGACGTGCAATTGCAAGGCGCGAAACTGGATGCAACAGGTGATATCAAGCTCAATGCACGTGACAATTTATCCATTACCGCAGTGAAAAGCACCCATACTGGCAGTATTGATGTGATTGCGGGGGCAATGGGTGAACGCGGTAATGAAGGCATGGATGCGACTGGTAGCCTCGCGCATATCAGCGGCGAATGGCAACTCGCACAAAGCAGTGAACTCAGCGCTGGTGGCAATCTCAGCCTCAATGCCGGAAAAGATGTCACCGTCAAAGGCAGCCAAGCGCAAGCTGGCGGCACATTAGATGTCAACGCGGGTGGCGATATCAATATCCTATCGGATAAAACCACCAATAAAAGCCAACTCGATGCACAAGGCAACGGTTCTTCCGTCAGCAACACCCGTGAAGAAGACCGTTTGGTGCTCAGTACGCTCAGTGGCGACAAAGGCGTTTCATTGAACGCAGGTAACAACTTGGTGGCAGAAGGCGCCCAAGTCGATAGCCAAGCAGGTAAAATCAGCGTCTCAGCGAAAGATGTGACTATCACGGCAGCAACTCAAGACACCCACGCGCTAGACCAAGAGCAAACGCGCAAAGGCAGCAGCAGAGGCTGGCGAGTCGAGGAGCGCCCTCCCCATGCGGTGATCG
>OJKJ01000609.1_pt1 | contig 17828 bp, 15 predicted proteins | sample 1596491 | NCBI WGS metagenome assembly OJKJ01 (sample SAMEA4350160, study PRJEB24818) | metagenome | biome: human; feature: gut; material: faeces | place: Denmark | collected 2013-09 | reverse complement strand
CTTTAAGTTAGCTGAAAAGTTCACTTTTGTGAACATCATGGTAGTCAGCAGGATCAGGGGCACGGTGGATATCAGCAGGAACGGACGTCTGCGCCCGGCTTCCAGTGTGCACCGGTCTGACATGGTTCCTATGATGGGATCGCTGATGGCATCCCACATAACTCCCAGAAAGACAATGGTACCGGCCAGGGCAGGCCGCACGCCTGCGATATTTGTCAGAAAGAAGATGAAAAATGCTCCTACAAACTCAGTGATGACTGTGTCGCCTAAGTTGGCAATACCAAAACCCAGTTTTACCGGCATGGGCAATAGTCGGTCATAGTTATCTTTGTGCTCCATTCTTGTTTCCTCCTCTTATTTGCTTTTACCTGCTACTGGCCGAGAATATCCTTGCTGATTGTGCCGGCTTCCATGCGTTTGCGAAGCTGCCTGTATGTAACTGCTATTTTATCAAAATCCATGACTTCATCCAACAGGGTGTTATGGATGGGAGCGTTATGGGGAGCGCTCCTTATTGTCTCAGGCTCCTCATAACATTCCCTGGATATCTCTTTGAGGATGGCCGCGAATTCATCCAAATCATCCTTGGAAAATGACTCCGTAGGCTCCAGCGTAAATGGCTCAGGCACAATCCACGGATGGTGGGACTGCCAGTAATGCTGCATGCCGAAATCCACCAGACGCTTGGTCACATCCACGGTTGCCTCATTGGCGCCGGATTTCACGATCTTCTCAATGATATCGCGGCGCATTTTCTTGATATCGTCATCTGTGGGATTGGCGATGGTTCTCTCCATCTGTTCCCGGACCATGGCCAGCGCCACGCCGATGGTGGAGATATATGGTGCGTTCTTTGCTATTTTCCACTTTACATTCATGCGTTCTGCCAGAGAATGGACGATTACCGCGCCGGAGCCGCCGCCGCCCACCAGGGTTACAAACCGGGTATCCAGCTCATACTCATCGATCAGCTCTTCCACGACCGCCGCCAGCTTATCCATGGCAAGATCCATGGTCTGTCTGGCCGCCTCTTCTCCGGTGCATCCCAGATACGTTCCCAGCGCGTCCCAGGCGGCTTTCGTCGTCTGTGTACTGCCGCTCGCGTAGTCGCCCTCCGGAATGCAGCCCAGCAGGTTGGCAGCTCCGGCCAGCGTCAGGGAATACTCCCTTCCGGCCGGGTTCTTCACCAGCACATACTCCTTCGGATCGTCCTTTCTGGGGCTGACAAACAGCACCTCCGATCCGTCCAGTTCGCCATCCTTCTGAAAACATTCGTCCTCTTTCCCGGCGATAGGGGCCGAACGTGGGCCGATATCCGCTATTTTTCCGCCGTTTACGCGCACCATGGAGCCGCCCGCCACGCCCAGTGTCCGAACGTCAAGTGACTGCAGATACGTCTTATGGCCGCCCACCTGGGCGTATTTGATCATGACTTTTCCATTCTTAATTACGGAGATATCCACGCTGGTTCCGCCTGCCTCGAAAAAGATTCCGTCTGAAATCTTTTCATACATCAGCGCTCCCGCCACGCCGGCCGCCAGACCGGAAAGCATGGTGAGAATCGGACGTTTCCGCACCTCATTGATGCTCATGACACCGCCGTCGCAGCGCATAATCATCAGTCCGGACTGAATCTTCGTATCCACTACGGCCCGCTCCGTCATGTTGGCGGTCTCCATCATCTTCGGAATCAGGGATGCGTTGACCACAGCCGTCCTGGTCCTCATCTTCAGACCGTAGAGCTGGGATATCTCATGGCCGCCGGTACAGTAAAGGCCCTGATTTTCGGCATTTTCCTGTACCCGCAGTTCATTTTCAGGATTATCCACGCTGTAAGCCTCGGAAGCGACTATGACCTCCGCACCCGCGCCGCGTACCACGTCGATGGCTGCCTGAATGGTTGAATCGTTCACTGATTTAGAGTCGATAAACGTATGGCTCGTCTTTAAGAATTTACCCGGAGCCAGTTCGATGTCACCTACATTTGTCTCATTCCTGGCGCCTCTTGAGTCCATGCCGGTTCCCATGCCGATGATGCCAACATTTGCTACGTCTCCCTCCAGCAGCGCGTTGGTGGCCTGTGTCGTGCCATGGGCGATGAAAACCACATCCTCCGGTGCAATTCCAAGCTCCTCCATCAGCTGGCTGATGAGCGCCACTACACCTGCCGCCACGCCTTCCTCATGGGTGGTCGGAATCTTCTTCTTCGCAATCACTTCATACGTACTGCTGTCAATGACGACCGCGTCCGTGAAGGTTCCTCCCACATCAATTCCTATCCTTACTTTCTTACTCATAATTGTCAAACTCTCCTCTTCCTCAAAAGCACGCCTGCACGGTACGGGCATTATAATACGATAAAGCTTGCAACGATCAGGCCCGCAAGTGTGGAAACTGCGATCCAAAGAATCGTCTTCTTTAAATAATCATTGACATCCGTCTTCGTAAAATCAGAGATCCATACGTTGTGTGAGTTGGTCGGATCACAGACAGCCTGAACGTTGGAGTCCAGTCTCAGTGCAACCATGGCTGCAACCGGGTTCATGCCGCAGGAAGCCAGCAGAGCCACGATACCGGAGCCGAGTCCCCATACGTTTAACGGTCCGCGGTAGATAGCTAACGGGGACAGAAGGCCGAATACCAGTACAAACATAATCGCACTTGACGGGATAATTGCTTTGATTACCGGCTCTAAGACAGCGGCGACCTCAGGAGCCATAACTGCTTTTAAAACCATACCGATACCAATCATCAGGCCGCAGGCGCCTGCCGTCTCCTGGATTCCTTCTACAAAGGAGCTGGATACGACGTGAACGGCATTTTTCGGTGTTGCAAGAATCAGAGTTGCCACGATGCCGATTAAAATAGCGGCTACTAATGGAAGCTTAAATGCGAATACGAGCACAACAGGGATCAGCGGAGAAATCAGTGCGATCGAGCGGACATTTTTATCACCGCCCATATCGGAAGCCGGCATTGCCCATGCCTTTCTCTTCTTGCCGCCGGATTTCACCATCACGTATACCATGATGACGGCTACTACGATCAGCGGAGCCGCGCAGAGGAAGGAATACTGTGTAACGGTCTCCAGCGGAAGTCCCAAAGTATCAATGTAAACACCCAGCGTTCCGACGGAAAATGTAACGCCGACGCCGTTGCCCAGCAGCAGGATCGTTCCTGCAACCAGTGGGCTTAAGCCAGCGCTGATCATGATCGGAACAATGATGGTTCCAACCAGAATGAACATACCCAGACCGTTGGAAGCAGCGAAAATAATAGAAGTTACGATTAAAAATGCATATGCGATCGGAAGCGGTTTGTCTCCCGCCATCTCGGCTGCCTTCCGGATAATGGTATTGGTAATACCCACACGGCTCAGTACCTTTCCGAAGAAACCGCCGAAGAACAGTCCGGCAATCGCCGTACTCATACGCATGGCGCCTGCTTCCAGAACGTCCTTTGCAATGCTGAACTCCCCGCCCATAAACGGAATTCCTGCAATCAGTGCTATGCCCACAGCCATGATCGGCAGAGCCAGAATAGTCGGCAGCTTTCTTGTCATCATCAAGACTACCATTAAAACGAATAACCCCAATATTCCAATAACCTGAATTGTCATCTGAAAAATCCTCCTCATTCATTACTTTTTCAACATGTTTTTTCTATTTTCCATTACTTTTCTTACAGATCCAGATATGCGCCCTGCTCCTTCAATCGTTTTTGCAGCTCTTTTCTGCTGACTTTGGAGACGTCTCCATCCCCTTTGGCAGCCAGGGCCGCCGCCACTCCTGCCGCGTGTCCCAGTGCTCCGGCTGTCGGCGTCGTCCGGATAGCCGCCTGCGCCTCAAAGGAAGCGGAAATGCACCGCCCTGCTGCCAGTAAGTTCTTAATCTCCTCGCAGTACAGCGTCTCATACGGAATGCTGTAGTACGTTCCCTTTTCCGAAAGGAAGCGGCTGTCCGTCCCCACGCCCTTGGGATTGTGAATGTCGATGGGATAAGCGGAATGGGCGATGACGCTGTCAAAGCTTCTCCGCTCCAGAATATCTTCCGCTGTCAGAGTATACTTACCGGAAAGCTGTCTGGATCCCCGCACGCCCACCCGGGGGCCGGTAAATTCCAGAACCGCATTCTGAAAGCCCGGAACGTGTCTGCGAAGGAACCGGTCCAGCTGTCTGCACTGGCGTCTTCCCGTCACCTCCGCGTCGCTTAAGCTCGCCGCGTTCACGGCGTCGTGGCCGATGATTCTTGTGGTGTTCACGATGTACTCTCCCGGACGGTCCGTCTCGAAACAGAGTACATCCTCCCGCCGGATCTCCAGTTCCCCTCTCTCCCGGGCCTCCCGGAACTCATTCTGGAACCCGCAGAATGAAAAACGGCTTACGGTATCCATCAGCTCCTCATTCCCCTGATGGCGGGAGAAATCGGCGATATGCGTTCTGATATGCTCCTTGATCGCTTCCGTGTCCACATTCAAATACTTCATGTTCATGGTCATGGGCTGGGCAGCGCCGTCGGATTCTCTTCCCTTTGTCATGGGCGCCCCCGCAAACGCAGCCACATCGCCGTCGCCGGTTCCGTCTATGTATACCCTGGCCGATACGCTGTGGATTCCGTCCTTATTGCACACGGTGAGGGACTCGATCTTCCCCTCCCCGCATACCGCGGCTCCGATAAACGTATGGAACAGAACCGTGCATCCCGCCTCCGCCGTCATCTCATCGAGCACTACTTTGAGACCTTCCGAGTTGAATGGCGTCAGGTAGCTGATGTACTGCATCGTGTCGTAAATATGGCCTGTGGAATATCCGTCGGTTTTCAGCCGCTCTACAATCTCCTCCATAATGCCGCGGATCACCTGCTTCTCGCCTGCGTGAAACGTCATCATGGGGCCGACGCCGCATCCGGTCAGCGCCCCGCCCAGATACGCGCCCTCTTCAAGAATCAGGACATCCGCTCCCAGACGGCCGGCCGCGATGGCAGCCACAGTACCGGATACCCCTCCGCCAGCTACAATCACATCGTACTGTTTCTCATAGCCAAACTCCTTCATACTTTCTCCTTTCCTGTAATCATAACAGCAGTTCTGAAAGTGATTTCCATTACAAATCACTTTTTTCATTCACCTTCGGTTCATTTTGTGCATATTTGTCATTTTATCGTTGGTACTTCCGTTATTTTTATGGTTTTATACTATCATCATTTTCATTAGCTGTCAATATATTTGATTTATATTTTCATTACCAATCATTATTTGCAAATATTTTGCAAATATGGTATACTGAAATAACGAAAAAAGGAGGATTTTATGGTATCGACCGTTATTTCTAAAATCATCTCCATGCAGCCCAACTTCACTGTGAGCGAGAACGCGATCAGCCAGTACGTTATAGGTCACGCCGAACAGATTCTTACCACGACAATCACCGCTCTGGCGGATGAAACCGGCACTTCGGAGGCCAGCATCAACCGCTTCTGCAAAAAGCTGGGATATAAAGGATTCAATGGATTAAAGATCGCATTGGCCCAGGAAAGTTTCTACAATAACATGGTTCAGGAGACGCCCTCCTCCGGCGGGAACTTTATCGCCTCCGTCACCTCCGACTACCGGAGCATGTTAAATAACACGGCGGCCCTCCTGGACGAAAGCACGGTATTTAAGGCCGCGGAAATGATCAAAAATGCTAAAAATATAAACTTATACGCCCTGGCCAACACCACATTCGCCGCCAGGGAGTTCCGTTACAAGCTGGAGCTTGCAGGTATCCGTGCAAAAGAGTACACCGATCCCTTAAGCATCAGTCTCCAGGTCACCAATACTTCGCCCGGTGACTTATCCATCTTCATTGCGCGCAGCATTATGATGAAGGATATCTATCAGGCGGCCAACGCTTCCATCGACCGCGGCGGGAAGAACCTGACCATCACCAGCGTGGATTCCCCGAAGCTGAACGATATCGCGGATTACAAATTTATCGTGTCGGACAAGCTGATCGCTAATAACACCACGGCGCTTTCCGATAATCTGATGTATCTCTATGTGACGGATATCATCTACAGCGCCCTCCTGAAGAGTGACAAGGCGCTGAGACAGAAGAAGCTGAACAGCGACGCGCTGATCAACAACAGCCAGACGATGGATTCTTATGTGTTTGAATACTAGCGCGTGTTTGAATATCAGAGCGTGTTTGAAAATTCAATCCCGCCATCTGCACGCAAAAAAGGCAGCGTAAGCAAAAACTCACTGCCCTGTCTTATAAACAAAATGGTTTCCGGAGCCTCTCACTCTGGAAACCATTTTTCTATTTCACTTGATATTAAGCCTGTATAAAGCCTTCTTCCGCCAATCCGCGACAAACGATATACACGTGCATCTAATAGCCAAATAAAAATCTCATAAAATCAATGCACCAGTGAAAGGCCGCCGCCGATCGAAGTCCTTTTTTCTTCATAAGAACAGCCATCGGCAGCCCAAAAATCAGGCATGTAGTAATAAAAAGAAACAGCGCTGACGCGGGTGACTCAAGAATCGCATCCGGAAGATGAATCAGACTATGCGGTATTACCATGAGAATGCAGCTGTAAACTGTATAGGCACACTCCGACATACGTTCTTTTAAATAGAACGAGCAAAAACCAAGAACAGCAAAACGAAAAATTATCTCTTCTGATATGCCAGGATTCAGTGCCTCCACCGCAGCATTCAGAGGGGATATAAACTGAATCCCTCCCTGCAATACAAAATAAGCAGTGTTAACGGCTGCAAATGGCAATGCCAGACACAGTCCCAGACAAATCTGTTTCAAATACGTCTTAAAATCGAAACGAGAAACCTCTTCTCTCCCAGCGCACTTAGAAAAATAAGCGCATCCGCCATAATAGCAAATGATGACCGGTAATGCCGTCGAAACCGCAGTGGTAAAATTCACGTTGAGCAGAATGGAAAAGTAACAAATACCTCCCAAGATAAACGCAGTTATCACCCTAGAAATGCTAAAGTACCGTGTTTTCACGATTCCAATGACAGCAAGAATGCAAACACCGCATTCAGCCCACCCCCATATCCTTGTTGTATAATTACTGTTATTTAAAGGTAATTTAAAATTAATCATATATGCCGCGGCAAAAACAATAACAATGCACCAGAATAGCAGATGCCCCGTAAAACTGTCTTTTCCCTTACTTTTCATATCAGCCCCCATTTCTAAAATTGTATTCCTGTCTAAAGTGCCTTCATAAACTTATATGTAAATTCCACCGCCCGGCAGGTCAGCGCTTCGCATCTGTGAGGCGGATCATCTGGTGAAAATCCGCCCGGACGCAGATCGAAGCATGTCAGGGATCCGAACTCGCCGGAAAAGGTTTCCGCAAACCGGTAACAGGCGGAAACAATCCGCTCCTCCTCCCAGCCAAGCCCATTTAAATAAACTCCGGCAAACATGAGACTGCCTTCCACCAGTCCGCACTGCGCCCGATAACCGCCTGCGCCATGAAGGCCGACGGCGGCGTTCAGCGTCTGGGGCTCATACGTCACTCCGAACAGCTCGCCCAGGCAGATCAGCATGGTCCTGGCACAGTTGACATCGCAGTCCCAGTACAATTCATGGACCTTTTTCTCAATAAACGCATTCATAACGCAATCTCCTCCGTCTGCTTTGCACCATCTCTCATCTCTCATTTCTCGCCTTACGCCGCCCGATAAAACGTCTTCCATTTCCCGCTCCGGTACCGTCCCACAAAACAGATCACACGAACCACCCAGTCCAGTATCATGGCGCACCACACGCCGACAGCTCCCATCCCGAGGCCGACGGCCAGCAGATAACCGGCTCCCAGCCTCACAATCACCATGGACAGGATGGAGATACACATGGGGAATTTGACATCGTTTGCCGCCCGCAGAACATTCGTCAGGGTAAATGACGCCGGCCACAGAATGATGGCACATCCATCATGGATCAGCACCAGCACTGCCGCCAGCTTAAGGGTTTCCTCCGAAAGGCCGTACAGCTTCATGGTGAGCGGCATGGTGAGAATCACGCCCAGGCAGCAGAGTCCGCTGATGAGATACGTGAGCTTCATCATTTTCTTAGTGTAATATTCCGCCTGCTCGAAATCGCCAGCACCCACACAACGGCCGATCACTGTGATCATGGCCAGATTCATGGCCTGTCCCGGAAGCACTCCCATTCCATCCAGGTTGTTGGCGACCGCGTTGGCCGCGATCTGTGTCGTGCCAAAGATGGCGATGATGCTGACGACCAGTACGCGTCCCAGCTGGAAGATGCTGTTCTCGATTCCGCCCGGAATCCCGATATGAAGGATCTTTCCAATCATTCCGCTGTTCCAGCGAAGCCGTCCGAAGCTGACATGAATCTCCAGCCCCGTATTATGCAGGCGGATAACCAGAATGACACACGCCGTCATACGGCTGATCAGAGAAGCCAGCGCCGCACCTGCCACGCCCCAGTGGAATCCGAATATAAACAGAATATCTCCCGCCACTTGATAATATTCATGACGATAGACGCCTGCATGGAAATCCTGGAATTTCCCATGGACCGAAACAGCGCCGCGCAGGAATTATAAATCGCCAGAAACGGATAGGAAAGCGCCGACAGTATCAGATAGATCAGCGCGTTGTTCATCACGTCATCCGCAATCCCGCCGTACAAAAGCCTCAGAAGTCCGTGCCGGAACAAAATCGCCCCCACCATGATCACAATGGAGATAAGCCCCGTGATCATCATCAGCTGATCCGCTGCCTCACACGCCCGCTTCCGGTTTTTCTGTCCCAGAAACTGTGATGACACCACCGCGCCGCCGGTGGAAACCGCCGCGAACACATTGATCAGCAGGTTGTTGATCATATCCACCAGGGATACGCCCGATGTGGCCGCCTCGCCTGCGCTGGAGACCATCATCGTGTCCACCATGCCCACGGTCACCGCCAGAATCTGCTCCACAATGAGCGGCGCAATCAGGCGTTTCAAATCGCTGTTTGTAAATAAGTACTGTTTCTGCCGGCCTGGCTCCGAAACGCCTCCCATGCGCTCCGGAGCTGACTCTTCTCTGGCCATACTGCCTGTCATACTCTCTTCCTCTGTCTTCCTGATGTAATCTTCTTTCTCTTATTTCTTATCTCTTATTTCTTATGCAGAACCGCCATGGCCGCGTAATGCAGCACCTCAAACTCCGGCGGCACAATCCGTTTCAGCAGGTCTCTGTGTTCCTGATCGAAGCGTTCTGTCTCCTCCGGGGTAAGGGAGGCGCCGATCCCCCGGCAGGCCCTGATTCTCCCATTCCAACTCTCTCTCGTAAAGGGAACGGACACATCGAACACCGTCTGCTCACCGATGGTGAAGTACTCCTCATAAATTTCGGGAATTTCGATCGGATGCCGTCTTTCCCTGCATCCGGTCCATTTCGGATTGTATTTTAGGACCAGTTCTTCGCTCTTTCCAGCTACATCGTCCTCAAACGGAAGCCACGCCATATAAAGAATCACAAATGTTCCGTTCTCCTTTAAGATACGGTGAATCAACGGTGCCAGTTCGTTGTGCTTAAAGTAGAAGAAGCACTGACAGGCAGTCACCACATCGAAGGCACCGTCCGGAAATCCGGCTTTCTCAGCCGGAACACACTGGAACTGTATATTCATTCCCCCCTCTTCCGCCAGCTTCTTCGCCTGCCCGATCTGGTTCTCCGAGATGTCGATACCGGTAAAATCCGCTCCGTACTGATACAGGTTCCGCGGAAGGACTCCCGTGCCCGTCCCCAGGTCCAGGACTTTCTGCCCGTCCTGGCACAGCCCCAGATCCAGAATCCTTTGATAAAACTCTTGGGGGTAAATGTCTCTGTATTTCGCATAATCAGCCGATGCCCGTCCCCAGTCAAACACTTTTCCATGATCGATTTCCGTATTCCTCATCCCATTTCCTCCATTTTTGATAGGCCTGCATCTGCTGCCGGTTCTGCCTCTGCTCCTGGTTCTGCCTCTGCTCCTGGTTCTGCCTCTGCTCCTGGTTCTGCCTCTACTCCTGGCCCTGCCGCTTCCACTGCGTCTACTTATCAGGCTACTCCTTACTTGATTTTCCGTCAAGAAGCATTTTAACGAATCTTCCTTGCTTCCTGCTTCGTAATATGGTAAATTAACAGCACATGGCCTCCATGGCCATGGATAATCCTGTTACGAAAGGAGGCGCAGGCTATGAAACTCTGTATTGATACAGCTCCATGCAAAGTCTGAATTACGGACGTACTTTCATGGAGATGAACAATCGGTTCGTCCGGACAGACTTTGCATTTTAACGTAAAACCTAAAATACGCTAAAAGGAGCAAAGTCATGAATAAAAAATTACATACTCTCTTCGAAGGGCTTCACACCTTCCTGATCCTGTGGGTGACCCAGTCATTTTCTGCACTGGGCAGTTCCATGACCAGTTACGCGCTCGTCGTCTGGTCCTACCAGCAGAAGGGCTCTGCGCTGACCACTGCGCTGCTCTCCATCTGTTCCTATGCACCCTATGTGCTTCTCTCCATCTTCGCGGGGGCCTTAAGCGACCGATGGAACAAGAAAAGCACCATGCTGGTCTGCGACAGCTTCGCGGCGGTGACCACACTGCTGATCCTGATCCTGCTGAAGACGGAGAATCTGGCGCTGTGGCATCTGTACATACTGAACGCGTTAAACGGCCTGATGAACACGCTTCAGCAGCCCGCATCCGATGTGGCGGTCAGCCTTCTGACTCCGCGGGAACAGTACCAGCGCGTATCCGGTCTAAGAGCCTTTTCCAATTCACTGGTTACGGTTCTCACACCAGTACTGGCCACCATGGTATTTTCCTTTGCAGGAATCGGCGCAGTGCTGGCCTTCGACCTGATCACGTTCTCCGCCGCATTCATTACGCTGGCATGGTTTATTACAATTCCACAGCCGAAGGCGGACGGAAACAGGGAAGAATCTGTGCTGGCTTCCGCAAAAGAAGGCCTCAAATACCTGAAAAGGAACCGGGGTATTCTGAATCTTATCCTGTTTCTGGCGGCCATCAACTTAACCGCGTCCATGTACAACGCCGCACTGCCCGCCATGATTCTTTCCAGAAACGGGGGAAGCAGGATCGCACTCGGTATGGTAAACGCCTGCACGGGTGCGGCTAATCTGGCCGGAAGCCTGCTGGTCTCTTTCTGCCATCCACCCAAAAGCAGGGTCCGGGTTATCTGCAATTCCCTGCTGATCGCCATGTGCACGGAAAACTTCTTTCTGGCCTTCGGCAGACAGCCCTGGGTCTGGTGCGCAGGCGCCATCCTGGCCTGGATCTGCATTCCATTTATGAATGCGAACATGGATGTGCTGTTCCGTTCACGGATCCCGCTGACCATGCAGGGACGCGTCTACTCCGCCCGCAATACGCTGCAGTTCTTCACCATACCGGTGGGATACTTACTCGGCGGACTGCTGGTGGACCGGGTGTTTGAACCGCTCATGGCATCGCAGCAGCCAGGAAATCTTCTGGCGGTGATGTTTGGAACCGGGAAGGGCTCCGGAGCGGCGGCGCTGTTTTGCCTGCTGGGTATTCTGGGCGTGGCTACCTGTCTCGTCTTTCGAAGAGATCGACATATATGGGAACTGGAAAATGATGTTCCACATCCCTGAAATCCCGGGGGGGGCTGCCAGAGCGTACTATCTCTGGCAGCCCCCTTCTGCCCGGTACTGGCTCGGCCACATCCCCGTATTCTTCTTAAATACCTTGCTGAAATAGACCGGGTCCGGGTAACCGGACATCTCCCCGATCACTGCCACGTCAAGATCCGGCTGGCGTATCAGCAGCTGTTTCGCATAATTGATGCGAAGGGCAGTCAGATACCGGACCGGAGACTCATCGTGGTATTTCTTAAACAGATGGCTTAAATAATCCGGGGCAAATCCCAGTTTATCCGAGATATCTCCCATGGAAATCTGTTTCTGGAAATTCTCTTTCAGATACTTCTCCACACAATCCGCAATCTCCTCCTTCCCCATGGTTTTTAAGTGCTCCGGCACACTGGCCTGAACCGTATCATTTTCACTGTCCAGCTCAATGAGCAGCTTTGTGAGCGCCTGCTCTAACTGTTCCTGTCTGATGGGCTTCAAAAGAAATCCCTTCACCTGGTATTCGATGGCCTCCTGGGCCAGGGTAAACTCGTTGTATCCGCTGATAATCAGGATTTTGATGGACGGATACGAGGCGTGCAGGACACGCGACAGTTCCAGACCGTTCATATAGGGCATCTTAATATCGGTGATGACCAGATCCACATGGTTGGTTTTTATAAATTCCAGGGCGCTGTCCCCATCCTCGAAAGCGCCTTTGACACAAAACGGCAGGGACATGGAATTAATTTTCTTCACCAGATTTTCCAGAATAAGAAGTTCGTCCTCCGCGACCACTACATCATACTGTTTTCTATTAGCTGTTTCTGACATTTGCAATGCTTCCTCCCATCGTGATGCAGGCTCCGCCCTCCGGGTCGTTCTCTACCGTAAGGATGGCAGACGGACCGTACTGGAGCAGAAGCCGCAGATATACATTTTGAAGTCCCATTCCCCCTATTTTCAGGCGGGTGATGTCTTTGGAATCCCGAATGGATTCCAGGGTGTGAGTCAGATTCTTAATCTCTTCCCCGGTAAAGCCCACACCGTTGTCCGTAATCCTGATCAGCCACTTTCCGGCTTCTACGTCCAAATATCCCCGCACAGTGATATGCCATGGCGGCTTTTTCATGAACGCATATTTCAGAGAATTCTCTATGATGGGCTGAAGACTTAACTTGGGAATCTGGATCTCCCCCATCCGCTCATCTAAAGTAAAATCACAGGTCAGCCGCCCCCTGTACCGGACGTTCATACAGGCTAAATACTTCTGTGTATACAAAAACTCATCGCTGACCGGCACACGGATCTCGCTTCCCGTCGATGTATACCGCAGATAGTCACAGAGATTTTCCGTCAGCGTGATAATCTCCTGATTCATGTTTTCCTCCGCCATAACACTGATATTGGCCAGATTATTATAGAGAAAATGAGGCTTCATCATGGACTGGGTGGCGATCTCCTTGGCACGGATCTCATTTTCCTGTGATTTCAGCATCTCCATGGTGGAGGCGTTCATCTTGTTGTACATATCCCGGAAGGAAGTGATCAGCGTCTGTATCTCCTCGTAATGGCTTTGAGGCAGGGAGACGGTGTCGATGGTATGGGAAAACACATCATCCAGCACCAGCGTCTCAAAGGTTTCCGTCAGTTCTCCCACAGGCTGCAGGATTCTCCGGGAAATGGAGAAGCAGACGGCCATGGTGAGGAGAAGCCCGGCAACCAGCACAGCCAGGAACAGAAATGTCGGCGCGGCCAGGGACCTGGTTATGACGCTGTCCGGTTCGAAGACGTATATCTGCCATCCTACAGTTTTCACAGTCTGACGATGCAATGCATTCTTCCTTCCGTTCTCATCCCTGACATGAACCGTCCGGCCTGCAGGAATATCCTGTTTTTCCGCCAGTACTGCGGTTAAATGGGCCGTCTCTTCTCCACGCTCGTCCACAGGATAGATGAGTTCCCCGTTCCTGTCTATAATCAGAAGGCTGAGAGACGGGTTTGCCGCGGTAAGGCGGTCGATAAAGCTGAAAAAGGTGTCACATTTCTGCAAGACCTCCACCGCTCCCTCCATTTGATGGACATCGTCAAAATAAAGTCTGGTCAGGGAAATGTAATACGGTTCATAGGGAATCGCCGCTGTGGGTATGAAATGGGAGATTGGCTGTGGAGTGCTCATGATCTTGTATCCGTTTTCCGCCAACACATCGCTGTACCAGCTTTTTTCCTCCAGATTGATCTTCTTGTTGTACGTATAAAAACCGGTGCCTACGGAAAAACCATTTTTATGATAGAGATTGATCTGGGCCACCGTCTGCTGCGGTCCGATCATGGCAGATATGGAATTATAGATGGCCTGTACCTGGGTATAGGTTTGCTGAGTCCCCAGATGTTCCACATGAATACCCCGGATCCCGGGCAGAATGTCTTTGGAATAGATCGTGTTTAGGGACACCGTGGACATCTTCTCGATCTCCTGTTCCATATTGGAACAGGCAGAATCGCAGATATTCTGGAGATTCAGATATTCACTGGCTCTTAAATTTTTTGTATAATAGATATAAAATGCGGTCAGCATTGCGGTGAAGGTCACAAAGATTACAAGGAAATAATACCGCGGCAGCGATTTTTGCAGGGACGGTGCTTTACGTTTCATAACTCCTCCTGTGGCGTCAAAAAAGTACAAGGGGCAAAACTATTTTGTGCATGTTGTTTTATTTCTAGTTATTGTACTATAGAACATAGTAAAAAGCTACTAAAAAACTTTCAAAAGTCAGATGGAGGATTGCTATGAAGAGAAAAATTGCACTACTGTTAACGATGGCCCTTGGGGTATCCTGCCTGGCCGGCTGCGGCAGTCATACGGCGGAAAAGAGTACGGACCAGACATCATCGGCGGCCGGCACAGCAGCCGCTTCCAGCAAAAATAAAAACGTGACGCTGTCATTTGGAACCCATCAGTCCGGTATCCCCTCCTGCGGAGTCCTTCAGGATCTGGCGGGCCAGTTCGAGGAGGAAACCGGCATCAAAATCGACTTCCAGGTTTCTCCGGACGCCCAGTGGCGTGACCTTTTAAAAGTAAAACTGGACTCCGGAGAGGCACCGGATATCTTCTGCGTGGATGCCGATCCTTTAAGCCTTTACTCCCGTGTCCGCCCGGACGAGACCTGCGTGGATTTAAGCGGCGAGGAATGGGTGGACCGCATGGCAGATTACGCGAAAGAGTGCGTATCCTATGACGATAAAATCTATGCCATCCGTTTTGCAGAGCCAAAGCTGAATTTCTATAATTATAACAAAAAGATATTCGCCGATCTGGGGCTGGAGATTCCTGCCACCTACGAAGCGTTTAAAACAGTCTGCCAGAAAATTCAGGATTCCGGGACCATCCCGATTTACGAAGCGACGCAGAGCGCATGGCATCAGTGCGTACCGCTCTACGGCAGCGGACCTTACTTTGAAAAGCTGGAACCCGGCTTATACGACGCGTTAAACAATAACGAAAAAGACATCAAGGACGTGGCTATGATGAAAACCATCTTAGACCAGATGAAAGAATTTGCTGACCTGGGATATTACGGTGAAGATTACTTAAGCAATACCGTAGACGCAGCAAAGGACGAGATTGGAACAGGAAAAGCGGCCATGTATCTGGCGGCTCCCGGCTTTGCCTTACAGGTGGAAGAAGCGTATCCGGAGATGAAGGAACAGATCGGTATCTTCCTGATGCCGTTCGGCGACAATGACGTGCTGGCAAACAATGCCTCCAGCGCCGCCTACTTTATCAATAAGAAGAGTGAAAACGTCGAGTATGCCCTGGAATTTTTCCGTTTCCTTGCCAGACCGGAGAATTTACAGTACAGACAGGACAACAATCCGGAGGAAATGGGACTCTGCTGGCCGGAGATCACACCTTCTTACCCGGATGAATTCAACAAATATATCGATTCCCTGGAAAGAGGAACTATCATGCAGGTAGGTGTAAAATATATTGATCCCCAGTTTATGGATACGGGAAAAGATATCGAAGCCATGTATACAGGAGCCATGACATCGGATCAGGTGATGGAAAGCATCTCCAGAAGACGGGCAGAGCAGGCAGAACTGCAGAAAGACCCGGCCTGGGAATAAATCGGAGGGCCTATGAAGACAAATAAACTATATCCAACCTGGTTTACCCTTGGTGCACTCATCTTCTATCTCGGTCTTTTTTTTCTGCCGGGCATTATGGGAATCGGGTATTCCTTTACAGACTGGAACGCTTACAGCAGCGAAGTAAACTTCGTAGGCTGGAAAAATTACTTAAAGGTTTTTGAGGGCGGTACGAATTACGGGATGTTTATCAAAAATACCTTTGTATTTACTGCGATCAGCTCCATCACCAAGACCACGCTCGGAATCGCTCTGGCCATCCTGCTCACCAGCAGGATGGTAAAGATAAAAAGCATGCACCGGATGCTGGTGTTTCTTCCTCAGGTCATGTCCTTTCTGATCATCGGCCTGGTGTTTAAGAACATACTCCATCCCAGCCGCGGCTTTATCAATATCACGTTAAAAGCCATTGGGCTCGATTTTCTGGCCCAGAACTGGCTGGGAGACTTAAATTTTGCATTTAAATCTATTTTTGCCGTTGATGCCTGGAAAGGTACGGGATACGTAATGATGGTGGTCATCGCCGGGCTGAATTCCATATCCTCTGCCTATTACGAGGCGGCGGAGCTGGATGGCGCCGGTTTCTGGAGCAAATTCCGGTATGTGACGCTTCCACTCCTTAAAAACGTAATTATCAGCGTGACCGTATTAAACATCACCTACGGCTTTCGCGTATTTGACTTAATCTACAGCCTGACCAACGGCGGCCCCGGCAATTCTACAGGAGTTATCAACACGGCGGTATACAGCGAATTTTCCAAGGGCAATTACGCCATGGGCACCACGCTTTCCAGCCTTCTCTTTATATTTGTCATGATGATCTCCTATTTCATCTTAAAAGCAGTGGGCAACAAGGAGGTGGAACAATGAAAAAGAGACTCTGTACCGTACTGGCCAATCTGGCGGCATGGATCGCCAGCCTGATTGTCCTGGTACCCATGCTTGTAGTTCTGGTAAATTCCTTCAAATCACAGAAAGAATCCATGGTCATGACGCTGACTCTGCCGGAAAAATTCATGTTTGAGAACTATACCACCGTGATCGAACGCGGAAAACTGCTTTCATCCTTCTTTAACAGCGCCCTGTATGCAACCTTCAGCGTACTGCTGATTCTGGCTGTTGTCTCCGCGGCCTCCTATGTGCTGTCGCGAAACCGGAGCCGGCTGCACCGGGTTATTTACTATCTCATTGTGCTGGGAATCGCCATGCCGGTAAACAATGTGGCGCTCATGAAGATCATGAAGGCCACCGCGCTTATTAACACCCGGTACGGGCTTATCTTCCTCTATGTGGCCATGAATATTCCGCTGGCGCTGTTTCTTATGTTCGGCTTCGTGGAAACGCTTCCACGGGAGATAGACGAGGCGGCTGTCATCGATGGAGCCGGTCCCATGAGGCTCTTTTCCAGCGTCATCTTTCCGCTGATGAAACCAACCATCGTCACTGTGGGAATCTTAAATTTCATGGCGATCTGGAATGACTTCTCCATGCCGCTGTACTTTATGAACAATTCCGGGAAATGGCCCATGACACTGGCTGTATACAATTTCTTCGGCCAGTTCGAGCAGAGCTGGAACCTGGTGAGCGCGGACATCACTCTGACCGCCCTGCCGGTTCTCATCATCTTCGTGTTCGGCCAGAAATATATTGTAGGCGGTGTCTCAGCAGGGGCCGTCAAAGGATGACAAAACGGATGTCAAAACATTGGAAAGGAGTATTCTGTGAAAAAAAATATTCTATATTTACATACCCATGACAGCGGCCGCTATTTAGAGCCGTTCGGCGCAGCTGTAAAGACGCCGAATCTGATGAAGCTTGCACAGGAAGGAACGCTGTTCCGTCAGGCCTACTGCGCCGCCCCCACCTGTTCTCCCAGCCGGGTTGGACTGCTCTCAGGACAGTCTCCTCACAGCACCAATATGCTTGGTCTGGCACAGAGAGGATTTCAGATGGATTGTTACGATACGCATCTGTCAAATTTCCTCCGAAATCAGGGCTACCATACCTGCCTGTTCGGTGTTCAGCATGAGGCGCCTGATTCTTC
>OJKJ01000599.1_pt1 | contig 18158 bp, 18 predicted proteins | sample 1596491 | NCBI WGS metagenome assembly OJKJ01 (sample SAMEA4350160, study PRJEB24818) | metagenome | biome: human; feature: gut; material: faeces | place: Denmark | collected 2013-09 | reverse complement strand
ATTTTCTACTGTATGTTCCAGCCCATCGACACTCTGGCCTCTCCGGTCAGGACATTTGTAGACAACTGCGTATCCGGCATCACGGCCAATGAGGAGAGATGCCGCTCCCTGGTGGAAAACAGCATTGGAGTCATTACGGCCCTTTCTCCCCATGTGGGATATGAGAAGGCGGCGGATATTTCCAAGAAGGCCCTTCAGACCGGTACGTCTGTGAGAAGCATAATTCTCCAGGAGGGACTGCTGGATGAGGAGGAGCTGGACCATATCCTGGATCCGGTGCGGATGACTGAGCCCGGGATATCGGGGAAAGAGCTGCTGATGAAGAATAATATAGATGAAAAATAGTACGGAACAAAATGACGCGGGGAGGCACGGGATATGGATTATGCAGAGGCGGCTTTAAAAATGCACCGGGAAAATCACGGCAAACTGGAGATGGCAAGCAAGATTCCTTTAACCACAAGGGATGAGCTGAGCACAGCATATACACCGGGGGTGGCTGCCCCTTGTCTGAAAATTAAGGAGGACAAGAGCGAGGCATACACCTATACGGCAAAAGGCAACCTGGTGGCCGTGGTGACGGACGGAACCGCTGTGCTGGGACTGGGAGATATCGGCCCGGAGGCCGCCATGCCGGTCATGGAGGGAAAAGCTGTCCTCTTCAAAGAATTCGGCGGCGTCAACGCCTTTCCTATCTGCCTGGACACACAGGATACGGACGAGATCATTGAGACGGTTGTGCGTATCGCTCCTGCTTTCGGAGGGATTAACCTGGAAGACATTTCCGCCCCGCGCTGTTTTGAAATTGAGGAACGCCTGAAGGAACTCCTGGACATCCCCGTATTTCATGATGACCAGCATGGAACTGCAATCGTCGTTCTCGCTGGTATTATCAATGCCCTGAAGGTGACGGGCAAAACCAGGGAGGACTGCCGCGTGGTTGTAAACGGCGCAGGCAGCGCCGGAATTGCCATCAGCAAACTTCTTCTTACCTATGGTTTCAGGAATGTCATGCTCTGTGACAAAGCCGGGATTCTGGCCAGGGGTATGGACGGCCTGAACTGGATGCAGGAAAAGATGATGGAAGTAACCAACCTGGAAGGAAAGAGAGGAACGCTGGCCGACGCGCTCAAGGGCGCCGATATCTTTGTCGGAGTTTCCGCCCCCGGTATCGTCAGCGCCGAGATGGTTTCTTCCATGAACAGGGACGCAATTCTTTTTGCAATGGCAAACCCGGTGCCCGAGATTATGCCGGATATTGCAAAGGCAGCAGGCGCCAGGGTAGTCGGCACAGGCCGCTCTGATTTCCCGAACCAGGTCAACAATGTCCTGATATTCCCCGGTATTTTTAAAGGCGCCCTGGAAGGCCGTGCCACAGCCATCACCGAGGAGATGAAACTGGCCGCGGCAGCCGCAATTGCAGGGCTTGTAGACGACAGTGACTTAAACGACGAAAATATTCTTCCTGCCGCATTCGATCCGAGAGTGGCCGATGTGGTAAGCAGAGCTGTTAAAGAGCATATTCAGTAACATTTCAGACAGTATGAACTGTTACCATATTAGCTGCTGCAGGCAGTATTCCGCAAGGTGTCTTCGTTAACCATTTAGAATAAAGGAGTATTTCCATGCTGTCCGAACCTATGACCTTATACAAACTGATGAACCTGTACATGCTGAAACAGGTGAATTTCCCGCTGACAAATGCACAGCTGTCAGGCTTCTTTCTGGATCGTGAGTACACCACCTACTTCACGCTCCAGCAGGCCCTCAATGAACTTCTGGAAGCGGGCCTGATCAAGATGCAGACGCTGCACAACAGCACCCGATACGAGATTACCAGGGAAGGCGAAGAGACGCTCGAATTCTTCGGCAAGAAGATTTCTCCCGCCATCGTTGAGGATATGGATGAATATTTAAAGGAAAACCGCTTCCGCATGCGAAATGAAGTGGGTCTTGTTTCTGATTTTTACAAATCCACTAATCAGGATTATATCGTTCATTGTGAGGTCAGAGAAGGAAAGAATGTCCTGGTTGGCATTGACGTCTCCGTGCCGGACAAAGAACAGGCTGAACTGATGTGCAGCCACTGGAGAGACAGAAGCCAGGAAATCTATGCATATATTATGAAATCCCTGATGAGCGATAAATCACCGGGGAAAGGGAAATAATAAAATAAGAAAACATTCGTGGGGCCGGAATATCATGATTCCGGCTTCACGCAGACTTACCGGATATTTTACAGGAGGCGTTATGATTGGAAAACCGGCCGCACCGCCCAGTGCAATTGAGACATTGAAACTAACTATAAACAAAGATATTAAACGGATAAAAAGAAAATACGTTATCTTAAAAATCAAATGGTTTCTCCTCTTTGTCCTGCCCATACTCCTGATTGTCGTGGCCTACCAGACGGCAAAACAGTACCTGAAGCTTAAAATACGCGCTATCGGACAAAAGGCGGATAATACCGTCTTACTGGAGGGACAATCAAAAATCACAGAACAGGAAAAACAACGGGATTAATATTATGAATTCAAAACTTACGGAAAAACGCGACTATCTGTTTGACAACTTAAAAGCCCTGATGCTCTTTCTTGTAGTGATCGGACATATTTTAGATCCCTACATCGAGCGCCAGGACAGCCTTTACCGGTATCTCATGCAGTATATTTATCTGTTTCATATGCCCATGTTTGCTTTTATTACCGGATACTTCACCAAAAACACGGAGAAAGCCAGAAACAGCGCGGTTAGAAATGTACTGGTTCCTTACATTTTCTGGCAGCTTCTCTATATTATAACGGCCCTGCTCTTCATCAGGCTGGGACTGGCAAGCTATAATACCGATGTGTTTAAGCCGTCGCTACTGCTTCCCAGCAGTCCTCTTTATTATCTCCTCTGCGTTTTTGTATGGAAAGTTTTTGCAGCGGATCTTAAAAAGCTCCGATTTCCCGTACTCTTTTCCTTTGCCGCAGGGTTGTTCATAAGCGTTGTCTTCGACGAAGCGTTCCATATCGGCTGGGGAGCTTGCTTTTCCCTGATGATTTTCTTCGTGCTGGGTCTTTTATGTACGAAAGAACACGTAGAGAAAATCAGGAATATTCCGCATGCAATTGCCGCCGCCATCCTGGCCGCCGCGGTTATACCATCCGTCCTGCTGCCCTACAGCTTTCGGAATGTCCGTTTTACTTATGAATCGGTGGGGCTGTCCCCCGCCCAGGGGATAGGTTACCGCGCCCTCTTCTATCTCATCGCCATTCTGATGATAGGAGCTTTAATCAATCTTTTCCCGGACAGGAAAAATATATTCTCCCAAGTAGGTACCAATGCAATTCTTGTCTATGCAGGCTCCTCCTTCGCCGCCCCGGCCCTCTATCTGCTGATAGCGAAATTTTTGCCGCTTGCCGGCAGTGTCTGGGGAAACCTGGCCGGTATGTCGGTCTTTGCAGCAGTGCTGGTATTATTCTGCTCGATGGAATGGATCCGAAAATTATATGATTTTGTGATGGATGGGATTTGTAAGATACTGTTCCGGCAGGATTAAGAAATTTTATACCCGGTCAAAGGACATGGTGTGATCTGCTCCTTTTGACCGGGTTTTGTATATGTTTTTATTTATGCATTTTTAATATACGTACAGAGTTCTGAATTAAGAAATCCACTCAGCATCTCTTTTGTTGTTTGGGTTACCCCGTACATCGGCAGCTCCGAAAATACAACCGAACAGTCATCTACCTGCTCCATTGCCTGCATGTAATCCCTGGCCTGCATGCCGTCCGTTGACAAAGCCTGATACTCCAGCCGCTGCGGATTAATGCGGTGTGTTGCGATTGCAAAGCTGAGAGGCGCATTGGCAAACAGATGCTTCTTATAATTCAGCAGATGATTCGTGGCAATGGAAAAAACCCACGTCGTGAAAGCGCTCTCTCCCCTGAAACCGGACAGATGTGTCATTACCTTAATCAAAATCTCCTGGGATGCACCTCCGCATCATGAATGGTTCCCAGCATTCGCAGGGAGAGATTAAACACCATGTCCTGAATTTCTATGAGAATCTCTTCCACCGCTTCCTTACTGCCGGCTTTCGCCTGTTCTGCCAGAGCTTCCAGCTTCTGCCGTTTCCTGTCGTTATCTGTACTTTTCATATGATTCTCCTTCTCTGTCTTATTCTTTATATAAGATTAGACAGCCGGAGCTCAGTGCTGTGACAGATGACTTTTTTATTCCTCCGCCAGTTTTTCTATATAGTCCCAGATTTCTTCCCGTCCCTGCTTTGTTTCTGCGGAAAACGGAATCATCAGTACGTCTGTTCCGATCTCCAGGCCGGTCCTCAGTATTTTCATCTGCTTTTGGAGCTGGCTCCTCTTAATCTTGTCGGCCTTTGTGGCAATAATGACCGGCTGATACCCCTGCGAGACAATCCAGTCATACATCAGCTTATCGTTGGAGGATGGTTCATGGCGGATATCAATCAGAAGGAAAACACATCGGAGCATCTTGGACTGGTGCAGATAATCCTCGATCATCTTTCCCCATTTGGCCTTCACCTCCACATTGGCCCTTGCATAACCATAGCCCGGCAAATCTACATAATAGAGCGCATCATTGATATGGTAGAAATTAATCGTCTGTGTTTTACCCGGCTGTGCAGAGATACGTGCATAGGACTTACGGTTCATCAGCGAATTGATCAGAGAAGATTTCCCTACATTTGATTTGCCTGCAAAAGCAAATTCCGGCTGTGTGTTTTCCGGCATTTTACTGGTGATACCGCAAACGGTTTCCAGGTTTACATCTTTTATTATCATGACTTTCCCTTTCTTTTTGGGTGCACGGATACGGCGGCAGCCGCTTCTGCAGCCGCTCTGGCAGCAGGTTCGTCCGCTGTTTCTGCCTGGATATCCTCCAAAGCTGTTTCCGGAGCGTTCAGTCCGCTCACCGGTACAAATGCCTCGCGGATCACCTCTTCCATCTCTTTTACATAGACAATCTCCATACCCTTAGTGATCTCTTTTGACAGCTCCTCTACATCAGGCCTGTTCCTCTCCGGAACAAGAACCTTTTCAATATGAGCCATTCTTGCTGCCAGAAGCTTTTCCTTCAGCCCGCCAATCATCAGCACATGACCCCTTAATGTAATCTCGCCGGTCATGGCAGTCTTTGCCGATACGAGACGCTCCGTTACGGCAGAAAGCATGGCAGCCGCCATCGTAATGCCTGCAGACGGACCATCCTTCGGCACGGCTCCCTCGGGAATATGGATATGTATATCATGCGTCTCAAAATAATCTTCCGGAACTGCATATTTCACAAACGCCACGGAACGCACCCAGGTCAGGGCCGTCTGAGCTGATTCCTTCATCACATCGCCGAGCTGGCCGGTCATCTGAAGGTTCCCCTTGCCGGGCATTACATTGACCTCAATCTGCAGCGTATCGCCGCCGACACTGGTCCATGCAAGGCCTCTTACGATTCCTATCTGATCCTCCTCATTGGCATCATCAAACAGAACCTTCTCGCGGCCAAGATATTTTTCCAGGTTTTTATCGGTTATGCGGATTGACTTCTTTTCCATCTCAAGAAGCTCTCTTGCCGCTTTGCGGCAAATGTCCCCTATCCTTCTCTCCAGATTTCTCACACCCGCTTCCCTGGTATAGTTATGAATGATTTTCTCCAGCGCGGGATTCGTGATGGTCAGCTGTGATTTCGTCAGCCCGTTCTTTTCCATCTGTTTTCGGATCAGGTAGTTCTTTCCGATATGGAATTTTTCATTCTCCGTATAGCTGTTGACCTCTATCACTTCCATCCTGTCTAAAAGCGGTCCGGGAATCGTCTGTGTGGTATTGGCTGTAGCGATAAACAATACCTCGGAGAGGTTGATTGGAAGTTCAACATAATGATCGCGGAAATGGATATTCTGCTCACTGTCCAGAACCTCGAGAAGCGCGGACGATGTATCCCCTTTATAATCACGGCTCACCTTGTCAATCTCATCCAGGAGCATCAGCGGATTACTCACGCCTGCTTGCTTAATCCCCTCCACAATCCGGCCAGGCATGGCTCCGACATACGTTTTTCTGTGTCCCCTGATTTCAGCCTCGTCGTGAACTCCGCCCAGACTAATCCGGACATACTTCTTTCCCAGCGCTCTGGCAACGGAGCGGGCAATGGATGTCTTTCCTGTTCCGGGAGGCCCGACCAGACAGAGAATCGGACTGGAACCTTTCTTTGTGAGGATTCGGACTGCCAGGTATTCAAGCACCCTCTCTTTGACCTGTTCAAGTCCGTAATGATCCTCCTCCAGCACCTTCTCCGCATATTTTAAATCCGTATTGTCCTTCGTCATTTTGTTCCAGGGCAGCTCTAATACCGTCTCAAGATACGTTCTCAGTACATTGGCGTCCTGGCTTCCCGACGGCATTCCCTTGAACCGGTTGATTTCCTTTAGTATACGGTCTTTGATTTCTTTATCAGCCTTAATGCCCTTTAATTGTTTCTTCAGCTCGTCCGCATCGGATATGGGGCTGTCCTCACCAAGCTCTTCCCGGATTACCCGCATCTGTTCGCGCAGTATATAATCCTTCTGGTTTTTATCGATTGCCGCCTTTACTTTTGTCTGGAAGTCTTTCTTGATGCGGTAAACCTCTGTTTCCGTCAACAGAAGCTGGAGTACCGTCTCATACATTGCGCTTAAAAAGGTACATTCCAGAATTTTCTGCCTTGCCTCGTAATCCCAGGGAAACTGTACCGCAATCTGATGCAGAAGTTCTTCCAGGCCCGCAATAGAGGTCAGAGTCAGCAGGAAATCTTTCCCGGCTGTCTGATTGAGCTTTCCGTATTCTTCCAGCTTCTCCCTCACGATGCGCAGCATGGCTTCTTTCTCCATTACGTTTAAGTCATCCTCTATGGCGCCAAGCGGCTCCACTGTTGCAGTCAGGGAGGAACCGCCGCAGTCCAGTTCCAAAAGCTCCGCTTTCTCAAGTCCTTCTACCGTAACCCGCACCATTCCGCCAGGCATCTTTACAAGCTGCTTTACAAAGCCGATAGTTCCAACATGGAAAAGGTCCTCTATATCGGGATTCATCTCCTCCGTCTTCATCTGTGTCACGAGAAGAACTTTCTGATCGCCTACCATAGCCTTCTCAACAGCGGAAATAGATTTTCCCCTGATAATATCAAAATTTATTGTCATCTGCGGAAGCACTGTGAGTCCTCTCAGCGCTATCGCAGGAAGTATCATCTTCTTATCTTCCATCCTCTGTCTCCTGTTCTGTATATACGGCAACAAACATGCTTTGCAGGCTTATTACCGCCTTCAACGATAAAGGGATCTGTAAAATGACAATGCTTCATCTTACAAACCCCTTCCGCCTAAGGCTATGACAGGCCCTATCAGGCTATTTCGCCTGTCTTATCCTTTTTTAAACGCCCTGTAAATGATTTACGGGGTACTGTATTTTCACGATATACGAGTTCCGGTTCGCTTTTTCCCTCCACTGCCTCTTTCGTGACTGTGCAGATCCCAATGCTGGAATCTGAAGGAATCTCATACATGATATCCATCATAATCGATTCCATGATGGAACGCAGTCCTCTGGCTCCTGTCTTTCTCTCCACTGCCAGATGGGCGATCGCGGTCAGCGCTTCCTCGGTAAATTCAAGCTTTACGCCGTCCAAATCAAAGAATGCCTGATACTGCTTGATAATCGCATTCTTCGGCTCGGAAAGAATCTTAACAAGCGCGTCTTCCGACAGGGAACGCAGTGCCACCGTAACCGGAACACGGCCTATAAACTCCGGAATCAGACCAAATTTAGTCAAATCCTGAGGCATAACCTGCTTTAATAATTCATCTATATCCTGGTTCTGTTTATCCACAATCTCTGCGTTAAAGCCGATAGAGCCGGCTCCCAGACGGTTCTCAATGATTTTTTCCAGTCCGTCAAAGGCTCCGCCACAGATAAAGAGAATATTCGTCGTATCAATCTGAAGCAGCTCCTGCTGAGGATGCTTTCTTCCGCCCTGCGGCGGAACACTCGCAACAGTACCCTCCAGTATCTTCAGAAGCGCCTGCTGCACTCCTTCGCCGGAAACATCCCGGGTTATCGAAACATTTTCTGATTTTTTGGTAATCTTATCAATCTCGTCTATATAGACAATACCATATTCGGCTTTGCTGATATCATAGTCGGCTGACTGAATAATCTTCAGCAGAATATTCTCTACATCCTCGCCGACATAGCCGGCCTCTGTCAGTGTTGTGGCATCTGCGATGGCAAAAGGCACATTCAGGATCTTGGCAAGCGTCTGCGCCAGATAAGTCTTTCCTGAGCCGGTCGGTCCCAGCATCAGGATATTACTCTTCTGAAGCTCCACCTCCTGTGTTCCCTTGGATGTGATTCTTTTGTAATGGTTGTAGACTGCTACGGACAGCACCTTTTTGGCCTCATCCTGGCCCACAACATACTCATCCAGAAATTCCTTGATCTCTTTCGGCTTTAACAGGTTAATCCCACTGAAGTCCGGACCCTTGTCATTCTGATCCGCAAATTCCTCTTCCAGAATTTCTGCACAAAGTTCGATGCAGTCGTCACATATATAAACATCGTTAGAACCTGCAATCAGTTTTCTGACCTGGTCCTGCGTTTTGCCGCAAAAAGAGCAGCGAATCTTATCATCAGATCTGCCTGGCATATGCCCACCTCAATTCCTTGTATTAGTGGCTTGCAATGACACGGTCAATCAAGCCATATTCCATTGCTTCCTGTGCTGTCATATAATTGTCTCTGTCGGTATCTCTCTCAATGACTTCATATGGCTGGCCTGTATTTGCTGCCAGGATTTCATTTAATTTCTTCTTTGTCTGTAAAATCTTTTCAGCTACAATCTGAATCTCCGTAGCCTGCCCCTGCGCTCCGCCGGACGGCTGATGGATCATGACCTCGGCATTCGGAAGGGCGAATCGTTTACCTTTGGCCCCGCCTGCTAAGAGAAACGCTCCCATGCTGGCCGCCATGCCGAAACAGATGGTGGAAACATCACACTTGATGTAATTCATCGTATCATAGATTGCCAGACCTGCCGAAACGGAACCTCCCGGGCTGTTGATATAGAGGTGAATATCCTTATTCGGATCTTCAGACTCCAGGAACAGAAGCTGTGACACAATAAGCCCTGCTGACGTATCGGTTACCTCTTCTCCGAGGAAAATAATTCTCTCTTTTAACAGCCTGGAAAAAATGTCGTAGGAACGTTCTCCGCGGCTGGTGGATTCAATGACATAGGGTACTAAGCTCATAGAATGCCTCCTGTTCTGCAAAATGGAAACGATGAAAAGTACGCTCTGCGGACCTTTCACCGACAATCAACGATGAAAAGTCCAGGTAATGAGCTTTTCACCGATATCAATGGTACAGAACCCCACAGGCTACCAGTCCCATAGAATTCTGTACCAAATTTCATTTCTTATTCATTATACGGCGATTAAACCAGTTTTGCTTCTGAAACCAGTAAATCTACTGCTTCCTGAACCTTTAAATCTTCTTTAATCTGCTCTTTTTCTTTCTCACCTAAAAGTTCGTTTAACTTCTCGGCTTCCATCTGATAGGATGTTGCCATCTTGCCAATCTGCTGGTAAACGGCTTCGTCGGTAACCTGGATGTTCTCAAGCTCTACAATCTTTTCAAGAACGAGTCTTGTCTTGATTCTCTTAAGTGCCTGCGGAGCCATCTGCTCCATCAGCTTGTCTGCTGTCATTCCGGTATATTTCATGTAATCGTTGATGTTCAGGCCCTGGCTCTGCAGTCTGCGAGCATAATCTTCCACCATGCCGCGTGCCTGTGTATCAATCATAGCCTGAGGGATGTCCATCTGGGCATTCTCAACTACTTTATCAATAACACGGTTCTCGTTCTCTGTAGCTGCTTCTCTGTTCTTCTTATCCTGGAGTTTTGCCCTGATATCGTCTTTATATTCAGCAAGAGTCTCAAAATCAGAAACTTCACTTGCGAACTCGTCATTTAATTCAGGAAGCTCCGTCATCTTGATCTCTTTAATTGTCACTTCGAATTTTGCAGGCTTTCCGGCTAATTCAGGAGCGTGGTACTCCTCCGGGAACGTAACCTCAATCTCACATTTATCGCCAAGGTTCTTACCGATTAACTGCTCCTCAAATGTATCGATAAAGGAATGAGAGCCGATTGTCAGAGGATAATCAATGCCTTCGCCTCCGTCAAATGCCTTTCCGTCGATGAAGCCCTTAAAGTCGATTACCGTGTTGTCGCCGTCGGCAACCGGTCTGTCTTCAACCGTGATCAGTCTTCCGTTCTTGTGACGGGCAGCCTCCAGCTCCGCATCAACATCGCTGTCTGCTACTTCTGCACTTACCTTCTCTACTTCAACTCCTTTATACTCACCCAATGTAACTTCCGGTTTGATAGCTACGGTTGCTGTATAAATAAATGCTTTTCCTTTTTCAATCTGTGTTACATCGATCTCCGGAGAGGATACGATTTCGTTCTCGCACTCTTCTGCTGCTTTTGGATAAGATGCGTCGATTACTGCATTAGCAGCCTCTTCATAAAAAATGCCTGCTCCGTACATCTTTTCGATCATGGCCTGCGGTGCTTTACCTTTTCTGAAACCAGGAATGTTGAATTTTCCTTTATTGTGATTGTAAGCAGTCTTGATTGCAGCGTCGAATTCCTCAGCCGGAACTTCGATCGTAAGCTTCGCCATGTTGTTTTCTAATTTTTCTACCTGTAAACTCATTTTAAGGGTTCCTCCTTGCTTATATATGTGAACAGCCGTACCCGTTAGGCGTTACACTTCAAGATAGCATTATATCATATACCATCTGTAAATACCAGCACAAATTCAGAAAAAACCAAAGAAAATACGGGAAAATACAAGGGTTTTTATGGTTTTTCCCCTGCTTTTCCCGTTCTCTAATTGTTTATTTTCCTTTATATCTGATCATACTGAATTGCCGTCTTGATATGGGATGCTGTTTTTTCGCCGAGCAGCAGTCTTGTAAGCTCCAGCCCCAAATCCAGCGCATATCCCAGCCCTCTTGCCGTTGTCACATTCCCGTCGGTCACTACGCCATCGCCTGTCACATTTGCCCCTGCTAATGCCCCTTCAAAACCGGGATAGCAGGTTGCCGTCTTTCCTTTGAGAATGCCTAACCCGCCCAGGACACTTGGCGCCGCGCAGACAGCGGCCAGACGGCGGCCCTCTTCATTCGCCTTTACAAGCGCATCACAAAGCGGCCTGCACTCGGAAAGGCGCTTTGTACCAGGCATGCCGCCAGGCAGGAACAGCAAATCCGCCTGTTCAAAATCAATCTCTCCAATCGTGGTATCGGCCACAATTGTAAATCCGTGGGAACCTGTAACTTCTTTGTTATTACTGATGGATACCAGCGTCACCTTTATTCCGGCACGTACCAGGACGTCCGCTACAGCCAGACACTCCACTTCTTCCGATCCATCTGCCAAAAATGCATATACCTCTGCCATGTTGTCACCTCTTCTATAAATTTTATAACCGAAACCGGTTTATTTGTCAGGAGCGTTTAATACCTGTCATCATAATAATTTCCGTTGTTTTCATTGTGACCGCCGTAATTCTGATTATCATACCTGTCGTCCCCCTGATTTCCGTTGTCATAAAACACTTCAGGCTCTCCACCGTACCCGTTAAACGGGAAACCATGTATAAAGCTTCTCAGATGGCTGTACAGCTCCGCAATGGAAGCTTCCTGGTAAGGAACCACCAGAACACCGCCCACACAGCATAATAGCACACCCAGCAGGTACCAGCCGATGAACGATAATTCCAGCAGAAACAGCTGAAAACGGTTGCCATTCATCATATCCTTCGTAACGGCAAACACATCGCGGCTGTCCGCCTCCGGATTCTCCGACAGGATATAGGGAATCATCGCATATTCATATCCTTTGTAGATTCCCGGAATTACCAGCAGAAGTGACCAGAGAGCGGTAAAAAGATCCCTCAGAAACATTATCTTTACCACATTCATATAGTTTCCGCATCCGAAGACCCAGAACACCTTGCCGATACCGGCTGACTGAAGCGACTGCCTGCTTTCCATAAAAAAACGGTTCTTTCCTACGACAACAGGATTACCGATAAAAATCTTAAACAGCAGTGCCGCAATTCCCACAATGGCAAAAACGCCAACCAACGTGGTAATAATCATATGCAGTGCCGCCGGACTTAGCCCGCTGAAGCTGTGATGGATATCCTCCCTGTATTCGCGGTACGTATTTACACTCCCGCCTTGGCTTGCTCCGCCGCCCAGAAGGGAACAAATCAGTGTTACAGCAAAAGCGGACCAGTAGTATATCTTTACCTTTGCCCATCCATTGCGCTTCATATCTCCTATTGACCACATAACATTTCCTCCTTGATAATACGGCTGAAAACCTTAACACAAATTTAGTATACCATATTTTTTCAGAAAGCTATACAAGTTTTTGGTAAATAATGATTTGAGATCCGGAGTGAAATAGTTAACGGCACCGTTAAACAATCCGGATACTAAGGAGAATGATGTTTGACATTTATATGGGCAGATATTAAAATGAACTAAAAATCCACCCGTTTCTGCTTTCTGATAACGGTACGGCAAAACAGGCTGACCCAGAAGGCGGATGGTATGAATTTGAACCGGAATATTTCGGCAGCGCAGAATTCGAAGGAAGAACAGTTCCCTGTATCTCGGCAATAGGCCAAAAGATATTTCATACGGGATATGAACTGCGTGAGATTGACAGGCACGATATCAGAAACATCGACAATCTCCTGAGACAGAAGGAAAATATCTGATTGTATCCACAATGTCTGTGGATAAATATAATCATTTAGAAAAGGAAGGAACCATCCATGGAAATTGAAAGAAAATACTTTATAGAATCACTCCCCTTTGATCCGGGCCAATACCCGTATCATCAGATTGAGCAGGCCTATCTTTGCACCGAACCCGTAGTACGTATCCGACGCGAAGATGATACGTTTTATCTGACCTATAAATCAAAGGGGAAGATGGTCAGGGAAGAATATAACCTTCCTCTGACCGAAAAAGCCTACGCCCATCTGCTGAAGAAAGCGGACGGAAAAATTCTGTCTAAGCGGCGCTATCTGATTCCTATCCCGGAGACTTCCCTGACAATCGAACTCGATATTTTCAGCGGCGATTATGAGGGACTTGTTCTGGCTGAGGTAGAATTCCAGACAGAGGAGGATGCAAACTCATTTATCCCGCCTTCCTGGTTTACCAGAGACGTCACCTTTTCCGGGGAATACCAGAACAGCAGGCTCTCATCCATCTAATCCGGCTGCCGTCCCCCGGAAGCTGGGATTTTGTCATTGCTTACAGAAAAGACAGCTATCTTTCATCTGCCGCACGTAATTTTATTGATATTACAAAGAGTGCCTTTGCAGGTCCTCCTGATGAAGCATAGGGGACGCCCTTTTCGATGCAGCAGACGATAACCTGCATGCTCCGCATACAGGTCACCGCCTGCAAAAAAAGCCCCGTGGAGTGTTCCCACTCCCGGGGCGAATATCTTTAATCAATTTATCCCTTTAGGACTTATCTCATCCCAAGAACAATAACAATAATTCCGAGGATTATCATCACTGCTATGAAAATATCGAGTGTTCTCACCGACACATGCACTTTGTCATAGAGTCTCTCTTTTAAAGGAAGATTTCTGACGCGCTCTATCTCCTGGCGGAGCCTCTCATTCTCTTCCTCCAGTCTTTTTAAGTTCTGCTCTTCCCCGGTCAGCTCCCTGCCGCTCTCTGCCGTTTTCCGTTCCTGCGCGCCGTCGCCTTCCAGAACCTCGCTCCCGCTGTGTTCTAATCTGTTTTCCTCCAAATTTACACCAACTTTCTTATTCATGCATCATGTATGCCTGCTGAGTATTTTGATTATTCCAAAAGAGGAGCCGCGACCCGGAACACGAAAGTCCCGCCGGCAGCTCCTCTTTTATCAATTGGCGGTAACAGGCTCGCGAGGCGTGCTTGTTATCGATGTAAAACCATTTTACTTCTTGGCAATATATTTTCTGATATCAAGTGCGATAGCAACTACGATAACGATACCCTGTGCTATATACTGATAGTTCGGGTCAATTCCGAGGAACTGGAGACATGTCTTCAGAAGCTCGAATACAAGAACTCCGACTACGACACCGGATACACGTCCGATACCGCCGTTAACGGATACGCCGCCGATTGTACAGGCCGCGATGGCCTCCAGCTCGTAGCCCATACCCATGTTAACAGAAGCTCCGCCGGATTTCGCGCCCAGCAGGAAGCCTGCGATTGCATAGAGTGTAGCTGCCGTCACATAGATTTTAATTTTCGTTCTTTTAACATTAACGCCGGCAACCTCTGCCGCTGCCTCGTTGCCGCCGATTGCATACATGTATTTGCCATGGCGGGTATAGTTATAAACAAACCACATAATCAGGCCGATTACGATTGCGATGATAAACAGATACGGGAATACTCCGAATAATTTACCGTTTGCAATGGCTGTATAGTCTGTACGGTATCCGCCGATCGGGATGGATTTTGTATAAACCAGGTTAATTCCGTATACGATCATCTGCATACCCAGAGTGCCGATGAAGGCCGGTACGCTTAAATATGAAATAACAATACCGTTGATAAGACCGAAGATACAGCAGATGGCAATACAGATTAAGAGAATCACCCATACATTGAGCTGGGGGAAATTCTTGGTAAGTTCGAAACGTCCGCTGTAATCTGCTTTCTGAAGCAGTGTACCTGCAAGGCAGGCTGCAAGACCTACGACACGTCCTGCGGAAAGGTCGGTACCTTTTGTAATCAGACAGCCGGATACGCCGACTGCGATAATGAAACGGCAGGCTACGTTAATGGAAACGTTGCTGAAGTTACTGCCGGAAAAGAAATTTTCTTTGGTTACGCCAACGAAAATAACCATGAGAAAAATTAATATAATAATACCATTATTTATGAGTATGTCCGCTACATTGACTTTTTTCTTATCCATTCTCTCTTCCTCCTATCACTAGAACTTGGTCGCATAGCTCATGATGCGTTCCTGCGTTGCTTCCTCGTCCTTCACTTCTCCGGTAATATGTCCGTTACACATAACAAGGATCCGGTTGGACATACCGATTAATTCCGGCATTTCAGAAGAAATCATAATAATGCCCTTGCCCTGCTTCGCCAGGTCAATCATAATCTGGTAAATCTCGTATTTCGCGCCGACGTCAATACCGCGGGTCGGCTCATCCATTATCAGGATATCCGGATTATTTGCCAGCCAGCGTGAAATCAGAACCTTCTGCTGGTTGCCTCCCGACAACGACTGGATTAAAGTCTTGCTGCTCGGAGTCTTGATGCTGAGCTTCGCCACATTATCCTTGACAAGCTGTTCAATCTTTCCTTTATTCAGCTTTATTCCCGCTTCCACGTACTGATCCATGGAGGATATGGATACGTTGTCTGCGATGGAAAGACAGCCCAGAATACCGGTACCACGGCGATCCTCGGTAATCATACCGATACCTGCCCGGATTGCATCCTGAGGACGCTGAACATGTGTCTTCTTACCCTTGATTTCCAGCTCGCCTGTTGAGATGTGGCGCATACCGAAAATCGCTTCCATCAGCTCTGTCCTCTGCGCGCCCACCAGGCCGCCGAAGCCCAGGATCTCGCCTCTTCGAAGCTGGAACGAACAGTTCTGGAAGGAACGCTCGTGAATACTGGAATAATTTTTTACATCGAGAAGAACCTCGCCAACCTCGGCGTCATTCTTCGGCGGATATATATTCGTCAGCTCACGGCCAACCATCTGTTTTACAATCTCATCGTCTGTGATATCATTCATGCTCCAGGAACCGACATACGTACCGTCACGCATGATAGTAATATCATCACAAATCTCACGAATTTCCGCCATTTTATGGGAAATATATATAAGGGATACCCCCCTGCTCCTGAGGTCTCTGATGATACGGAAGAGCGCATCTACTTCATTGTCTGTCAGAGAGGAGGTCGGCTCGTCAAGAATCACCACTCTCGCCTGCAGGGATACTGCTTTCGCAATCTCTACCGACTGCATCTGTGCGATAGACATGGTTCCCAGCTTTGCCTTTGGGTTGTAGGGCATCTTCACATCTTCCAGCCACTTTGCCGTCTCTTCAAACATCTTCTTATGGTCAATCACCTTAATCGGGCCGAACCGTTTCATCGGATACCGGCCTGTATACATGTTCTCTGCAACAGTTCTCTCCGGTATGGGCTGCAGCTCCTGATGAACCATTGCAAGCCCCTTCTGAAGCGCCTCATCAGGGTTAGCGATGCTTACTTTCTCTCCGTCCAGATAAATCTCACCTTCATCCATGTGGTAAATACCAAAGAGGCATTTCATCAGGGTGGATTTTCCTGCACCGTTCTCTCCCATCAGCGCGTGAACCGTACCAGGACGGACCTTCAGGTTAACCTGATCCAGAGCCTTAACGCCAGGAAAGCTCTTCGATACCCCGCGCATTTCCAATCTGTACTCTGCCATCCCATTCTCTCCTTTCATAAAATCGGGTGTGCCAAGATGACACACCCGACGCATTTACTCATAATTTCTGCCGAGCAGAATTACTGTAACGATTTGTTACATTATTTAACTAATTCAAGAATCTCTGCTGCATTGTCTTTTGTAACTTTTACATAGTCTACCATGTATACGTTCTTAACGTCTTTGCCGTTTACAAAATCCATTGCTCTGTCAGCTGCTGTGTGAGCCTGGCCAAGGTAATCGTTAAATACGGTACCTGTCATCTTGTCGTTCATAACGTTCTCAACAGCCTCAACTAAAGCGTCAACGCCTACTAAGTAGATGTCTTTGTTAACTGTTCTGCCGGCTGCTTCGATTGCCTGTAATGCACCAAGTGCCATAGCATCGTTGTTACAGAAAACTACGTCGATCTTAGCGCCGTGCTGTGCAAGTGCGTTAGCTGTGATTTCCTGGCCTTTTGTCTGATCCCAGTCACCACGCATCTTAACGAGTTCTTCTACCTCAATGCCTGCATCTGTTAAAGCTTTAATGGAGAATTCCGTTCTGTACTGAGCATCTACGTTCTCCGGGTCACCCTGAACCATGATGTAACGAACAACGCCGTCGCCGTCTGCATCACCTTTGTTCTCAAGCTCAGCAATCTCTTCGCCCTGGAAGGTACCGGACTGTCTTGCGTCTGCGCCTACATAAGTAGCTTTGATTCCTTCGTCAACCCAAGCCTGCTCTCTCTCAGCTTCCGGCTCACGGTTGATGTAAACTACCGGGATACCAGCTTTAGCACACTCTTCTGTTACGGTTGGTTCGGAAGAAGCCTGTACAAGGTTGATAATCATTACGTCAACACCTGTTGTGATGAAGTTTCTAATCTGGTTCATCTGCTCACCCTGGTCGTTCTTTCCGTCCATGATGGAGATGTTTTCTTTCTTAACGCCTAACTCTTCTGTTAAGTATCTCTCTAATTCCTGACGATATACTGTCATGAAGTTATCAGCGAACTGATAAATGGAGATGCCAACCTTCACTTCTGCAGGATCTTTTCCCTCGACAGCTTCTGCTGCTTCAGTTTTTGCTTCCTCTACAGCTTCGGCAGTGGTGTCTGCTGTTGTCTCTGCCTGTGTCTCCGGTGCAGCTGTCTCTGCTGGTTTGGAGCTGCAAGCTGTCATGGAAAATACCATTGCTGCTGCAAGTCCTGCTGCCATGAATTTTTTGAGTGATCTCATAATACTAGTTCCTCCCTTAATATAGTATTTTTTTGTCGATTGGTTATTTTAACTCATCGACACCCTTATTATAGATGGCTTTTGGTCATATTTCCATATGATTTTTTTGGGACTTATATAATTTTTTTTAGATCATGATAATTTTTTATTGATTGGGCCGACGGGAGTTAAGCAAAATGGAGATTTAACTGAGGTGTGGAGGACGCGTCCGGAGCGGACCATGTCCGGTGTGGTGAGGGGGATGGCTGAGTCTTCCGTCCCTGGTTGAAGGTTGTCGTGAGGGGAATCCGGTCGGAATGAATTCTTACGGGGACCGTTTGCACTTTTCGAAGCGCATAGCC
>OJKJ01000596.1_pt1 | contig 18187 bp, 18 predicted proteins | sample 1596491 | NCBI WGS metagenome assembly OJKJ01 (sample SAMEA4350160, study PRJEB24818) | metagenome | biome: human; feature: gut; material: faeces | place: Denmark | collected 2013-09 | reverse complement strand
TTTGTTTCCGTCAGGATCAACTGCTTTTCTTTTTACTGCCATTGCTGATCTGGCCGATTTTTTCACTGGCTCTGATTGCCTTTGTGCGCAAAAAGATCCTCGCCCGGATCTGGATCTGTCCGAATTGTGGCTCCCGGCTTCCTTTGACCTGTTCTCCTTTTTCAGTTATCATTGAATACGTAGCTTCCTGCCCTGCTTGCGGAGCAAATCTGGAGACAGAGTCACTTCCATCGGAAATTCCGGAGACAGACGATGAGGATGGAAAAATATCCGATACAGCAGATCAGTCCATGACGTTCTCCCCGAATCCAGAAGGAGTGGTCAAACCACCTCGTAAATGGCCGGCACTCCTTTCCGGTATTGTGATCATTTTGTACAGTCTCCTGGGACTGTTTATGACACTGTTTTATATGGGGGATGCCCCTTCTGTCGGGATTGCACTGGGAATTGTGATGCATGTGAGCATTCTTCTGTCCGGTATCGCCTTGCTGGTTTGTCGTGCTCCAAAACTGCCGGAACATTCCCGTCCTGTCATTTGTATCCAGGAGCGGCTTTTCGTTTCTGTTTTAGCGTTTATTGTCTGGCCACTGGCACTTTTTCTTTTTTTGATTGCTTTCGGATACTGCGTCCAGCCTCCTCTGGATGTTCCATTTGGTCTGATTATGTTTCTGATTGGACTGGGACTTCTCATCTGCGGGATCTGGATGCTGCTGGCCGGAAAAAACCGCAGATTGTACGTTTTTGAAAACGGAAGTCTGACTTATATGACAAGCTGGGGACGCAAACGTGAACTTCTTCCCGGACAGCGATTTTCCATCCGCTTCGGAGCCAATGACTCCATTCAGTTTTTAAATGCGGACAAAAAGAAAATTTTCGCGATCGAACGTAATATGCGCGGCGTAGACAAACTGGCGGACTGGGTCGAATCCAGAGAGATTCCGCTTGAGATAACAAAGTTAAAAGAACAACAGATTCAGCAGGAAGAAGGAATCGAACCTGTCATTCAATGGCGGGAAGAATATACAACCAGACTTCACAGCCACCTAAAAGAAATCCGACTTGGGAAATGGCTGGTACTGGCACTCTTCTGGGCCGGCAGTATCATTCCGCTTTTCTTTTTCATCGCAGGAGCCTTGAAGTTCAGCCAGACCATCTACCTGATGGCAGCTTCTCCCCTTCCATTTATTGTATATTATCTGGCGTTTGCGCCTGTCCTGACACTAAACGGAAAGCAAAAAGGCGCCACTGCAGAATGGCAGGCTCACCATATCCGCATTTCTCTCCCTCTGGTTTTGCTTCCTGCATTGTGGCTGATGTCAGTATTTCACTACGGTCTGGAGCAAGTACTGATTATGGAAGAAAAATGGTACACACTGGCATTCTGGTTTGGACTTGGCGCAATCTTTATCATCGCCTTTGTCCTTCGCACTCCAAAACGTCTGCGTGGAGAAGGGCTTTTCATGATCAGTCTGTCACTCCTGTTGGTGGCAGAACCGATGGTGTATGCCGGTAATTTTGCCCTGTGTGGAGAGGAAACCCACTATCCGGCAAAAGTACTGGAACGAAATATAGAACAAGACGATGACGATGATTCTCTGGAATATTCTTTAACTGTGCAGTTGGATGACGGAACAGCTTTTGAATTTCCTGTTACTGAAGAGTTGTATGAAATGGAAGAGTCCGGAACAGAATTTGTTGTATGTCAGAGAGAAAATCCATTGGGCGTGCGGATGCTGGATCTACACTTGCCGCCTGAAAAATAGTCACAGATATTTTTATAAATGAACTGAGAAATCAAAATTACAATAAGTGAGGAGAAAAAATATGTTCAATATAATAGAATTGTTATTTCCTGTGATCTTCATACTAATCTTTATAATGATTATATTCACTTTGGCAAAGGGGATTTCTACTTGGCATAAAAACAATAATTCTCCCCGTTTAACTGTATCAGCAAGAATCGTTGCAAAACGCCAGAATACCACGTATCACAATCAGCCAAACGCTGGAGATACCTCAGGAGCTCATGGATATCATACAACATCCAGTACTACTTATTATGTCACTTTTCAAGTGGAAAGCGGTGACAGAATAGAGATGTCTGTATCCGGCTCAGAGTACGGAAAGCTTACAGAGGGCGATGAAGGAAAATTGACATTTCAAGGAACAAGATATTTACAATTCAATATGGAAAATTGAACAACAAATACATCATTGAACAGAGAATATTTCAATGATACAATTCTATCCATTAGAATAAATTATTAGGAGCAATACAGAAACTTATGGAAAAAAATACATTAGGTGAAATAATCCATCATTTACGCAAAAAAGCGGGACTAACACAAGAAGCATTGGCGGATGGTATTTGCTCCCCTGTTTCTATCTCAAGGATAGAAAACGGAAAACAAATGCCATCGGGAAAAGTTTTAGAACAACTCCTTGCACGCCTTGGCACAAGCACTTATCAGCTCTGCAATATTTATTATGAAAACGAGTGTCAGTCATCCTTACGCCAAACTTTAGATGAAATCAGTGAACAAGTATCCGCAGGTGAGTTTATTCAGGCAAAAAAGACATTACAGCAGCTTTCTACTGAAAAAATGGACATCGCTAATCTCCAGTACACCAAAATGATTCATGTGGCAATTCGTATGCATGATGGTGCTGCAGACGAGCAAATGGAAGATGAATTAACAAACGCACTCCATCTGACAAAACCCGATATCGACTTCAATGATTTTCGCAGGGAGTTGTTTTCCCCTACGGAGGCTAATATTCTTGTCATGCTAACGGCAGCAAAATATATGGCGGGTAAAAATTTAGAAGCTATTCGTATTGGTGAGGAAATCCTGTTTGCCTTGGAACGCAGCCATAGTCGTCTTTCTGACTATAAGGTCCTTCAGATCAATTTAGCGCATAATCTAAGCCAAATTCTGCAAGATGAGGGACGGTATCAAGAAGCGCTTCTCTATGCAAAAAAAGCAGAGAATCTCAGCATTTGTGGAACAGAACAGTTTCTCCTTCCGGAAATTGAATTTAGTATTGTACAAATTCTTAACAATATGAAAAAAAGGCAGGAAAGTCGTATGCGTATGGAAGCGCTGATTCCCTATATGCGCCTGATTGGAAAAAAAGAAATGGCAGATTTAGTTCAAGAATATTTAGAGAAAAACTTAACAAATGATGTAAATTAAAACTATACATGGCTCGATATGGAAATGCCGCATTCTTCCCTTTACAATTTACTTGTCGAAGGGAGGTATCAAGATGATGAAAAAAATAAAATGGGAACACATCCTGCTGTTTTTCTTAGAATTACTAGTAAATATGGCAACTGTAGGTGTCGCAATTTTATTAAATGCGTTAATTGATGCAGCACAAATTTCTATTACTAGTGGAAATACCTACTATTTGCAAAAAACTTTACTGATCAGCATTCTTTACGCTGTATGTTTAGGCATACTGATCTTTTTATCCAATCGGTACAAGGCTTACTACATCAAAAAATATTTGCTCGATATGCGTAATTCATTAGCAAAAGGTACTTTACAAGCCAGTATCTCTGATTATGAAAAAACAGGAAATGCATCCTATGTTACCGCATTTAACCAAAATTTTTCTATCATTGAAGAAAAAGTGCTGCAAAACCGTATTTCCATCTTAGACTCTGTCATTTGTATTGTATTTGCTGTTATTCTCCTTTTATACATGAATCCCATTATTGCTGTTGTTTCCATTATAGCTATGTCAATACCCAGCTTATTGCCAAATTTTTTCAATAAAGTACTTGGAAAAACACAACAAATGGTCATGGAATCTACAACAGCCTACAATAAAACAGTCTCAGACCTTCTTAATGGTTATGAAGTGGTAAAGACGTACCATGCAGAAGAGCAGATGCTTCATAAGTTTTCTATTGCAGCTCAAAAATTAGAACGTAGAAAAGAGCATTTTTCATCTTTGATGGCTGGTGTATATGGGGTAACTACGCTTTCATCTGTCGTTGTGCAATTCTTTATTATGGGGTTGGCTGGATTTTTCGCAGTCAAAGGATATATTACGATTGGCAGTATTGTCGCAGTCACTCAGCTTACCGGACAAGTGATTTCTCCTGCCTTCGAGCTTTCTGCAAAGATTAGCGAACTAAAGTCTGCCAGACCTGTATTGGATACTTTGCATACTCTTTCTCATCCTGAAATCCATGAGAAAAAAACAGGACACAAACTCAAAAAACATATTTCACTACGAAATGTAAGTTTCAAGTACGATGACAGAACTATCTTAAAAAATGTATCTGCCACTTTTGAAAAAGGAAAGAAATACGCGATTCTCGGAAAAAGTGGAAGTGGGAAAAGCACACTGTTAAAACTCATTGCAGGATATTATCCAGAATTCGAAGGAAAGATTTGTACAGATGAAATCGCAGCTCTTCCAGACAGACTGGCTATGATTCATCAAAAAACTTTTTTATTCAATGATAGTGTTCGCAATAACCTTACTCTGTGGAAATCATACACAGAGCACGAAATCACAGAAGCTGTTAAGAAAGCAGGACTAAAGGTGTTTATTGAAAATTTGCCACAAGGACTCGATACAATAATCGAGGAAAACGGAAACAATTTCTCAGGAGGAGAATGTCAACGTCTTGCTACCGCCAGAGCTTTGTTAAGTGGAAAGGATATACTGCTAATGGACGAAGCAACATCGTCATTGGATGAACAAACCGCAAATGCTGTAGAAAACAGTATTTTATCATTGGAAAATATCACATGTATCAGCGTCACTCACAGACTCTCTCCGGAAACCATGCAAAAATATTCAGCAGTCCTGACAATGGACAAAGGAGAATTGCACGAATATGTTCTATGATATTATGCAAATAACTATTATTTCTATTGCTGCGCTTATTGCCATAATTTACTTAAGTATTTGCCAAAAACAACATGCGGAACTATATAATAAGGTATTTGAAGCATGATTCACACATGACATTTCTGCAGAATCAGTAGAAAAGTATCGAAGAAATTACGTTTTAACAGAAATCATGTAAATTGTAACCTATTGCCTTACAGAATTGATGCAGATGTGCTATATTGAAAATGCAAAAAGAACAACCGCCCACAAGGGGTTGACCAATTAAAGAATGTACATAGAAAATACCACCCTCACTCGCCAAAGTATCATATCATTTTGAGGGTGGTTTTTCTATGGCTTAAATCATCAGTGACAAATCATGTAAATGAATGTCAGTAGTGATAAAATGAACATTCCAACGGCCATAAGGTCTTTAAAATCAAAGTGATTTTTATTATCGTTCATCAGCCCCCCCATTCTATGTAAAATAGAGGTCATCCACCCTGTAACACGGTTGTTCTACTTGAAGTGTTATCATATTCTTACTGATATTTCAATTCCCTGTTGCCCGTGCAGCCCTTCTCTAATAGTCTGCATTTACTCAAACATCTTCTTATAAAAATCAATTTTAATTCAACCGATCGTTCTCCTTACACAAACACTGCCAGCTTTTTTATGCAAAATCCCAATCCCAAAATCGCCTTTCACTTTCCTCAAGCAAAAGACGATTTTTACGATTTTCTTCTATTGTGCAGTATCCTTTGTAATCAGCTCCACTTCCACCGGGATGGTTTTTTCCACTGTTTCACCCTGCAAAATCTGAATCGCGGTCTCAACTGCTGTCTCTCCCATCAGATTCGGTTTCTGTGCCACAGTTGCTGCCATTTTTCCTGCTTTGACTGCTGCGACTGCATCGTCTGTCGCATCAAAACCAACCACCAGGATTTTCTTGTTTCCAACTGCTTCCACTGCTCCAAGTGCCATCTCATCGTTATGTGCAAATACACCCTGAATTGCAGAATTTGCCTGCAGCATATTTTCCATAACACTCATTCCCTCAGAACGATTGAAGTTCGCGGTCTGTTTGGAAACAACATTCAGCTTTTTATCTGCCACCAAATGGAATCCTTTTCCTCGCTCGATCGTTGCACTGGCTCCGGAAACGCCCTCCAGTTCTGCTACTTTTGCATTTTCTCCAAGAAGTGATACCATATATTCTGTTGCCATTTTCGCACCTTCCACATTGTCGGAAGCAATGGCACAGTCTACGTCTACTCCGTTTACACCACGGTCTACTGAAATCACTTTAATTCCTCTTGAAACCGCGTCCTTCACTGCCGGTGCAACTGCATCAGAATCCACCGGATTTACGATCAGGACACTGATATTTTTTGAGATCAGATCTTCGATATCGCTGGTCTGTTTTGCCGCGTCATCCCCGGCGTCTACCACGATCAGTTTTTCCCCTTCTGTTTTTGCCTTTTCTTTTGCACCTTCACTTAATGTGACAAAGAATGGGTTATTCAAGGTGGAAACGGAAAATCCAATACTGCCGTTTCCGGACATCTCACCTGATGCGTTTTCCGTTTCTCCGTCAATCGTAATGGCATTGCATCCTGTCAATCCAAACACCAGAACTGCCGCTGCCAGTATGCTTACAACTCTCTTCATTCTCATACCGCACTCTCCTCTCTTATCGTCTTCTGTCAGACAATACCGCGATCAAAATTACAATTCCTTTTACCACATCCTGATAATAGGAAGATACACCCAGAATATTCAGTCCATTGTTCAGTACTGCAATGATCAGAACGCCGATAAACGTTCCCCAGATCTTTCCACGTCCGCCATTCATACTCGTTCCGCCAAGTGCTACGGCTGCGATCGCATCCAGCTCATAGCCCTCGCCCAGTGTCGGCTGTGCAGAACCAAGACGGGATAATAAAATCAACCCGGAAAGTGCAGCCATACATCCGGAAATCGCATAAGCTGCCAGTTTTGTGCAGTCAATATTGACTCCTGCCAGATTGGCTGCTTTTGCATTGCTTCCTGTCGCATAAATATGACGTCCGAAAGTTGTTTTCTGCAGTACGAATAAGAAGATCACAAAAATCAGTAAAAACAAGATGACCGGAATCGGAATGTGATAAAAGTTTCCTTTTCCTACCACTTTCAGTGTAAAGCTGTCTCCCAGGTTGGAGATCGGTTTTCCATCCATATAGATCATCGTCAGTCCACGGAACACGGTCATTGTGATCAACGTTGCAATAAAGGGCTGTAATCTGCCTTTTGTTACAAGAAATCCACTGATACATCCAAATCCGGTTCCGATCACCAGCGCCAGGATCATTGCCAGTCCCACCGGCATTCCGCCTGAAATAAATCCTGCACACAATGCCGTCGTCAGAGCAAGTACCGAACCTACAGACAGGTCAATCCCGCCTGTCAGAATGACACAAGTCATACCAAATGCGATGAGCCCGTTAATAGAAGACTGTCGAAGCAGTGATAAGAAGTTCCCCACTGTCCGGAATTCCGGACTGATCGCTCCGATCACAACAATTAACAATACAAGCGCGATCAGCGCTCCCAGATCTTGTATATAATTTGCCGCTTTTTTCTTATTCATTGAGATTTCCTCCTGTCGCCAGAATCATAATATTTTCCTGATTTGCCTCTTCTTTGCTTAAAAATCCTCTCACCAGACCTTCTCTTACTACCATTACCCGGTCAGACATTCCGAGCACTTCCGGCAGTTCGGAAGATACCATAATGATCGCCACTCCCTTTGCGGCAAGATCATTGATAATACTGTAGATTTCCTTTTTTGCCCCAATATCCACACCGCGGGTTGGTTCATCCAGAATCAGCACTTTCGGATTCGTGTACATCCATTTTGCAAATACAACCTTCTGCTGGTTTCCACCGCTTAAGTTATTACATTCATGCTGCGGTCCAAAACACCGGATATGTAACTCCTCGATCCCCTTTTTGACCAGCTCTTTTTCTTTCTCTCTCTGGATCACCCCGTGTCTGGAAATACGCTTCAGATTTGCGAGAGAAATATTTTTCATAATGCTCTCTTCCAGCATCAGCCCTTCTACTTTCCGGTCTTCTGTGATAAATCCGATTCCGTTTTTCATTGCCTGTTTCGGCGTTTTGTTCTCGATCTGTTTTCCATTCAGAAAAATCTCTCCCGTCACATGCGGCATATTTCCAAAGATTGCCTGCATGATCTCCGTTCTTCCGGCTCCCATCAATCCGGATACTCCCAGCACTTCCCCTGCATGCACTTCAAAAGAAACCTTTTCAAATACGCCCGGACAGGTCAGATTTTTTACTTCCAGAACACGATCACCGATGCTTACGTTCCGCTGCGGATACCGCTCTCCAATCTCTCTTCCGATCATCATTTTGACTACATCATTCATATCTGTCTCAGAAATCTTCTTTGTGTCGATATAAGTTCCATCCCTCAGGATCGTAATCCGGTCGCACAGTTCAAAAATCTCTTCCATCCGGTGCGAGATATACACAATGGAGACACCCCTTTCACGCAGCGCGTTTGCAGCCTCAAACAGTACTCTCGTCTCACTCTGTGTCAGTGCTGCCGTCGGCTCATCCATGATGATCACCTTTGCATTTACCATCAGCGCCTTTGCAATCTCAACCATCTGCTGCTGTCCTACGGAAAGCTCTTCCATCCGCTGTCCAGGATCGATCTCTACGCCAAGGCGTTTCAAGATTTTTTCTCCTTCCCGGCGCATTGCTTTTTTGTCACATACACCGCACTTCTTTTTGATTTCTTTGCCGAGAAACATATTTTCTTCTACTGTCAGATCAAATAACACGTTCAGTTCCTGATGGATAAATACAATCCCTGCTTTTTCTGCTTCTCTGGCATTTTTGTAGCAGACTTCCTGTCCGTCCACGATCACCTGCCCCGCATCTTTTGTATAAACACCTGTCAAAATCTTCATCAACGTCGATTTTCCCGCACCGTTTTCCCCCATCAGCGCATGAATTTCTCCAGTACTGAGTACAAATCCGGCATTGTTCAACACGGCATTGTTCCCAAAAGACTTGTTGATCCCTCTCATTTCAATTTCCATAAGCTGCTCTCCTCTCTTAGAAAATACAACCCGACTGTAAAATAATATTTGCATAAGGCGTTGTCTCTCCGGTTCGAATAACCGCCTTGCATGTTTTTGTCATTTTTTTCAGATCACTGTGCAAAACAAATTGTATCTCTGGTTTGAAACCCGTTTCATGCTTTGCAAAAAATTGTTCGATCTGACGGAGTATCTCCGGATTCTGAAGTTTCATCTCCTCTGCCAGTATGATCTTCTCTACTTTCATATCTGCCCCTACTTCTTCCAACACATCCATAAAAGACGGCTGTCCGAATTTTACGGCCAGATCGATCCGTTCTGTCTCATCCGGGATCGGCAGTCCACAGTCTCCGATACAGATTGTGTCCGTATGTCCCATATAAGACAGCACTCTGGAAATATCACTGTTTAAAATCCCCTGTTGTTTCATGCTCTTCCTCCCAGCTTTTCCAATTCTTCTTCGACTTCCTGTGCCATCGGCATTCCGCTCTGTGCCCCGAATTTTTCTGTGGATAAGCTGGCTGCCACATTCGCATACCGAAGTGCTGTCTCCATATCCGCTCCTTTTGCTCTCTGCAGGGCAAATGCACCGTTTAACGTATCTCCTGCCCCGGTCGTATCTGCCACATTCGCTTTTCTCGCCGGTACACTCAAGATTTCTCCATTCTTCAAACAAGTAATCACACCTCTGGAGCCCTGTGTGATGATCAGTTTTTCCGGATACTCTCTTAACAAGTCCTCTGTAGAATACTCCTCTCCAAAAATCAGGACCGCTTCATGTTCATTTGGTGTTACATACGTCACTTTTTCGATCACTTCCAACGGAACGTTTGACGCCGGAGCCGGATTTAACACTACCGGAATCTGATTGTCATAACAGAAATCTACAACATAATACACCGTATCCAGCGGAATCTCCTGCTGCAGCACAACCATATCAAAAGTCTTCAGCTCCTCTTTGATCCTGTCAATATAATCTCTGTCCACTTTCCCGTTTGCTCCCGGAACCACGATGATCGTATTGTCATTTTCTCCGACTGTGATCATAGCAATCCCTGTCGGAACTCCCTCTAAAACCTTGATATGTCCCGTCTCTACACCGACTTTCTTGAAATTCTCCAATAACCGGGTACCATTTGCGTCATCTCCAACACATCCGAACATCTCCACTTTTGCTCCGAGCTTTGCCATAGCAACCGCCTGATTCGCACCTTTCCCTCCCGGAATATAATGAAGGCTGTCTCCTCGAAGTGTCTCCCCTTTTAGCGGAATCCGCTCTGCGGTCACCGTCATATCCATGTTAATGCTTCCTACTACTGCCAGTTTCATTCTGCTTCTCCTTTCTTTTTCGTCGTCTGACGCCTGATCAGCTCAACATCAAATATATTTTCTTTCTGATACGAAATCTCTTCTCCATGATGGATGATCATCTGTACTGCCAGTTTTCCCATTTCTTCAATGGGCTGGGAAATGGTCGTCAGCTCCGGTGTCATTCTCCTGCTGAACTCAATATTGTCAAATCCGACCAGCTGTACATCTTCCGGGACTCTTCGCCCGTTCCGATGAAGCACCTTATAGACTGCCATTGCCGCCATGTCATTGCTCGCCAGGATTCCATCGGTATCCGGGTATCTGCGAATCAGTTCTTCTGCTGCCGCAAGTCCGGCATCGTAATCATAATCACAGTCGATCCAGACAGCTTTTCTTCCATACTTTCTGCACACATCCTCATATCCCTGATAACGCTGCTGCCCGCTGGAAAACTTCATCGGTCCCCGCAGGCACACAATATGCTGACAGCCGCATTCAATCAGATGCTCTGCCGCAAGTTTTCCGCCTTTGTAATGATCTGATTCGATAAATGCGATTTCCCGTCCCTTAGAAAGCTTTCTGTCCATCACGACAACCGGAAGTCCGCATTCTGCAATCTTCTTTCCGGTCCGATCGCTGTTGGTCATGATCACAATTCCATCTGCCTGCATCTGCACAAGCATCTGAATGTTCATCCGTTCTTTCTTCGGATTATTTGCTGAATTGCATAACAGCATCTTATATCCGTTTTGAAAGGCTTCCGCCTCCACTGCTTTGGCGATCTCACTGAAAAATGGATTTTCAATATTCGGAACGATCATTCCAATGATCTTTGATGATTTCTTAAACAATGCCCGCGCCAGTTCATTTGGCTTGAACCCTGTTTCTTGAATAGCATCAAGAACTCTTTGCTTCTTCTCCTCATCCACATTCGCTGTTCCATTCATCACTCTCGATACAGTAGCAGGTGAAACTCCTGCGATCTTTGCAACTTCTCTGATACTTGCCATCTTATGTCCTCTTTCTTTTGCTGCTGTGAAACTTTTTGAAACCCGTTTCATATCTTGATTTTATTATAGGCATAACTCCTGACATCTGTCAATCTCCTTTGTACACTTTGGTGGTATTGTATAGATATCTCCCTTTTCTTTTATTCCTATCGCCCAAAAACTCTACTTTTTTTATGCACAATCCCTATTTTATTTTTCCGTTTCCATTATACTTGACTGTTTCAGTCCAATATTGTAAGATGAGACAAAACGTCAGGGAGGTCAGATATGTTATTTACCAAAGAATGTGATTATGCAATCCGCATCATGCGTGCATTATCTTCCGGAGAGTTAATCAGTGTCTCACGGATCTGCGAGATGGAGCATCTGCCCTCTGCCATGACTTACAAGATTACCAGAAAGCTGGAAAAGTCCGGATTTTTAAAAAGCTGTCGGGGTACCAACGGGGGATATGCGCTCAACTTAAAGCTTGCAGATATTTCTCTCTATGATCTCTGCGCTGCCATAGATCCGGATATCCTTCTTTTAGAATGTATGAAAGAGGGTTATCATTGTTCTATGAACAGTCCGAAAAATCCATGTCTGGTACATCACGAATTCTGCCGGCTGCAGAATATGCTGGTGCAGGAAATGAAACAAAAATCTCTTGCCGAATTATTTCGGTAAGTGTTTTTTTGCCTTAATCTTTACTATTTTAGTACAGTTTTATCAAAGGAGGATTTTACAAAATGAATCAATGTTATGGATGCAATACATGCAAAAGCGCAGACAAGCCTCTAGAAGGCTTTATCCGCTCGCTTCCGATGGAAACTTCCCATCACCGCGTGGAAGGACAGAGCACAAAATGTGGATTTGGACTGCAGGGAGTCTGTTGTCGTCTCTGCTCCAACGGTCCTTGCCGCATCACTCCAAATGCGCCGAGAGGAATCTGCGGTGCCGATGCCGATACGATCGTAACCCGCAATTTCTTAAGAGCAGTGGCTTCCGGCAGCGGATGCTATATCCATATCGTTGAGAATACTGCCCTCAATCTGAAGAAAACCGCCCAGATCAAAGGAGAATTAAAGGGTCTGAAATCTCTGGAGCATCTGGCGGAGATGTTTGGAATTACAGACGAAGATGTCTATGTAAAAGCAGAAAAAGTGGCAGATGCCGTACTTGCCGATCTGTACAAACCGGAATATGTTTCTGCAGAACTGATTGAGAAAATCGCATATGCACCACGTATTAAACGCTGGAAAGAACTGGGAATCATGCCGGGCGGTGCAAAAGCAGAGGTATTCAAAGGTGTTGTAAAATGTTCCACCAATCTGAACTCCGACCCTGTGGATATGCTTACCGACTGTCTGAAGCTTGGTATTTCCACCGGAGTGTACGGGCTGACCTTAACCAATCTGCTCAACGATGTTTTGCTCGGACAGCCGGAGCTTCGCCTGGCCCCGGTAGGACTGCGTGTGATCGATCCGGATTACATCAACATTATGATTACCGGACATCAGCACACGATTTTCGTAGATCTTCAGGAACGCCTGATTTCAGAAGAAGCAAAGACAAAAGCGCAGGCTGTTGGTGCAAAGGGATTCAAACTGGTAGGATGTACCTGCGTAGGACAGGACTTACAGCTCAGAGGCGCACACTATACCGAAATATTTGACGGTCATGCAGGAAACAACTATACAAGTGAAGCAATCCTGGCAACCGGAGCGATCGATGCAGTTCTTTCAGAATTTAACTGTACTCTTCCGGGAATCGAGCCAATCTGTGAAGAATTGAAGATCCGACAGATCTGTCTGGATGATGTTGCAAAGAAAGCGAATGCGGAACTGATGCCGTTTGAATTTGAAAACCGCGAAGAACAAAGCAGCATTATTATTGATAAAATCATCGAATCCTACAAGGAACGACGGGGAAGTGTTGCGTTACACCTCATGGAAGAACATGGAAATGACCATACATTAACGGGTGTCAGTGAAGGTTCTTTAAAATCCTTCCTGGGCGGAAAGTGGACGCCGCTAATCGAACTGCTGGCATCCGGAGAGATCAAAGGTCTTGCCGGTGTGGTGGGATGCTCCAACCTGACTGCAGGCGGACATGATGTCTTGAGCGTGGAACTGACAAAAGAACTGATCTCTCGCGACATCCTCGTCCTTACTGCCGGATGTTCTTCAGGCGGAATCGAAAACTGCGGACTCATGACTCCGGAAGCTGCCAAATATGCCGGTCCAAAGCTGCGCGCTGTCTGTGAAAAACTGAACATTCCGCCGGTTTTGAATTTTGGTCCTTGTCTTGCGATCGGCCGTCTGGAAATCGTTGCAACAGAAATCGCCGCAGAGCTTGGCGTAGATCTTCCACAGCTTCCACTGGTACTTTCTGCCGCACAGTGGCTGGAAGAGCAGGCACTGGCTGACGGATGCTTCGGACTTGCACTGGGACTTCCGCTGCACCTTGGACTTCCTCCGTTCGTAACGGGAAGCAAAACTGCAGTCAAAGTACTCACAGAAGATATGAAAGAACTGACCGGAGGACAGGTCATCATCAACGGAGATGCGAAAGAATCTGCTGATATCCTGGAGCAGATTATTCTGGAAAAACGCCAGGGCTTACATATATAGGAGGTGCCGCTATGAGACGAATTATGATCGATGCCTCAAAGTGCGATGGATGCAAAAACTGCACCATCGCCTGTATGCAGGCGCACCGGGAAACACCGGGAACTGTTTATGATCTGGATCTGACGGACATCCGCAATGAATCCAGAAACCACATCGAAAAGCTGCCGGACGGAACCTATCGCCCTATTTTTTGCAGACACTGCGATCAGCCGGAATGCGTGATGTCCTGTATGAGCGGTGCTCTGACAAAGGATCCGAAAACGGGAATCGTATCTTATGATGAAACGAAATGTGGCTCCTGTTTTATGTGCGTTATGAACTGCCCGTTCGGCGTCCTCAAAGCAGATACTGCCACCCGTACCAAAGTCGTAAAGTGCGACTTCTGCCTGCAGGACGGTGCAGAACCCAACTGCGTAAAAGCCTGTCCAAAACAGGCAATCTATGTTGAGGAGGTGTCATTATGATGCATGTTATTATCGGAGTGGGGGCTGCCGGGATCACCGCAGCAAAAACCATTCGCAGCCAGCAGCCGGATGCCTCTATTACCATGATTTCCACAGATGAGCATGTACACTCCCGCTGCATGCTTCACCGTTATTTGAGCCATGAACGTCAGGAAGATACCTTGTCCTTTGTAGAACCTGACTTTTTTGAAACCAATAAAATCGAATGGATCAAGGGTGTTTCTGTAAAAACAGTGGATGTAAAAAACCAGCAGGTTCTGCTTGATAATGACACATCCTGCCACTATGACAAACTCCTGATCACAACCGGTGCAAACAGCTTCATCCCGCCTGTTGGACAGTTCCGTGAGGCAAACAATGTATTCGGACTGCGGCATCTTTCGGATGCTCAGGCGATCCGCCCGCTGGCCGATCAGGCAGAACAGATTCTGATCGTTGGTTCCGGTCTGGTTGGAATGGACGCTGCCTATGCATTTCTCGAGCAGGGTAAAGAGGTTACTGTTGTGGAAATGGCAGATCGTATTCTTCCGATCCAGTTAAATGAAACTGCCGGAACTGCCTATCGGAAATTATTTGAAGAACACGGATGCCGTTTTCTTCTTGGAAAAAAGGCTTCTGAAACGCATATGAACAGCAATGGTTCAATCGACTATGTCCTTCTGGATGATGGCACCCGGGTAGACTGTGATCTGGTCATTGTTGCTGCCGGTGTTCGTCCCGCAGTTGAATGCGTACTGGATACTTCGATCGAAGTAGATCGTTTTATTAAAGTGTCTGACACCATGGAAACCAACTGTAAAGATATTTACGCTGCCGGAGATGTAACGGGACTGTCCGGAATCTGGCCAAATGCTATGAAACAGGGACAGGTTGCCGCTATGAATATGTGCGGAATTAAAACACTTTACGAAGACCGTTACGCTATGAAAAATACGATGAACTTCTATGGACTGGTTACGCTTTCCCTTGGAAGAGGAACAGAAGAAGAGGGAGATGTTGTTCTCGAACAGGAAGATTCTCACAATTATAAACGTGCCATTTTACGAGATGGAAAATTAGACAGTATTTTATTACAGGGAAGTATTGATTATTCCGGAATTTATCAATATCTGATCAAACATAAGATCGACCTTTCCGGTATGGAAAAAGATGTTTTTCATCTGTCTTTCGCTGATTTTTACGGAGTGAAAGAAAACGGCGGATATTGTTATCAGGATCAGGCATAAAGTAAAAGCATTCCTGCATGGATCATTGCTTCTTGGCATATGATTTCCGGCAGGAATGCTTTTTTCTTCCCAGATAGGACAGCAGTACAAACAGAACTACTGTAATCGCCACTGCCGCTATCGCTAAAACATCAATATCCATTATTTTACTCCTTTAAATGCCGCATCAAGATCTGCGATCAGATCTTCTACTTTTTCAATTCCGATTGAAAGCCGGATCGTGTTTGGTTTGATTCCCTGATCTAACAATTCTTCCTCCGTACACTGGCTGTGAGTGGTGGTTGCCGGATGAATCACCAGAGATTTCACGTCTGCTACATTTGCCAGCAGGGAAAAGATAGACAGCTGATCGATAAATGCCTGGGCCGTCTGCGCATCTCCCTTAATCTCAAAAGTAAAGATAGAGCCGCCTCCGTTCGGGAGATATCTCTTATATAATTCATGGGTTGACTCCGTTTCCAGTGACGGATGGTGTACAGCCTCTACCTGCGGATGATTCGCAAGATACTCCACAATCTTCAGCGCATTGCTCACATGCCGCTCCACACGCAGAGATAATGTCTCTAGCCCTTGCAGGAAGATAAAGGAATGGAACGGTGAAATCGTTGCTCCGGTATCACGCAGAATCACCGCACGAATATAAGTGACAAATGCCGCTGCTCCCACTGCGTCTGTAAACGATATACCATGATAACTCGGATTGGCTTCTGAGATCCACGGATATTTACCGGATGCCTTCCAGTCAAACTTTCCACTGTCAACGATCACGCCTCCAATCGCTGTTCCATGACCGCCGATAAATTTCGTTGCGGAGTGAATCACCAAATCTGCACCATGTTCGATCGGCCGGATCAGATACGGTGTTGCAAATGTAGAATCTACTACCAACGGAATATTGTGTCTGTGCGCGATCTCTGCCACCTTCTCCAGATCGATCAGATTTGAATTCGGATTTCCAAGTGTCTCTACAAATATCGCTTTTGTATTTTCCTGAATGGCTGCCTCAAAAGATCCTTCTTTCTCAGGGTCCACAAACGTTGTTGTCACATCGTTTGTGAGCGGAAGAGTATGCGCCAGAAGATTGTATGTGCCGCCGTAGATGGTCTTGGATGCCACAATATGCTCTCCCGCCTTTGCAAGTGCCTGAAATGCAGAGGCAATTGCTGCCGCACCGGATGCTACAGCCAGCGCTGCCACACCGCCTTCTAATGCTGCAATACGCTGTTCGAAAATATCCTGTGTCGGATTTGTCAGTCTTCCATATATATTTCCTGCATCACGGAGTCCGAAGCGGTCTGCCGCATGCTGTGAGTCGTGAAATACATAAGAGGTTGTTGCATAGATCGGGACTGCTCTTGCATCTGTAACCGGATCTGCCTGTTCCTGTCCAATGTGTAATTGTTTTGTCTCAAATCCCCAGTTTTTAGAATCTCTGATATCTGCCATTTCTATTTCCTCCTTCTTTGGAATCTGTTTCTTTCTTAATTCCTTGTAATCATATTAACATAGTAGGATTTATTTGTCCAATATAGATTGAGAATATCCTGTTATAGATTTATTTTATAGCAGATGAATATTCTTGTGCGATGAAATCGCACTTCCGGAAATTTGGGAATCAGATGTCCGGAAGTGGAAATCACCTATGTAAGTATACGAGTTTACTCGCGTAATGCTTTATCCAAGCCATATACCTCACGCATTGATCTATCATGTTCAGCATCAATGCTCGTGATATTTATTCGGTAACTATCATGTGCGCTTGGAATTGCAGCCTGCAGGAACTTTATCAAAGTACGTTATGTGCGCCTGCCTGATCTATTGAATGAGCTGGCTGTTGCACATGGGGACGGCACGCTGAAAAAAGTAATTAAAGCATATCAGAAGATTGATCTTTTGATTCTGGATGAATTCTTGTTAAGCCCCGTATCCACGGAACAGACACGGGAACTTCTTGAAATCATTGAGGCCCGTAGTGTGAAAGGCTCTGTAATCTTCTGCACACAGTTTGAACCGAAAGGCTGGTACAGCCGCATCGGAAATGACTGTGATGCCACTATTTGCGAAGCAATCATCGACCGGATCATTCATAATTCCTATGAGGTGATGCTTGATGACCGCATATCCATGAGGGAACGTCATGGCATTCATGCTTCCCGGAAAGGAGCTGCCAATGACTGATTATTGTGCTTTCAGCAAAGACCATAAATGCGTTAAGTTTACGGATTATGAAATAACCCGCCACGAATTAGAAGAAGCCGATGAACTGTGTCATGGTAATTGGATAGAAATCCAGCATCTAAGAGAATACATTGACCGTTTACAGGCACTTCTTATAGAGCATGGGATAACTATTCCAGATGAATACTAATTAAATGACTGCACTCTGCTCCGGAAAGATATGCACTATTTTTCCGGAAAAGGGTGCTCTGAATTTCTGGAAATCATGCACTATTGCATTGGAATACTCAAATTGCTTTTATTTCTGACAATGGAACTTCCAGTTCTCGAAAAAACATAATCTGACGTAATTTTTTCAATGAGCTTTCATCATATAAACGGTATCCTGCTTCTGTTACTTTAGCAGGTTTTAACAAA
>OJKJ01000590.1_pt1 | contig 18317 bp, 12 predicted proteins | sample 1596491 | NCBI WGS metagenome assembly OJKJ01 (sample SAMEA4350160, study PRJEB24818) | metagenome | biome: human; feature: gut; material: faeces | place: Denmark | collected 2013-09 | reverse complement strand
GAGCATGACAATGGAGCAGAAGGTAAAATTCGATGAATACGGCCTTGCGGATAATAGGGCCAGGGAAATCCTGAACTTAGAAAGCTTCTGCCAGGCTTTTCACCTGGGTGCACAGCTCACGGCGGAACTGCTGCAAAGCTAGGAAGAGGCTTTTTCAAGGAGGGAGAGTCCTGAGACAGAAATGCCCTAAGCAGTCACGAAAAAATAAAATGACGCGCTGCACAAGAAAATAAAGATACCACCCAGCATGGCCTGTTGCAAAATGTAAGATTTTGCAGCAGGCTTCTGTTCTATACAGAAACCTGCTGCCTGGAATTATCATTGTAAGCAGCAGGTGAATCGACTTTCCTGTTGTTGCACTTTCCTGCTCTTTTGCTGGATTTTTGGTCACGATGTTTGAATAAATATTTCGAACCGTTTTAACATGCTGACAGCCAGGAGACCGTGGTGCACTTCAAATTTTAATAAAACTGCATTTTTTCTTTTTCTCCAAAAATTACCCCTTGACTTTTCAAACAAATGTTCTATAATAAAAGTGCATAATCGAACGCATGTTTGAAATATATGTGAGTTCTGCTTGTGGCATGGACTTTGGCCGGAAGAGAGGATGGGGGACAGAATGGAAAACGGAATTCTGCATGTAGATATGAATAATTTCTACGCCTCTGTGGAAACTCTGTATGCACCGGAATACCGGAATGTACCCATGGCCGTGGCGGGGGATAAGGAGAGCCGCCATGGGATTATTCTGGCAAAAAATATGCTGGCGAAACGCTATGGCGTGAAAACAGCCGAACCCATCTGGCAGGCCAGGCGGAAATGTCCCGAGCTGTGGCTGCTGCCGCCCCATCCGGAGCGCTATGCGGAGTTTTCAGCCCGTGCCAAGCAAATTTACTGTAGTTATACCGACCGGGTGGAGAGCTTCAGCCTGGATGAATGCTGGCTGGACGTCTACGGCAGCGAGAAGCTGTTTGGGGACGGCAGGGAGATTGCTGAACAGATCCGAGAGAGGGTCAAAGAGGAACTGGGCCTTACGGTCTCCATCGGGGTGTCCTTCAATAAAGTATTTGCGAAGCTGGGCAGTGATTACAAGAAACCGGACGCTGTGACGGTGTTCGGCAGGGAAGAGATGGAATCCGTCATCTGGAAGCTGCCCTGTGAAGCGCTGCTGTTTGTGGGACCCCATACGGAAAAGACGCTGCGGAAATTCGGTGTGCGCACCATCGGGGATATCGCAAAAATGGAGCTTCCTGCGCTGCGCAGGCTGCTGGGCAGAACTGGGGAGACGCTCTGGACCTACGCCAATGGGCTGGATCAATCCCCAGTTGAGACCGTGAACGGAGGGGAACCGGTGAAAACCATCGGCAACAGCACTACGCTGCCCCGGGATGTGACTACAGAGGAAGAGATCAAATGCACGCTGTTGTCGCTGGCGGAATCCGTTTCATTCCGGCTGCGCAGGCAGGATTTAAAGGCCGGGGAAATACAGCTGACGGTGAAAAATGCGGAATTCGAGGAATTTCAACGGCAGTGCCGTATAGACCCTCCTGTGTGCGATTCCCAGTCCATCTACCGGGCGGCGCTGAATTTGTACCGCAGGGAAAATAAAAAATGGGCGGTGCGCCTGTTGGGGGTGCGGGCCGGAAAACTGACGGATGCAGGGCAGGCTCAGCTGAGCCTGTTTGGCCAGTCGGATGGCCGGGAAAAGCAGGAGCGTCTGGAAAGTGCAATGGACCGGGTGCGGGAAAAGTATGGAAAGGCAAGCGTGGCCCGCGCCTTTTCCATGCCTGGAAAGGAAAGGGAATAAACGGTATGGATCTCTTTACCAAATTGGAAATCCTCACCGACGCCGCCAAGTACGACGTGGCCTGTACCTCCAGCGGCGTGGACCGTTCCGGGGAGAAGGGAAAGCTGGGCAGCGCCGTGGCCTGCGGCATCTGCCACAGCTTTGCAGCGGACGGCAGATGCATTTCCCTGCTGAAGGTGCTCATGAGCAATGACTGCGCTTTTGACTGCAGTTACTGCGTGAACCGGCGAACCTCCGACACCCGCCGCGCCACCTTTACACCGGAGGAGCTCTGCTCCCTCACCATGAACTTTTACCGCCGCAATTATATCGAGGGTCTGTTTCTCAGTTCCGCCGTGGTAAAGAACCCGGATTATACCTGTGAGCTGATGCTTGGAACGCTGCGCAGGCTGCGGGAGGAGGAAGGCTTCCGGGGCTACATCCATGTAAAGGCCATTCCCGGGGCCAGTCCGGCTCTTTTGGAACAGTTGGGCGGACTGGCGGACCGCATGAGCGTGAATATCGAGCTGCCCTCTCAAAAGAGCCTCGCCCTTCTGGCACCGCAGAAAAGCCGGGAAAAGATTTTGGGTCCCATGGCCCAGATCCGGGACGGCATCCGGGAAAATGGGAAGGAGCTGGTGAAGTACAGACATGCCCCCAAATTCGTACCGGCGGGACAGTCTACCCAGATGATTATCGGGGCAACACCGGAATCCGACCGGCAGATCCTGCTGCTCACGGAAGGGCTTTACCGGAAGTACACGCTGAAGCGGGTGTTTTTTTCCGCCTATATCCCTATGGTAAACCACAGAAACTTGCCTGCCAGGAACACACCGCCTCCTCTGCTGCGGGAGCACAGGCTCTACCAGGCAGACTGGCTGCTGCGGTTTTACGGGTTCCGCGCCGGAGAAATCCTGGACGAAAATCATCCGGATTTTGACCCTTTGCTGGACCCGAAATGCAATTGGGCGCTGAACCATATGGAACAGTTTCCGGTAGAGGTAAACCGTGCGCCCTATGAAATGCTGCTGCGGGTACCGGGCGTCGGCGTGCGCAGCGCAAAACGGATTCTTTCAGCCAGAAGATATGCTGCACTGGATTTCGAGGGCCTGAAAAAGCTGGGCGTGGTGCTTAAGAGAGCCCGCTTTTTTCTGACCTGCAAGGGGAAAAGCGCTTCCCCGCTGCCCACGGATAATCCCCTGGTGATCAAGGGGACCATCTGCGAACGGGGAATTTCACAGCGGCAGATCGGTGCGCCGGAGCAGCTTTCCCTGTTTGCGCCCACCAAGGAGGATCAGGTACAATGTCTTACCGGACAAATCTAGTATACCGATATGACGGCAGCTTCAGTGGGTTTCTCTGCTGTGTGTTTCAATGCTTTCAGAACAGGGAACTTCCCGGCGCAATCGAACCCTGGGACGCTCCTCAGGAGACGCTGTTTCCCATCCGGGAGATCGAGACGATTCCGGAGCAGGCCCAGCGGGTGGACCGCTCCATCCCGCGCAAAATCTCCGCGGAGGCCTATGCGCTGGTGCGGGATGCATTTCTCACCTGCCTGGAAGAAAAGGAGTTAAAAATGCTGCGTTTCCTGCTGCTGGGGTACCGCGTGGGGCCCCAAGTGATGCAGCTTCTGACGGATGAGCGGGTGCATGTGCTGGACCGGGCCGTGTTTCACGCCAGGCATGAGGCCCACATGCTTACGGGCTTTTTGCGTTTCTCCGATTACGGCGGGTTTCTCGCGGCGGAAATCGGCCCTAAAAACAATGTGATGCCGCTGCTGGCTCCCCATTTCTGCGAACGCTTTTCCTGTGAGGACTTCCTGATTTGGGACAGCGTGCACCACACGGGGCTTCTCCACCAGAAGAGCGGAGAATACCGGTTTTTTGAGGCGGATCGGGTGGAACTGCCCCAGCCCGATGAAAACGAACAGCAGTATCGGGAACTGTGGAAGCGTTTCTATCAAACCATCGCTGTGGAGGGAAGGGAAAACCCCAGGCAGAGGCGCACCATGATGGCCAAGCGCTATTGGCCCTGGATCACTGAGATGCAGGAGGATCCCTTTGTGCTGCGGCAGAAGAACAGGGAAAGGGCCGGAAGCCAGGATATTTTGAAAGGAACGGTGGGCGCAGGTACTCAATCGCTTCCAAATGTGGTAGAATAATCGTAAAAGCCTGCAGCGCGTGGGGCGGGCTGAAAAACCGCTGAAGTCTGCGGAACGCGGCTTGCCCACCGCAGGTGTGGTAAAATAATCGCGGGAGCCCGCAGCGCGTTCCGGTCAATTGTTCCGGCGTTTTGCTGAGGCCGTTTGACGGCCTGACGCTGACGTCGCCCAGGCCGTGCTGCAGGCGGAAATTTACAGGAAAAGGAAGAGGATCTCTTGCCTAAGAAAAAATGGCTTCAGCTGCTGCGGCTGCTGCCCCTATGCCTGATGCTCTTTCTGCTGTGCTGGCTGTTGTTCAGTTCGGCGGATTTAAGTACCGATGCCATCGTGGCGGTGCTGCCGAAGAACACGGTGGGCGCCATTGCCGTGATGATGGCGCTGTTTGTGCTGAAGTCTTTGGCAGTTACCTTTCCCATCGCAGTATTCTGGGTGGTTTCCGGGCTGATGTTCCCGCTGCCTCTGGCTCTCTCCGTAAGTCTGGCGGGAACTGTGCTGGGGCTCACTCTGCCCTTCTGGATCGGCAGATTTTCCGGCTTTGGCCTGATGGACCGGTTGACCAAAAAGTATCCAAAGGCCAAAGCCCTGATGAGGCTCTATGAGAACCGGGAATTTTTCTTCTCCTATATCGTCCGTTATCTGCCCCTTCCCATGGATATCGCCAGTATGCTGGTGGGGTCCCTGCAGATTCCCTACCGGAAGTTTTTGACTGGCGGCCTGCTGGGACTTATGCCGCAGATGATTGCCCACACCGTGCTGGGCAGCGCGATTTTCGAGCCGGGTTCTCCGGCTTTTATCGGTTCCCTAGCCGCTATGCTGCTGATAGGGGCCGTCTCCCTGTTCTTCTATGCGCACGAGCTGCGAAAGCAGCCTCGGGATTAGACGTTTCCGCAATGATTTTACGAAACAGTTTGACGTAACTGGTGCGGCATCTTTGTCAAAGCGATAAAGCACAGTTGAAACCCAAGAGGGGGAATTTTATAGAAAACGAGATTGATACTGTGTTTCCCTGTTGTATCAATCTCGTTTTTTGACTTATTCCTTATATGGCATTGCCCCACTGTCGAAATCAAAGTGTGAGGCGGATTCAGCATTTTGGGTATCGTCCACAATGCGGCCATCCTCGATATGGATTCTTCGGTCCGCCAGGCCGATGTATTCTACATCGTGGGTAACAAGGAGAATCGTTTGCTGAAACCGCTCCCTTGACAAGCGAAGCATCTGCATGACTTCTGAACCGGAGCGATGATCGAGATTCCCCGTGGGCTCGTCGGCCAGCAAAATTGCAGGGTGATTCGCCATTGCCCGGGCAATGGCGACCCGCTGCTGCTGGCCGCCAGACAGCTGAGCCGGGTAAGAGTCGCGGCGTTCCCAAAGTCCGAAAGTATTTAACAGCTCTTCCAGATAGGTTCTGTCTGGTTTTGCCCCATCCAAATAGAAGGATAGACAGACGTTGTCCCAAACAGAATACTCGTTGAGCAGATTGAAAGCTTGAAAAACAAAGCCAATACGCCGTCTCCTGAGTTCGGACAGGGACTTATCAGGTAAAATGGAAATATCTTTCCCTTCTAAAAAAATTTTCCCTTTTGTTGGCTTGTCCAAAGTACCGATTAAATTGAGAAGCGTGGTTTTTCCGCTGCCGCTTCGTCCTGTAACAAAGCAGAAAGTACCGGATTCAAAGCTGACAGAAATGTTTCTGAGTGCATGGAACGCTGTTTCCCCCAGCTTATATGTTTTACTGATATGTTCCAGACGGATGAAAGAATTCATAGAATCCCTCTTTTCCTGTTGATTTCTTTCCGGTTATGTTTTCATTTGTTCTATCGGGCTTTTTTTCAGAAGACGCCGCAGGGGGGCAACGGAAAAGAATTCGGTCATGACAAAAGTCAGGATGACAAAAAAACTGAAGCTGCCCCATTGAAATTGAAATGCAGAGGTGGGGAATAAATAATACCGCAGAGGATAAACAAAACCCATCAGTTGTATCTCTTCCGTGATCCAGATGGAATACAGGAGCAGGAGTGCGAAGACGCTGGCGATTGCCCAATATAGAAAACCTTCTAACCAGAAACTGAGCTTGACCTTTTTATCATTGGCTCCCAGCATCTTATAAACTGCAATGCGGCTGCGGTTTTCTTCTATCGTTGCGGAAGATAATGTGCTTAACAGCACTAAAACCATAGCGGAATAAAGGATCAGGAAAAGAAAGGCGAGCGAGATTCCTGTAGCTAAGTTCAGCTTTGTCTCTTCATACTCGATACGAAAATTAAGAAACCTTACGCCCTTGCCCAGTTCTGTCTTGATTCGGCTTATCTGTTTATCTGTTGAAGAATAGTCCGCATTGGCCGAACATTTCACGGTAAGAAAATTATAGCTTTCATCCTCCATGCCGCCGGAAAAGCGATGATAAAACTTGGTTCCGGTAATGATGTCATAGGGGGATTGGGGATAAGGGAAATTGGCGTTTTCCATGGTGAAGCCGCGCAGTATTCCGGCAACCTGAAGGCTGATGGTCTGCCCATGATAAGAAAACTGCAATGTTTGGCCGCATGTTATTGCGGATTCGTCTCTGCGCTTTTTTCCCTGCAAATTCCACTCGGCTGCACTTTCTTTCACACCTTGGGGGAGAATTTCAAATGTTGTCCCTAGGAGACGCTGGGGGTCAAAGCCATAGGAAGTGTCGGCCGCGCTTTTTCCCAGCAGAGAATCCTCCGTATACAGAGGCTGTTGATACAGCGGCGGCAAAAAAATGATGCAGGAACGCCCTTCCAATAGAGCGTCCATGTCAACGCTGTCCTGGCATTCTGCTTCTCTAATAAACCGATCTGCCTCTTCGGCGCCGGCCAGCCCAATTATCCCAATTTCTACCGCACGTGGATCCAGTTTGTATTCCTCCCTTGGTTCTGCGTTTTGATCGGGCTGAATTCCGGCGAGGCCGGACATTTGCTCCTGCAATAACGCCGATTTTCTGCGGTAGGTAAAATCCACCCATTCGTAATAATCGTCTCTTTTTGACTCCAAATTTACGGTGAACTGTTTCCCCTCGGGTGCGCTTAGGTTTGCAGTGGATATTCTGTATTTATAAACCTGGTCCACGCCGTAAATCCCCTGCAATCTATTTGCTTCCTCTTTCTCAAACAGCTTTACCTGGTCGGGTCCTGCCGTTTCGCTTGTGTCAAAAATATAATCGGAGTTGTGCGCAAAACGTTGGGACGCACGATAGGATGCCGTTTGGTTTGACAACCCTTCAAACAGCAAAGCAGAGAAAACCAGCGCGCCGCAGACCGCCAAAATGCTGCATAGAGCGGTGATTGGATGATAAAGGATTCTTGACCACAGCATCTCCTTTATGCCGATACGCCGAATTTTTCTCCTGGATTTGCGCTTCCGGGCCTTCCGCGTTTTTGCTGGACCAGAAGGCAAGAGGCTTATTCGGCTGGCTGTGATTCCTGCAATTGACGCGCCGGCGGCTGCGCACACAAACGAAAGCACAATAGCCGCAAGCATATGCTTCAAAGATAAAGCAAATGCAATTTGATCCTGCAGGAAGCCGGAAGCGAGCCGTACAGCGCCCCATGCGCTAAAAACGCCCAATAGAAAACCCAAGGGAAGGGAAACCAGGGATAAAAGAAGCTCTTCAAAAAATATAACTGCTATGATTATCCTTCGCGATCCTCCGGTCTGCCTTATGGTTCTCCAGGTCACCGAACGGCGGTGTACAGAAGCGTTTATCGCGGTAAGAAACAGGCTGGAACATACCACACAAACAATGAGAATTAAATACATCATCAGCGAATCCAACTGGTCCAATCCACCGTCTGGAAAAGCAGCCCAGTTTTCCTGTAAAGTTGTTTGCCGCAGTTCCCCGTCGTTCAATTTGTCTGCGTCAATCAGTTTTACTTTTAAAAGTTGGATTTTGCCGCCGCTGTTTTTCAGTTCCAACAATTTTTTGCCGCCGGAATCACTTAAGAAAATGGAAGGGAGCTTCGCGGACCAGGAAGAAGATCTGTCCTGAATTGTCCCGCAAAGAGTATACCGTTTTGTCACTGGTTCAGGCGCGATGCCATCTTCTGTGAATAGCGACACGGCAAGCTCCAACTCCTGATTCAGATCATAGGCGTAGCCCATGGAAGAAAGCGCGCCGATTTCCACGGCTGCTTCATTTTCATTTTGGGGCAGCCTCCCCTCAAGGCATACGATGCGTCCAAGCCTGACCGCTTCCAGGTCCGCTGTGCCGACCGTTCCGCCGCTGAGTTCTTCTCCCAATAAGGTCAGAGTCCCCACTGAGCGTATTTTTTCCTGTACGGCAGATCCCGCTGCCCCGCCGCCCTCTGCACTGTCCTCGTAATAGCGGAAAGAGCCATAGGCGTTAAACCTTTGCTCTCTGACGGTTGCCGCAATACAATCGCCCAGGGAAAACACCAGCGCCAGTATCAGAGATACAAATACCATGAGGAAAAAAGAAAGTCGAAAAATTTTTCTGTTGTGCCGTAACTCACGGCAGGCAAAATGCAGCGCAAAACATTTCATGGAAAACCACCTTTCGGAAATAGAAAAGGAGGAGGAAAGTTTGACCGGCCTTAAGTTTTTATTATCATGAAGGAGAGCTGTTTGTCAAGTAGTATAGAAAGTGTTTAAGAGATAAATTTTTATTCAGTGGCTTATTTATTCAATAATGCAATAAATATTACTGTAGTCTCGTTGAACCTTACTTCGATGGAAAGGAAGCCGGAGCTGGAACCTTTTTGGTTCCAGCTCCGGCTTCCTTTATTCCGTTTTTGTCTCCGCCAGATTCGCCCGGTAAAGCCGGGCATAAATGCCGTTTTGGGCCATCAGGTCCTCATGGGCGCCCTCTTCGCAGATGCCGGTTCCATCCAGCACCAGGATACGCTTCGCTCCGCGCACAGTGGAGAGCCTGTGGGCAATCACAAGGGAGGTGCGGTTTTCCGCCAGCTGTTCCAGGGAACGCTGCACCACCCGTTCGCTCTCGTTGTCCAGAGCACTGGTAGCTTCGTCAAAGATCAGCACCGGCGGATCTTTGAGAAAGACTCTGGCAATGGAGAGCCGTTGTTGTTGGCCGCCGGAAAGCTTCACGCCGTGGCTGCCGATATCCGTGTCATAGCCCTGGGGCAGGGCGGTGATGAAGTCGTGGGCATTGGCCCGTTTTGCAGCCTCCACAATTTCCTCCCGGGAGGCATTGGGCCTGCCATAGCCGATATTTTCAGCCACAGTGCCGGAAAAGAGATACACGCTCTGCTGCACTACGCCGATGTTCTGCCGGAGGGAATGCAAGGTAAACTGCTTTACAGAGATTCCGTCCAACCTGATTTCTCCTGCAGTAACGTCATAAAACCGGGGAAGCAGGGAACAGAGGGTGGTTTTGCCCACGCCGGACGCACCTACCAGAGCCACGTATTCCCCAGCGCGGATGCGCAGGTTCAGATCCTGGAGCACAGTGCCTCCGCCCTGATAGCGAAAGTCCACATGGGAAAATTCGATTTCTCCCCGGCATCTGCCCAGCTCCCGTGCACCGGGCTGGTCTTTGATTTCCGGCTCTGTGTCCAGAATCTGCAGAAACCGGTGAAAGCTGGCCATGCCCTCCTGGAATTGCTGGGTCATATGGATTAGTTGCTTGATGGGGTCTGTAAAATAGCTGACATACAGCAGGAATACCACAAGGTCCGCAAGATCCAGGCTGCCCTGCAGAATGGATAGCCCGCCGAAGACCACTACAGCCACAGGAATGAGATTTGCGAAAGCATCCGCGCCGCCGTAACAGACGGCCTCACTGCGGTAGATTTCCTTCCGGCTTTTACAGAAGCGTTGGTTTTCCTCTGCAAATTTTTCTGTTTCCAGCGCTTCGTTCCCAAAGGACTGCACCACCCGAATACCCGAAAGGGAGTCCTCCGTCCGGGCGTTGACGTCGCTCATCCGTTCCCGGCTTCTGCGCATGGCCCGGCCCATCTTTCGGTTAAAAATCAGGGTATAGACTGTCATAACGGGCAGGAATGCCAAAATAAGCAGGGTCAGCTTCCAGTGAATGGTGAAAAGGATGAGGGATGCCCCCACAAATTTGATGAGGTTCACCACAATGTCCTCGGGGCAGTGATGGAAAAATTCTGTAAGCGAGAGGGAGTCGCCGGTGATGCGGGCCATGAGGTCGCCCACGCTGTGGTCGTCGTAATAGGAGAAGGAGAGACGCTGGCAATGTTCGAAGAGCTCGGCGCGCATATCCCGCTCCATCATAGCCCCCATGGCATGGCCCTTGTAGTCGGTAAAGTAGGCGCAGCCCGCCTGCAGCAAGATGAGCAGGAGCATGATCAGGCCTGCCTGAAGGATTTTACCCGCGGCCAGGGTGAGGTCGCCCTCCAGCACATTTTTGGTGATGTAGCGCGCTCCCAGCGGGAGCAGCAGGGCGATGCCGGAAACGGCGCCTGCGCAGAGCAGGTCCGCGCAGAAAAGGCCCAGATAGGGCCAGTAGAATGATACAAATTTATGGAACTTACCGTTCAAAATCGATTCCTCCGTAATATTGGGAGGAGAAAATCAGAGGATTCTGCTCCTCCCGGTCTTTTGATTGCCTATTTTCGTAGTGATGGTTTTCATTCAGTAATCTTCCTTTCTTCCCGGCGCAGCCGGGTCATTTGCGGTTACTGTAGCACATTTTCCGAAAAAAAGCAATCAGGAGGATAAGAACGGCGCTGGATGCTTTAAAAAATTTTGGAGATTCGGCGCGAAACATCAGTCAAACGCGGCGCTGAAACTCCTGTAATCATTGGCGGACATGTTCATGGTGGCCTTAAAGACGCGGTTGAAATAACGGACGTTCACATACCCCACCCGCTCGGCGATTTCTCCCACCTTCAGGCTTGTGTCCTTCAGCAGGTGCTTTGCCTCATGGATACGCTTGTCCGTGAGCAGCTGGGTAAAGTTTTTCCCTGTGTATTCTTTGATCAGCCGGCTGACATAGGAGGGATTCCGGCCCACATGACGGGAGGCCTCACTGAGGCCGATAGGCTCGCTATAGTGGGTATTGATGAACTCCCGTACGCTGGTAACAACCACGTTGCTGCGGCTCTGAAATTCCGTGGAGATTAGCTCGCAGACCTGTGAGAGCCAGGAGCGAAGCTCTTCGGTGCAGCCCTCCAGCTTGTCCCCGTGCAGCCGTGGCAGGATTTCATTGGTCAGGGAAAGCACCTTGCTGGCCTCCAGTTCCAGCTCATGAAGCAGGAAGGAGACGTTGGAGACGAGCAGCAGGTATGAGGTAAGAATATATTCGGCAGGGTTTCCCTGAAGGCCCCTGGCAAGCTGGTCGAATTGGCGCAGCACAGCCCGGGAATTGCCGGAGCGCACCGTGGAGGAAAGCTCCTGAATGGCGCTTTCCGTCTCCCAGCGTTCCTGATCCGATTCCATGATGTCCTCGAAGAAGACAAATTCCGTCCGGCCACTCTCCTGCAGGTATTCCAGGCACTCTGAGGTCTGCCTGCGCAGGTTTTGAATATTGGACAGGGTGGAGGATACCTGACTGATTCCGGCGGACATGATGCCAAGAAAATTCTTGCGCGCATAGGAGTGTACCCCGCTGAGCAGGGCAAGCAGGGCCTCGCTGTCCGCAAAGCGGTCCGTTTCCCTGACTTCCCACAGGAAAAATACCAGGTTCCCGAACACATAGGTGACCGTTTTCGGCAACAATTCCTGGATGTATTTTTCCACCAGATAGGTACAGTAATACTGTCCCTCCATCCGGCTGCCGTCAATGGCGGTACCGCAGCTGACAGCTACCAGCCGGTAGGCGTCGAAATCGAACTGAAACAGCTCCCGCTGTTCGTCCGCGTCCTTGACGGAGGTGCGGCGGAACAGCAGGCTTTCGATATACTGTTTTCGGATGGTCTCCAGATTGCTGGAGAAATATTCCTGGAACACGGCGTAAAGACGTTCGTGTTTCTCATGCAGCTCCAGTTTTTTCTGGGCCCGCAGGACGGAGGCTACCAGCTTATCAGCCTCCACAGGCTTGAGAATATAATCGAACACCCGGCTTTTGATGGCTGCCTGGGCGTATTCGAAATCGGAATAACCGGTGATCAGAATCACCGGCGTATTGGGGTGAGCCTCGTTGATATAGGCTGCCAGCTCCAAGCCTGTTTTGGTGGGCATACGGATGTCGCTAAGAACGATGTCGGGTTCCTTTTCATCCACGATTTTCATAGCGTCGATGGCATTAGCTGCCAAATAGTATTCCCGTACCGGCAGATGGGCGTTCTCCAGCACGGAACGGATTTTGTCCCGGAGCAGTGCCTCGTCGTCTACAATGAGAATGGTCAAGGTGCTATGCCTCCTTTTTGGATATCGTCATTTGTGAGCTTGGGCAGGCGGATTGTGACACTGGAGCCGCCCGCGGGAATATTTTTGATGGCGAGCCCATACTCTTTGCCATACATCAGCTGAATGCGGGACTGGATGTTCTGAAGGCCGATGCTTTCCCGGCTGAACTGTTCCTCAGCCTCCTGAGAAGACTGCCTGCTTTCAATGAGATCGATCACGTTTTGGGGAATCCCCTTGCCGTTATCCTTAACGGTAAAGGTGATTGCGTCCTCTTCCTCTCTGCCGAAAAGGCCAATCATCCCTTTTCCCAGCAGCTCGGAGATGCCGTGAACGATGGAGTTCTCCAGCAGCGGCTGGATAATGAGCTTTGGCATATAGTAATCCATCATGCTCTCAGGAATTTCACTGAGGAAAAGCAGTTTGTCCCCATAGCGGATTTTCTCGATATACATATATTGTTCCGTGTAGGACAAATTCTCCCGCACGGTGAGGATTTCCGCGCCCTTAATACTCATGCGCATGATGCTGGCCAGGGCCGTCACAGTCTTTTTGATGTCATCGGGCCGGTTCATTTCCACCAGGCCGTTGATGCAGTCGAGAGTGTTGTAGAGAAAATGGGGGTTGATCTGAGCCTGAAAAGCCTTAATTTCCGCACTCTTAAGCAGCAGCTCCTTGGAATATACAGTGTCGATCAGATTGTCGATACGCCCCATCATTTCATTATAGACCTCAGCCAGGTCCCTGAATTCATCGTTGCTGTCCACCCGGATGAGGGCGTGCTGTTTGGGATCGCTCGTACGGCTGATCTTTTTCTGAAAGCGCTCAAACTGTCGTGAAATGGTCAGAGAAACGCCGAAGATTACCAGCACTACCAGGATGATGGAGAACAACACCAGCCCCACCTGCAGGAAGGTGAGCCGATAGATGTTGCGGTAGAGCTTGCTCTCGTTGATCACCAGGAACACTTCCCAGTCGTTGGTGCCGGAGGAGGTGTGTCGGATGCGGAAATTGCTGCCGCTCACCTTGAGCTTTTCGGTACCGGGCGTCACGGCCTCGATGATCTCCTTGTCGAAGGGGGAAGAGTTGAAGACGATGCTGCCCTCTGTGTTGACGATCACCAGGGTTGGCTCCGCGCCCCTGTCCCAGGAGGCAGAAGAGGAAAGATTGTCGAGAAAGCCCAGGTTAAAATCGATCATCAGGGTACCCAGCTCATCGTCGGCCACCGGGTCCTTAATCAGCCGGGTAAGGGTGACAAGGCCCTTCTGCAGCTTTTCATAAGTAAACAGCATTCCGCCGTCCAGCTCGCGGGCTATATCCTCATGCTGGTTGATGCGGCCTGTAAAGTCGCCGTGGATCAGGCGGCTGTCCATTTTCCAGACATAATAATCGTCGTTGATGGTTTTGACGGAGATGCTCTCCACATTCACATCATAGTTGATGATCATGCTGTACATATCACGGCGGACATCGGTTTCCATCTCGTCCAGCTTCGTGTCGTCCAGCGTGTTTTTGGGAACCTTCAGTTTTTTCTGTACATTGGAATCAAACATGAAAATCTCCGTTTCCATACGCAGCTTATCCAGATAGGTATCCACCAGCTGTACCTTCTGGTTCATGCTGATATCGGCCTGCTGGTTGACGATGGACTGCGTCTCCCGGAAGGAGATGAAATATACTGTGAGCAAAAAGATCAAAAAGGTGAGCAGGATAACCGGTACCAAGGTGACTAAAAGCTTATTCTTAATGGTAAACCGGTTCAAAAAGCGGATCCAAAAACCTGGAGTTTTTTTTTCTTTTTTCACGCCGGAACTTCCTTTCCCGGACACCGCCCACGGCAGGTTCCGCCCTGACATACGCGGTCCCTTATACCTGAAAAGCAGGTTGGCCTTACTCGCTAGGGACGGATTGTTCAAATGTACTAATTAATCATATAGGGGGATGGGGAAAATGTCAAGACAAGTCAAAGGTAAAAAAAAGTGCATCGAACCTCAAATTTTATGCCCTAGGCAAAAACACTATAAGAGACTAAAATAACATTGTAGAGTTTGTCATTTTGGACAATAAAACAAGAAAGCAGAAAGGATGAGGACAATTATGAAAGCAAGAAAGCTCTTTGCGCTGGTACTTGCAGGCGCGCTGATGGTAAGTTCGTTTGCCGCTTGCGGCAACAGCAATTCCAGCAGCACGGCAAGCAAGACCGAGTCCAAAACGGAATCCAGCAAAGCGGAGTCCAGTTCGGCTGAGTCCACTCCGGCCAGCACCGGCGGGGAGAAGGAAAAGTCCGACGCAAAGCTCAACATCTGGGTGTATGGCTGGGAGAAAGCCAGCGCCGACAAGATCAAGGAAGACACGGCTGCCTATAAGGAAGAGACCGGCGTTGAGGTCACTGTAACACCCATCGCTTCCGATTCCTACAGCACCAAGATTCAGGCTACCATAGCCGGCGGTAATAACCCCGACTTGGCGTTTGTGGATGCCGGCGTACAGAGCACGCAGCTGGCTGCCAAAGGCAAGCTGCTGGGACTCAATCAGTTCGGCGTGGAAGAGTACAAGGATAAGTTCTACGATTCCGTATGGGATACCATGGTCTATAAAGACGACGTTTACGGCCTGCGTATCACTTCCAACAACCTGGCTCTGTTCTATAACAAGGAGCTCTTTGAGAAGGCCGGTTTGGAAGAGCCCAAGGATTGGACTTGGGATGATCTGCGCGAAGCCGCCAAGAAGCTGACTGATCCTGACAACGGCATCTTTGGACTGGATCTGCCTGTCTATGACAAAAAGGGCGGTTACACCTGGAACTGGCTTCCCTTCCTGTGGCAGAATGGCGGTGAGCTTCTGAATGAAGACCGCACCGAGGCCGTGTTCAATTCTCCGGAAGGCGTGGAAGCACTGAAATTCTGGAAGACCATGGTTCAGGAAGACAAGAGTGTGCCGCTGCAGGCTGCTCCCACAGGCGTCAACCGTTTTACCTCCGGTATCACCGCTATGGTAATCGATGGCCCCTGGAACCTCAATCCGTTCCTCAGCGATCCCAATTTCAAGGATAAGTTTGGCGTAGCTCCCCTGCCGAAGCAGAAGACCCAGGCAACCGTTGTCGGCGGCGAAGGCGTGGTTGCGTTCAGCAACACCAAGTATCCGCAGGAGGCTTATGACTATCTGGTTCACCTGACCTGCTCCGACTTCGTACATACTTTCTGGGAAAACTGGATCACCATTCCTCCCCAGCCGGCAGAAAAGGATTTCTATGCCGACGACGAGACGTACGGCAAGTATCTCCAGGTCTTCTCCGATCAGATGGAGTACTCCAGAACCCGTCCCTTCACTCCCTCTTGGCCTCAGATCGAGGATACTCTCGGTATTGACCTGCAGGGTTATATGTTCAACAAGACCGACGACGCTCAGGCCTCTCTCGACAAGGCTGTAGAGGACGTCAATAAGATCTTGGCCGAAGAGGACAAATAAAAGCCGTTTTACGGCTTGAGTCCGGAAAGTTTTGAAAAGAAAAGCGGGCGGCGGCTTCTCCCTCAGTCGGGACGCCGCGGCCCCTTCTTTTTTTGAAACGGAATACTGAAAGAGAGGGAGGCAGGACTTTATGGAACAGGCCAAAACTTCGAGCCGTCTGCAGCGCAGATGGAATTTCTGGGGATATCTCTTCATCCTCCCCAATTTTCTCGGATTTCTGCTGTTCATGCTGGTGCCCATCATTATGGCGCTGGTTTTCAGCTTTACGAACTATGACGTTATCTCCCAAATGGACTTCGTCGGCATCAACAACTATGTGGGTTTGTTTACAGACGACCAGTTCATCACTTCGCTGCTCAACACCCTTTGGTTTGCTGTGCTTACCGTGCCCACCGGCGTGATTCTGGCCCTGCTGCTGGCAGTGCTGTTTAACCGCCAGATCAGGGGCATCAGCATTTTCCGTACCTTTGTGTTTATCCCGGTCATCACCTCCATGGTAGCAGTCTCTCTGGTTTGGAGCATGCTGTATGAGGATAATGCCGGCCTGCTCAACACACTTCTGGGATATGTGGGGCTGGGTCCCGTGCACTGGCTGACCGACACCAACATAGCCATGATCTCCATTGCGATTATGAGCGTCTGGAAGGGCCTGGGCTACAACATGACCATTTTCCTGGCAGGCCTGCAGGGCGTGCCGGGCGAACTGTATGAGGCGGCCACCATCGACGGCGCTACCGCAAGGCAGAAGTTCATGAAGATCACTGTTCCGATGATCGCGCCCACCACCTATTTCGTCACATTGATGGCCCTGATCGGTTCGCTGCAGGTGTTCGATCAGGTGTGGATTATGACTCAGGGCGGGCCTGTGGACGCCACCAAGACGGTTGCCATGTACCTGTACCAGTATGGCTTCCAGTTCTACAAAATGGGCTATGCCTGCGCGGCTGCCTATGTCCTGTTTATCCTGGTGTTTATTGTTTCTCTGATTCAGAACATCAGCTCGAAAAAATGGGGAGATCTAGCATAAAGGAGGGAAAAGTGATGGCTAAGGTTCAGACCGACGCTTTGATTCAAAAGAAAAAAACGCCCGGTTTTATTGTGCGGCGTGTTTTGCTCTATGTCGTGCTAATTGTGATTGGGCTGACCATGCTGGTTCCTTTCCTCTGGATGATCTCCACCTCTTTGAAGGAACAGTATGACGCAGTGAAAATCCCGCCCGTGTGGATTCCCCCGGTACCCCGGTGGCAGAACTATGTGGATATCTTCACGGAGCAGCCCATGTTCCAGTTCATGCTCAACACCATTAAGATTGTGTTCTTTGTGGTGCTCGGCCAATTGTTTTTCAGCAGCCTGGCGGCATATTCCTTCGCCCGTATCAGATTTAAGGGCCGCACGGTGATGTTCTTCTTCTACATTGCCACGCTGATGGTACCCGGACAGGTCACCATGATTCCTACTTACCTGATGTTTGCGAAGGTTGGCCTTGTGGATAACCACATTGCCCTGATCCTGCCGGCGTTCTTCTCCGCTTTCGGTGTGTTCCTGCTGCGGCAGTTCTTCATGTCCCTGCCGAAAGAGCTGGAGGAGGCCGCGGAGATAGACGGCTGCAACCCCTTCACCACCTATTGGCGCATTATGCTGCCGCTGATCGTTCCCGCCATGCTGACGCTGGGCGTATTTACCCTGATGAATACCTGGAACGATTACATGGGACCGTTGATTTACCTCACCACTCCGGAAAAATACACGATGACCTTGGGAATTGCGTATTTCAAGGGTGTGTATACCACGCAGTGGAACCTGGTGATGGCGGGATCAGTGCTCTCCGTGATCCCAATCCTGGTCGCGTATCTGTGCGCACAGAAATATTTTGTGGAAGGCATTGCGTTCAGCGGTGTGAAAGGCTGAGTTTTCAGCCTTCTCCTCCGGTTCCGGCCGGGACATGAACGGGCTGGAACACGCAGGGCAGGTCCGAAAAATGGTTACCGTTTTTCGGACCTGTTTTTCAGACTGCGGGGAAACCTTGACCGGAAAACGCGTTCTCTTCTATCCGGTGAAGAAAATTTATTTGGGAAGAAAAGGCGGGCCTTCCCGCGGGCATGACAGTTGCCGGCCGCTTCCCACAGGAAAGAGAGGTTCCTATATGAGTGAAGAACTCAAACAGCTGACTGAGCTTTCCCGAGAACTGCTGGAAGGCTGCAAAAAGACTGCGTCGGACGGCACAGTACTCTTTACCCCGGACGGCGTGGGAAATTACGATGCCCTCTGGGTGAGGGATCTCGGCTATATGGCGGAATACTGCGGAGATCTGATGGGCGCGAAAGCGCTGGAGGCCTGCATCGAATTTGTTCTGACAGGTCAAAGGGAGGACGGTTGGTTCCCGGACCGGGTGGAATCCAGCGGTGAACCGGTCTACGCAGCGGGGGCAAAAGGCGCGCCGGTAGGGGAGGCAAACTTGGACAATACCCCCTTCCTGGTGTTTGCCGTGTACAGCTATCTGCGGCTTCCGGAGGTGGAAGCCTCTGGTGAGGGAAAGCGGAAATTTTTCCGCTGGGCTGAAGCGTTGGACAGAGGGATGGACTGTAT
>OJKJ01000589.1_pt1 | contig 18320 bp, 16 predicted proteins | sample 1596491 | NCBI WGS metagenome assembly OJKJ01 (sample SAMEA4350160, study PRJEB24818) | metagenome | biome: human; feature: gut; material: faeces | place: Denmark | collected 2013-09 | reverse complement strand
GCGGTCCAGCATGTGAGATGGACAGAGGATGGATGGCTCTGTCTTGCGGATGGGGGAAAGGAACCGCAGGTACGCGTTCCGGTATCGTGGCCGGTGGAACGGAAACTGGAGGAGGAGATCCGGTATTCGTTCCAGGGGCCGGATTTAAGCCCGGATTTCTTTTCGCTCCGAGTGCCTCTGGGGGAGGCCTTGTCACTCACAGAACGTCCGGGCTGTCTGCGCCTGACGGGAAAGGATTCGCCCAATTCCAGGTTTGAACAGAGCCTGGTTGCGCGGAGACAGGAGGATTTCGAGTTCAGCTTTGAGACCGAACTGGATTTTGAACCATCCTCGGAGCGGCAGATGGCGGGAATTCTGTATTTTTATGACGAGTGTGATTTTTACTACTTTCGTGTGACCTGTGGACAGAGCGGACAGAAGATCATCGATGTGATGCGTATGAATAGGGGAAAGACGGAGTATATGCCTGACTGCGGCCTTGCGGTGCCGGAGGGGCGGAGCCTCCGGCTTAAGCTGGTGGTGCGCCGGACCGAGGCTTCCTTTTACTACAGCCTGGAGGAGGGGGTGTGGCAGCAGGCGGGAAATACGCTGGATGCCTCGCTGCTGTCTGACGAGTATCCGGAGGAAGGGGCTTACACGGGAGCCATGGTTGGCCTGGGATGCCATGACATGGCGTACCGCAGCGCAAAGGCGTATTTTAAGTATGCGGTGTACCGCAGAGAAGGGACCGGAATGGAAATAGACTGATAAAGACTGACGGAGAAGGGGGGAAACCATGGAACGGACCTATACAATAATGCTGGTGGAGGATGAGCGGAATATTCTGTATGGCATGAAGAATGCCATCCTCTGCCACAAGCCCCAGGTTTCTGATATTCTGACCGCTGAAAATGGACGGGAGGCGCTGGAGCTTCTGGAGGAACGGGTTCCGGATATCATCATTACGGATATCCGTATGCCGGAGGTAGACGGTACCGAGCTGGTCCGCCGGATTCGTGAACAGGGGTATGAGATGCCTGTGATCATCCTGACAGCCATGACGGACTTTGCCATAGCCAGGGATTTGATCCATTACCAGATTCAGAATTACATTGTGAAGCCATTTTCGATTGAGGAGATCTTAAAGGAGACGGAGGTGGCCATCGGAGAGCTGAAGAAGCGCAGCCAGATGAAGATGGCGCAGAAGATCGTGAAGGAGTTCCCGGAACTGGTGGAAACTCCGCCCTCCAGCGAGAACCAGCTGATATCCCAGGCCGTGGAATACATAAGCAGCCACTTAGACGGCGCGGCCTCTTTAAATGACATTTCCGGGGCGCTCCATGTGAGCAAGGCGTATCTGTCCACGCTGTTTAAGCGGGAGATGAATACGACCGTGACGGATTTTGTGACAAAGCAGCGGATGAAAGAGGCGAAAAAGCTCCTTCTGGAGACCGATATGCTGGTATCAGAGATCTATTTGAAGGTGGGCTACCAAAGCGATAAGTACTTTATCAAGGTGTTTAAGGAGATGGAGGGGGTGACGCCTCTGGCCTACCGGAAACGGTGGAAATGAAAATCACTATCAGATTTGCCTTATTTGCGCGGATGAATCCGGAAGATTGTAAAAAAAATAACAAAAGAAATGAAATGGATTATTGACTATTTCGATTATTTGTAATAAAGTAAGTATTAGCCTATGGCGTGTAACTTACAAGGTATAGGTAATATCAAATAAACTATTTGGTTACTATACACTAATACAGAAAAGAGAGGTTGAATAAAATGGCAGAAATCGATTTAAGTCAGTATGGTATCAACGGAACAACAGAAATCGTCTACAACCCTTCATTTGAAACATTATTTGAAGAAGAGACGAAACCAGAACTGGAAGGCTATGAAAAAGGCCAGGTAAGTGAACTTGGTGCAGTTAATGTTATGACGGGTATTTATACAGGACGTTCACCTAAAGATAAGTACATTGTCATGGATGAGAATTCAAAGGACACTGTATGGTGGACTTCTGATGAATATAAGAATGATAATCACCCGGCCAGCCAGGAAGCCTGGGATACAGTAAAGAAAATTGCGCAGGAAGAACTTTCCGGCAAGAGACTTTTCGTTGTAGATGCATTCTGCGGAGCGAATAAAGATACACGTATGGCAATCCGTTTCATCGTTGAGGTTGCATGGCAGGCTCATTTCGTAAAGAACATGTTCATCCAGCCTACAGCAGAAGAACTTGAGAACTTTACACCGGATTTCGTTGTATACAATGCTTCCAAAGCAAAAGTAGAAAATTACAAAGAGTTAGGTCTGAACTCTGAGACAACTTCCATGTTCAACATCACCAGCCGCGAGCAGGTAATCGTAAATACATGGTACGGCGGAGAGATGAAGAAGGGTATGTTCTCCATGATGAACTACTATCTGCCGTTAAAGGGCATTGCTTCCATGCACTGTTCTGCCAACACAGATTTAAACGGCGAGAATACCGCTATCTTCTTCGGACTTTCCGGAACAGGCAAGACCACACTTTCCACAGACCCGAAGCGTCTCCTGATCGGTGATGACGAGCACGGCTGGGATGACAACGGCGTATTCAACTTCGAAGGCGGCTGCTACGCTAAGGTTATCAATCTGGATAAAGAATCCGAGCCGGATATCTACAATGCAATTAAGCGCAACGCTCTGTTAGAGAACGTTACCCTTGATTCTGAAGGCAAGATTGATTTCGACGATAAGAGCGTGACAGAGAATACCCGTGTATCCTACCCGATCGACCATATCGAGAAGATCGTTCGCCCGGTTTCCGCAGCTCCTGCAGCAAAAGATGTAATCTTCCTGTCAGCAGATGCGTTCGGCGTACTTCCTCCAGTATCGATCCTGACACCAGAGCAGACTCAGTATTACTTCCTGTCTGGATTTACAGCAAAGCTTGCTGGTACAGAGCGTGGAATTACAGAGCCTACACCTACCTTCTCCGCTTGCTTCGGCCAGGCTTTCTTAGAGCTGCACCCGACAAAGTATGCAGAGGAGCTTGTTAAGAAGATGGAGAAGAGCGGCGCAAAGGCTTACCTTGTCAACACCGGATGGAACGGTACCGGCAAGCGTATCTCTATCAAGGATACCCGCGGCATCATCGACGCGATCCTGGATGGTTCTATTGCAAACGCACCGACAAAGCAGCTTCCGTACTTCAACTTTGAGATTCCGACCGAGCTTCCGGGCGTAGATCCTAAGATCCTTGATCCTCGCGATACATATGCTGAAGTTTCCGAGTGGGAGACAAAGGCAAAAGATCTGTCTCAGCGTTTCGTTAAGAACTTCGCAAAATATGAGGGTAATGAAGCAGGAAAAGCTTTAGTTTCCGCAGGTCCTCAGTTATAAGAATAAGATGTGTCAGATTGGCCCCCGGCAGTTGCTGCCGGGGGCTTTTTTTTCATTTTTTTTACATGTTTAAAGAAAATTATCATGCTGGTGGGCCGAATTAATGGACTAAGGAAGTAAACATGTACAGATTGCATAAAAAATATTGCGAGATCACCTTGATAAAAGCGATATTGCTGTCATAATTTACAAAAAAAATATTCCCTATTGATTTAAACGTGTAAACGAACTATAATGTGACCATAGGATAACAGCAGTTAGTTAAAAGTGGATAATGAAGCATACTTTTGGAGGAGGTCGTGATTTGAAATCTTATGAAGCAATGGAAGAAGAAGCCCTGGCAGTGCGCAGAGACATCATTGAGATGCTTTACCAGGCGGGAAGCGGTCATCCCGGCGGGTCCCTGTCGGTGACGGATATTCTGGTGTGCCTTTACAACCGGATCCGCGTGGATGCAGCGCATCCGGATATGGAAGACCGGGACCGGGTGGTACTCAGTAAGGGACATGCAGCCCCCGCGTTGTATGCCGTGCTCGCGGAACACGGTTTTTTTTCTAAAGAATCGTTTAAACGTTTAAGAAGACTTGGAGGCATGCTTCAGGGGCATCCGGATATGAATAAGACGCCGGGCGTCGATGTCTGCACCGGGTCTCTGGGACTTGGGGTATCGACCGCCTGCGGGATTGCGCTGGCCGGGAAGGTGAGAAAGAAAGACTACCATGTATACGCGGTCCTGGGAGACGGAGAGCTGCAGGAGGGCATCGTGTGGGAAGCTATGGCGGCAGCGGTTCACCATAGACTGGATAACATGACGGTGATTGTGGATTTGAACGGACTTCAGATTGATGGCCCGGTGGAAAAAGTAATGGGCTCTGGCAATTTAAAGGGAAAATTCCAGGATTGTGGTTTTAAAGTAGCGGAAGTGGACGGCCATGATTTTGAAGCGTTGGATGCGGCCATCGCACTTAAGGAGGACGGTGTTCCTGTCTGCATTCTGGCGAAGACGATCAAGGGAAAAGGCGTTTCCTTCATGGAGAACCAGGCGGGCTGGCATGGACAGAAGGTAAGCGAGGATGATTATAAGACGGCAATGGAAGAACTGAAGGGAGGAAGATGAGATGGCTGAACCAGCAATGAGAGAGGCGTATGGGGACGCCCTGCTTAAGATGGGAGAGGACGAACGCGTAGTGGTTCTTGACGCGGACTTGGCGAAGGCTACTTCCTCCGGTAAGTTTGCAGCGAAGTATCCGGAACGGTTCTTCGACATGGGAATCGCGGAGCAGAATCTGATGGGGACGGCAGCAGGAATGGCGATCAGCGGGCTGAAGCCGTTTGCATCGACCTTTGCCCTGTTTGCGGCGGGACGCGCCTATGAGCCGATCCGCAATGCGATCTGTTACGCGAAGGCGCCGGTGAAGATAGTGGCTACCCACGCGGGGCTTTCACCGAATTCTGATGGAGGAAGCCATGAAACAATCGAGGATATTGCACTGATGCGGGTGCTTCCGGGAATGACGGTTTTAAGCCCCTGTGATTACAGACAGGCATTTGACATGGTCTTGCAGATGAAAGAGATGGATCACCCGGCCTATATCCGGATGTCGAGACATCCGGTCGAGACGGTGACGGCAGAGGGAAGCCATACGGAGATTGGTAAGATCGACGTGCTCCGCGAAGGCGGGGATGTGTGCTTTGCAGCCACGGGGGTTATGGTGGCGGAGGCCCTGCATGCGGCGGAGGCCCTGGAAGAAAAGGGGATACACGCAGCAGTGTTAAATGTACATACCATTAAACCACTGGATAAAGAGACACTGACCCGCTACGGAAAATCCTGCAAACGTATGGTAACGGCTGAGGAGCACTCGGTAATCGGAGGCTTGGGATCCGCGGTGGCTGAGGTTCTCGCTGAATGCGGCGGATGCTGTTTGAAACGCATCGGTATCCAGGATAGATTCGGGCAGTCCGGTGATCTGGGTGAGCTGATGGAATGCTATGGACTGACAGCAGAAAATCTCGTGGAGACCGCTTTAACAATGTGTCAGCCGTTCGGTCCGAGTAAGCGGGACACGCTGAGTGCTCATAACAAGGAGGAAGAAAGATGAATAAGATCCCGGTTATCATAGACTGCGATACAGGAATCGACGATATGATATCCTTCGCCGTAACACTCACCTCAGATAAACTAAATATTCTGGGGATTACCACGGCGGCAGGAAATCAGGTGGTGGATATCACTACACAGAATACATTAAATGGAGTAACAATCATGGGAAGAACCGACATTCCTGTGGCAAGAGGAGCGGAAAAACCGCTTTCGAGACCACTTCGGGATGCCGGATACATACACGGTGAAAATGGACTGGGAACGTATCAGTTTGCTGAAATTACAGCGAAACAGCCGGAAGATGTGGAGGCAGTGGAGCTGATGAGGCGTCTGCTGGCCGCGTCTGATGAAAAGGTCGTGATTCTCGCGATCGCCCCGCTGACCAATGTGGCAAGACTGCTGATGGAACATCCGGAGGCAGGAGAAAAGATCGATAAGATCGTTTTTATGGGAGGTTCTCTGAGAACCGGCAATCCGACACCGGTTGCTACCTTCAACGTGCTGGCCGATCCGGAGGCCGCAAGGTATGTGATGAAGAGCGGTATTCCCTTCCATATGTGCCCTCTGGATACGACCAGGGATTTGTATTTGACAGCCGATGATATTGAATCGATTGGGACAATCGAGAATCCGGTTGCTCAGATGAATTATGAGATGTGCCGTTTTTATAATGACGCTGTAAATAAGAGCAACAACGCGGACAAGCGTTTTAAGGGGCTGTGTATCCACGATCTCTGTGCGGCTGCATACGTGACGGATCCCGGGCTTTTCACAACTGTGAAATACCAGGGAGATGTGGAGACCGGGGGAGAACTGACTCTTGGATTTACAGTTCTGGATTATGAGAACATCAGACAGGTGCCGGAGGAGGAGAGAAACGTAACCTTTATCAACTCCGTTGACAGAGACGGCGTTTTGAAGATCTATTTCGAAGCTCTGAAAAGCTTTGGGGAACAGGGGGAAGAAATAAATGGATAAAATACCGGTAATCATAGACTGCGATACTGGAATAGATGATATGATATCTTTTGTCCTGACGCTTGCATCAAAGCAGCTGGATATCAGGGGCGTGACCACTGTGGCAGGAAATGTATCCCTGCCGCATACGACGTATAATACGGTCAACGGCCTGGCCTTTATGGGCAGAAGCGAGATTTTAGTGGCGGCTGGGGAAGCTGCGCCGCTTGAACGCCCGTACCGCGACGCGAGTGAGATTCATGGGGACAGCGGACTGGGAGCATTTTCATTTGAAAATCCCGTGGATTACGGCCCGGTGGAGACCGGCGGTGTGGAGTTTTTATATGAAAAGCTGATGGAATCGGAGGAGAAGATTACAATTCTGGCGCTGGCTCCTCTGACCAATATTGCGAAGCTGTTTTTGAAGCATCCGGACTGTAAGGAAAAGATTGAGAAGATTGTGTTTATGGGCGGTTCCATTTTCAGCGGCAATCCGACACCGGTTGCGACGTTTAATGTGTGGGTGGACCCCGAGGCGGCGCGGATCGTTATGAAAGGCGGCGTTCCATTCTATATGTGTCCGCTGGATACGACGAGAGAAGCCTACTTAACAGAAGAAGAGCTGGAAATCATCGGAACCATCGACAATCCGGTGGCAGCCATGGTTTATACCATGTTAAGCTTCTATTGGAGCCAGGAGAAAAAGAATGTGAACGGGCATAAGCGGTTTAAAGGGCTGTGCATCCATGACCTGTGTACGGCGGCTTATGTGACGAACCCGGAGCTGTTTCACTCCACGAAGTACTACGGAGACGTGGAGACGAAAGGACCGCTTACGGAAGGCTTTACCATGATTGACTATGAGGATATATTAAGGAAGAGCGAAGAAGAGAAAAACATCGACTATATTGATTCTGTTGACAGAGACGGTGTGATGAAGGTTTTCTTTGAGGCACTGAAATCTTATTGAACATCAAATATCGGATTTCCCCGCCTCTAAGGTGGGCGTAAATGATATTCAGCGGGTGAATTGAAAATATAAAGGAGAAGGTAAAATGAAAAGAGTTATGGCAGCAGTACTGGCGGGAGTTATGGCATTTTCTTTGACGGCATGCGGAGGCGGAGCGGCAAAAGACGCCGGAAGCGGTGAAAAGGCAGGCGGAAAGGGGGAAAAGACTTACAAGGTAGCACTGATGGCCGACGGAGCCGGCTTCGGTTCCCAGAGTTTCAACGACGTTGCATTAGAAGGACTGGAGAAGGCCAAAGCAGACTTCGGCATCGAACTCACCACACTGGAAGTAAAGGAAGTAGCGGACTTTGCGAACAGCTTAAGAAGTCTTGCACAGCAGGGGTGTGATCTGATTATTACACCCAGTTCCACAATCAAGGACGCGGTTACGGAAGTTGCTGCGGAGTATCCGGATACATTTTTCGGACTTCTGGATGTACAGGTAGAGGGAGTACAGAACGTGGTTTCTTCCAGCTACCGGGAGCACGAAGCGGCATTTTTACTGGGCGCCCTTGGCGGATATTTAACAAAGACAAACAAGATCGGCTTTATCGGCGGTGTCAGCGGCGTGATTCAGGACCGTTTCCAGTATGGATACATGGCGGGCGCATGGTATTCCAACCCGGATGTCAAAGTGACCTCCTCCTATACCGGCAGCTTCAGCGATGTGGGTAAGGGAAAAGAGATCGCAACCATGATGTTCAGCGATGGCTGCGACTATGTGGCGCCGTCCGCGGGAGCATGCAACTTAGGTGTATTCCAGGCCTCCAAAGAAGCCGGCGCTGATAAGTGGAGCTTCGGAGCGGCTAACGGACAGTTTAACCAGATGCCTGACAAGATTGTGGCATCCCAGGTTAAGCGTGTGGATAACGTTGCTTATTCCATGGTTGAAAAGATGGTAAACGGAACGCTGAAGGGCGAAAAGAGTGAATATGGTTTAAAAGACGGCGGCGTGGATTTGATGTACTCCACAGAGGACGCCATGAAGGATGCCGTACCTCAGGATATCAAGGATAAGGTAGAGGAAATTAAGAAACAGATTGTGGATGGAACGATTAAGGTTCCGGCGACTCAGGATGATTATAACGCATATGTGAAATAAAAAACCGTATCGAGCTAAGTGCTCATAGCGAGCCACTCCACTAGATTCGTGAAAGACCTCATCAAGTGGAGATGGCATGCATCGCACGTAAGCGCCTAAAGGACAGGCGCTAAGTGCTCATAGCGAGGAGAGGGGTACCGATATGGAATATGCAATTGAATTAAAAGAACTGACGAAACGATTCAATCAGTTTACGGCCAATGATAAGATCTCTTTTTCAGTACAGAAAGGGGAGATCCATGCGCTGGCAGGAGAAAACGGAGCGGGTAAGACGACACTGATGAATATGATCTACGGTCTCTATACGCCGACTTCGGGAGAATTATGGATTAATGGGGAGCTGGTTAAATTCGCCAGCTCCCGTGACTCCATCGCCAAGGGGATCGGTATGGTGCATCAGCATTTCATGCTGGTTCCGGGGCTTACGGTGGCGGAGAATATTATTGCGGGCCAGGAGACAGGATCGGCACTTAAGCTGGACCGAAAGACTGCAGAAAAGCAGATTGCTGAGCTTTCCGATCAGTATGGACTGAAGATCGATCCAGCGGTGAAGGTCAGCGATCTGTCAGTAACCATGCAGCAGAGAGTGGAGATTTTAAAGGTCCTGTACCGGCGTGCGGAAATTCTCATCTTTGATGAGCCGACGGCTGTGCTGACTCCGCAGGAGATTGACGAGTTCTGCGAGATTCTGTTAAAACTTAAACAGCAGGGAAAGACGATCCTTTTCATCAGCCATAAGTTAAACGAGGTCATGAAGATTTCCGATCAGGTAACGGTAATCCGGCTTGGTAAGGTGATCGGGACGGTGAAGACCGGCGAGACCACGCCGGAAGAACTGACCCGGATGATGGTTGGGCGCGATATATCCCTGGGGGGAGGCGCCCGCAAAGAGATGAAGTCGCCGAAGGAAATATTAAATATCGACCACGTGTCTTATAAGAACAGCAAGAATATTAAGAAGGTGGATGATTTAAGCCTTTCCGTTAAGGCCGGAGAGATTCTTGGAATTGCCGGAGTAGACGGCAACGGCCAGGAGGAGCTGGTGGAGATGATCTGCGGTCTGCGGAATATGGATGAGGGTGATATCCGTCTCGACGGTGAATCGATTAAGAATCATTCGACAGGAATGGTCCAGGATATGGGAATCGGATATATTCCGGAGGACCGCCACAAAGACGGGCTGGTTCTGGACTTTTCCATTGCGGAAAATGTCATTCTCGGGCAGCACAGAAAGCCTCTGTTTGCGAAACATGGTTTGATCATGAAAAAAAAGGAAATCGCTGATACCGCGGAGAGTCTGAGAGAACAGTTTGATATCCGGTGCTCCGGGGTGGACTCGGCAGCCTCCACGCTGTCCGGAGGAAATCAGCAGAAGATTGTGATCGCCAGAGCAATTTTCCGGGGACCGAAGGCGATTCTGGCGGTTCAGCCGACCAGAGGCTTGGATGTAGGCGCTATCGAATACATCCACAAGGCGCTGGTGGAGCAGAGAAATCAGGGAAAGGCTGTGCTGCTCTTATCACTGGAGCTGGACGAGATTCTGTCCTTAAGCGACCGGATCGCGGTGATTCATAAAGGGAAAATTGTGGGAATCGTAGACGCCCATAAGACGACGAGAGAAGAACTGGGGCTCATGATGCTGGGGCATGTGACCGGAAAGGAGAAGGAAGCATGACGAAGGAGAAAAAGAACGAAAAGAAGAAAGATGGTTTAAACGGTGTGCTGATGCAGGTCGCGATCTCCATCATTTCGATCGTATTTGCTTTCCTCGTGGGAGGCATTATCATAGCGGTCATGGGAGAAAATCCATTTAAAGCGTATTCTGTGCTGATTAAGGGTGCAGTGGGAACTCCGGTGGCGCTGACTGTTTCCTTAACCAAGACCGTGCCGTTAATCCTGACCGGTCTCGCTGTAGCGGTGGCTCAGAAGAGCCGCGTGTTTAATATCGGTGCTGAGGGACAGCTTCTGGTGGGAGCGTTTGCCGCAGGCTATGTAGGCTTTACCTTTCATCTGCCGGCGCCTCTTCACATTCTGCTCTGTCTGGCGGCAGCCGTGATCGCAGGCATGTTCTGGGCGTTTATTGCCGCATTTTTAAAGTATTCGAGAAATGTTCACGTGGTTATCGCAACCATTATGTTAAACTATATCGCGACTTCTCTGGTTCAGTATTTTGTCTGCGGACCGTTCAAGGAGCCGGGGGCTACCTTTAACGCGACATCCGCAATCGCTGATACGGCAAAGCTGCCACAGATTCTGCCGCGGCCGCTGTCCTTAAACCTGGGATTTGTCATTGCGCTGCTGATGATTGCCGCATGCTGGTTCCTGCTTAACAAGACAACCACCGGATATGAGATGAGGGCCGTGGGCTCGAATCCCAACGCCAGCCGCGTGGGCGGGATCAACATAAAGAAGAACATGTTCATGGCGCTGGTCTTAAGCGGAGCGCTGGCCGGGCTGGCCGGCGGGATCGAGGTATCCGGAAGCCTGTACCGCGTAATGGAGGGATTCTCTCCGGGCTACGGCTTCAACGGAATTCCTGTTGCCATGATGGCAAACGGCAATCCGATCGCGATCTTTTTCTCGGCCTTCCTGCTGGGAGCTATGAGAAATGGTGCGCTGGCCATGCAGATTCAGCTGGGGATTTCCCAGGATATCGTGGACATTATCCAGGGCCTGGTTATCATTTTCCTGGGCTGTGATTATATGATCCGTTACTACATAAACCATGTACGTCTCGAAAGGAGGAAACTGGCATGACAGGTATGATTTCAATTCTGCTGCTGTCAACCCTTCGAATGGGAACTCCTCTCGCCCTCACCGCTCTCGGCGGTACGATGTCAGAGCGCTCCGGCGTTACCAACATTGGTCTGGAAGGAATTCTGACTGCCGGTGCTTTTGCTGCGGTTGTAGGCAGCTATTTCACCGGAAATCCCTGGATTGGCGTTTTATGCGCGATCATCATGGGAATTGCAATTTCGGCGATTCATTCCTTTATCGCTGTAACCGCCGGCGGCGCGCAGAATATCAGCGCCATGGCTCTTGTTATGCTGGCAAATGGTTTCTCAGCAGTGGGATTAAATGCCATCTTTAAGAGCGCGGGTAATTCGGCTCAGGTAAACGCTCTGCCGACCACACCGGTTCTGGCACACATACCGGTTGTGGGAGAATTTTTGGCCAAGCTTTCGCCGTTCGTTTACATTGCATTTATCATGCTCTTTGTAGTCTGGTATATTTTGAAGCACACACCGCTGGGACTGCGCATCACCATGGTGGGAGCACAGCCGAAGGCAGCGGAAACAGCGGGTATCAGTGTTGCGAAGATCCGGTATTTCTCTGTATTGGCTTCCGGCTTCTTAGGCGGACTGGGTGGTGCTTACCTGTCTCTCGGACAGATGAACCTTTACCAGGACGGGATGGTTTCCGGACGCGGTTATCTGGCGTTGGGAGCCGTGATCATGGGAAAATGGAACCCTGTGGGTGCATTTTTCTCCGCTATGTTTTTCGGTTTATTTGAGGCAATCCAGATTTATGTACAGATGATACCGAATTTTCCGGTACCTCATGAGTTTATTGAAATGATTCCGTATGTAGCGAGCCTGATTGTTCTGGCCGGCTTCATCGGTAAGGCAGAAGGACCGGCCGCCAACGGCAAACCGTATTCCCGGTTCGTAAACTTAAGATAAATCTTCCGCTGAGTGGAGATTAAAAAATGGATTGTACATAAGCGGGCCGGCGGTGCCCGCTTATGTGCTTCATATCACGGTGAATCGTGCGCAGGGCGTACGGTGGTCGTCAGAAGGAGGTATACGCTATGAGACAAGGGGATCTGATTGTCAATCCTACACTGGCCTGCGGGAATCCCTTGAATTTTAAGGAAGATTTAGATATACTTGAGAAAACAGGAATTAAGATTCTGCATATTGATATCATGGATGGCCATTACGTGCCGAATCTCTGCTTTGACACCGGAATGGTGAGGCTTATCCGGAAGAATTACTCATTTCTCCTGGATGTCCATTTAATGGTGACGAACCCGGCGGACTATATTCTGCCGCTGGCAGCAGCCGGGGCGGATTATGTAAGCTTCCATCTTGATGCCACTCATTTTCCGGTCCGCGTGCTGGGCCAGATCAGAGCGAACGGCATGAAGGGCGGTGTGGTGTTAAATCCGGCACAGTCTCCCGTGCTGCTTCGTGAGATACTTCCCTACCTGGATTTTGTGCTGGTGATGGGCGTGGAACCCGGATTTTCCGGCCAGAAATTTCTGGAAGGGACAGTGGACAAGGTGAGAACGCTTAAGAATATGCAGAAGGAACTGGGCCTCACCTATTTGATCGAGGCCGATGGCGGCGTGGACAGGGAGAATACCGTTACACTGCTGAAGAGCGGGGCGGATATTCTGGTGTCGGGTGCGTTTGGAGTATTTGAAGGAAGAAATGGTCTCGAACAGGATTGCAGGGAGTATCAGGAACTGGCGCTTCGGGCGGCCGGAAGCTGACGGAATATCCGTTACAGTATATATAGGAAGCATGGCGAAGGGGGGAATTGGTGTGGCGACAATTAAAGATATTGCAAGAGTGGCGGGCGTGTCTACAGCGACCGTGTCCATGGTCTTAAATGGAAAAGACTGCATTACCAAAAAAACGAAAGAGAAGGTGATGGCGGCTGCCAGGGAAGTGGACTATATACCGAGTATTGCGGCCAAATCGCTGAAGACGAATCGCAGCTATACCATAGCCCTTTTTGTGGGAGATATCGCGAACCCGTTTTTCCCGGAGATCATAAAGGGCGTGGAGGGCGCTGCCAAAGACAGGAATTACAGCGTCATCATCTATGACTTATCCGGTCAGGATCAGGATTTTGTGGAACAGATCGACAAAGCGGCGAGCCAGAAGGTGGACGGCTTCTTTATCACCGGCAGTACGCGGATCTCAGAGGAAGCCAAAAAGCGTCTTTTGATGATTGCAGACTCGGGCATCAAGATGATTTCCTGCAACCAGTTTATGAACTGGGGAGAATTTCCCCTGATCTACACTTCCGAGGGAGAGCAGGTAGACGGCCTGTTAAGCAAGCTGGCGGCGCTGGGGCATAAGCATATCGGCTGTATATCGGGATATCCGGAATACTGGGTGGCGGAGCGCAGGGAAGGTTTTTACAGAAAGACGCTGGAGCAGTACGGTTTATACCACCCGGAGTATATCGTGAACGGAGGATTCTTCATAGAAGACGGAATCCGCAGTACCAGGAAACTGTTAAAGGAACAGCCGCAGATTACTGCGGTGATGTGCATCAACGATACCCTGGCGATTGGCTGCAACGCGGCGGCCAGAGAGCTGGGACTCAGGGTCCCGGAGGATTTATCTATATTCGGCGTGGACGGTGTGGAATGCCTGAAGTATTTCGCCCCGCAGATTACGACCGTGGATACCCACCGGTATGAGTATGGCTACAAGGGGACCGTCCGGCTGATTGAGCTGATCGAGGATGACGGAAGCAGGAAGCAGGAGCTTTTAGAGACTATGATATGCCCCTGTTCCATACGGCAGGGCGATACGATTGCCCCGCCCGGAAATAGCAAATAGAGAAGTAGAAAAGTAGAGAAAGAAAGGCTGGATAAAAGAATGAGAATTGGAATGGGATGTGACCACGGCGGATACGAGATGAAGGAAGAACTGAAAAAACGACTGACCGCTGCCGGCCATACGGTTGCAGATAAAGGAATTTACAGTGTCAGCGAGGTGGACTATCCGGACGTGGCCGTGGAAGTGGCAAAAGGAGTCGTTGCGGATGAGTATGACTGCGCGATTCTGGTATGCGGAACGGGAATTGGCATGAGTATTGCGGCAAACAAGGTGGATGGCATCCGCGCCGCACTGGTGACGGATACGTTTTCCGCCAGGATGGCGAGAGAGCATAACAATGCCAATATCATCACGCTGGGAGCCAGGACCGTGGGAATCGAACTGGCCTGGGAGCTGGTGAACGCGTATCTGGGAGCGGAGTTCCTTGGGGGCAAGCATCTGGTGCGGGTTGAGAAGATTATGGGGCTGGAGAGATGACCGGGGGAAGATAAAAAATCCTGGCGGTGCAAATGAAAATCATTTGCACCGCCAGGATTTTTTTTTTAGTATCCGGATATCGAGGTGCTGGCTGAATCTGGAGGAGATATTCAGGCAGGAGATTGGCTCTGCCTGAATATTTGTAAACTTCGGAAAACACGAAAAGATTTATTCTTCCAATGCCTCACAAAGCGCAATAAGCGCCAGAGGCTGCCGTATGCCATTGGCATAACAGCAATATTCTTATAGTGTTCGGAATCTATACCGATGCCGTTTCCGGCGGATACGCTTAAAACGGTTCCGTCCTCACTGACATTGCGGCAGATGGTTTCAATCGCCTGATCAGCCACTTTACGGTAAAATGAGTCAAGGACTCCCACACGGAGTCCTTTTAAGATTCCTGCGGTAATGGCAGCAGAGCCGGATACCTCTTCGTAGCTGGTCTCGCCCGTTAAGACGGTGTGCCATAGCCCGGAAGGGGCCTGAAGGTTTCTAAGGGCTTCGGCCTGGGCCATGAAAGTATCTGTCAAATATGCCTTTACTCCCGGGGCAATTCCTGATTTGCAGGTATCTAAATAGCCTATAACTCCATAGGTAAACCGGGAGTTGCCACGCACCAGAAGATCCCGCCGAAGTTGTCGTTGCGTTCAAAACTGAAGCTGTGATGGAACAGTCCAGTCTGCTTGTCATAAAGGTATTTGATGTGAAGTAAAAACTGGTGAACTGCCTCGTCCTTCCAGGAGGCATTGTCATAGCGCTGGCCAGCCATATTTAAGAATAGAACGGACATTACCAGGGTATCGACCCATATCTGTCCATAATTTAAGTTGACGCCGTTCCTGGGTGGCGGATCGATACGAGAGAATCAATTAGCTCCTGTTTGTCCGTTGGCTTCAGTAAGTAATAGCGGACGCCATATTTCATGGCCTGTTTGGCATAATTGAATTCACTGTAGCCGGACAGCAGTATAAAGGTGATCTTAGAATCCGACTTCATAGAGCGCTCAATTAAGTCCAGACCGTTTAAGATGGGCATACGGATGACCGTAATTACCACATCAGGGGATTCATCACAGATGACATCACAGGCCTCCATGCCGTTTTTGGTGGTTGCTATCAACTCATAACCAATAGAAGTGTAGTCGATCATTTCGGATAATGCTTCACGGATAATCTGTTCGTCATCTACAATCATTAATCTGAGCATGTAAATCCCCTCTTTCTTTTGGGCTGGACAGCATAACGACAGCCATACCGTCTTTATTATAAAATGTCAGACCATAATGGTCACCGTATAAGAACTTTAAGCGGGAATCAATATTAACCAGTCCGACTCCGGAGCCCTGGGGGGGTAATCTGGCGGTGCTCTATTTTCCAGAGTAAGTCCTCCTCAAATTGGGAACCGGTGTTGGCTACCTTGATTCGGTAACTGTCTTCACGTTCCTGGACGGTTACACGGATGGTATATATTTCGTCGGTGTATTCCATGGCATGCTTTAATGCATTTTCTACCAGAGGCTGGATGCACTGTTTTGGTACGAAGATATGAGAGATGTCTTCCGGTACGACGAGTTCGAAGACGAGGCGGTCTTTAAAACGGATTTTCTGAATCTGTATGTAGTTATCCAGGACGGCTAGTTCATCAGTAAGAGGGATTATATCACTTTCGCCGGTGATGGAGGCCCGGAACCGGTTGCCTAAGGAACGTACCATGGTGGAAATATCATAAGCTCCGTATTCCTGCGCCATCCAGTTGATGGTGTCCAGAGTGTTATAAAGAAAGTGAGGGTTGATTTGCTGCTGGAGCATCTTAATGGTGGTATCCCGTAAAAGCAGTTGTTTGTTATAATTCTTATCTCGCAGAACTTTAACGCTCTTTGTCATCTCGTCGAAGTTTCCGTGAAGCTGACCGATTTCGTCCCTGCGGTTAACGTAATCATATTCCCGCTGATCTTCCGGAACTGGTTCGCCGTTTCCAAAGCAGCGGATTTTTTCCACAAGGAAATCAAGGTGCTTTAAGACATGGCGGAACACGGCCTGTACCAGCAGCATGGCGATAAATCCGAAGCAGGCGGAAAATATGAGTACCCGGAGACGGGCGGCCTGTATATCGTGAAAGATGGGATTGGGATGTGCCCTGCAGAGTCATTACAGAGAGTAAGTCGTCGTAGCGGTCGTCATGATAAGGCGTCTCCGGATAAAAACGTTTTCCAACTGCCATCATGGTCAAACGGGAGGTTTCCGGAGAATATCCATCATTGGCTAAGGCGTCGCGGATCAGGCGTTCCATGTATCATTTACAGAAGAACTGGAATTTATTTATAATAAAGGTACAAAAAAGGCAGTTCACTCCAGTGAGTGGCTTCCAAAGAATAACTGCTATAAAAATAGTCGTTAAACGGGGTTGGGCGGTTGGGCGACTATTTTTTGTTTATGTAAGCATAAACCATGATTTAAAACAGTTGACGCGGTGTCAGCTCATATTTTATAAAAAGAGCCAGTTTTTTCAAGTACACGGTTCTTTTTTTTGATACAAAATTTATTATAATAATATTTCATTGTACAATTCCATAACATCTCTAAATTTCAAATCCTAAGTGACGTTGACACTTGAAGAGTCTCTGATAATCAGTTCTGTATCTAAAATCACATGTTTGGGAGCCGCAGGGGCATTTTTTGTTTGAATTGCTTCAAACAGAAGTTCACCTGCAGTGTAGCCTATCTGAAATCGCGGCTGGCTGATGGAAGTAATGGCAGGCGTAGTAACGGTGGAGAGGATGTTGATGTTGTCAAAACCGACAATCACCATATCCTGTGGAACCCGGATGCCATGGCGCCCGGCTGCCTTTGCTGCTGCAACTGCAAATATGTCAGAGACTGCAAAGATAGAATCGGGAAGCCTGTCTGAGGAAAGCGCCTGGTTGATGGAAGCAAAAGCCATATTATAATCAATTTTTGCGATATTGATAATTTGATATTGGCTTGAGGAAATCCCGACCTTATCCATAAATGTTATAAATGCTTCCTGGCGTTCTCTGGCATATCTGTATTCCAGAGGCCCGTTAACAAAGAGTGTTTTGCGGCGGCCCAGGGAGTAAATATGATCCATAGCAGCAGTTGTTGACTTGTAATTGTCAATCCCCACATAAGAAAACTGGGTGGACGAATACTCTGTACATTGTACGATGGGAATAGACTGGGAAAGCATCCGACAGTAAATTTCCTGTATGGGTGCACAGAGAATCATTCCGCAGATTCCGCACTTCGCGATCTGGCGAAGAAGAAAGTCAATGGAGGCGGTGCTGCTAATCGATTCGTGCAGAAAAATTGCGTGGTAGTTATGAAACAGGATAGACGCGTTGATTCCTTTCATGATATCGGTATAAAACATATTGGCAGGCTCAGATACATGAATAAGAATCAGACTTTCAGGGCCTTTTTTATCGGTAAAGGCTTCGGAGGCGTAATCCAGACGTTTCATGGCATTTTGAATTTGCAATATTGTATTTTCATTCACCAGTTCAGGATGATTTAAAACCCTTGAAACCGTAGCGGCTGAGGTACCTGATAATTTGGCGATTTCTGCGATAGTTGCTTTTTTCTTTCTCATAGTTACCTTACTTTCTTAATTGTAGTTTCATGACTTGGTTTTATTATAGACGGTAAAGAGAAAAAAGACAATAAATATGTGAAAAAAATTAATAAGCCTGTCACTTATAAACAT
>OJKJ01000584.1_pt1 | contig 18497 bp, 19 predicted proteins | sample 1596491 | NCBI WGS metagenome assembly OJKJ01 (sample SAMEA4350160, study PRJEB24818) | metagenome | biome: human; feature: gut; material: faeces | place: Denmark | collected 2013-09 | reverse complement strand
GGGTGGGCAGGCGGACCGCATGTGGACCTCCTTGGCTCCGCTTTCATACAGGAATTCCACCGTCTCCCGCAGCTGGGTGCCCCGGACGATGGAGTCGTCCACAAACAGCAGCTTCTTGTCCTGGATCAGCTCCGGCACCGGAATCTGCTTCATTTTGGCCACCTGATTCCGGACGTTCTGGTTGGAGGGCATAAACGACCGGGGCCAGGTGGGCGTATATTTCACAAAGGGGCGGGCAAAGGGCTTCTGGCTCTGGTTGGAGTAGCCAATGGCATGGGGCAAACCGGAATCCGGCACCCCGGCCACATAGTCCACCTCCGGCAGGGTCCCCCGCTCCATCTCGTCCCGGGCCATGATCTGGCCGTTGCGGTAGCGCATGACCTCCACGTTGATGCCCTGGTAGTTGGAGTTGGGGTAGCCGTAGTAGGTCCACAGGAAGGCGCAGATTTTCATCTCCTCCCTGGGGGGACTGAGTATTTCCACGCGCTCCGGCGTGATGAAATCGATCTCCCCCGGCCCCAGTTCCTTTAAATCCGAGTAGCCCAGATTGATATAGGCGAAGCTCTCGAAGGACACGCAGTGGGCGTTGTCCTTTTTTCCGATTACAATCGGCATTCTCCCGTAGCGGTCCCGGGAGGCGTAGATTCCCTCGGGGGTCAGGATGAGAATGCTCATGGAGCCCTCGATCTTCTCCTGGGCGTACAAAATCCCTTCCACCAGCGTGGGCTTCTGGTTGATGATGGCGGCCACCAGCTCCGTGGCGTTGATGCGTCCGTGACTCATTTCCATAAAATGGATATGGCCGTTCTCATAAGCCTCGGCCACCAGCTCGTCCATATTGTTGATTTTCCCCACCGTGGTGATGGCGTAGCTTCCCAGATGGGACTGGATCAACAGGGGCTGAGGTTCGTTGTCGGAAATGCAGCCGATGCCGAGATTTCCCTCCAGCTCCTCCAAATCTCCGTCAAATTTCGTGCGGAAGGGCGTGTTCTCGATATTGTGGATCGAGCGGGTAAAGCCCTGTTCCCCGTATACGGCCATGCCGCCCCTCTTGGTTCCAAGATGGGAGTGATAGTCCACGCCAAAAAACAGATCCAGCGTACAGCTCTGCTTCGATACAACTCCGAATATTCCACCCATTTATGATTTCCTCGCTTCTTCGTTTTGCGGCTTCATAAAAACATGTCATATTCATCATACCATATATTAGTATTGGAGGACAATACGATTTATATATTATTTATACTTATTAATACTTATACGAAACAGTTGAGACGGCGGGGAAATTGGTGCCGAGAGCGGCGTCAAGCTCGCTTGTAAGCCGATCTTGGTGCCAATTTCCCCATCGGATGGACATCCGATGCTTCTTGACCGGCTTTTCCGGTCAAGAAGAGGAGCCGTCTCAACCGGTATGTGGCGGGGAAATTGGCGCAGAAAGCCGCGTCAAGCTCGCTTGTAAGCGGATTTTTGTGTCAATTTCCCCATCGGATGGACATCCTGTCGAAAAGATCCTGGTCATAAACCAGGGCCTGTCTCATATACTGAGGTAAAAGGAGTGAGGCGGGATGAACCGGAAGGATGAGATTCTGAAATTGTTTCCAAAGGAATTGCGCGCTCTGCTGGGACAGGTTCCGGCGGAGTTTGAGGATATACAGGAGATCCGCCTGCGGGCGGGGCAGCCGGTGATTCTGGTCTGCAAAAACCGGGAGTACATGGTGGGGCAGGGCGGCGAACTGCTGGGGAACGCAGAGGTAGGAGTAGATTCCTTCCGGCGCGCCCCCTCTTCCTCCGCCCGCCCTTACCGGGCCAGCCGGGAGGAGCTGCGGGCCGCGGTGGACTACATGAGCAGCTATTCCCTCTACGCCGCGGAGGAGGAGCTGCGCCAGGGCTTTATCACCGTCCAGGGCGGCCACCGGATCGGGGTGGCGGGCAGGACGGTGGCGGACCGGCAGGGCGTCCGCCTGATGAAATTCATCTCCTTTGTCAATGTGCGGGTGGCCCACCAGGTGAAGGGCTGTGCGGACGGAATCATGGGATATCTGTACACACGGCAGCCCGGACAGCCGGGCCCGCATTTCTGCAACACTCTGATCATCTCGCCGCCGCGGTGCGGAAAGACAACGCTGCTGCGGGATGTGATCCGGCAGGTTTCCGCCGGAAATGCCTTTGCGCCGGGGATGACCGTGGGGGTGGTGGACGAGCGGTCGGAGCTGGGAGCCTGCTATCAGGGTGTCCCGCAAAATGACTTAGGCCCCCGAACCGACGTGCTGGACTGCTGCCCTAAGGACCAGGGTATGATGATGCTGGTGCGCAGCATGGCCCCCCAGGTGGTGGCTGTGGACGAGATCGGCAGCGCCGGAGACGTGGAGGCCGTGGGCTACATACAGAGCTGCGGCTGCGCCCTGGCCGCCACGGTCCACGGCGCGTCGCTGGAAGATATTTACAGCAAACCGGCCCTTGGACGGCTGGTGGAGGAGGGCGTGTTCGAGCGCTACATCCTGCTGGAACCGTCCCCGGAAAATGGACGGCGACTGCGGATACTGGGGCGGGACGGGCGGGAGCTGGATGGGGAACGGTGCGGAGCGGTGGGAAGCCCAGGACAGTGCGTCCCGGGCTACGAGAAAGCGGCGGTCCCGCCCGGGCCGCCGCACCCCCAAACGGTTCCTCATCCCAAGGAAAGGCCAGGTGAACGCATATGTTGCTAAAATATCTCGGCGCGGCCCTGATTCTCATTTCCGCCCCGGGCCTGGGCATGTACCTGGCCGGGCAGTGGAAGGAGCGGCTGCGTTTGCTGGAAAAATTGCGGCAGATGATCTATTTCCTCAAAGGCGAGATCACCTACAGCCACGCGCCCCTGGCCGAAGCCCTGGAGCGGGTGGGCAGGCGGAGCGGAGGGCCTTTGGGGGACATGTTCGTCCGGGCATCGGAGCGCATCTGCACCCAGGAGGGCGAGAGCCTTCAGGAAATCTGGAGCGGGGAAACCCGGACAATGGCCGCGGGCGCGAAGAATCTGCCCCTGACCAGGGCCGATCTGGAGCAGTTCGCCGCCCTGGGGGAGCACCTGGGTTATCTGGACGTGGACATGCAGGAGCGCACGCTGCTTCTATATCTGGAACAGTTGGATCTGTCCATCGAATATCTGCAGGCGCACCGGCAGGAAAAATGCCGTCTGTATACCAGCCTTGGCGTCATGGGCGGGATTTTTCTCGTCATCGTCATGTGCTGACGGAAGTTAGAAGGAATTGGAGGCAGTCATGGGGGTAAACCTGATATTTAAAATTGCGGCAGTGGGGATTCTGGTTTCCGTCATCTGCCAGGTGTTAAAGCACAGCGGAAGGGAGGAGCAGGCGTTTTTAACCAGCCTGGCGGGCCTGGTGCTGGTGCTTTTCTGGATGGTACCGTACATATATGAACTGTTTGAAACCATAAAAAACCTGTTTGCGCTTTAAGCAGGCAAACCATAGAGGCACGTTCCGGCGCGGGGCGGCGGAGACTGGAAGGAGCTGAGGAATATGACGGTAATAGCCATTGGGGCGGCCGGCATCGCCGCGGTGCTGATGGCGGTGCAGCTCAAGGGAATGAAGGGGGAATACGCCACCTATCTGATCATTGCAGCGGGATTTTTTATCTTTTTCTACGGAATTTCCAAGCTGGAATCCATCATGGACACGGTGGAGCGGATTCAGGGCTACATCAGGGTGAACAAAGTCTATCTGGCGACCCTGGTCAAAATGATCGGCATCACCTATGTGGCGGAGTTTGCCTCCGGAATCTGCAAGGACGCGGGCTTCGGCTCCCTTGGCACGCAGATCGAGATTTTCGGCAAGCTGTCCATCCTGGCCATCAGCACGCCGATTCTCCTGGCCCTGTTGGAAACCCTGGAGGTATTTCTCACATGACCGGGCGGAGCGCAAAATACCGCAGGACATGGGCCAGGGCAACCCTGGCGGCGGCCCTGATTCTGCTCTTTTGCGGCGCGGGGGGATTCCCGGCGTGTACTTACGGAGCGGAGCAGACGCCAACGGCCCGGGAGCGGGAAGATGAGCGTCGGGATGAGCTGGACGCCGGGGTGGACAGCGCCCTGGGCCAGCTGGACATCGGGGAGGACCTGGACAAGATTCAGGAGTTTCTGGACACCAGGCTGACGCCGGGGAGCGGATTCTCCTTCACCTCCATGATGAAATCCCTGCTCACCGGAGATTTGAAATCCGTGTTGGGACAGGCGGGCATGGGTCTGAAGAACAGTCTGGTGAGCGAAGTGCACTCCGCCGGCTCGCTGTTGGCCCAGGTGGTGGTCATCGGAATGGTGGGGGCGGTGTTCACCAATTTTTCCTCCGTATTTAAAGGAGGGCATATTTCCGACACCGGTTTTTTCGTCACCTACCTGCTGTTGTTCACCTGCCTGGCCGCCAGTTTTTTCGCCAGCATCGAGATCGCCTCGGATGTGCTGGGGCAGGTGCTGGATTTTGTGAAGCTGCTGATGCCCGCCTATTTTCTGACCGTGGCCTTCTCCGGGGGCAGCGTCTCCGCGGTGGCCCTGTACGAGGCCATGACAGCGGCCGTGACCCTGGTCCAGTGGCTGTGCTGCAATCTGCTGCTCCCGGTGGTGCGCATCTACGTGCTGCTGGTTCTGGCAGGCCACGTGGCCAAGGAGGAGATGCTCAGCAAATTGACGGAGCTGTTGGAGCAGTGGGTGGGCTGGGCCTTAAAAACCCTCATGGGCCTGGTGCTGGGGCTTCAGGTGCTCCAGGGGATGGTCGTGCCCTACGCGGACAGCGCCGGTCAGGCCGGGGTGCGCAAGGTCATTGAAATTATCCCGGGCCTGGGCCAGGGAGCCGGCGCGGTGGCGCAGATGGTGCTGGGGTCCGGCGTGCTGATCAAAAACAGCCTGGGCGCGGCCGCGGTGGTGGTCCTGTTAATCATGACGCTGGTGCCCATCGCCAAGCTGGCGGTGCTGATGCTGTTCTACCAGCTGGCCGCGGCGGTGATGCAGCCGGTGTGCGACAAGCGGGTGGTTTCCTGCGTCAGCGGCGTTTCCTGCGGCCACAAATTACTGCTGAAAATCGTGGTCTCCTCCCTGCTGCTGTTCGTGATCGCCATCGCAATCACCTGCGCGGCCACCAACGTCAACTATTACACGGTCTGAGTCCGGGAAAGGAGGGCGCGCATGACAGCGGTCTACGAGTGGGTGCGCAATATCACCTATTACATGATTTTTATCACCGTTGTGGGAAATCTTCTGGCCGATTCGAAGTATGAAAAATACCTGCGTTTTTTTGCCGGAATTATCCTGATTCTGCTGGTGTTAAAGCCCCTGACCGGGAGCCTGCGGCTGGACGAGCGGATCGCGTACCTGTTTGAATCCATCTCCTTTCAGAAGGAGGCCGACGATTTCAAGGAAAAACTGTGGGGGATGGAGGACGAGCGCCTGGAACGGGTCATGAGCACCTACGAGGAGGCGGTGGCAATGGATATCAGAGGTATGGCCGACACCGCGGGATTTTCGGTCCGCAGCGTGAAGGTAACCATTGAGACGGACCGCGACAGCCCGCTCTACGGCCACGTGACGGACCTGTATATGAAGCTGGGACGGCAGAAGGAGGAAAATGCCGTAGGCGTGGGATGGAACACGGCGGGGGGAAGCGGCGGGAGCGCAGCCGGGAACGGTATCCCGTCCAGCGGAAATAGCGGATTATCCGCGGCAGGCATCGAATCCGCGGATATTCAGATCGAACCGCAGAAAATTCAGGTGGAACCGGTTCAAATCGGGAGCGGGGCGGCCGGAGGACCGGCGGAGGGCGGCTCAGGCGATTTGGCAGTCCCGGCCCCTGGGGCCTCGGCAGTCATCGCCCCCGGCGCCCCGGCCGTCATCCCCCCCGAGGCCTCCCGGCCTCTCACCGAAGAGGAGGCAGTTGCGGCTGCGGTGGAACAGAGCCAGATACTGGCGCGGACGTTTCCGGCGAATCTGGAGGAGCGGACAAAGATCAATGCATTTATTCGAAAGGTGGCGGGATATTATGGACTTGAGACAGCACATGTCCAGGTGGAATGGGAAGATGACTAAGGAGAAATGGCTGTTTCTGCTGTTTATCGGGGTGGTGCTCATGATTCTGGCTTTCCCGGTGGGAAAGGGCGGGGGCAGTGGCACGGCCGTCTTTTCTAAGCAGAAGGACAGCGGGGCGCAGGTGTCGGAGCTCAAAGGGGCGCAGGACGGCTCGGCTCTCTCCGGGCAGATTCCCTCCGCCTCCCTGGCAGGGCAGAACAGCGCAGGCGGCACCGGCGGGGGAAGCGGCGGATCGGGAGGAGGCAGCGGCGGCCCGGGCGGCGGAGCAGGAGCCGGGGCTGTGGGGAGCGGCGGACAAAATTCCGGTAACGGCGGCGTAGGAGGCGGAGCAGGCGGCAGCGCCGCGGCCTCCGGTTCGGCGGACAGCTCCGAGGAGAACGTCCCCGCTTCCGCAAAAGGGGCGGGGGAATCCGCCTACGAGGCCCAGATGGAGGCCCGGGTCAAGGAGATTCTGCGGCATGTGGACGGCGTGGGCCAGGTGGATGTGATGATCGTGCTCAAATCCTCGGAGGAGAAGGTATTGCGGGTGGACCGCAACAGCAGCGTGAGCGACACAAAGGAGCAGGACTCCCAGGGCGGCACCAGAAGCTCCCAGAGCAGCCAGACCCAGGAGAGCACGGTACTTTCCGGCGGCGGATCGGGGCAGGGCAGCGTGCCCTTTGTGGAGAAAGAGCTGCGCCCGGAGATATCCGGGATCGTCATCAGCGCCGCGGGAGGGGGAAGTCCCACGGTAAAAGCCGAAATTTCTGCGGCGATGGAAGCATTATTTGGGCTTCCCCCACATAAAATAAAAGTATTAAAGCGGGTGGAATAAAAGGAGCGTTGAATATGAAGAAGATGAAGCAAGTCAAAGAGCATATGAAAGACATCAACATGAAACGCCTGTTCCGGCGGAATCAGATCATTATCACCACGCTGGCCGTGATGATCGCGGCGGCCGGTTATCTGAATTATGCTGGAAAAAAGGAACTGGCGGACAGCAACCAGGTCTATGAGGCGGGAGCCATGGATATCTCGGACGAGGATATTCTGGCGGAGAACCAGGCGGTGCTTAACAGTCAGAACGGAGGCCAGCTTCTGGAGATCCCCAGCCTGGATGATCCGGACGACGGCAGCGGCCAGGTAGCCCAGAACGGAGCGGACGGACAGTTGGCGGCCCAGAACGGAGCGGACGGCGAGCAGTTAGCCCAGGCCGGGGCGGACGGCGAGCAGCTGGCCCAGGGCGGAGCGGACGGACAGACCACCGCGCCGGACGGCAACGGCGGCCAGCAGGCGGCAGACGCCGACGCGCAGACCGGTCTGGAGAATCCGGGGGAGGCCGTGCTCACCAGCGGGATGAGCGTGTCCGACTACATAGCCAACGTGCAGCTGAACCGGGAGCAGATTCGGGCCAAGAATAAAGAGACACTGATGGGCCTGATCGACAGCACCACCATCGACGACGCCGCAAAACAGCAGGCCATTCAGGACATGATCGACCTGACCGAGGTGTCGGAAAAGGAAAATGCGGCCGAAACCCTGCTCATGGCCAAGGGCTTCTCCGATCCGGTGGTCAGCATCACCAAAGACAAGGTGGATGTGGTGATCAACGCGGCCAGCATCACGGATCCCCAGCGCGCCCAGATCGAGGACATCGTCAAGCGCAAAGCGGAGGTAGCCGCGGACCAGATCATTATCACCCTGCTGAACCTGGCCGAATAAAACGGAATCAGACTGGAAAAATCGAATAATCACCAAAAAACTCTGGTTTACAGAACCTGCCCGCAGGCGTAAACCGGAGTTTTTTACATGTGCAAAATGCCTATCGTCCCCCCTATCTGGGGAATCCGGCCTCCTCCCGCTGCCGGGCCAGAAGCAGCTCCAAGGTGCCTTCCCTGGACCTGTGCAAATGGTCCTCCATGGCTAGCGCGGCATTTTCCCAATCCTTTTTCAGGCAGGCCGTCAGGATGCGGACGTGCTCCCCGCAGGTCTCCCTCACGCGCCGGGCCGACAGGGTGCCGGTCAGAATGCGGAACCGCCGGTTCTGATTGTACAGCAGTTCATAATTCTGTTTCAGGTAAAGATTGTCGGCTGCTTCCATGATCCACATATGAAAGTCGTCGTCCGCCTGGAAGAACTGCCTGCCGCTTATGTCGGGGAGGGAAAAGAGCTGGCAATACCTGAGAATCTCCGGCTCCCCGAGGGCATCGCCGTACTGCCTCAGGGAGTAGGGCTCCAGCAGCAGTCTCATCTCATAAACCATGCGCACGTCCTTCAGCGTCAGCGGGGAAACCACAATGCCGCGCTTGGGCATGATTTTGATCAGCCCCTCCTGTTCCAGGCGCCCCAGCGCGTCGCGCACGGGGGTGCGGCTGGTGTTCACCTCCTCGCACAGGTATTCCTCGTTGTAGACTGCTCCGGGAGCGAACTCACAGTTGATGATCTTCTCTTTGATAACGTTGTATGCCTGCTGTTTTAAATTGCGTGCTGCCATGGACGGCCCCTTTCCGCTGATAAATCCCTGGAGATTGCTGGCTTTATTGTATACGACGGCGTTGGCAAAATCAAGAACGGAGCCCTTGAAAATCCACTTCATCGGACAAAAACAAACTAATGTATACATAAAATTAAACCAAAATCGGAAAAACAAGCTGAAACTATAAAATGAAACCTATAATATGGTTAAAATGCACAAATAGAATCTATGATTTATCTAAAAAATAAAAATAATCACAAGATATCTTGCAAATAAAAACACCATGTTGTATACTTTGAAATATACAACACGCCGGAACGGCAAAGTATAAAACACAAAGGAGAAGGAACGTATGAAGAAAAGAGTCGTGATTTTTTTGTCAATGTTGATGGCAGTAGGGCTTTTGGCCGGATGCGGCGGGGGAAACACCGCCGGTGACACGCAGGCCCAGGGGGAGCAGAAAACAGCGGAAACAGAAGTGAAGGATACAACAGAACAGGAAAAAGAAACCGCCCCGCTGAATGCGGTCAGCAAGGGCGATATGATCGGAGTGTCCCTCACCAGCCGGTCGGCGGAACGCTGGCTGCGCGACGGTAATACCCTGAATGAGGACTTGACTGCAGCCGGCTACCAGGTGGATCTGCAATACGCGGACAGCAAGCCTGAGATGCAGGTTCAGCAGATTGAAAATATGATCTTAAAGGGCTGCAAGGTCCTGATCGTGGCCCCGGTTGACAACAGCGCCCTTTCCTCCGTGCTGGCCACGGCCAAGGAAAACGGAATCCTGGTCATCAACTACGACCTGGGAATCGTGGGCAGCAGCGATATCGACTATTTCGTGGGATTTGACAACTCGAAGGTGGGAACCATGCAGGCCAACGCCATCATTGAGAAGCTGGGCCTGGACAAAGGCGAGGAAGGCCCCTTCTACATCGAGCTGGTGGCGGGCAGCCTGGCAGAGGCCAACTGCTACATGTATTTTGAGGGAGCCATGGAAGCCTTCAAGCCCTACATGGACGCAGGCAAGCTGGTGGTAAAGAGCGGACAGACCTCCATTGAACAGTGTACGGTGGTGGACTGGAAGCTGGAGCTTCTGACTGCAAGACTGGACAACCTTTTGACCACGTATTATTCCGACGGAACCCTTTTGGACGCGGTGTTAAGCCCCTCCGATTACCTTTCCGGCCCCATTGCCACCAGACTGGAATCCTTCGGTTACGGCAGCGCGGACATGCCCATGCCGGTGATCACCGGAAACGACGCCACGGAGTCCGTCTGCAAGATGATCGCAACGGACGAGGTGTACATGAGCGTGTTCAAGGATACCCGCCTTCTGAGCGGAGCCTGTCTGGACATTATAAACGCCCTCGCAGAGGGGAGAGAGCCGGAGGTGACCGACGTTTATACGCCGGATGTATATGAGATTCCCACCATTTTCGTGCCCATGGAGAGCATTACCAAGGAGAACTTAAAAGAAGTTGTGGTGGACTCCGGTATCTTTACCGAGGAACAGATTTTTGGCACAAAATAAATTTCTGCCGGTTCAGGCGAAAGGGAGAGCGGAGTGTCGGATTTTATACTTGAAATGAGGAATATCACCAAAGAATTCTTCGGTGTGAAAGCGCTGGACAATGTGGAGCTGAAGGTGAAGCGCGGAGAAATCCACTGCATCGTTGGGGAGAACGGAGCCGGGAAATCCACGCTCATGAACATCCTCAGCGGGACTTACCCCTACGGCTCCTACAGCGGGGATATTGTCTACGACAATGAGATATGCCAGTTCCGCAACATCAAGGACAGCGAGGGAAAGGGGATTGTCATTATCCATCAGGAGCTGGCGCTGATCCCCGGCCTGTCGGTGGCGGAAAACCTGTTTTTGGGAAATGAACGCCAGAGCCACGGGGTCATCGACTGGGACAGGACCAACGAGGAAGCCAAAAAGTGGCTGGATATGGTGGCCTTTAAAGAGGAGGCCACCAGACTGGTAAAGGATGTGGGAATCGGCGCACAGCAGCTGATTGAGATCGCCAAAGCCCTGGCAAAAAACGTTAAGCTCTTAATCCTGGACGAGCCCACGGCTGCGCTTCCGGAGACGGAGGCCAGGCATCTGCTCAATCTGCTGAAGGAGCTGCAAAAGCAGGGGCTCACCAGCATCATTATCACCCACAAGCTCAACGAGGTCTGCTACGTGGGGGACCGCGTGACGATCATCCGCGACGGCTGCACGGTGGGCGGGCTGTCGGAGGAGGAAAAACCGTTTTTGGAAGATATCATTGTGAAGGGTATGGTGGGGCGCGAGATGCTCCACCGCTACCCGGAACGGCCGGATCATTTTGTAAAGCCGGAAGTGGGCTTTGAGATTCGGGAGTGGAACACCTTCCACCCCACCTACGCGGAACAGCAGATCGTGAAAAATGCCAGCCTCAAGGTCCACAAGGGGGAGATCGTGGGACTGTACGGCCTGATGGGAGCCGGGAGAACGGAGATGGCCATGAGCGTGTTCGGCCGCTCCTACGGCCAGAAAACAAGCGGCCGGATATTCAAGGACGGCAAGGAGATCAAACTGCGGTCCGTAGCCGCGGCCATTCAGAAAAAAATCGCCTATATCAGCGAGGACCGGAAAAATTACGGCCTGGTGCTGCCGAAGGACATCCAGTTCAACGTGTCGCTTGCGGGCATCTCCTCCATCGCGGACCACATGGGCGTGGTGGACGAGAACCAGGACGTGGTGGTGGCGGAGGACTACTCCAAGCGGCTGAATATCCGCTCCACGGGCATCGACCAAAGGGTGGAGAGTCTTTCGGGCGGCAACCAGCAGAAGGTAGTTCTGGCGAAATGGATCTTCACCCACCCGGACGTGTTGATTCTGGACGAGCCCACCCGCGGCATCGACGTGGGAGCCAAATACGAGATTTACTGCATTATGAACCAGCTGGCCCAGGAGGGCAAGAGCGTACTGTTCATTTCCTCCGACCTGTCGGAGATTCTGGGCATGTCGGACCGGATCTACGTGATGAACGAGGGGACCATCTGCGCGGAGATGGACGGAAAGACGGCCACCCAGGAATCCGTGATGCAGTGTATTGTGGAACATAATAAGGAGGAAGGGATATAATGCAGGATTTAAAAGCAATGCTGAAAAAGCGCGCCAGGCAGAACGGAATGCTGGTCGTCGTCCTGGTGATCGTGCTGTTTTTTCAGGTCATAACCAAGGGGGTCATCTTAAGACCCATGAACATCGCCAATCTGGTGATGCAGAACGCCTACGTGATTATCCTGGCCACCGGTATGATGTGCTGTATCCTGACCGGGGGAAACGTGGACCTGTCGGTGGGTTCTCTCTGCGCGTTCAGCGGCGCGCTCTGCGGTCTGTTGATGATCGGAAAGGGCCTCAACACATGGCTGGTTCTGATGATCGTGTTCGGAGTCGCGATCTTAATCGGAGTCTGGAACGGCGGCTCCATCGCACGGTTCGCCGTGCCGCCCTACATTGCGACCCTGGCCTCCCAGCTGATCTTCCGGGGCGGCACCTATATCGTGTTAAAGGGCGTTTCCTACACCACCTACCCTCCGGAGTTCCTCATGCTGACCACCGGGTTTATACCGGATTTCTTCGGCGGCAAGACGCTTCACATCACCACCATGCTGCTGGGCATCGCAGCCTGCGTGATCTGCGTGCTGCTGGACGTGAAGAAGCGGGCGAGAAAGCGCAAATATAAGCTGGAGGTGTCCGGCGTCCCGTTCTTCGTGGGCAAGCAGGCGCTGATCTGCGGCGTTATTTTGTGGTTCACCTACTCCCTTGCAGCCTACAAGGGTATGCCGGTGGTCCTGATCAGCGTGGCCCTCATCGTGTTGATTTACAATTTTATTCTGGAAAAGACGGTGGCCGGAAGAAACCTGTACGCGGTGTGCGGAAACCGTAAGGCCGCCAGGCTGTCCGGCATCAACGACGACCGCGTGCTCTTTATCGTATATCTGAACATGTCGGTTCTGGCCGCAATCGCCGGAATCGTGTTTACGGCCAGAATGAATTCCTGTTCCACCATGATCGGAAACGGCTTTGAGGGCGACGCCATCGCGGCCTGTTTCATCGGCGGAGCTTCACCCGCCACCGGAAGCGGAACCATTTTGGGCGCGCTGATCGGCGCGCTGGTCATCGGCGTGCTGAACAACGGAATGTCCATCATGGGCGTCCAGTCCGACGTGCAGATGTGCGTCAAGGGTCTGGTCCTGATGATCGCGGTGGTATTTGACCAGATGCAGCGAAAAGGAAGATAAAATCGGAGGTAAGATCATGTTGTACAAAATCAGCCATGACCATGGCTTTCACTATTGGGATGAGAAAAATGAACCGGTTCTGCGCATCCAACCGGGGGACAGCGTGGAGTTTGAGACAAAGGACTGCCTGTGTAATGTGCTCACGGAACAGAAGAGCGAGCGCTACGACGTGGCCGTGTTCGACAAGGTCAACGTCAACCCGGTGACGGGCCCGGTGTACATCGAGGGGGCTATGCCCGGGGATGTGCTGGAGGTGACCATCGAGGAGATTCGGTTAAAGGACCGGGCGATTGTGACCTGCCAGGAAACCTACGGGCATGTGGGGGATTTCTTCACCGAGACCACCTACAAGATCACGCCAATCCGCGACAATATGGTGGTGTTCGACCGGCATTTGCAGATTCCCTGTGATCCCATGGTGGGCGTGCTGGGAGTCACGGCCAAGGGTCAGCACATCAACTCCAACTTAAACGGTGTCTGGGGCGGAAATATGGACAACACCATGATGCGCCAGGGCGTCACCCTGTACCTGCCCATCGAGGTGGAAGGGGCCCTTGCCGGGACCGGCGACGTACACGCGGTGATGGGAGACGGGGAAATGAACTGTTCCGCGGTGGAGGCCCCCGCCTTTGTGACGCTGAAGTTCAATGTGCGTAAGGACATCCGGATCAACGAGCCGGTGCTCTGCACCCAGGACCATTTTGTGACCATCGCAACCCGTCCCACGGCGGACGAGGCCATACGGGACAGCACCCGCGAGATGTTCCGGTACATAAAAGAGCATACCAAACTGGACCCGGAGGAGATTTCCATGCTGATGACAGCCATCGGAAACAACGAGGTGTGCGTGGCCTGCGGCGAGGACAGTAAGACGATGCGTTTTACCATGCCCTGGTACGCCCTCAAGGTCTACGGATTCAGCGCATTTTAGGAACAGAACATTAGAAAGATAGAGGGATGGAGCATGGAATGCAGAAGCATTAGAATAAACGCTCCCGGGGAAGTGGAGATCATCCGGACGGAGATTCCGGCTCCGGGAAAGGACGAGGCGCTGTTAAAGGTGCTGTACGGAGGAATCTGCGGCTCAGATTTGGGCAGCTACCGGGGGACCTTCGCGTATTTTGATTACCCCAGGATACCGGGCCACGAGTTTTCGGCGGAGATCGTTGAGATCGACGAGGAAAATGCCTACGGCCTGAAAAAGGGCATGATCGTGACCTGCAACCCGTATTACAACTGTGGAAAATGCTATTCCTGCCAGAGAGGTCTGGTAAACTGCTGCGAGCACAACGAAACCCTGGGCTGCCAGCGGGACGGGGCGTTCAGCGATTACGTGGTGATGCCGCTGGAGCGCATCTACGACGGAAAAGGCCTTCCCGCCAGGACGCTGGCGTTAATCGAACCATTTTGCATCAGCTACCACGGGGTCAAGCGGGCAGATTTAAAAGCCGGGGACAAGGTGCTGGTGATCGGCGCCGGAACCATCGGCATACTGGCGGCCATGGCGGCCAAGGAGCAGGGCGGAGAGGTGACCATCTGCGACGTGGCCCAGGGGAAGCTGGACCTGGCCCGGGGCTTCGGCCTGGATCGGTTCATCCTGAATCACGGCGACGGAACCTTCGCGGACCAGGTGCGCGAGGCCACGGGGGCCAACGGATTCGACGTTGTGATCGAGGCCGTGGGGCTGCCCTCCACATTTGAGAACTGCATCGAGGCGGCGGCATTTGGCGGCAAGATCGTGCTCATCGGTGTGGGCAAGGAGAATCTGGATTTCAACTTCACCATGATCCAGAAAAAGGAACTCAACATTTTTGGCTCCAGAAACGCGCGCAAGGAAGATTTTGAACAGCTCATCGAGCTGGTCCGGGGCGGAGGCGTGGATCTGGAAAAGGTGGTGACCGACGAGTATCCCTTCGAGGAGGCGGAGCGGGCGTTCCGGGAATTTTCGGAAAATGCCGGAAAGATGCTGAAGGTGGTGATCCGGTTTGCCGGATGAGTCCGGGGCAATTCGTTTCGCGCTGCTGCGGAGGAACGTTTGAAGGCCCGGCGGCAGAGCCGGTCTGTGAAAGCGGGTGGGACTTGATATGGATTTGAAGGATGTGTTTCTGTTCAAGAGCAGGCAGAGGCGGCAGCGGGAGGAAGCGGAATATCAGGAGCGGATTTTCCACCTGGGACCGGGGCACCGGGAGGCGGCGCTGCAAAGGCTGAAATCCCTGATCCGGGAGGAAAAGACGGAGGCGGAGCTGATCTATCTCTATACCTGCGTGAAGGACATTTACACCGCGTCCAGGCCCGGGGAGCGGGAGGAAGCTCTGGGAGAGTGGTATGAAGCCACATACCTGTTCCCGGAGGATAAAAAACGCCTCATCGCCCTGGTGCTTCTGGAGTCCGCGTCCTCCGGCCCGGATGATATTCCGGGGGCGGAAGCAGTGGAGAAAGAAGCGGAGAGCTGGGGGTAGCGGCGCGGCGCGCCATACCGGGCCGCAGTACCCTAAAAATTACAGTGATAAAGCAAAAATCCCGCAAGGTGGAGGCTGATCCGACGACGGCCGTACCCTGCGGGATTTTTTTGTGTTCCGGCCCTACGGGATTTTTCCGTGTTCCTGCCGCCCTGCCGCGCTCGTCCGGACCCTATACAGGCAATAAACAGGATTGACTATTGATCCGCTTTCTGCTATGCTGTCATTGTTGGTTAGAAAAAACTAACCCCTAAAATCAACCCCACAGAGCAAGGAGAACACAGATTGACATACATATGGATCAACCCGGTGACGGAGCACATGTACCAGGCCTCCGCGCTGGAATCGTTTTTAGAGAGGCACGGCCTGACGCGGGTGCGCTGCCGCAGGGACTGGGGAGCGGTCGTGCGGGAGAAGTACCAAAACCGGGCGAAGGAGACCAGGGGGACGGTGGTGGATGCCCGCTGCCCCATGGCCTGTAAGCTGGCCGGAGAGCTGACGCAAAATTTTGCGCCGGGAGGAGGGCCGGGGAATTTCCACATCCCGGACATCGAACCCATCCTCATCCACTGCGCCAGAGAGATCAGCTCCCGGGAGGACTTAAAGGGAAGCCAAAAGCTCATCACCACCCCCTGCCAGGCGCTTGCGGAGGCCGGGAACGCGCTGGGGCTTAAGGACACGCGCTTTTTGACCTGGAACGGGCTTATGGAGTCCGTGGGGGAGATCCTCTTTGGGGACCCGCCGGAGGACAGCCCTATCCCGCCGGGATTTTTTGACAGCCTTGGGCTGGAGATGGACAGCCTCACGGGCCGCGGCCCCATCGAGGCGTACCTTAGCGCAGGGGGCCGGGACGAGGCCCGGCTGGTGGAACTCTTGTACTGCGAAAACGGCTGCCACAATGGAGACGGGGTGGTAAGAAATGTGTGACAGATGGAAGAAACTAGCGGCACCGGTCCTGGGAATCGCCGTTTTGCTGGTTCTCTGGTACGGCGTTTGCCGGGCGGGAATTTTCAGCGCCTACGTGCTGCCCCCGCCAGCCAAGGTCCTGAACAGCTTTTTCAAGATGCTGCAAGCCGGCGAGCTGTGGCGGGACGTGTGGATCAGCTTTCTCCGGGTGATGAAGGGATTTTCCATCGCCTTTGTGCTGGCGTTCCTGCTGGGTATGGTCCGGGCCCTTCTGCCGTCCGCGGGGGGATATTACGAGTATGTGGTCCAGTTTTTCCGCAACGTGCCGCCGTTAAGTATGATTCCCCTGCTGATTCTCTGGTGCGGAATCGGGGAGACCACCAAGACGGTGATCATCGTGCTGGCCTCATTTTTCCCTATGTACCTGAATATTGTCAAGGGATTTACCGGCTGCGACCGGAAGCTGTTGGAGGTTGGGGACATGTTCGGTTACTCCCGGACCCGCAAATTCATGCGGATCGTGCTCCCCTACGCGACGGCCGACATTCTGGTGGGCATGCGGATTGGTCTGGGCTACAGCTGGCGGGCGATCATCGGCGCCGAGATGGTGGCCGCGTCCACCGGGCTGGGGCACATGATCCTGTTCGCCCAGCAGATGTCCAGGACCGACAAGGTGATCGTGGGCATCCTGGTGATCGGCGCGGTGGGCTATGGGACGGACTGCGTGTTCGGGCTGGCCATCGGCAAATTACTGAAAGGACGCTGTGACAATGGCTGGAATTGAGCTCATAAACGTACACAAACAATACCGGGTGGAGGACCGCACGGTCCCGGTGCTGCGCGGCATCGGCCTTCAGATTCCGGAGCGGCAGATCACCGTGATTCTGGGCCGCAGCGGCTGCGGGAAAACCACGCTGCTGCGCCTGACCGGCGGCCTGGAGGAGGCGGACGCGGGGGAGATTCGCTACGAAGGCCCCCACCGCACCGCTTTCGTGTTCCAGGAGCCACGGCTGATGCCGTGGCTGACCGTGTGGGGAAATGTGACCTTCGGCCTGGAGAAGCGGGAGATCAGCCGGAAAAAGGTGGAGGACATTATCGCCACCGTGGGGCTGACCGGATTTGAGAAGGCCTACCCCTCCCAGCTCTCTGGCGGAATGCAGCAGCGGACTGCCATCGCCCGCGCCCTGGCCTATCAGCCGTCCTTTATCATGATGGACGAGCCGTTTGCGGCCCTGGACTATTTTACCAGGGAGCAGATGCAGCGGGAGCTTTTGCGGGTACAGCAAAAGCAGGGCAGCAGCATCCTGTTTGTGACCCACAGCATCGACGAGGCGCTGATTCTGGGCCACCGGATCGTGGTGATCGAGAACGGGCTGGTAAAAGCCGAATACCGGGTGCCGGAATCCGCCGGAGACCGGAACCTGCTGGACGACACGTTTATTTCCCTGAAACGGGATATTATAAAAAGCCTGTAATCCTGTGGGCGTTCGCGGCCGCAGGATTCACATAAAAATTTAAGGAGGATCAGATTATGAAAAAAATTGTTGCAATGGGACTGGCGGTCTGCATGGGGGTCATGTCCCTTTCCGGCTGCGCGGGCGGAAGTAAAAACGCTGCCGCCGGGGGAGAACAGACGGTGGCGGAGCAGGCCGGAGCGGGCCAGGCCGGGTCAGACCAAAGCGGAACGAGCCAGGCCGGGTCAGACCAAAGCGGAGCGGGCCAGGATGGGTCAGGCCAGAGCGGGTCAGGCCAGGATGGGACAGGCCAGACCGTAGCGGGTCAGGCCGGGGCAGACCAGACCGGGGCGCAGAAGGCAGCTTCCGGCCTGGACAAGCTGGTGTTCACCTACGTGACCTCGCCCTTAAACGTGCCCACCATCATTGAGCGGAACCAGAACATTTTCGCGGACGACTTCGGGAAAATGGGAATTTCCGTGGAGTACGCGGAGATCAATTCCGGGGCGGACCAGACTCAGGCCCTGGCTTCCGGCGACGTGCAGGTGCTTTACGCGGTGGGAGCCACCTCGGTGATTCTGTCTGCGGCCAACGGTGCGGATATCAAGGTGCTCAACATGTACAGCCGCTCCCCCAAGGCGTTTTCCATGTACGCAAAGGACGATAGCCTGACAAGCCCTGAGAGCCTGAAGGGAAAGACGATAGCGGGCCCGGCGGGAACCAACCTTCACGAGCTGCTGGCGGCTTACCTGGCCACCGGCGGTATGACCATTCAGGGCCTGTCCCTTATACACACCTGACGCCGCCCACGAGCGACCCAGTGTAGAACTCCGGGGTGTCCGCACCATTTAAAAAAAAAACAAAACAACTAACACGCTAGA
>OJKJ01000580.1_pt1 | contig 18635 bp, 12 predicted proteins | sample 1596491 | NCBI WGS metagenome assembly OJKJ01 (sample SAMEA4350160, study PRJEB24818) | metagenome | biome: human; feature: gut; material: faeces | place: Denmark | collected 2013-09 | reverse complement strand
GAATCGCTCTGTACCACTGCACGAATTCTGTGCCGATCGTGGAATACCGTTCCGAATTGGAAAATATCTATGAGTTTTATTTCCCGGAAATCGCCAGGGATAAGCTGGAAGAAAACATTCGTTCCGGTCATATGGAAGAGATGGAAGCCGTGCTCGCGATCCTGGAGAAGGAGAACTGTGAGAACAGAAATTTAAAGCGTTCCCAGTATATGAAATTAAACCGCAAAGTGACCGAGCTGGTGCCGCTGCTGTTCAAGACAGAGGAGGAAGGGAAGGAACTGGCCATCTGGCTGAATGAAGTCGTTATGAAGCCGGAAATATCCGGCAAAGAGTATTTTTCCCGTTTTCGCCAGATTTGTGAAAGAGCCTGTATCCGCAATATGGAGAAAAAGAATATCCAGAGAGGGATCATGATTGATGAGATCAAGGCGTACCTGGAATCTCACTATATGGATTCCAGTATGGGGCTGGCCCAGGCAGGAACCGTATTCCGTGTCTCGGAGGGATATTTATCTTCTGTGTTTAAGGAGCAGGCAGGAATTAATTTTGCGGACTATTTAGAAAAAATACGGATGAAGAAAGCAATGGAACTGCTAAAGGACGAGAATAATACGGTAAATGAAGTTGCGGAAGCGGTCGGCTATAACAGTGTCCAGTCCTTTCGCCGGGCATTCAAGCGTGCCACGGGAATTAGCCCGAAAGAGGCCAGAAATAAGGAAATTTAGACAAAAGGAACCATTTTCACAGATGAAAAATGGTTCCTTTTTTGAATACACTTTTTCGAAAGCAAGGATTGTATCTTTTTTCGTGCAAAAGTGCGTGTTATGCTTGAACCACGCAAAAGGAAAGTGAGGAACAACGGTATGAGAAAAAAGAAAAGAATGAAAAAAAGAAAGGGGAGCTGCAATGGCATCGTCTAAAAGAAAGAAAGAGGTGGTGCTCTCATCGGATAAGCCGCTGAAGTTACGGCTTTACCATTACAGATGGTTTTATCTGATGTTCCTGCCTGTATTTATTTCACTGGTAGTATTCAACTACCTTCCAATGATTGGCGTACTGTATTCTTTTACAGAGTATTCGCCTTTTACGGAACCGGTTTTTATCGGCCTGGAGAACTTTAAAACGCTGTTTGGCAGCGGGATGTTCTGGAGAGCCTTCCGCAATACGCTCCAGATCAGCTTCGTGAAAATGATTCTCTGCCTTGGCAGCAGCATCGGATTGGCGCTTCTGCTGGATGAGATTACATGGCCGGGGTACCGAAAACTGGCACAAACGGTGGTTTACCTCCCACACTTTATCTCCTGGGTGGTGGTGGCGTCAATTTTTACCATGATCCTGTCGCCAAAGAACGGGCTCGTCAATGCGGTGATCGAAGCGTTCGGCGGAGATCCTATATACTTTTTGGCCAATGACAAGTGGTGGAGGCCCATCTTTTATCTCATCAATATATGGAAGGAAATAGGCTGGGGAACCATCATCTTTATTGCCGCACTGGCCGGAGTGGACCAGGAGCTGCATGAAGCCGCGAGAATTGACGGGGCAACGAGGATACAGCGGATTTTACATATTACGCTTCCCAGCATATCGGGAACTATCCTGGTTGTATTCATCCTGAATCTTGCGAAGATATTGAATCTGTTCGATCCGGTATGGGTATTGCAGAATTCCATGGTTCTGGGGGTATCGGATGTAATTGAGACCTATGTATACCGAATGGGTATTACCAGCGCGAATTACGGGATGTCCACAGCTGCAGGCTTGTTTAAATCTGTGATTTCCGTTATTCTTGTAACGATAGCCAACAGGGCAAGCAAGAAGATCAATGGGGAGGAGGTGCTGTGATGGAGAAAGTGTCATTTCAACCCGGGCATCGTGCCAGGGCGGCTTTTTTAATCTTTAACTATCTGTTCTTAACACTGCTCATGCTGTGTATGGTATTGCCGTTAGTGAAGGTGTTGGTGGATTCTCTCGATCCGTCCTCCTATGGCATCAGGCTTTGGCCGAAGAAAGTTGACTTTACGGCGTATAAGATTATTTTAAGTAATGCCGCCCTGTACCGTCCATTTTTGGTTTCCGTATTCACGACTGTGGCGGCGACTGTGATCGGCTTGATCCTCACGACTCTGGGCGGATATGTGTTGATTCAGACTGAGATGCCGGGACATAAGTTCATCTCGAAAATGGTGCTGATTACCATGCTGTTTAATGGCGGTATGATACCGACGTATTTAACCATCAAGAACCTGGGACTGATGAATAACTTAATTGCAGTCATCATTCCATGCAGCTTGAGCGCGTACAATATGATCCTCATTAAGAGCTTTTTCCAGACGCTTCCCAGCACGCTGTTTGAGGCCGCTGCACTGGATGGCTGTACGCCCATGGATACGTTTTTCAGAATCGTTCTGCCGCTTTCCAAACCGTCTCTGGCCTCCATCGGACTGTTCATAGCGGTGGGAATGTGGAACAATTATATGCATTTTATTCTGTACATGAGCAATCCGGCGTGGAAGAATTTCCAGGTAAAAATCAGAGATCTGATTCTAAATGAGAGTGTGGCAGGAAGCACGGCTACCATATCGGCTTCCCAGGAAATGCTAAAGAGTGCTGTTGTTATCGTAGTGGTATTCCCGTTTTTACTGGTGTACCCATTTGTACAGAAGTACTTTACCAAGGGTGTGACTCTCGGAGCCGTCAAGGGTTAGGGGCAGAGGGGTTCTATCAACTGAATAAGAGCGAATCTATAGAAGAAAGAGGAGGAATCATTTTATGAGACTGGCAAAAAGAATTGCGGCGGCCGGCATGGCGGCATTCATGGCGGCATCTGTACTGACGGGCTGCGGGAAGAAGGAGACATCAAACGAGGCGGCCGGAACAACGGTGGAGAACTCTTCAGGTCAGGAGGCCGCAAACGGCGAGAACGATCCCGCAGAAGAGGGCGGCGACATAGCGAAGCCGGAAAAAATAAGCTGGATGGTGCACAGCGGCCTCGCGGAAGAGGATGGAACGAAGCAGTGGGTGGAAGAATTTGAGAGGCTGACTGGAATTGAACTGGACTTACGGATTGTGTCGAATAATGAGTATTATCAGATGCTGGAGCTTGCCTTTGCTTCCGGCGATGTTCCGGACGTGTTTGATGTGGATGCAGATCATTTTGCAGTTTATGCATCTCAGAATGCGGTGGCAGACTTGACTGATTTGTTTAAAAATTCAGACTTCTACAAAGAGGTGGATCCCAATCTGTTAAGCTCTGTCGAGCTGAATGGCAGATATTACGGCATTCCATTTGAAACGCCGGGCGGATCGGTAACGTATGTGAGAGAAGACTGGCTGGACCGCCTTGGCATGGAAATGCCGAAAACGTACGATGAGTTTATGGAAATGCTCCGCAGATTCAAAAATGAGATACCGGAATGTCAGGTCCCGATTACGGCTGCCGGCCTTACGACCCCCACATACTTACCGGAATTTCTTCAGGGCGCCAATATGAACCTGGTGCGGGTCGATGGCACATGGGTCGATGGCATGATGCAGGAAAATATGGTTCAGGCGCTGACAAACCTGCAGAATGCTTATGCAGAAGGTTTGCTGGACCCGGAAATCGTAACGAACAAAACCTCCAACTGCCGCGATCAGCTGTATGCGGGAACGGTAGGGGTGTTTAACTACTGGAACGGCACTTGGGCGACGAGGCTGACGGAAGGCATTCACCAGAATGTGCCGGATGCGGTATTGACCCCAATGCCTGCGATTGAAGGAGCGAACTACCTAAGAAACATGCCGGCGGTATACTGCATTAACGGAAGGCTTCCGGAAGATAAGGCAGCATCAATTTTTAAGTATTTTATTGAATATATGAACGATGGAGCGGAAGGTACCGTGCTGTTTGCCAGCGGTGTGGAAGGGGTGCACTGGCAGCAGGAGAGCGATTGCATCAAGATGCTTCCGAGCCTTTCCAATCCGGAACAGACACTTGTAAAGGCGTGGAGAGGGGCCGATGCCCAGATCGTTCCGTATAAAGACCCGAAAAAGATGGTTAAGACAACGGAATTAGAAGATTACACAAGAGAACTGCTGGATCAGTATGCGATTCCACAGTACATCCCGCCGGTATCAAAGACTCTGGCCAGAATTAAATCTGACCTGACTCTTCTGAAGGAAGAAACCATGGCTAAAATCGTGATGGGAGACGTGACGGTGGAAGAAGGCTTAAGCAAGTACAAGACAGAGGCGGAAATGCTTGGAATCAATGACGTGGTGAAAGAGTTAAACGAACAGTAGGCAATACAGAAACCGCATATCAACCTTTGACCGCTTAAGCGGACCGGAAAGTCTGACGCAGAGGCGGACGGAGGGAGATATGCGGTTTTTGTTTCCATATAAGGGAAGGAAGAAGAGCAGCATGGAACTGAGCGAGAACAGAGAGAGGCTGGAAGCGATAAAGACGAGGGCAAGAATGCTGACGAAGCGCATGACACTGGAGGAAAAGGTTTTCCAAACCATGAATGCGGCTCCGGGAATTGAACGGTTGGGAATCAGACCGTATGACTGGTGGAATGAGGCGCTTCACGGCGTGGCCCGTGCTGGCACGGCCACCGTGTTTCCCCAGGCGATTGCGCTGGCAGCCAGCTTTGATGAAGAACTGGTGGAGGCAGTGGGCGATGCGGTGGCGGAAGAAGGGCGTGCCAAGTACCATATGCAGCAGAAGTATGGAGACTGCGATATGTACAAAGGGCTGACCTTCTGGGCGCCCAATGTCAACATTTTCCGTGATCCGAGATGGGGGCGGGGGCATGAGACTTATGGGGAAGACCCTTTCCTCACATCCCGTCTGGGTGTGCGTTACATCCAGGGACTGCAGGGGCATGATGAAAAGTATTTAAAAGCGGCTGGCTGCGCGAAGCACTTTGCGGTTCACAGCGGACCAGAAGGGCTGCGGCACGGGTTTGACGCGAAGGTGACGCAAAAAGACTTATATGAAACGTATCTGCCTGCGTTTCAGGCATGTGTGGAGGAAGGTCATGTGGAAGCGGTCATGGGGGCTTATAACCGGACGAACGGAGAGCCTTGCTGTGCCAGCAGGACCCTGCTGTGCGATATCTTAAGGGATCAATGGGGATTTGAAGGCCATGTAGTTTCCGACTGTGCGGCGATTCGGGATATCCATGAGAACCATAAGGTTACAGATACGCCGGAGGAGTCTGCCGCGCTGGCCATGAATCACGGCTGCGATTTAAACTGCGGTAAGATGTTCGCATATCTTTTACAGGCGGTAAAGAGCGGCAAGGTGTCTGAGGAGCGCTTAAATGAAGCGATAGAGCGCCTTCTGACCGCGAGAATGAAGCTTGGAATCCTGGAGGACGAAGGGGACGGACACCCATACACAGTCATACCGTATACGGCGGTGGATTCTGACCGGATGAAGCAGCTGAATCTGGAGGCGGCGAAAAAATGCGTCGTTCTATTGAAAAATGAAAACCATCTGCTGCCTTTAAAGCTGGAAGAAATAAAGACGATCGGCGTCGTGGGACCGAATGCGGACAACCGGAAGGCTCTGGTGGGAAATTATGAGGGAACGGCTTCCAGATATTGGACGGTATTAGAAGGGATTGAAGACTACGTCGGGGACAGAGCGAGGGTCCTTTATTCCGAAGGCTGTCCCATGATCAGCCTGACAGAAAAAGATAAACGCAGGGAAAAACGCCGTTTCTCGGAGGTCAAGGCAGTCTGTGAGGAAAGCGATGTGATCGTTGCCTGCCTCGGCCTGGACGCCTGGCTGGAAGGGGAACAGGGGGATACTTACAATGAGTACGCAGGCGGGGATAAACCCGATTTAAGCCTGCCGCAGATTCAGGAAGAGCTTCTGGAACTGATCGGAAGCTGCGGCAAGCCTGTAATCCTGATCCTGCTGGCGGGGAGCGCTCTGGCCGCGGTTTGGGCCGATGACCATATCCCTGCAATTCTGCAGGGCTGGTATCCCGGTGCACAGGGCGGCCGTGCCATAGCGGAAATCCTGTTTGGAGATGCAAACCCTGAAGGAAAGCTGCCGGTTACGTTCTACCGATCGGAGAAGGAGCTGCCTCCGTTCGAGGACTACTCCATGGAAGGCCGAACCTACCGCTTTATGAGTCAGGAAGCGCTTTATCCCTTTGGATACGGGCTTTCTTATACGGATTATACGTATGGACCCTGCCGGCTGTCGCAGGAAACCCTGAACGGAGAGGGGATCTTCATTCAGACGACAGTAAAAAATACGGGAGCTGCGGCGGGAAATGAGACTGTGGAAATCTACGTAAAGGCGAACGAGGCGGGCAGTCCCAATCCGCAGCTGAAAGGCTTTCGGAAAGTGCACCTGGAGCCGGGTGAGGAGAAAACGGTTACTGTCAATCTGCCCATTACGGCCTTCTATCTCTTTGATGAGGACGGAAAGCCGTACGTGTCTTTAAAAGGCTATACTATTTTCTGCGGGGGCAGCCAGCCTGATGCAAGAAGCCGGTATTTGACCGGAAAAGAGATCCTGCAGTATCAGATCAGAAGTATGAAATGAAAGGAAGCAGTGATCAATGAAAGGAACAGTACAGGAGGCAATCAAAACACAGGATCTCTATCTGGTAAAAAAATTGCTGGAGGAAAATCCGAAGGCGGTGGAAGCACGTGATGAAAATGGGGCGCCGGTCTCTTTTCTGGCGGCTTTGGAAGGGGACTTGCCGCTTCTTAAGTATCTGGTGGAATATTCTGTGGCCAGCTTTCATGAAAGGGATGACAGGGGGCGTCAGGCGCTGCACTACGGGGTGCGTTCGGGCAGTCTGTCTGTGGTGATTTATCTGACAGAGCGGGTAGGTCTTTCGTGTCTGGAAGGAGATTACGGACTGGAAACACCGTTTGATCTGGCAGAAAGGCTGGGATACAGGGAGATAGCGGCTTATTTTGAGACAAGATGCGGCTGTACACTGGATCAGATGTACCGTAATCCCATTCTGACCGGGATGCATCCCGACCCGTCTGTCGTCCGGGTTGGCGGCGATTACTATATGGTCCACTCCTCCTTTGTCTATTTCCCCTGTATTCCGGTCTCTCATTCCAGGGATTTGATTCACTGGGAGGGAATCGGTTACGCCATAACCCGGTCAGATTGGGCTGCGCTCGATGGTCTGGAGGGAGGACGGGGCTACTGGGCGCCGGATATCTCCTGGTATGAAGGAAGATTTTACATTACGGCCACGTACCGGATGAACGACACGGGAAACGTGCGGCGGATGCAGATGGTCACTTCCTCGGAAAAGCCGGAGGGGCCTTATGAAAAACCGGTTTTTCTGGAGGAGGATGGGATTGATCCTTCGCTTTTTACCGATACAGACGGAAGACGGTATATGCTTTTAAACCGGGGGGCCAGAATCTTTGAAATCAGCAGGGATGGAAAGAAAATTCTGTCCAGGCCCCGGCTTTTATGGTATGGGGACCAGAAGAGGGCGCCGGAAGGTCCGCACCTGATCCGCAGAGACGGCTATTACTATCTTTTCCTTGCAGAAGGCGGCACGGGAAGGGGGCATCGGATATCCGTGGCCAGGTCGCAGAGCCTTTTCGGTCCATACGAATCCTGCCCCTATAATCCGATAATGAGACAATGGGACGAAACGGCCGCGATCCAGTACTGCGGCCATGGCAAGCCGGTGGAAGCGTCGGATGGCCGGTGGTACATGGTCTATCTGTGCAGCCGGCTGATCGACGGAAAATACGGGATGCTGGGTCGTGAAACATGCCTGGACCCCATCACCTGGACGGCGGATGGCTGGCCCATTGTAAACCGGCTGAGGGGGCCTTCTGTTCTTCAAAAAAAGCCGGAAACTGCGGAGACGTTTCACGGGGGCCAAAGCCCGGAAGCGGGAAAGCACCTCCTTTCGTTTCCTTCTGAAGACGCCTGGGGGATCTGGAGAACCGTGAGGAGAAGTCTTCCCGGTGATTTTGGGACGGAAGATGGGGTGTTCTGGCTAAAGGGAGACGGCAGAGATTTGTCCGATATGGCCTGCAGAAGCCTTCTTCTGATTCACCAGCCGGCATTTACCTTCCGTTTCGGCTGCACAATCCATGGGGAGCGGCTGAAAGAGGGAGACGAAGCAGGGATTACGTGCTATTACGATGAAAACTCATTTATAGCCTTCGGTCTGGTCCGGAATCGTGAAGGGTACTCGATAACCGCAAAAGAGTATGTGGGTGACGGATACCGGAGCCGGCATGTATTTGAGACAGGCGTGGAAGGCGCTGTGGAATTAGAGGTGAGGACGGACCGGCTGAAGCGGAGTCTTTCTTTCAAACATGACGGCGGTCCCGTTGTTGTGACGCTTGAGCTGGAGGACACCTCCTACTTAAGCAGCGAAGGGCTTACTAAGGGAAAGCGTTTTACCGGAGCGTCGGCAGGAATCTATGTAACAGGTCAGGGAAAGGGATGGTTTGAAGCATTATGGACGGAAGTGTGATGAATATAAGGGATTTTGAGACGGAAGGCCAGCATAGCTGGACCGAATGCTTTTGCCGTGCGGTAAAAGCCCTGGAGGAGAAAGGCGGAGGCCGGCTTTACGTACCTGCAGGAACGTATGAAACGGCGTCTGTCCGGCTTAAGAGCAACATCGAGCTTTATCTGGAAATGGGAGCGGTCCTGCTGTTTACGGACAGGAAAGAGGAGTATGAAATCATTACAACAGGCTTTGAAGGAAAGGCGCAGCTCTCCTACATGCCCTGTATCTATGCCAGGGGAGAAGTGAATGTGGCTGTGTCCGGTTATGGAACGATAAATGGCCAGGGAGATGCGTGGTGGAAGGAAATCAATCGTCTCCCCTGCCGCCGGCCCTGTCTGATCTGTTTTGAGGAATGCAGCCATGTAAAAATTCAAGGGGTTACCCTGCTCAATTCCCCCGCATGGACGGTCCACCCGCTGTTCTGTGAAGATGTGGTGGTGCAGAACGTTGTGATACGAAATCCGGCAGATTCACCCAATACGGATGGCATAAATCCGGACTGCTCATCCAACGTCAGAATAACCGGCTGTGTCATTGATGTAGGTGATGACTGTATTGCGGTCAAGGCGGGGACGGAGGAATCGGGGCGCACCAGACCGTGTGAGAATATTGTGGTTACCGGCTGCCAGATGATTCACGGCCATGGAGGGATTGTGATCGGCAGCGAAATGAGCGGGTCTGTCAGGAATGTAGTGGTGTCAGATTGTGTCTTTCACCATACAGACCGGGGAATCCGGCTGAAGACCAGGAGAAAGCGGGGAGGCGCTATGGAGCGGCTGATATTCCACCATATCATCATGGATGAGGTGGTCTGTCCCTTTGTGTTTAATATGTATTACTCCTGCGGAGAGGCGGGGAAGCTGCCGTACGTGGGGGATAAAGCAGCGCATCAGGCGGATGACACAACTCCCGCAATCCGCGATGTTATGATGGATCATATTGTGGTTCATAAGGCGGAAGCTGCGGCAGGGTTCTGTTACGGACTGCCGGAAAGTCCGATAGAACGCTTGACGGTGACAGACTGTGCGATTGAGATGGACCCTTCCGGAAATGCAAAGCAGCCCGCCATGATGGAGGGGCAAAAGCCCATGCGGGCAGCCGGCTTTTTAATGCGTAACGTCAGGGGCGCTGTGATGGAGCGGATTGTGATCAAAGACTGCATCGGTCAGGATTTGGATTGTGATGAAACAGTTGAGTATATTCGGAGGTAAGATGAATGAAAAATGCAGGATTTAACCCATATCTTCCGTCCTGGGAATATGTGCCGGATGGAGAGCCTTATGTATTCGGAGACAGGGTCTATGTATACGGTTCACATGACCGATTTCATGGTTATGCGTATTGTCTCGGTGATTATGTATGCTGGTCGGCGCCTGTTACGGATTTGACAGACTGGAAGTATGAGGGGGTTATCTACCGGAGGACAGACGATCCGGCGAATCAGGATGGGGATATGTGTCTTTATGCACCTGATGTTACCGTAGGTCCCGATGGCAGATATTATCTTTACTATGTGCTGGATCATCTGCCGGTGGTTTCTGTAGCCGTCTGTGACACTCCGGCAGGACTCTACCGATTTTATGGATATGTTCATTATGAGAATGGTACCCTCCTGGGCAAGAGAGACGGGGACCGGCCTCAATTTGATCCGGGTCTTTTGACCGAGGGAGAGGTGACCTATCTCTATACAGGATTTTGCGCTAAAAAGGATCCGACGCGCATCGGGTCCATGGTATGTACGCTGGATCGTGATATGCTTACTGTAAAAAAGGGGCCGGAGTTTTTAATCCCGGATGCTTTTCACAGTGCAGGTACGGGATTTGAAGGCCATGAATTTTATGAAGCATCATCAATGAGGAAACGAAATGGCAATTACTATCTGATTTATTCGTCGATTTTAGGCCATGAACTCTGCTATGCGGTCAGCCGCCATCCGGACCGGGATTTTGTCTATGGTGGCGTAATTGTAAGCAACAATGATTCCTATATTGATTCCTATAAGCCGGGGGATAAAACCATGTACTATGGCGGCAATAATCACGGAAGCATTGTGGAGATTGAAAACCGGTGGTACATTTTTTACCATCGTCACACCAACGGAACAAGCTACTGCAGACAGGGCTGTCTGGAACCGATTGCATTTTGTGAGGATGGTTCCATACCTCAGGTTGAAATGACCTCCTGCGGACCGAATGGGGGGCCGCTTCCGGGAAAAGGGCGGAATCCCGCCTTTATAGCCTGCAATTTGTTCTGTAAAGACGATGCGGCATATTCCGCAATTCCGGGAGAATGGATGGACTGCCGTTTTCCGAAGATTACACAGGATGGACGGGACGGGGATGAGGAGCAGGGGTATATTGCCAATATGAGGGATGGGGCGACTGCAGGATTCAAATATTTTCTCTGTCAGAATATTACCCATGTGCGGGTGATGGTGAGAGGCAAGGGAAAGGGAGTTATGGAGGTTTTGACTGCCTGGAATGGAGAGCCAATCGGGGAGATCGGGCTTGGCGTGTCTAATGAATGGAAGGAATATGGCGCGCAGATTGCAATACCAGATGGGGTTCAGGCACTTTATTTCCGGTATAAAGGGGAAAAGGGAGTGAGCTTTCATTCGTTTGTGTTGGAAGAGTCCGCATAAGTGGTACAATGGCCGGTAAGTGCAGACACACTTACCGGCCATTGCCTGTCAAAGCCCTTCCTCGATCCGTCTGCGAAGGTCCATGATTTTTTCGTGAATCAGCGATATGGTATTCTTAAAAACGGGATCGTCCATGCCGGTCGGATCATGCAATCCCCAATCTTCCCTGTGCCTGCATGGCAGGCACGGACAGTCCACATTACACCCATGGTAATCACAATATCTGCAGATGGAATAACGGACAGCAGCTTGTTGTACTGTGTTTGTTCCATGTCGATGTGATAAAGCTGTTTCATAAGCCGCACGGCATCCTGATTTATTTGCTCCTTTATTACTGTTCCGGCAGAATAGCTCTCAAACGTATCTGAGGCAAGGTGTTTTCCCCGCGCTTCGGCTATCTGATCTTTTGGTGCATTTTTTTCATATGGCAGTGCAGATGCTGCTGCATACCGTTGGTGAAATTAGTATGCTTTCGGGAAAGGAAAACAAAATCCATGAAACTAGCATTGTGTCCGTAGATAGAAAAGAAAACCGTGGTTCTAAACGGAAAGCAGGAGCAGTGACGAAGTGCGGGCACTTCAGACACTAAATGCATATTCTGGCGATTATGGGATCTGTCTTGCCCGGAAATTTATAGAAGAAAAGACGAATGAAATACCGGAAGCCCGGGAAGTGCCGAAATTAATTGATTTGAATGCAACCGTTGTAACAGCGGATGCCATGAACTGCCAGAAAGAACCGAAAAGCTATAACTGGGAAAAATTTAATGAAATGCTGAAAATCAATCCATTAAACTGCCCTAAAATCTAGGTTAATGTATATGAGACAGTTGTTGAATAATTAGTTTTTAAAGAGCCGAATGTGGAAAAGCCGCACGTTCAGATCTGTAGAGGAGCGCCTTTACCCGACCACCTATTCACAGCCCCATTTAAAAAATTAATTTAAGATCTTGACAAACAAATTAAAACCTCATATACTAATCAATAACTTCATAATTTCAAATAGGCGTTGATAAGAACAAGTAATAATGCGCAACAGCACACAGAAAGCAGCCGGTTGATGAGAGGCGCGTGGAAAGCGGATTGTGAATACATCTTTGAGCTTCACACTGAAAGCAGATCTGGAAAGGACGGAGAGTCCTATGGATCGGCGAGTAGACTGTGACGGATTCCTGCACACGTTATCGTGCTAGAGTATGATGATCGTACTCGAAGAGGTAAGCGGCGCAAGCCGTTTATAAATTAAGGTGGTAACACGGGATTACAGTCTCGTCCTTTGAACAGGACGGGACTTTTTTATTTTATAGAAAAGGAGAAAACAATTATGACAGCGTACGAAGAACTCAAAGCCCGCGGCCTCATTGCCCAGGTAACGAATGAAGAAGAGATCAGCAAAATGATCAACGAAGGGAAGGCTGTATTCTATATTGGCTTTGACCCAACCGCGGACAGCCTTCACGTAGGACATTTTATGGCGCTTTGCCTGATGAAGCGTTTACAGGAGGCGGGAAACAAACCGATCGCCCTGATCGGCGGCGGTACCGGAATGATCGGTGATCCGTCGGGACGCAGCGATTTACGCCAGATGATGACTGTGGATACGATTCAGCACAACTGCGACTGCTTCAAGAAGCAGATGAGCCGTTTTATCGATTTTTCCGAAGGAAAGGCCATGATGGTCAACAATGCGGACTGGCTGCTGGATTTGAATTACGTCGATTTCCTGCGTGAAGTGGGAACTCATTTTTCCGTAAATAACATGCTGAGAGCGGAATGCTACAAGCAGCGTATGGAGAAAGGCTTAAGCTTCCTGGAATTCAACTACATGATCATGCAGAGCTACGATTTCTATGAGCTGTTTAAGCGTTACGGCTGTAATATGCAGTTCGGCGGCGACGATCAGTGGAGCAACATGCTGGGCGGTACAGAACTGATCCGCCGGAAGCTGGGCAAGGATGCGCACGCCATGACAATCACCCTGCTGCTTAACTCCGAGGGCAAGAAGATGGGCAAGACCCAGTCCGGCGCCGTATGGCTGGATCCGAACAAGACCACTCCGTTTGACTTCTACCAGTACTGGAGAAATGTGAGCGACGCAGATGTCTTAAAATGTCTCCGCATGCTGACATTCCTGCCGATCGAGCAGATTAACGAGATGGATAAATGGGAAGGAAGCCAGTTAAACCAGGCGAAAGAAATCCTGGCATACGAGCTGACAAAGCTGGTTCACGGCGAGGAAGAAGCTGAAAAGTCTCAGAAGAGCGCCCGCGAACTGTTCACCGGCGGTAATGCGGCCGATATGCCGACCTGCGAGCTGACGGATGACGATTTCAGAGAAGGAACCATTGATATTCTCGATATTCTTCATAAATCCGGTCTCGCCGGCTCCCGTTCCGAGGCAAGACGCAACGTGGAACAGGGCGGTGTATCCGTTGACGGCAATGCAGTAAATGACGTGAAGGCCGTCTTCGCAAAAGAGAGCCTGGAGGGCGAAGGCGTCGTTGTGAAGCGTGGAAAGAAGAAATTTGTTAAAGTTATTGCGAAATAGAATTGAGGAAATGGTGAGAGCGGTGAATGCTTATGGCGTTTGCCGCTCTCCTGTTGTTGGAGTATAACTGTCCCAGAGCCTGCAGCAGAAAGCTTTGATAGAAAATGACATCGGAATACTTGACAAAACCGGCAATTGAATTTAGAGTAGAATGACAAATCCGGTCGGATCCGAAGAAACGTCAAAGCAGGGAAACGCAGAGTCAGGTAAAAACCCAGGGAGGAATACTGTGGAAAGCATAAATGTGATTGTAGAAACAGAGCGGTTGATTTTAAGAAGATATGTGGAAGGAGATGCGCAGGATTTGTACGAATACTTATCCAATCCGGAGGTCGTTAAATACGAACCTTATAAACCGTTGGATCCGGATGAAGTAAAGAGTAACCTTGCATGGAGAATCTCAACCGATGAGATGATTGCCGTCGAATTAAAAAGCAATCATAAGATGATAGGAAATGTATATTTGGGAAAGCGGGAGTTTGACGCCCTCGAAATGGGATACGTATTTAATCAGGATTATTGGGGAAAGGGATATGCAAAGGAAAGCTGCAAGGCTTTAATTGAGCAGGCATTTTCCGGTGGAATACATAGAATCTTCGCAGAGTGTGACCCTCAAAATCAAGGCTCCTGGAGACTGCTGGAGTCATTGGGATTTGAACGGGAAGCTTACTTGAAACAAAATGTGTATTTTGGGAAGGATGACGATAATAAACCTCTTTGGAAGGATACCTATATTTATGCAAGGTTGAATCCATATATGGAGAGGTGATAAAAGGATGGCGGAGGCTGGGATCGCTCTTGGGAGCATCCCGGCCTCTGCCATCCTTTTTTTTGTGGACTGCCGGATCGCTGTGGTGATGCCGATGTTGACAGCAGCGCTGCCGCTGGAATCGAACAGCTTAGTGAAGTGCACCGCTTGCGTCGGGCGTAAAGGTTTTCGCCTTTGTCAGCATTTTTCCGTTTTCCTGCAGGTAATAGGTCTTTCCGTCAACGGTGAGAAATCCTGTCTGCATAACGCCGGTTTCCGGATTTAAGTAATACCAGTCGCCGTTATCATTTAACCAGCCTTTGTGGAGACTGCCGGTGCTGTCATAGTAATACCAGCTGCCATCCTGGGAAGACCAGCCGCGCGGGGCTGACGCTTCGCTGGAGCCGTCTGTATTCACCGAATCGGCAAATGCCACGATTTTATATGCAGTATTGGAACCTGACTGTGTCCAGACGAGACATTTCTTACCTTTCACAAGGTCCTGAAGTGTGACGATATTTCTTGTGAGGTAAGGAAGAATCTGACTGTCGGAATTAACGGTATAGGTGGTACTGTTATCTGCTGAAATGGTACCGGAAACACCGTCACCTGCAACCGTCAAGGTATCAACTGTTATATATTCCGGAACTTTGAAATCGGCCGGAATGCTGCAGAGAATGATCTCTCCGTGAGACATCGGCGGAAGACTTAAGGTCATGGCCGGGCTGATATAGGCGTAGATGGTCTCGCCGTTTTTAAGCGTATCCAGCGCAACGGGATAACCGTTTACGGCGTCTAAAATTCTGGTTTCTTCCGATACATTGATAATTAATTCCTGTCCGGCGAAATCCCCGTCCTGCCGGGAAATGGACAGTCGGCCGTCGCTGGTCTGATTTACCGTTCCATAGATCCGGACGGAAGAAGGAGCCGCACCTGTGTCAGCCTTTGAACGGAAAGCAAATCCAGAGGCGAAGACGGCTGTGACGCATAAAAGTGAGAGAAGCAGACTTCCGGTTAATTTTTTCATTGAAACCTCCATTAAATTAGTTGTGTTTTTCGATTGCTGCCAATTAGATTATAGCAGGTTGGAAGAAAAATGAAAATTAAGAAAGGTTTACAAATACTTACAATGATGGATGGCGTACTGCAGTTCCCAGCGCCTGCCAGCCCCTACTTTCCGGTCTGTCCCGGCTGGCTCATGCTCTGTTTCCAGTTCCGGTTTCGGGCATAAGCACTTCTAAACGTGCAGAATTTTTCTAAAAGCCAGGGGAAATCCCCAAACTCGCTGCGCTCAAACAGGTGGGGATTTCCCCTGAACGAAAAATCCTGCGCGTTAAGAATTGCTAATACCCTGCAAAGTCACAGGAAACAGAGCATGAGCCAGCCGGGACAGACCGGAAAGCAGGGGCTGGCAGGCGCCGGGAACTGCAGCTGGCTTGGACAGACCATGAAGCGTCTGGCAATGTGCTGGGGAGTATGGTATGATAAAATTGTGTGAAAGATGAGAGAAGGAACAGGAGAAAAGCGATGCCTAAATTAAGAAAAATGCTTGGTGATGTCAATTCTGCGGAATGTATTGCTCTGATGCGTCTTATTGAAACACAGAATGAAAGAACGCTGGCGGCCTGGGCTGTTGGCTATGCGAAAGATAATTTCCTGGGAATTTATGAGAAGGAGTGCCCGGGGAATGCGTGTCTGAGGGATACGATACTGGCATGTGAAGAATATTTAAAAGGAAGCGGTAAATTAAGTGAGATAAAACCGGTAATTAAGGAAGCGGGGCAGCTTGCCCGGGATCTGGGGGATAATCCGACCGTACAGGCTGCGGCGCGGGCGGTTTCAACAGCATGTGCTTCGGTCCATACACCGACCAGCGCACTGGGATTTCTGTTTTATGGGGCGGCAGCCGCAGCATACAGCCAGGCCGGACTGGAACAAGGTGCTGAGGTTTATGACCAAATAGCTTCCAAAGAGTTGGAAAAAGCCGTAGATTCACTGAAACAGGTCTGCGTGCCGGATGAAGCACATCCGGTGAAGGTGAAATGGAATTGTTAGGGGTTTTGCCCGATGCAGAAGATTGCTGCTGTTAAATACAGCCGGCAAAGAGAATAATTTCAACGTGGAAATGCCGATTCCTCTTATCTTTTTAATCGGTATTTCCACGTTATTTTTTTTGCGTTCTGTTCCCGCAGGGAAAGGTCTCACATTCAGACTCATCACTATCTGATTCATTGCCGCCTGATTCCAAGCCGAAATTCTGTTTATAATAGAATAAAAGCGCTTTTTCGCCCGTGTAATAAGATCAGATGCCGGGTTGGCCATCAGTTTTGCACGTATCGATCTGTCCAACTGCAAACAGTAAAAAAATCAAATATTTTGCGATCACAATCTTGTAATAAACTATATCTTGTGGTATCATCATTTAGTGACGGCATTAATAACAGTTATTAATACTGATTGCTTAATGAATGAAAAAATGACAATTAAACTTTGGAGAATGGCGGTAAAAGAAATGGATATCAGAAAAAGAAACGGTCAGCCGGAATCATACGAGTGCGGGAAGATAAAGAGTGCTATCCTGTGTGCGTTTGCCAGTGTGAATCAGGAGCCTGGCGAGGCGCGGATGGACAGGATCATGGGCCTGGTGAATGAGAAAGTGGACGGTGCGGTGAAGGACGGAAGTCCTCTCAGCGTGGAGCAGATTCAGGACATGGTGGAACAGTCTCTGATGGAAGCCGGCTGCTACGAGGCGCTTAAGAGCTTTATTCTTTATCGGAATGAGCGGAGTAAGGAACGCAGTGTGAGGCAGTATCTGGTCCGGTATTTTAACGATGTTCCTGATATGGAGGCCGTCTTAAAGGAGATTCAGAAAAAATGGACCGGCACCGCGTACCGGCTGGAGCACCTGTTTATGAAATTTTCGGCTTTCTATAAACAGGGGATGACGGAAGCGGAGAAGCTGGCCGCCTTAATCCAGGCTGCTGTGGAGCTTACTACCCAGGAAGCGCCGGACTGGGAGTACATTGCGGCCCGTCTTTTGATGGTCCGCTTCAGAAAGAATTTAAGATCCATGGAGGCGAAGTATCAGATCAGAAGCTTTTACGATAAGCTGTATTTTCTGACGGTCGAACAGCTTTACGGCGACTATATTCTGGAACATTACACCAGGGAGGAGATCGAGACGTGTGAGAGCTTCCTCGACACCACACGGGATCAGCTTTTTACGTATTCCGGTCTGGAACTGCTTCTTTCCAGATATGTGATCCGCAGCCGGGAGAATGTTCCGTTAGAGTCCCCGCAGGAAATGTTTCTGGGCATCGCCCTGCATCTGGCCATGCTGGAGAAGAACGACCGGCTGGAATGGGTGAGGCGATTTTACGATATGCTGAGTACGCTTAAGGTTACCATGGCGACGCCGACCCTTTCCAACGCGAGAAAGCCGTATCATCAGCTTTCCTCCTGTTTTATCGACACGGTGCCGGACAGCCTGGATGGCATTTACCGCAGCATTGACAGCTTTGCCAAGGTCAGCAAGTTCGGCGGCGGTATGGGGCTGTATTTCGGCAAGGTCAGGGCAGCAGGAAGTGCCATCCGCGGCTTTAAAGGCGCAGCGGGGGGCGTGATCCGCTGGATCAAGCTGGCGAATGATACCGCGGTGGCGGTAGATCAGCTGGGCGTGCGCCAGGGAGCCGTCGCCGTATATCTGGATGCGTGGCACAAGGACCTTCCGGAATTCCTGGCGCTGCGTACCAATAACGGGGACGACCGTATGAAGGCACACGACGTATTTCCGGCGGTCTGTTATCCGAACCTGTTCTGGAAGCTGGCAAAAGAGAATATCGACGCGGACTGGTATCTGATGTGTCCTCATGAGATCCTCACGGTAAAGGGCTACTCGCTGGAAGATTCCTATGGACAGGAATGGGAGGAACGCTATCGGGACTGTGTCGCTGATCACAGAATTCATAAGCGGGTGATTCCGGTAAAAGAACTGGTCCGCCTGATTTTAAAGCTGTCTCTATACACATCTGACGCTGCCGACGAGCGATCTAGTGTAGATCTCGGTGGACGCCGTATCATTAAAAAAAAAAACAACAGCATAAGCCGTCACCAAACGGCGGGCGGTGAAAACATAGGATCGACACTTATGTTCGTACACAAGTCAGGGGTGACAGACGTGGCAACG
>OJKJ01000568.1_pt1 | contig 18972 bp, 19 predicted proteins | sample 1596491 | NCBI WGS metagenome assembly OJKJ01 (sample SAMEA4350160, study PRJEB24818) | metagenome | biome: human; feature: gut; material: faeces | place: Denmark | collected 2013-09 | reverse complement strand
GTTATCAGTTGTTGCTCATCCCTGCCGAGATAAGCCCGACGCTTTTAGCATCACATGGCCATAAGTCTATGAAGTATTACCCTCATAGCGTGATGTTTGTGCGTCAACGTGTCGCACCAAAGATGTTCTCAACCTCGCGGCTGCTCAAAAGGTCTTTGACGTTCTGCGTGATACCGGTCGGGATGCCGCCCCATTTACGGAATCGCTTCCAAATCTCCACCGTATAGGCGGCGGTCTGTTCCTCTTTCAGCAGCAGGTGCATCTCGTCGATGTAGTAACGGGTGGACTTGTGGGCGGCGCGGTTGATGGTGACGCGGTTCCACACCTGGTCCTGCACCACCAGCATCCCGATTTTCTTCAGCTGCTTGCCCAGTTCCTTAATGTCATAACAGACAATGCGGTTGTTGATGTCTACATTGGTCCGGTGATTGAACACATTGAGGGAGCCGGTCACATAGATTTCCAGCGCCGTGGCGATGTACTGTGCCTCTTTTTCCTCCTGCGCCCGCAAGAGATTATACAAATCCTCCAGAATGGGCATATTCTCTGGGCGCGGGTCGTTGAGATAGTCCTGATAGACCAGCCGCACACAACGGTCGATGATGGTTTTCTGCACCGGCTGCAAGCCCTCCTTGCCGCCCACGATCAGCTCGCACAAGCTGAGAATGAAGTCAGATTTGAGTGACAGCGGGCTTTCATCGTCCGAGTAGTCCAGGTTCAAGTCCATTGGGTTAAGATAGTTGGTGGAGGTGGGCGAAATTTTGATAACCTGCCCATGCAGACGCTCCACCAGAGGGGCATATTCCGCTTCCGGGTCCAGGATTTCCACCTCGTCGGAAGTCAGCAGGAAGCAGTTGGCGATCTCACGCTTGGCGCTGAAAGATTTACCGGAACCCGGTGTGCCGAGAATCAGCCCATTAGGGTTTTTCAGCAGCTTGCGGTCCACCATGATAAGGTTGTTGGACAGGGCGTTGATGCCATAGTACAGAGCTTCTTTGCCGTTCTGGAATAATTCCTGGGTGGTAAACGGCACAAAGATTGCCGTGGAACTGGTGGTCAGTCCGCGCTGAATCTCAATCTGGTTGATGCCCAGGGGCAGGCAGCTCATCAGCCCTTCCTCCTGCTGGAAGTCCAGCCTTGTCAGCTGGCAGTTGTATTTCTGTGCAATGGAACTGGCCTGGAACACATTGTTGTCCAGCTGGCGGGGGTTATCCGCCGTGTTCAGCACCAGAAATGTCACAAGGAACATTCGCTCGTTGCGGCTCTGCAAATCCTGCAAGAGCTTTTTGGCCTCAACACCATAAGTGGCAAGGTCGGAAGGAATGATGTCCATGTCATATCCGGCACGGACAGCCTTTTTCTGTTCCTCAATTTTGCTGCGGTCCAGATCGGTGATTTTTCGCTTGACCGTCTTGATGGCCTTGATCTGATCCACCGACTGGATATGCAGGCTGACAATCAGGTTGGATTCCATATCCAGAAAATCAGCCAGCATCCGGTCATTCAGTTCCGGGGCGAGAATCTGCACGAAAGAAACCGCCCCGTACTTTTTACCCATGCGGAACTGCTTGCCGGTGCGGAACTCAAAGGAGCTGGGTGCGATAAAGTCCTTGGTGGACAGGCCGCTGATGGGGAGCCAGTCCCACTCAAACCGGAACGGCAGCTGCTCGTCCATGTGGAAGATACCATGCAGCTGGGCAAGCCGCGCCTTTCCGTCCAGCGTTTCCGCCACCACGCCCAGCCGCTTGAAGTTGTTGAGAATGTCGGTCTCAATGCGCTCCAGACGGGGCTTGGCCGCCTTGATGCTGTCTGCGTCAATGCCGAAGGTGAGGTACTTGGTTTTGATAAGGCCGTTGTTGCCCTTTGCCAGCTGGTTTTGCAGCATGGTCATGTACTCGATACGGATGCTGTCAAAATCGTCCCCCTGGAGAGGGATGTTGATGGTGCGGGCAAAGGTTTCCTCCGATGCCGCAAGGTTCAAAAAAGACAGCTCAAACTGAATCGAGCTGTCGAAGTAGTTGAGGAAATCGCACCAGCCCTCGAAGATCGCGGTTTTATCCTCGTTCTGTGAGAGCTGATAGTTGATGTCCTGAAATTGAATGGTTTTTGTGTAGTGACCGTCTGATACCCGGCAGATACCGTCCGGCCACATCCGTTCATAGGGGATACTGTCCTGCGCCGATTTTTCCTTTTTGTCCGTGCGGTTGGCACGGGCAATCGCAGCTTCAATCTGTTTTCTGTCGGTGCGGGACAGCTTTTTCTTTGTTTTGACCGGCTGCACAGCTTTTTCCTCGTTTTTTCCGAACAGCTGGTGCAGCCAGTTTTTGATTGCCGTAAACAATGTGTGACACCTCCTCGTCGAGATTTGCCTGCCGCTGCAATACGGCATAGAAGTTATTGGTGCGGTAGGGGCGCTGCCTGGGGCGAATCACCGTGACGCGGATGATATTCCCCACGATCTTTTCCAACGGCTGACCATGCTTTTCGTACATCGCCAGCAGGAAGAAAGGCAGCATCACGAACATCATGCACAGGGCTGCCGTACTGTTTCCGGCAGAGCCACGGAGCAGAAAGAACAACGGTACGCCCAAAAGCGCCCCTCCGCCGAAGCAGACTAACTGCCGCTTGGTTAAGTTGAAAGCAACCTTGGTTTTGACTTTCGTCAGATCTTTGGGTACAGGTACATAGGCCATAGAAACTCCCTCCTTTATGGAAATGAAACAGAACTGTCCACCTCGTTGCCCCATACATCCCAACCGGGTGTGGCTTGTCTGGCAAACAGCTCAATACGCGGGACATCTCCTGCAAGTGCAACAATTTTATCCCGGACAATATCCGGTTTCTTGCTGTGGGCTTCCACTGGTGTCATCACAATCTGATGCACTCTTGCAGACTGACGTTTTGGGGAGCCTTTGGTTGCTAACAGACACAGCTCGGCGTTTGCTCTGGTCCAATGCCCCAGCCCCCAAAACAGGGAGGGGGATTTTCGATTCTGCTTGACCCAGCAGAACGCCACTGTTTTATAGGTGAATCCCCATGCGTCAATCACAGTAAAGGCTTCTCGAATAACCGGGAAAGTTACCCACAAAAACAAAATACAGTTTTTGTCCGCCAACTGTCCAACTGGCAGTGTTCGGATGTCCTCTATGGTCATAGTGGAATAGTGGCTCTCTGCGGTTCTGCCGTGTTCTTTTTTTCTCCAAACACGGTAACTCCACGGGGGATCAGCATAAATGATTTGATATTTCTTCATGCGTCCTCCTTAATGAGCCTGGAATACAGCTTTTGCAAGGCTGCCGGTCTTAAAGAGCGTAAAACACAAAAGAACCGTATAGCCCACACAGCTCCAAATCGCCATAATCACATCTTCCTCCGTAGCGATGTCCTGTACCAGTACAGCATAAATCGCCACACAGACAATAATGAGAAATGCCTGGAATCCCAGCGCCAGCAGGGAGCGCAGATAGTTCTGGCCCATGCCGCCCCATTCCTTGCCCATCATGGCAGCCATGGGGATGGGTGCAACGGATGTCACAAGTAGGGTAAGAACCCGGCGCCTTGCCATATTGCTATGGTAGGTTTCCGAGAACTCCCCTCCGAACCGGACTTACACCTCTCAGCGTATCCGGCTCTCCAGATGTCAGTCTAATTTCCCAGCGTGTAACTTATCGTGACAGTAGACGCAGAGTGCCATTGTCTTGCGCTTACGCCCAATCATGGCGATTTCCCATTGTTTTCTGCCACTTAAATCTTTGAGTTTTCGTACATGGTGTATTTCAAGCGGCACATTTTCTGCGCCGCACCACTCGCATTGGTTCGCTTGCAGTCTTTTAATCAGGCTGTTGCGTCCATAATTCTCAACGGCTCGTGCTACTATATCGGGATTTCCGCTTTCTACTTTGGTATTCCGGCGGAAACCGTCATTGTAGAACAGCACTTTTCCCACCTTGCCGTTTTTCTTCGGATACTCCACAACAAAATCTTTCCCTTGACGGTACTTGCGGATAATTCTGCTGATTCGTGTCCGATATTTTCCAGCAAAGGTTTTGAGCATACTGTATCTCATTACATAGTAGAAGTTATTGAGTACAGACACGTTGTTTGCAAGTCGGTAGTAGTTATACAATCCACGAATTTCTGCGTTGTACTGGTTTAAGATTTCCAAATCGTCCAAGTGCAACAGGCGAGTGCGCCGGATAGGTTCCCAAACCTCTTTGTTTCCATTTTGTTTGTCGTATTTAATCTTGAGGGCATTGTAGGAGAACAGTCGTTTTACCCACTTATCATGGGGAACATAGAGCAAGACTTTTCCATTGTTTACCCGTCTGGTAGTCCCGGTTTTGGTCTTTTTGTTGTGTTCACCTTTGGCGATTGTGACCTCATATCCCAAGAACTTCGCAGAGTCATGTCCATGAGTAATCAGTGTCTTTTCCTCGGACATTTCCAGATGAAGTTTCTCCCGGATAAAGCAGCCTACATCTTGTTTAATCTGTTCTGCGTCCTCTTTACTGCCGATAACTCCGATTAAGAAATCATCGGCGTATCGGATATAGCAAAGTCTTTTATAGCTATCATCCATCTGGTCGCTATACGGCATAGCTTTCAGACTACGCCGCAGTTCCCGGATTTCTTCAATTAAGCCCTCTTTTTCTTCCTTGCTCATTTTAGAGAGATTTCTTTTAAGCCTTTCTTCTTTTCCCCGGCAGACATCCAGCTTCTTCTTGAACGCAGGATTGATTTTACGGCGGTTTCCGCAGTTGAATTTCTCTGCATACTCTGCCATATAACTGTCCAGTTCGTTCATGTAGATGTTTGCAAGGATTGGGCTGATGATGGAGCCTTGCGGAGTACCGGAATAAGTATTGTGATAATTCCAATCCTCCATATATCCGGCTTTCAAGAACTTCCAGAGCAGACCGATGAAATGTTCGTCTGCAATCCGCTTTCGCAAAATAGCAATCAGCACATGATGGTCTACGTTGTCAAAACAGCCCTTTATATCTCCCTCAACGAACCACTTTGTCCCCGTAAAATATTTCTGCACGTATTTGAGTGCCGTATGACAGCTTCTGTTTATACGGAAACCGTGGGAATAGTCGCTAAAGGTTGGCTCATAAATGCTCTCTAAGATGAGCCGCACCACCTCCTGTATCAGTTTATCGTCGAATGACGGTATCCCCAGAGGACGCATTTTCCCATTGGATTTCGGGATATACGTTCTCCTTGCCGGGTTAGGCTGATAACTGAAATCCCGCATCTTTTCAATGAGGGCGTTTATCCTTGCCATTCCCATTCCGTCAATGGTTTTGCCGTCTGTTCCGGCTGTCATGTTGCCTGGTTTCGCCTGTATCCGCTGATATGCCAGCAGATAGAATTGTGGATTGTACAGGTTGCGGTATAACCGCTCGTACTTGTAACTCTTGTTACACGCCTTGGATTTTAGGCTTTCCAACACATTTTCAGGACTTCTCATAATGCCTCACGCACCTTTCCTTTTTATGAATTGGTTGACATCCTGCCTCCCTTCGCCATGTAGACGGCTTTCCCGCCCTCGGACTATTACGGAGGCTCCGTTGCCATGCCGGATATTCAGCGTCATCTTTCTTGGGTTTTTACCCCTTGAAATTTATCGCCTTGCGGCATTACGCATAGCCGGATAATTCCGGCGTTCCAGTTTAGGCAATCTCCAGTTAGACACTTTGGGAAAAGCGTATTGTGATGTCGGTAGTGGGTTTTCGTCCTTTTCCGCTTACTGCGGCTGGCTGTCATAAGTATCGTGCGGTCTGTGTTTACCTGTCACATTCCGCTATGACATACGGCGAATACAACCATCCTGCGCCGCCGGGTCGAGTATCCCTCCTCGGACTGCCCTTAAAGCAGTTTAGCCTTGCTCCTCATTCACAATGTTGCGTCTTGCCGCTCAGTCGTGGGTAGATGGTTTTCCCAACTTGCGATTTTTCCGATACGCTATTGTCCCCCTTGTGGTTTCCCTCCGGGGTAAATCGGATGACGCTAAAGTGACGCTTTTCACGTCTTTGATACTTTTCTTTACCGGCTTGCTAAAGCCGGGTTCCCAAAATGCCCGCACACCGCCTTTGGATGAAAAGCGGCGCTTCTGGACGCGCGGTAAATTTCAATCATACGGCCATAAATCACGATGAAGATGCAGATATACAGCGCCCACATGGTAACGCCGATAAACATACTCTGGAACCAAAGCCCGAACAGCGGACCCAAATCCATTTCCATCAGCCGGGGTTCCATGTCCGTAAGGACAGAGGAAATATCAATGGCGGTATCCGAAGAAATGATCCCGGATGCCTGTGCCACCACACTCTGCGCCATATCAAACACGCCCATGACGATATTCCATGTATTCGTGACAAGGAGTATGGCTGCGGCTGACTTGAACACCCACTTGAAAATCATCCAGGTGTCCACATCATGCAGGTTGTTTTTGTCGGTAATCATCTGGATCAGTTCCAGCGTCATTACAATCGCCAGAATCACACCGGCGATGGGAACCATGATGGAGTTGGAGAGGTTCTGGATCATGCTGAAAATGCCGCCGTTCCAACCCTGCGGCGTTTGCCCAACCTGCACGGATATATCTCCGACCTGCTGGTTTACAGAATCGAACATCCCGGACAGGTTGCCCATAATGCCGCCTACAAGCATTTCCTTGAGCCACTCAGTAAGCGCGTCCAGCAGAAAATCCATACAGTGTGACCTCCTTTCAGCCCCTCCCGATTATTACGGGAGGGGCAAGGATTTTTCAGGGACAGTTTAGACGGCAAACAGGCCGGAAAGCAGAGGTACGAGGATCAGGCCGACCACAGCCACACCAGCGCCCGCCATGAGCTGCTTCATACCCTGGCTCTTTGCACCGGGGTTGTCGTTTCCGTAACCTTCCAGCAGGTTGATAACGCCCCATACGCCAAGACCAGCACCAAGGGCAATCACGAGGGTCTGCAACACATTGATCGCTTCATTGAAAAATTCCATAAATCATTGTTAGCCGGAATCGTTTTGATAAAGTTTCAGTCGTTCATAGGCATACAAAAGCCGGACAATCCGCCGCCCGGTTTCCGGGGGGTGATTCCGGCTGTCCTCCTTTTTTCATTGTTTTTTGGTGATTGTCCGCCTTGTACGCCAATGGCCCCAAAAGGGCAGTTGCGGCGAATAGATAAGACCACTCCTTTCATAGCGGAACAGATTTAAGCGCCCTGAGTATCTACTTCGTACACGTCGCAGACCTCATTGGGCTTGAGTTTCAGCCGGGTGGACAGGAACGCTTCAATGTCAAAAGTGTTCTTGTCGCTTGCGTCGGCTGTGTATTTGAAATTGGGGTGCTTGGTGATGTCGTACTTATCCGAAAGGAAAGGACGCACACCGCGCAGCTGGAGGATGCACTTGCCGCCGTCCATAACGGCAAGTTCGTCCTGGCTCATCAGCTCTTTCCCCAATTTTTGATAGTTGAACGAGTGGGAAGTTTCCCGCCCACGGCTCTCTCCGGTGTTGTAGGTGTCAATGGTTTCCTTGCCCAGCACGGCGGCCAACTCCTTGAGGGTAGTCGGCTCCTTGCCGCCCAGGAAAATGGAGGTATCCATATTGCCGATGATGGTATCGGCGTTGTCCTTGTAGATGGCTTTCAGCTGGCTTTGCGCCTGCAAGACCAGACAGGCGGAGATCTCACGGCTTCGGATGGTGGCCACCAGCTTTTCCAGTTTGGGAATCTGGCCGATGTTGGCGCACTCGTCGATAAGGCAGCGCACATGGACCGGCAGCCGCCCGCCGTACACATCGTCGGCTTTTTCGCAGAGCAGATTGAACAGCTGGGTGTAGCACATAGAAATCAGAAAGTTAAAGGAATCGTCCGTATCGCTCATAATGAGGAACAGGGCAGTTTTCCGATCTCCCAGAGTGTCCAGCTCCAGCTCATCGTAGGAAGTGACCTCCCGAAGCTCGGCAATATCGAACACGGCAAGGCGCGCACCGCAGGAAATCAGGATTGATTTTGCAGTTTTGCCAGCCGCCAGCTTGTATTTTTTATATTGGCGGACGGCAAAATGATTGGGCTTTTCCGCTTCCAGTGCGTCAAACATCAGGTCCACCGGATTCTTGAACTCCTCGTCGTCCTCCCGGACTTCCATCGCGTTGATGAACTCGATGAGAGTGGCAAAGTTTTGTTCTTCCACCGGGGCCTCGTAGTGGATATATCCGATGAGGGCGCAGTACAAAAGCGTTTCTGCCTTGACCCAGAAATCGTCCCCGGCTTTGCCTTCTCCCTTGGTGTTCGCTATTAAAGTCGTGACCAGCTTCAAAATATCTTTTTCGCTGTGCAGATAGGCAAAAGGATTATAGTGCATGGACTTCTTGAAGTTGATGGTATTGAGAACCTTAATTCGATACGGCTCATAGACCACTTTGCCGTTTTTGTCCTTTACGGTCTCATAAACCGGATTGCCATGCCGGTCCCTTATTGGCTGATGGTCCTTGCCCAGCTTGGGACGCATTTTCGGCGTACCGCGCTGGAGCATCTTGCCGCACTCCACCAAAATCGTACCTTTGGGGTCTGTCACCACATAGGAGCTGTGCATCTGCATCAGGTTGGGTTTCAGCCAAAACCGTGTTTTACCGGAACCGGAGCCGCCGATCACCAGCACATTTTTATTTCGCGCCGTCTTGGGGTCCTTGGGGCGGCTGTTCATGGTCAGGCTCTCGGTTTTCGTCAGAATCACATTGTTCTGGAAAACCGGGTCCACATAAGGGGCGATGTCCTCGTGTGTTCCCCAGCGGGCGGAACCATACTCCATGCCGTGGCGGTATTTCTTCGCATTTTTGCTTTTCAGATATACCGCCAGCCGCAGACCACCACCGCAGCAGATTCCCACCAACAGGTCCAACGGGTGCAGGCTGGGCCACCAGCTTGCCAGCGCCACCGGCAAGACAGAAATCAGGGAGAGCGCCTTTTGAGAAGCGTCCGCGCCCTGCGCCATCCGCCATGCTTCCCCGAAGTTGGTGGCAAACAAGCCCATCAGGATATAGGGCAGGTTCAAAATCAGGAGCTTTTTGATGTCAAGCTGCTTTTTCATCGTTCCAGCTCCTTTCGCCTGGTGCGGTCCACCACGGCATTTTTGACCAGCTCTTTGAACTGATTCAGCTTTGCCAGCACAGACGGACGTTCTGTTTTCTCTGCTTTTTTCACTTTTTTGCCGGTGTACTCGGTAAAAGCGGCGGTCAGCGCATCCGCATCCCGTGCCTTGAAAAAGATCAGGTACTTGGGCGGGGAGGTACTGCGGTCTTTTTTTACCGCATAATCCACACCGTATTTCCGGGCAATCTTTTCAAATTCCTTGATGGAAGGATCGGTGATTTCGATATTGGAAACGCCTTGGTTCTGACCAATGAGCTGCTTGACCGTCTGCTTACCCTGGGGCTTCACAGGCGCGTCCCGGCTTCTCTGCTTTTGCAGCTTCTTTTCCTTGCAGTGGGCAAGGTATTTACAAATGGCGGCCTTAAACAGCCGCCCGGTGAACTTTGTGCCGTTGACTACCAGCGTCAAAGTCCTGTTTTCCACTTCTTCCTGCATGGGGTAACGCCTCCTTCCTGTGAAAATTTGCAGGGGTGGTGCATTTTACTAAGGCGGGACCACCAGCCGCCGCAAAAGATACCGGGTAATCATATCATCAGCAGGATGCTGTCCCGCAGCTGGGCAAAATACAGCTTGCCCTGGGGCGTTACCAGCGTATAGGAGCCGGTATGCCCGTGGTTGCAGTAGTCCTTGACGGTGAACAGGCCATCATTGGCGGGCTTTGCATAAGGCAGTACATTCCCGGACGGGGCGCGGTACACAAACCGCTGTTCCAGCAGGAAGCGGACAAACCGGCGCTCCGGCACAACCAGTTCCTTGGCGGTGGTACGGAGATTGGTGCTGTGCTTGAGGTCAATGAACAGGTCATAAAAGGCTGCCTTGCCCTCCAGCATGGCGTTTTCCTCCCGCAGCGCCGCATTTTCCTCCCGTTCTGCCAGCAGGTCGGAACAGAGTTTCATCATGGCTTCCGGGGAAGTGGCAACCTCCCACAGCTTTTCTCTGGTGATGTAGGCCCCGTGCTTGCGGATAGAGGGCAGCACCTCATCAAACACCCAGCGTTCAAATCGTTCCGCAGAGGGCAGTTTGCTGTGAACGATCAAGCGGTATAGATTTCCTTCCGAAATAAACCGGGTTTGCTGGGTTCTGCCCACGTTGTCGATGAGTGGGTAAAACGCCCACCCATCGGAAGTACAGTGCGCTTTCAGTGCTTTAGCCGAATCTTTGTAACCGAGTGCGGCAGTAACATCCAAACCGCAGAACAGGTATTTGCCATTTTCTTCGATGACCCGAACAGAACCAAACTCCGGGTTTTTGAAAATTTCCATCTGGTTCATAGCGTAACCTCCTGTAAAAGTCGTTGTTGTGGGATGAAAAAAGACGGCCTTACCAGCCGCCTGCGTTCATATCATGATTAACCTGTGAAGTGTAGTGGTTGCTGATGGTGGTGGGTGCGTTAAACAGCACCGTCAGCAGGTACTGCTTCATGTTGCGGACCTCGGTGGTGTTTTTCTGCAAGCTGTCCATGACAAAACGGATATGTTCGCTGTCCAGCTTCAAAAAACGGGAGCGCACCACCTCATGGGGGAAGTCGCTGCCTGCAATCCGGGTGGTTTTGCGTCTGGCACAGACGGTTTCCACCATCAGCTCCACGATCTCGTCCAAATCCTCCCGATAGGTGGCAAACTCCCTGCACAGGTAGTCATACTCGATGTTCTCTAAAATCAAATCCCGATAACTTTCTATCTCGGAGACAGACATCGCATCCCTTCCTTTCCGTTCCGGCGGTCTTGCCGCCGTTTTCTCCCGGAAGGGAATGGAATCGGTACTTGATCCATGAGTAATTGATTTTTGAGTATTTGATTTCTCTATATTTAATTCTGCGGGCTTTTCCGTATCCGGTTTGTCCATATCCGGTTTTCCCGTATCTGGTGAAGCCGTATCCGGCTGTGGCGTATCCGGGTTCTTCGGCTGTGGCTGTTCGTAGATGACATACTCGGTATCACTGATCCGACCCTGCCTATCTCGTAGCTGATGACGGACAATGTACCCGGCAGTTTCCAGCTCCCGCAGCGCGCCGCCGATAGCGTCCACGCCCTCTTTGCAGATGGCGGCAAGCCCTCTGGTGGTATAGTTCCAGTCCTCCGGTAAGGACAGCATCATGGAAAGCAGCCCCTTGGCTTTCAGGGACAGTTTCCCGTTGCGTAAATGGTGATTGCTCATTACGGTATAATCTCTGGTTCGTTCAATGCGAAATACGGCCATTGACCTCACTCCTTCCAAATTTCTCAGGATATGAAAAAAGCCACAATCCTGTAAAAAGAATTGTGGCAGTCAGCTGTTTTGTTCACTTTTTCTGCGCCGGTAGGGGCGTTTGGGAATGGGCGGTTTATCCAACAGGTCATTTCCCTGAGAGAATGGCAGAGTTTGCAGAACACGGTCAATCTCCATAGATTCCATATCATGCTGGGAATGGCAATCCTCCCGGATTGCTTCCCGGATTTCCTTTACAGTACACATTTCAATCCTTTCCTTTCGCAGTAATGATTTGTTTATGAGTGGCGGCGGCGCTTGTCCGGCTTAAAATCGAGGATATGTCCCTCAATCACACGGGCATACCGCTTGATTTTGATTTCCCGATGCTGCTGGCTCAGGAGGGCAGCCTGATAGCCGTCCTCCGTAAGAAACAGCCGCATTTCATCACCGGGACTGCCGTAGGCACAGGAACGCAGGACAGAAAACTCGATCATTCGGCGGGTGTTGTCCTGAAAACGCTCCACGGCAAGAATGTTGTGTCCTTTCAACTCACGGGCTGAAATATCCCTCATAGGCGCTCCTTTCTCAGCGTTCATGTTGCTGTTGGCGTTTTTTCTGCCACTGTTCCAACAGCTTGATAATGGTTTCCTGCATCCTTGCCGGAGTATAGCTCTTGGGAAAATACTTCCGCAGGGTGTCTGAGGTGAATGTCACCTTGTCCAGATCGCTTTTCTTTTCCTCGCCCATAATGGCCCGCATCACATCAATGGATAAATGCCCCTCTTGGCTGAATTTCTTGAGCCGCTGAGCCTGGGAGAGAGAAGGTGTGGCCTGTTCGCTGTCCATCGCGTCCAAAAGCTGCACCTGTTCCTCTTTTTTCAGGAACGACAGCTCATAGGCCGGATTAAAGGCGATTTTCTTTTCATCTACCATATCCAGCAGTTTGGGAATCAGCTCCGTTAGACGGATATATCGCTTAATCTGCGACTTGCTATCCGGGCTGTTCTCTGCGATTTTTTCTGCCGCAGTCAACTTCGGCCCAACTTGGGCCGAAGTTAAATCTGTTCTGGCTCCTTGGTGTTTTACAGCCTCCAGTTTCATCTTGTAGGCAAAAGCTCTTTCGCTGGGTAGCAGGCTTTCACGCTGCAAGTTGCTGTCCACCATGATGATGGTGGCAGCGTCATCGTCCAAATCCCGGACAATGACCGGCATGGTTTCTTTCTCAGCCAGTTCACTGGCTCTGTGCCGCCTGTGTCCGGCTACCAGTTCATAGCCGCCCTCCGGGTCAGGTCTTGCAATCGCCGGAACCAGCACACCATACTGTCGGATACTGTCCGCAGTTTCCATCATGGATTCATCATCCTTGACTTTGAACGGATGGTTCTTAAAAGGGTGCAGCTCAGACAGCGGGATTTCCAGCACCCGTTCCCGCTGTGCGTCGGCACGGCTTTCCTCGGTGGAAAACAGGTCATCTACCGATGCCAGCTCTACTTTTTTCGCGCTGCTTTTCAAGTTTCGTCACCTCCTGCGTCAGATTTTTGTACCCCTCGGCCACCTTGCCATTGGGGTCATGGGCAAAAATGCTCTTGCCCTCGGCGCTGATTTCCTTTGCCCGGACCGAATGGGGAATCTCGGTGGCGAACACCTTGATTTTGCTGCCGTAGGTCTCCCGCAGTAAGGCGGCGATCTCCTTGGCGAAGTTGGTGCGGTTGTCCACCATCGTCAGCAGGATGCCGTCAATCTGGAGCTTGGGGTTAATCTGCCTCTTTACCTTATTTACTGTTTGGAGCAGCTGTTCCAAACCCTTGGCGGGCAGATATTCCGCCTGGACGGGGATTATGACTCTGTTGGCGGCTGCCAGGGCATTGACCGTAAGCATCCCCAGGGAGGGCTGGCAATCAATCAGGATATGGGAATACTGTCCCTTTACGGTGTCCAGATACTGCCGCAGGATGGTCTCACGGCTCATGGCATTTACCAGGGAAACCTCCATGCCGGAAAGCTGGATGTCCGCAGGCATCAGGTCAACGCCTTCCGGGTGGTGCAGGATGCCCTCGCCGGGTTTGAGTGGTTCATCCATCAGAATACGGCCCATAGCGTCAGACAGGGTAAAGGGCAGCTTGTCCGGTTGGGGATGACCCAGGCTGATGGTCAGGCTGCCTTGCGGGTCCCCATCAATCAGCAGCACTTTCTTTCCAGCCTGTGCCAATCCAATCCCCAGGTTGGCACAGGTCGTTGTCTTACCAACGCCGCCTTTCTGGTTGGCGATGGTGATAATTTGTGTGTTCACTTTGCAATCACCTCGTTTCTGGAATAAAAAAAGGGAGAATGTGACATAAATCAACATTCTCCCTGAGAAACGATATGCGATTGTATTGCTGCTTGTCTTATTTGTGTTCAGCTTTTGGGGAGCCATCCCGCCGCAAACCCGCATGAATACTGGATTTCTGCTTGTTTGTCTTTCCCTTTCCCGAATAACCTCAGTTCAATGAATGGCTGGTGAGAGATACGAGCAAGAAAATCAAGGCAGTAAAACGAGCAAAAGGCATGAGCGGCAAGCCCGTTACCAGCAAGCCGGTCTATGGCTACCTCATGGACGAGGACGAGAACTATATCGTTGACGAGGAAACTGCGCCGGTTGTCCAGCAGATATACCAGCTTTGCCTTGCCGGGAATGGCCCGACCAAGATTGCCCGTATGCTCACGGAGCAGCAAATCCCCACGCCGGGGACGCTGGAATACCGCAGGACGGGCAGCACCCGCCGCTACCACCCCGGCTATGAGTGCAAATGGGCGACGAACACCGTCGTTCATATCCTCGAAAACCGGGAGTACACCGGCTGTCTGGTAAACTTCAAGACGGAGAAGCCCTCTTACAAAGTCAAGCACAGTGTAGAGAACCCCGTGGAGAAGCAGGCCATTTTCCCCGACCACCATGAGCCGATTATCGACACGGAAACATGGGAGCGCGTGCAGGAGTTACGCAAGCAGCGCAAACGCCCGAACCGCTATGATGAAGTGGGGCTGTTCTCCGGTATGCTGTTCTGCGCCGACTGCGGCCATGTGATGTACCAGCAGCGGTATCAGAACAAAACCCGCAAGCAGGACTGTTACATCTGCGGCAGCTACAAGAAACGCACCCGCGACTGTACGGCGCACTTTATCCGCACCGACCTGTTGACCGCCGGTGTCCTCTCCAATCTCCGGCAAGTGACGGAATACGCCGCCAAGCATGAGAGCCGCTTTGTGAAGCTGCTTATCCAGCAGAACGAGATCGGCGGCAAGAGAAAGACCGCCGCAGCCACCAAGCAGCTTGAACAGGCGCAGGAGCGCATTGCCGAAGTGAGCCGCATTATCAAGCGGCTGTATGAGGACAATGTGAACGGCAAAATCAGCGACGAGCGTTTCATGGAACTGTCGGCAGACTATGAGCAGGAGCAGCGGGAACTGAAAGACCGCGCCGCCGCTTTGCAGGCCGAACTGGACAAGTCGCAGGCCGCCACCGTCAACGCGGAAAAGTTTATGGGTATCGTCCGAAAGCACCTTGCCTTTGAGGAATTGACCCCCACCCTCTTGCGGGAAATGATTGAGAAAATCGTCGTGCATGAGTGCAGCTATGACGAGAACGGCACCCGCAGGCAGGACATTGAGATTTATTACAGCTTTGTCGGCAAGATTGACTTGCCCGAAGCCTAACGCCCGACCTATCCGACACAATGCGCAAGTGCCGGATAGGAATGGCAAAATTTTTTACACTTCTATTACTTCTTTATCGCACATCAGTAAAAAGCCAGGGCATGAAGCAGCTTATGGCGGGCGGCGGCGTTGCCCTTATCGGCATGACCCTTGTACCGCTGCTTTCCGGGCTGTTCGGTTAAGAAGCGCGGGTAAAGGCTTATGCAGAGCATACTTGACGCGATTAACGAATGGATAAAGGAAATCCTCATAGGAGCCATAAACGGTAATCTGTCAACTATGTTCGGGGACGTAAACGAAAAAGTCGGCACTATCGCCGCAGAGGTAGGGCAGACCCCGCAAGGGTGGAACGCAAATATATTCTCCATGATACAGACCCTTAGTGAGAATGTAATCGTACCCATTGCGGGGCTTGTCATTACCTACGTCCTATGCTATGAGCTTATCAGCATGGTAACGGAAAAGAACAATATGCACGACGTTGACACTTCCATGTTCTTCAAGTGGGTGTTCAAGGCGTTTGTGGCAGTCTACCTTGTGACGCACACCTTTGACATCACTATGGCGGTGTTCGATATGGCGCAGCACGTTGTTTCCGGCGCGGCGGGGGTAATCGGCGGCAGCACAGAGATTGATGTTGCCGCCGCCCTTGCTTCCATGCAAAGCGGGCTTGACGCTATGGAAATCCCCGAACTGCTCTTACTTGTCATGGAAACAAGCCTTGTGAGCTTGTGCATGAAAATCATGTCCGTACTGATAACCGTTATCCTCTACGGGCGTATGATAGAAATTTACCTTTACTGTTCGGTATCGCCTATCCCGTTTGCAACTATGACTAACCGGGAATGGGGGCAGATAGGAAACAACTACCTAAAATCCCTGTTCGCTATCGGTTTTCAAGGCTTCCTCATTATGATATGCGTCGGCATTTACGCGGTTCTGGTAAACAACATGATAATAGCGGACAATCTGCACAGCGCGATATTCTCCCTTGCAGCCTACACCGTTATCCTCTGTTTCTCCCTGTTCAAATCCGGCGCACTGGCGAAGTCGATTTTTTCCGCGCATTAGCGGCGTGTCAAGGGCAGGGTGGAGATTTTCAGAGCGAAGCGGCGAAAATACGACCCGACCTTGACGCGGATAACCCCCATATAATACGGGCGGGCAAAGGGCATAGATTGACCTTTGCCTTGATTACCCTTATGGAAAATTACAGCAACACCAAACCCAGAGAAAGGAGGTTTTCACTTGGCGTATGTACCCGTACCCAAAGACTTATCCAAAGTCAAGACAAAAGTAGCGTTCAACCTTACCAAACGGCAGATTGTATGTTTTGCGGCGGCTCTCCTGTTCGGCTTGCCGCTTTTCTTTCTGCTCAAAGACAGCACAGGCACCAGCCTTGCGTCTATGGCTATGATTGCCGTCATGCTGCCCTGTTTCCTCTTTGCCATGTATGAGAAGCATGGACAGCCCCTTGAAGTGGTGGTGAAGAACATCATTCAGACAAAATTCATAGCCCCCAAAGAACGACCATACAGGACAGACAACTTTTATTCCGTCTTAGAACGGCAGAGAAAACTTGAAAAGGAGGTATCAGCGATTGCAAAAGGAAACACGAAGAAACAGCGCGGCGGGAAGCGCAAAGCCTAACCCGCCCCGCAAGCTCACCCGCGCCGAGAAAAAGCAGATTGCGGAAATCATCAGACAGGCAAAGGGCGACGGGAAAGCGCACACCGCGCAGCAGACAATCCCCTATATCCAGATGTACCCGGACGGTATCTGCAAGGTTACGCAGCGCAAATACTCAAAGACCGTCGCCTTTGAAGATATTAACTATCAGCTTGCACAGGCAGACGACAAGACCGCCATTTTTGAGAACTGGTGCGACTTCCTAAACTACTTTGACGCTTCCGTTTCGGTGCAGCTTTCTTTCATCAATCAGGGGACGCAGCGGGGCGAAGCGGAAAAGGCGGTCAATATCCCGGCACAGGAGGACGCTTTCAATTCTATCCGCACAGAATACCGGGATATGCTGAAAAACCAGCTTGCAAAGGGCAACAACGGGCTTGTCAAGGCGAAGTATATCACCTTTGCCATTGAAGCCGACAGTCTGGGCGCGGCGAAATCCCGCCTTGCCCGTATCGAAACGGACGTGCTGAACAACTTTAAGCTCTTGGGCGTAGCTGCCCGCCCCATGACAGGCTATGAACGCCTTAAAATGCTGCATGGCATTTTCCACCCGGAGGGCGGGCAGTTTTCCTTTGATTTTTCTTGGCTTGCCCCGTCCGGGCTTTCCACAAAGGACTTTATCGCCCCGTCCTCTTTCCGTTTTGGCGAGGGGCGTTATTTCCGCATGGGGCGCAAAATCGGCGCGGTTTCATTCCTTGAAATCCTTGCCCCGGAGTTAAACGACCGTATCTTATCGGATATTCTGGACTTGGAAACGGGCGTTATCGTCAATCTGCATATCCACAGTATCGACCAGACCGAAGCCATAAAGACAATCAAGCGGAAAATCACCGACCTTGACAAAATGAAAATCGAGGAACAGAAAAAAGCGGTACGCAGCGGCTATGACATGGATATAATCCCGTCCGACCTTGCCACGTTCGGCAGCGAAGCGAAGAACCTCTTACAGGACTTGCAGAGCCGGAATGAAAGAATGTTCCTCTTGACGTTCCTTGTGGTGAACATGGCGGACACGAAGCGGAAACTGGAAAATGACGTATTCGCGGCGGCGGGCATAGCACAGAAGAACAACTGCGCCTTAACCCGCCTTGACTACCAACAGGAAGCGGGGCTTATGTCCTCTGTACCGCTTGGGGAGAACCTTATCCCCATTCAAAGAGGGCTTACCACGTCAAGCACCGCTATCTTTATCCCCTTTATCACACAGGAGCTTTTCCAGACGGGCGCGGCTTTGTACTACGGCTTGAACGCCCTGTCTAACAACATGATACTCTGCGACCGCAAGCAGCTAAAGAACCCCAACGGCTTAATCTTGGGTACGCCGGGAAGCGGGAAATCCTTTGCCGCCAAACGGGAAATGACAAACGCTTTCCTCATTACAGACGACGACATTATTATCTGCGACCCGGAAGCAGAGTATTTTTCCCTTGTGCAGCGGCTTGACGGGCAAGTGATACGGTTATCGCCTACGGGCAAGGGCATTGACGGGAAGCCCCAGTATGTGAACCCTATGGATATTAACCTCAACTATTCCGAGGACGACAGCCCCCTTGCGCTGAAATCCGACTTTATCCTCTCCCTCTGCGAGCTTGTCATAGGCGGTAAGGAGGGCTTGCAGCCTGTCGATAAGACCGTCATTGACCGCGCTGTTAGGAACGTGTACCGCCCTTTCCTTGCAGACCCCGACCCGGAGAAAATGCCTATCTTGGGCGACCTCTACGACGAGCTTTTGAAGCAGCCGGAGCCGGAAGCGGCGCGTATCGCGGCGGCATTGGAGCTTTACGTTTCCGGGAGCCTTAACGTATTCAACCACCGTACCAACGTGGAGCTGAACAACCGCCTTGTCTGCTTTGACATCAAGCAGCTTGGGAAGCAGCTCAAAAAGTTAGGTATGCTCATTGTGCAGGACCAGGTATGGAACCGCGTCACCGTCAACCGGGCAGAAAGGAAATCCACCCGGTATTTTATGGACGAATTTCATCTTCTCTTGAAAGAGGAACAGACCGCCGCCTATTCCGTTGAAATCTGGAAGCGTTTCAGAAAATGGGGCGGCATACCCACAGCCATTACGCAGAATGTCAAGGATTTGCTTGCTTCCCGCGAAGTGGAGAATATCTTTGGTGCGACACGTTGACGCACAAACATCACGCTATGAGGGTAATACTTCATAGACTTATGGCCATGTGATGCTAAAAGCGTCGGGCTTATCTCGGCAGGGATGAGCAACAACTGATAACCCG
>OJKJ01000558.1_pt1 | contig 19264 bp, 15 predicted proteins | sample 1596491 | NCBI WGS metagenome assembly OJKJ01 (sample SAMEA4350160, study PRJEB24818) | metagenome | biome: human; feature: gut; material: faeces | place: Denmark | collected 2013-09 | reverse complement strand
CGACGAGGTAGATAGGTTAGAGGTGGAAGTGCAGTAATGTATGGAGCTGACTAATACTAATCGGTCGAGGGCTTAACCAAAACGGTATAGGTTTTAAAACATCATTCAATATGTGGTTTTGAGGGTACGTTATTATTAATTGAAAAAGTGCTTGAAGAATTGACGGTTTTGCTGTATAATAATTCGGACGGCAACAATTATTCCTCGATAGCTCAGTCGGTAGAGCACGCGGCTGTTAACCGCGCTGTCGTAGGTTCGAGTCCTACTCGGGGAGTTTTTTAGTGGAAGTCCATGGCGACCACTACGTTTAGGCCCCATGGTCAAGCGGTTAAGACATCGCCCTTTCACGGCGGTAACACGAGTTCGAATCTCGTTGGGGTCATTTGAGTGGAAGTGATCATGTCACTGAGGCTCGCAACATGCCGATGTGGCTCAACGGCAGAGCAGCTGATTTGTAATCAGCAGGTTATCGGTTCGAATCCGATCATCGGCTCTTACTGCGTTCCAGTAAGCGCAATATCATATTTGATATAGTTCGGACCTTTAGCTCAGTTGGTTAGAGCAACCGGCTCATAACCGGTCGGTCCTGGGTTCAAGTCCCCGAAGGTCCACTCAACAATTCCGACTAATGTCAGAACTATATAACAACTTATGGCCCGGTGGCTCAGCTGGTTAGAGCGCCGCCCTGTCACGGCGGAGGTCGACGGTTCGAACCCGTTCCGGGTCGTTTGCATGTTTGCATGCGGCAATTACATGTACGTTTGGGGTCTTAGCTCAGCTGGGAGAGCATCTGCCTTACAAGCAGAGGGTCACAGGTTCGAGCCCTGTAGGCCCCATTTGTATTTCGCGGGTATGGTGGAATAGGCAGACACAAGGGACTTAAAATCCCTCGGTAGCGATACCGTGCCGGTTCAAGTCCGGCTACCCGCATTTTGCTGTTTGACAGCCTGAGAGTGTGATTATAACATTCTCAGGCTGTTTGCGTTAAGCTGCAATGGAGCGTCGGTGAGGTTACCGGGTTTGATGATCCAATCAGGTAGGGAGGCGGAGATTATGGGTGCGTTGAAAATGAGAACGGAGCTGCTGAATGTGGGGAGCCTTTTGGCCAAGGAAGCGCGGGGTATGGAGGAGCAGCCGCTCTACCGGTCCACCGTGTTTGAGACAGAGGATACCAGTGACTATGACCGGGCCAACTGTGGGGAGCGGTATCTGTACGACCGCATCGAGGCGCCCAACCGGGATTGCCTGGGGGAGGCGATTTCCAGGTTGGAGCAGGGGCAGGACACGGCGGTGTTCGGCGCCGGGATGGGAGCTATCTCAGCGGTGTTTCTGGCTTTGAACCGGAAGGGCAGCCATGTGGTGGTGAACCGGGCGGTTTATGGGGAGACCATTGAGTTTCTCAACGACATTTTGACTACGTACGGGGTGGATGTGAGTTATGTGGATTTTGAGTCCCCGGAGGCGGTGGAGCAGGCGGTTACAGAGAGAACCACGCTGATTTACACGGAGGTGCTCACCAATCCGCTGCTGCGGGTGGTGGATCTGGACGCGGTGACGGCCCTGGCCAGGAGGCGCGGCGTTCTGACGGTAGTGGACAGCACCTTTACCACGCCGATGCTGATCCGGCCCCTGGAGCACGGGGCGGACCTGGTGATTCACAGCCTGACCAAGTATTTTGGCGGACACAGCGACATTACGGGCGGCTCGGTTACCGGCAGCCGGGAGCTGATCAAAAAGGTAAAGCGGACGCAGGTGCTTTTGGGAAGCTGCATGGCACCGGATTCGGCCTGGCTGGCGCTGCGCAGTCTGAGGACCATGGATTTGCGTGTGAGACGGCAGATGGAGAATGCCGCGGCCATTGCCGGGGCATTGGAAGGCGATCCACGGGTGCGCTATGTGAACTATCCGGGGCTGGTTTCCCACCCGCAGCATGAGCTGGCGGACAGGCTGTTGGACGGCGGTTATGGGGCGATGCTGAGCTTTCGGGTGGAGGATGATCTGGAGAAGGTGGATGAAATGATCCACCGGCTGAAGGTGATCCGGTACCTGGGAACCCTTGGCGGCATCCGCACCAGCCTGGCCCACCCCGCCACCGCCTTCCGCCATGAGTTCAGCCGCGAGGAGCTGGAGGCGGTGGGGATTTACGACGGATTGGTTCGGATTTCGGCGGGGATCGAGGATGCGGGGGATTTGATTGAGGATTTGAGAGAGGCGTTGGGGGTGTTTGGGGAGTGAGGCGACGGAAAAAATGGAGATAGGGAGGTATTATGATGAGATGGCTGAAAGGTGCGAATGTGAAGTGAACATGAAAATGCAGGGGGATTCGCACTGGGAAATTGGATAAATATGGGTCTATAGCTTGATGGGAGAAGGAAAAGATTGCGTTTTGGTGGGGGAGGGTGTAGAATATAGATGAAATTGTTGGGGAGTTATGGGGAGATTATTGGTTAGTTTTGCGGTCACGCCTTATGGAGGCGTGTGGATTGAAATGAGCCGGTTGCGGGCCATCCGCTGGAGTGTGCGCTGTCACGCCTTATGGAGGCGTGTGGATTGAAATATGTAATATGCTTGATTGCGATATTTCCGATATTGTCACGCCTTATGGAGGCGTGTGGATTGAAATTATCTTCTGCCGCCATCCGTTCAATCGCTCCTCGAGTCACGCCTTATGGAGGCGTGTGGATTGAAATAATACTAATTGTTTTCGCGGAATTTTTACCATCGCGTCACGCCTTATGGAGGCGTGTGGATTGAAATCATCGATCATTTCAGCTTTCTGGGTTTCCAGCGGTCACGCCTTATGGAGGCGTGTGGATTGAAATCGTACAGGCATTTGGACGGATCGACGCCGAGCGGCGTCACGCCTTATGGAGGCGTGTGGATTGAAATGATACCGACGCCCACAACAACAATCGCGCCCATAGTCACGCCTTATGGAGGCGTGTGGATTGAAATTTCAACAGGATATTATTATTTCCAGGATTTCGTAGTCACGCCTTATGGAGGCGTGCAGATTTACCCACCCCAACAAACCCCAAAGCCCGCCAGACTCCAAATTACCTCCGGAGCCCAGCGGGCTTTCTTCCTATTATATATATTCTTTTAATTCCAATTATTCCTAATTTGTCCCCTTCTTCAAATTCTTCTGTGCAGTTGCCAGCATGAGCTTGATGCGGTTTAGCTGGTTGACTTCGCTGGCGCCGGGGTCGTAGTCTACGGCGATGATGTTGGACTGCGGGTAGTGGCGGCGCAGTTCCTTGATTACGCCCTTGCCTACGATGTGGTTGGGCAGGCAGCCGAAGGGCTGGGTGCAGATGATGTTCTCCACGCCGCTGTGAATCAGCTCCAGCATCTCGCCGGTGAGGAACCAGCCCTCGCCGGTCTGGTTGCCAAGGGAGACAAAACCCTGGGCCATGCGGGCCAGCTCGTCGATGGCGGCAGGGGGGGTGAAGTGCTTGCTGGCCTCCAGCTCCTTGCGGGCGGTCCGGCGGAAGTATTCCAGCAGGGCGATTCCCGCGTTGCACAGGTAGGTGGTGGACTTTTTGGTGCCCAGGTGCTTGGATTTGAAATTGCTGTTGTAAAAGCAGTACAGCAGGAAATCCATCAGGTCCGGCATCACGGCCTCGGCCCCCTCGCTCTCTAAAAGCTCCACAATGTGGTTGTTTGCCAGAGGCGAGAATTTCACCAGGATCTCTCCTACAATGCCCACACGGGGCTTTCTGACGTCTCTGAGGGGCAATGCGTCGAAGTCCCGGATGATTCCCCGAATATTCCGGCCGAATTCCATCATGGACGAGCTGCGCTTGGACAGCGAAGCCACGCAGCGCTTCTTCCATTTCTCGTGCAGCGCGTTGGCGCTGCCGGGTTCCGCCTCATATGGGCGGGTGGCGTAGAGCACCCGCATGAAGATGTCGCCGTAGACCACGCCCTGCATGGCCTTGGTCAGCAGGGGCAGGGTGATGGTGAAGCCGGGGTTGGTCTCCATGCCGTTGGCGTTGACTGAGATTACGGGGATCTGGGGCATGCCCGCCTTCTCAAGGGCGCGGCGGATGAAGCCGATGTAGTTGGACGCACGGCAGCCGCCGCCGGTCTGGCTCATGAACACGGCCGTGTGGTTTAAGTCGTAACGGCCGGAGAGCAGGGCGTCCATGATCTGTCCGATGACGATCAGGGAGGGGTAGCAGGCGTCGTTGTTCACGTACTGAAGCCCCACGTCCACCGCGGAGCGGTTGTGGTTCTGTAATACCTCGATTTTGTAGCCGAAGGAGCGGATGGCCGGCTCGATCAGGTCGAAATGGATGGGCGACATCTGGGGGCAGAGAAGGGTGTAGTCCTTCTTCATTTCCTTGGTGAATACCGCCCGGTGGTAAGCGCTGGAGACGACCTTGCGCTCAAAATTCCGTTGGTCCCGCACGCGGAGAGCGGCGATCAGGGAGCGGATGCGGATGCGGGCCGCGCCCAGGTTGTTGACCTCATCGATCTTCAGCACGGTGTAGATTTTGCCGGAGCGGGTGAGGATATCGGACACCTGGTCCGTGGTCACGGCGTCCAGGCCGCAGCCAAAGCTGTTTAACTGAATCAGGTCCAGATTCTCCTGGGTCTTGACAAAGCTGGCCGCCGCATACAGCCGGGAGTGGTACATCCACTGGTCGGTGACCACCAGAGGCCGTTCCACCTTGCCCAGGTGGGAGACCGAGTCCTCGGTCAGCACGGCAAAGCCGTAGGAGGTGATCAGCTCCGGAATTCCGTGGTGGATCTCCGGGTCCACGTGGTAGGGGCGGCCTGCCAGCACGATGCCGCGCTTGCCGGTCTGCTTCAGCCAGTCCAGTACCTCCTTGCCCTTTGCCTCCATGTCCCGGCGGGACTGCAAAAGCTCCTCCCAGCCGGCATGTGCGGCCATGCGCACCTCGGCTGCCGGGATGTCGAATGCGTTTGCGAATTCCGCCACCAGCGCCTTGGTGAGGATTTCCTCGTTGGTGAAGGCCATGAAGGGATTCATGAAGTTCACGTGCTCCTCGGCCAGTTCTTCCACGTTGTTTTTGATGTTTTCCGCGTAGGAGGTGACCATGGGGCAGTTGTAGTGGTTGCCCGCATCCGGCGTCTCGTTGCGCTCGTAGGGGATGCAAGGGTAGAAAATGAATTTCACGCCCTGCTTGATCAGCCAGCTGATGTGCCCGTGGACCAGCTTGGCCGGGTAGCACTCGGACTCGCTGGGGATGGACTCGATGCCCAGCTCGTAGAGCTGGCGGGTGGACTGGGGCGACAGGGTCACGTGGTATCCAAGGCGCTCAAAAAACACCGCCCAGAACGGGAAGTTCTCGTACATGTTCAGCACTCTGGGGATTCCCACCACGCCGCGGTGCGCCTTGTCCAGGGGCAGGGGCGTGTAGCCGAACATCCGGTGGTACTTGTAGTCGAACAGGTTGGGGATCTCCTTTTTGGACTTTTCGATTCCCAGACCCCGCTCACAGCGGTTGCCGGAGATAAAGCGGCGGCCGCTGCCGAACTGGTTGATGGTCAGCACACAGTGGTTGTTGCAGCCCTTGCACCGGGTCATGGAGGTGGTGTATTTCAGGCTGGTGATTTTATCAAGCGGCAGCATGGAGGTCTCCCTGCCGCTGTCCGCGGGCTGCATGTGCCAGCGCTCCCTGGCGATCAGCGCCGCGCCGAAGGCGCCCATGATGCCGGCGATGTCGGGGCGCACGGCCTCACAGCCGGAGATTTTCTCGAAGCTGCGCAGCACGGCGTCGTTGTAAAAGGTTCCGCCCTGAACCACCACGTGGCGGCCCAAATCCGAGGGGCGCGTGATTTTGATTACCTTAAATAATGCGTTTTTGATCACGGAGTAGGCCAGGCCTGCGGAGATATCCGCCACGGTGGCTCCCTCTTTCTGGGCCTGCTTGACGTTGGAGTTCATGAACACGGTGCAGCGGGTGCCCAGATCCGTGGGGTTCTCCGCGAACAGGGCTTCTTTTGCGAAGTCCTCCACGCTGTAGTTAAGGCTCTTGGCAAAGGTCTCAATAAAGGAACCGCAGCCGGAGGAGCAGGCTTCGTTTAACTGCACGCTGTCCACGGTGCCGTCCTTGATCTTGATGCATTTCATGTCCTGACCGCCGATATCCAGGATGCAGTCCACGTCCGGCTCGAAAAATGCCGCCGCATAGTAGTGGGAGATGGTCTCCACCTCGCCCTCGTCCAGCATCAGCGCGGATTTTAACAGCGCCTCGCCGTAGCCGGTGGAGCAGGACCAGGCGATGTGCGCGGTGGGGGGCAGAATTTCGCGGATTTCCGCCAGGGCCCGGATGGCCGTGGCCAGGGGGCTTCCGTTGTTGTTGTCGTAAAAACGGTAGAGCAGCTCGCCGCCTTCGCCCACCAGCGCCACCTTGGTGGTGGTGGAACCGGCGTCGATTCCCAGGTAGCAGTTCCCGCTGTAGCGGGCAAGGTCCCCGGTTTTGACCTGATGACCGGCGTGGCGTCGGTCAAATTCATCGTAGTCCGCCTGGTCCCGGAACAGGGGCTCCATGCGCTTGACCTCAAAATCCATTTTGATTCCGGAAGAAAGCCGCTCTATCATGGAGAGCAGGGATGACGACGTTTGTCCTTCCTGGGGATTTAAGGCCGCGCCGATGGCGGCGAACAGATGGGAGTTATCCGGAGCAATGATCTGGCTGCCGGTCAGGTGCAGGGTGCGGATAAATGCGTTCCGCAGCTCGGGGAGGAAATGTAAGGGGCCGCCAAGGAAGGCAACATTGCCCCGAATGGGTTTGCCGCAGGCCAGGCCGCTGATGGTCTGGTTGACCACCGCCTGGAAAATGGAGGCCGACAGATCCTCTCGGGTGGCGCCCTCGTTGATGAGCGGCTGGATGTCCGATTTGGCGAATACGCCGCACCGGGCTGCAATGGGGTAGATGGCCTTGTAATGTCTGGCATAATCGTTCAGGCCCGCCGCGTCCGTCTGGAGCAGGGAAGCCATCTGGTCGATAAAGGATCCCGTGCCGCCCGCGCAGATTCCGTTCATGCGCTGGTCGATGCCGCCGGAGAAGTAGATGATCTTGGCGTCCTCGCCGCCCAGCTCGATGGCCACATCGGTCTGGGGCGCGTAGTCCTGAAGCGCGGAGGCCACGGCCACCACCTCCTGGACGAAGGGTACCTGCAAATGATGGGAGAGCGCCAGTCCGCCGGAACCCGTGATCACGGAGACAACCTCCATGGGGCCGGCCTTTTCCCGGGCTTTTCGCAGAAGTTCCGCTAAAGTTTCCTGGATATTGGCATAATGGCGTTCATAATCGGAAAATAATATATTATGCTCTGCATCCAGCAGAGCCACTTTTACTGTAGTGGAACCGATGTCGATTCCCAATGTGGGGGATGTATGTAAAGAATTCATAATGGTGGAATTAACCAAACCTCCTTCGTAGCCGGACACCTCGGGTACATTCTTGTGGGAAAAGAACGTAAATTCGGGATTCCGGCGCATGCATCCTAAAGTTTAACATAAAATAGGTAGGAATACAATCGGGAGGCAGCGTTAAAATATTGTAAATGAACGGTAAAAATTGTGCAGGTTTGCAAAAAAACGTCGGATTTTTGTTTGACAAACAATGGTGCAGTCACTATAATGAGAACGTATATTTCATAATGGGGGGAGAGTTCGCATGATTCGTATTTTTAAGACAGAAGATGGAATAATGCATGAGAAGGATGAGCTTCAGCCGGGCAGCTGGATTGCGATGACCAACCCGACGGCCTCGGAGATCATGGATATTGCGGACATGTACCAGATTGATCCGGATCACATCAAGGCCCCTCTGGATGAGGAGGAGCGCTCCCGAATCGAGGTGGAGGATAGCTACACCCTGATCCTGGTGGACATCCCGTCCATCGAGGAGCGAAGCGGCAAGGACTGGTTTGTGACGATCCCCATGGGTATTATCACCACCAACGAAGTTCTGATCACGGTCTGCCTGGAGGAGACGCCGGTTTTGACGTCCTTTATGGACGGGAGGGTCCGGGATTTCCACACATTCATGAAGACCAGGTTCATTTTACAAATTCTGTATAAAAACGCCACTCAGTACCTGCAGTACCTGCGGATCATCGACAAGAAGAGCGAGGTGATCGAGCGCAAGCTGCACCAGTCCCAGAAGAACTCGGAGCTGATCGAGCTGTTGGAGCTGGAAAAATCCCTGGTGTATTTTACCACCTCCCTGCGGTCCAACGAGGTGGTGCTGGAAAAACTGCTTCGGACGGAAAAGGTGAAGAAGTATCCCGAGGACACGGACCTTTTGGAGGACGTTATCATCGAGAACAAGCAGGCCATCGAGATGGCGAATATTTACAGCGGCATCCTCAGCGGCACCATGGACGCCTTTGCCTCGGTTATTTCCAACAACTTAAATATCGTGATGAAGTTCCTGGCTACGGTGACCATCGTCATGTCCATTCCCACCATGGTGGCCAGCTTCTACGGCATGAACGTGAATTCCCACGGCATGCCCTTTGCGGACAGTCCCTACGGGTTTGGGATCGTGCTGGTTTTAGCCCTGCTGCTGTCCCTGATCGTGGCGTTTATTTTCAACAAAAAGGATCTTTTCTGACCACAGGGATCCAATATGACAAAAGGATGAGAACATGAAATTTTTTCAGAAAATGGAACGAAAATTCGGGCGTTATGCGATTCACAATCTGATGTACTACATTATCATGCTGTATGTGGTGGGATTTGTGATTTTAAAGTTCGCCCCGGAGCTGTATTACTATTATCTGATGCTGGATGCGCCGTCGATTCTGCACGGTCAGGTCTGGCGGCTGGTGACCTTTATGATTTTCCCGCCCACCACCAGCTTTATCTGGATTTTACTGCTGCTGCTCATGTATTATTCCCTGGGATCGTCCCTGGAGCGGGTGTGGGGCGCGTTCCGCTTCAACGTGTACGTGTTCATGGGGATCCTGGGACATATTATCGCGGAGCTGGCGGTTTATTTTGTGACGGGCCACAGCCCCCATCTGACCACCACGTTTCTCAACGCGTCCGTTTTTCTGGCCTATGCGGTGACGTTTCCCAACGAGTATTTTTACCTTTATTTTGTGATTGCGATCCGGGCAAAATGGCTGGCCATCTTTGAGGGGGCCGGATTTCTGCTGCTGTTTGTCACGTCCCACAACCTGGGAACGCGGCTGGAGATTCTGCTGTCCCTGGCCAACTTTATTATTTTCTTTGTGATGACCCGGGATTACCGGCGCATAAGCCCCAGGGAGATCAAGCGCAAGCAGGAGTTCCGCGCCCAGATCCGGCCCAAGAGCCGCACGCGCCATGTCTGCGCGGTCTGCGGGCGCACGGACGAGGACAGTCCGGGGATGGAATTCCGTTACTGCTCCAAATGCGAGGGCAGCTATGAATATTGTATGGATCATCTGTACACCCACAAACACATCAAGAAGTCCGATCAGGAACAGCAGTGACCGGGCGCGCACAAACTTTTCAGTTATGGAGGATTGACAAGGAATGAAAAAGACTAAAATTATCTGCACCATGGGTCCTAACACCAATGACAAGAATATTATGATGGAACTGGCGAAAAACGGCATGAACGTGGCCCGTTTCAATTTTTCCCACGGGGATTACAACGAGCACATGGAACGGCTGGAGCTGTTAAAAGAGGTGCGCAAGGAGCTGGATATCCCGGTGGCCGCCCTGCTGGACACCAAGGGGCCGGAGATCCGCACCGGACTTTTAAAGGACGGTAAGAAGGTTACGCTGAAGGACGGCCAGACCTTCACCCTGACCACCCGCGAGGTGGTGGGCGACGACCACATCGGCCACATCAATTACAGCGGACTGAACGAGGACGTTTCCGCGGGCAACAAGATCCTGATCGACGACGGCCTGATCGAGCTGGACGTGGTGGAAGTGAAGGGAACGGACATCGTCTGCAAGGTGGCCAACGGCGGCGAGCTGGGCGAGAAGAAGGGCGTGAACGTGCCCAACGTCAAGATCAAGCTTCCGGCGCTGACCGACAAGGACAAAGAGGATATCGTGTTCGGCGTCAAGCAGGGCTTTGATTTTATCGCGGCCTCCTTTGTCCGCACCGCGGACTGCATCCGCGAGATCAAGGAGATTCTGGAAGCCCACGGCTCCAGCATGAAGGTGATCGCCAAGATCGAGAACGCGGAGGGCATCGAGAATCTGGATGCGATCATTGAGGCCAGCGACGGCATCATGGTGGCCCGGGGCGACATGGGCGTGGAGATTCCGGCCGAGAAGGTTCCCTATATTCAGAAAATGATTATCCGCAAGTGCAACGAGCAGTGCAAGTCTGTGATCACGGCTACCCAGATGCTGGATTCCATGATCCGCAACCCCAGACCCACCCGGGCGGAGGTGACGGACGTGGCCAACGCGGTTTACGACGGCACGGACGCCGTGATGCTTTCCGGCGAGACGGCCATGGGTAAGTATCCGGTGGAGGCCTTAAAGATGATGGCCACCATCGTGGAGGATTCCGAGTCCCACCTGGACTATGAGGCGTACCGCCGCCGCAAGGTTTCCAAGACCAACACCCAGAACATTTCCAACGCAGTCTGCTTCGCTTCCGTTTCCACGGCCCACGACCTGGGCGCTCAGGCGATCATCGCCCCCAGCATCACCGGCTTTACCACCCTGATGCTGAGCAAATGGAGACCCAGCGCCCAGATCATCGGTATGTCCCCCAGCATGGCCACGGTGCGCCAGATGCAGATTCAGTGGGGCGTGGTTCCGGTTTGGTCCCGCCGCGCGGATTCCACGGATGAGCTGATTGAGAATTCCATGGAGGAGCTGAAGAACCGGAAGATGCTGGAGCTGGGCGACCTGGTGGTGATCACCGCGGGCGTTGTGACCTACGCCAGACGGCATGAGGCCGCGACCCAGACCAATATCATGCGCGTGCTGAACGTGGAATGATGTTTGGATTCATGAATACGCAAGAATGACTGGACAAAGGAGTCCGTCCTGGAGTACAATGGTGCAAAAGCGCCGTGGTAGTCCGGGCGGACTTTTTTACATGTCCGCCCGCTGCGCACGTTTACGGAGAGCGGCGGAGTGCAGACGCGCCGGCGGCAGAGGCGGCCGGGCGGAAGTATGGCCATAGAAGGGAGAATATGCAGGATGGATAAAAAGCCATTTGTGACACTGGAGAAACTGGAAGAAATTGTAAAAGATTACCCCACCCCCTTTCACCTGTACGACGAGAAGGGAATCCGCGAGAACGCCATGAAGCTGAAGCAGGCGTTTGCATGGAATAAGGGGTTTAAAGAGTATTTTGCGGTGAAGGCCACGCCCAATCCGTTTATTTTGCAGCTCTTAAAGGAGTGCGGCTGCGGCACGGACTGCTCTTCCATGACGGAGCTTATGATGTCCGAGGCCTGCGGATTTTCCGGGGAGGAGATCATGTTTTCCTCCAACGACACGCCGCCGGAGGAGTTTGCCTACGCGGCCAAACTGGGCGCGATTATCAACCTGGATGATTTCACCCATATCCAGTTTCTGGAGGACACGCTGGGCTATATCCCGGAGACCATCAGCTGCCGGTTTAATCCCGGCGGTGTGTTCAAGATCAGCAACGACATTATGGACAACCCCGGTGACTCCAAGTACGGGATGACCACGGAGCAGATTTTTGAGGCGTTTAAGATTTTAAAGGCCAAGGGCGCGAAGCGGTTCGGCATCCACGCGTTCCTGGCCTCCAACACGGTGACCAATGAGTATTATCCGCTGTTAGCCAGACAGCTTTTTGAGCTGGCGGTGAAGCTGAAGGAGGAGACCGGGGCGTGCGTCGCCTTTATCAACCTGTCCGGCGGCATCGGCATCCCCTACCGCCCCGACCAGGAGCCAAATGATATCCTGGTGATCGGGGAGGGCGTGCGGAACGCTTACCAGGACGTGCTGGTGCCCGCGGGTATGGGCGACGTGGCGCTGTGCACGGAGCTGGGCCGCTTTATGCTGGGGCCCTACGGCTGTCTGGTGACCAGGGCGATCCATGAGAAACACACCTACAAGGAGTACGTGGGCGTGGACGCCTGCGCGGTGAACCTGATGCGGCCCGCCATGTACGGCGCTTACCACCACGTCACGGTGATGGGCAAGGAGGACCTGCCCTGCGACCACATGTACGACGTGGTCGGTTCCCTGTGCGAGAACAACGACAAGTTCGCCATCGACCGGATGCTGCCGAAGGTGGACAAGGGAGACCTGCTGGTGATTCATGACACCGGCGCCCACGGGTTCGCCATGGGCTACAATTACAACGGAAAGCTGAAATCGGCGGAGCTTCTGCTGAAGGAGGACGGCTCCGTGCAGATGATCCGCAGGGCGGAGACTCCGAAGGATTACTTTGTGACCTTTGATTTCTGCGATATTTTAAAGAATTATTGAGTGAAGGCGGCTGCGAATCAGGATTGCGGCCGCGGGAAAAGAGGCATAAGGATGGCTAAGATTGGTTTTATTGGAATGGGGAATATGGGGTTCGCGATTCTGAAGGGACTGCTGAAGATTTATGAGCCCGCGGACATGGTGTTTTCGTCCGCCCACAGGGAAAAGATGGAGCGGGTGACCGAACAGACCGGCGTGCCCCACGCGGCCTCAAACGCGGACTGCGCGGCCCAGGTGAAGTATCTTTTGCTGGCGGTGAAGCCCCAGTATTTTGACGCGGTGTTTGCGGATATCAAGGAGGTGTTAAGGCCTGATCAGGTGATCATTTCCCTGGCCCCCGGCCTGACCATCGAGTCCTACCGGCAGCGGCTTGGGAGTAATCTGCGGTTCGTGCGGGCGATGCCCAATACCCCGGCCCTGCTGGGCGAGGGAATGACCGGCGTCAGCTACGACGGCGGGCTGTTCACGGAGGAGGAGAAGCGGGAGCTGGAAACCCTGTTCACCTCCTTTGGAAAGCTCCAGCTGGTGGAGGAGCGCCTGATGGACGCGGTGGGTTGCGTCAGCGGAAGCTCGCCTGCCTTCGTGTACATGTTTATAGAGGCTTTGGCCGACGGAGCCGTGAAATACGGCCTGCCCAGGGCCGCGGCCTGTCAGATGGCCGCTCAGGCGGTTCTAGGGAGCGCGAAAATGGTGCTGGAGACGGGCAAACACCCGGAGCAGCTGAAGGACGAGGTCTGCTCCCCGGGCGGCACCACGATCCAGGGCGTTTCCGCGCTGGAGGAGGCGGGATTCCGAAGCGCGGTGATCCGGGCCTGCGACGCTTGTTATAAGAAGAGTACGGAGATTCAGTAGGACGGCTGCGTGAGATGAGCCGGAGGGCCGCAGAGGGGCCACGCGGGATCAGCCGGAGGGCCGCAGAAGGCTGCGCGGGATCAGCCGGAGGGGCCCAGACGGCGGCATTATAAAAAGTTTTGAGAAAGAGGGAACGAGGATCATGGGTGATAAGATTGAGCAGGAGAACCTGCCGGTGGTGCGTCTGGACCGGCAGCTGAAATACCAGGGGAATATTCTGAAGATTTATGAGGACACGGTGGTGGCCAACGGCCACGAGGCACATTGGGACTATATTCACCACGATGGGGCGGCGGCGGTGCTGCCGGTGACGGACGACGGGAAAATTCTGATGGTGCGGCAGTACCGCAATGCGCTGGACCGTTTCACGCTGGAGATTCCGGCCGGAAAGCTGGATGAACCGGACGAGCCGAAGGTGGAATGCGCTTACCGGGAGCTGGAGGAGGAAACCGGGTACCGGGTGGAGAGCCAGGGCAAGCTGGAGTATCTGATGAGCCTGAACACCACCGTGGCGTTCTGCGATGAGGCCATCGACATTTTCGTGGCCCATCACCTGATTCCGTCCAAGCAGCATTTGGATGAGGACGAGGTGATCAATGTGGAGGCGTGGGAGCTTAAGGATTTGGAGGACCTGATCTACAGCGGCACCATCACCGACGGAAAGACCATCGCCGCGATCATGGCCTACGCCAGGAAGTACCGCTCCACGGACAAGCGGGACGAGGCCCTTTCCTGACATAATCGCCGGACGGGCGGCATAGACTGTGGTAAACAAGCTGAGACTGGCGGTGGCTGTCTGTGAAATTGCGGCGACTTAGAATGGAAATGCGAAGTTTAAACTATCAGGATTGGCTGCTCGTCTGTTTTATTCTCGGCGTTGTCGGGGGAACAGCGGCAGCCCATTTTTTTGGCGGTCAGACGGTGAAGGCCCAGGTGCTGGGAGGGATGGGACCGGGCTCGTCCGTGGACGGGGCGGTCAGACAGGCCCTTTTCTGGCAGGTTCTGCGCCTGCGGTTCGCCCAGCTGGCGGTGGGCTGGCTTATGGGGCTGACGGTGTACAGCGCGGTGCTGTTCGGCCTGGCGGCGGTCTGGGGTGGCGTGACCGTGGCCGTGGTCATGTCCGTGCTGACCAGCCAGAAGGGGCTTTTGGGGCTGCCCGCCTTTCTGTGCAGCATGGCGCCCCAGGGGGTCTGCTACGCCCTGGCCTGGGCCGTTCTGGCCATGTGGGCGGGAAAGCAGGAAAAGAAAATACGCCTGGCGCCCTTCGGGCTGCTGCTTTTAGTGGGGGCTCTGGGCACGTTTTTGGAAGTTTACGCCAGCCCGGCGCTGTACGGCCTCTGGTTTTGAGAGGGGAGCGCGGGCCGGTGACTGGTACAAAGGAGGAAATGGCAAATGTGGGTAATGTTTGCGTTTGGCTCGGCGCTGTTTGCGGGGATTACGGCGGTTCTGTCGAAAATCGGCATGCAGGACATGGATTCGGATGTGGGGACCGCGGTGCGCACCGGGGTGGTGCTGGTCTTTTCCTGGATGATGGTGTTTCTGACCGGTTCCATCGGGACCATAGGGGAGATAAGCGGCAGAACGTTTTTGTTTTTGGTGTTGTCCGGGCTGGCCACCGGCGCTTCCTGGCTGTTCTATTTCCGGGCGCTGCAGCTGGGAAATGTGAATAAGGTGGCTCCCATCGACAAGTCCAGCACGGTTCTGACCATGCTGCTGGCGTTTCTCATTCTGGGGGAGGCGCTTTCTCTGTTAAAGGTCGTCTGCATGATTTTAATCGGCGCGGGTACGCTGCTTATGATTCACAGGCAGGAGGGGGGAGCGGACAGCGCAGAACGGGGCTGGATGGCCTGCGCCCTGCTGTCCGCGGTGTTCGCCAGCTTGACGGCAATTCTGGGGAAAATTGGAATTCAGGGTGTGGAGTCCAATTTGGGGACCGCGATCCGCACCTGCGTGGTGCTGGTGATGGCGTGGCTTCTGGTGTTCGTCAAGGGCAAGCAGGGGGAGGTCCGGCGTATCAACGGGAAAAATGGCCTGTTTCTGGTGTTGTCCGGGCTGGCCACCGGGGGCTCCTGGCTGTGCTATTACCGGGCGCTTCAGGATGGACAGGCCAGCGTGGTGGTGCCTATTGACAAGCTGAGTATTCTGGTCACCATCCTGTTTTCGCGGCTGTTCTTGGGGGAACGTCTGGGCAGGAGGGCGTTTTGGGGGCTGGTGCTGCTGGTGGCCGGAACGCTGCTTTTGTTACGTTAGAGAGGAAAAATGATGAGACTGAAGAGGGTTCCGGTTTATCTGCGGCGTTTGATCCGGGCGCTTTATATACCGGTGGCGGTCAACTGCCCGCTTCTCATCTGGCTGGCCTTTCAGCTGTTATGGCCGGACAGCGGGATAATTTTCCGGACAATGGTTACGGCGGCCCTGCTGTCCGGCGTCTGGGCGGTGTGGATTTATCTGAATATTGTTCCATGGCCCAGGGAGGAATTCGCCAGCCGCCGCCTGACGATCATGGAGGGCGGGCGGCATCTGTGCCGGCTGGCCCTTTACGGCATGGCGGTCCAGGCCCTGGGAATGTGGTTTTGTTATCCTAGCCTGAAGGCGCTTTTGGTGCGGGCGGGGGAGAACGGGCAGTTGGGGAGCCATCCGGGGCTGTTGCTGTGGGGGAACTGTATTTACGCGGTGGTCCTGCTGTTCCTTCTGATGTGGAACGGTATTCTGCGCATGTTTTTCACCTCCAAGCGTCTGCGCCTGGGGATGCGGGCGCTGATGCTTTTGGCGATGTGGGTCCCGGGAGTGAACCTGCTGGTGCTGTGTTATGCCATGCGCAAGGTGCACGCGGAGTACGACTTTGAGTGTTACAAGGAGTCGGTGCGCCTGGTGCGCAGGAAATCGGAGCTGTGCCGCACCCGGTATCCGCTGGTGATGGTTCACGGCGTCGGTTTTCGGGACCTGCGGTATTTTAACTATTGGGGACGGATTCCCAGGGAATTGACGCGCTATGGGGCAACGGTGTATTACGGGAATCAGGAGGCGTTCGCCACGGTGGAGCAGAACGCCGGGGATATTTTAAAGGTGGTGCAGAGGGTGGCCGAGGAGACCGGCTGCGGCAAGGTGAATATGATCGCCCACTCCAAGGGCGGGCTGGATTCGCGCTACGCTATCAGCCGTCTGGGAGCTGCGCCCTGGGTGGCCTCTCTGACCACTGTGTGTACGCCACACCGGGGCTGCCGGTTTGTGGACCGGGCCTGCCGCCTGCCGGAGTGGCTGTACCGGGGCGTGGCCCGGGTTTTCGACTGGGGCTTCGGGCGGTTTGGGGACGCCCACCCGGATTTCTACCGGGCCACGCGGCAGTTTTCCACACAGGCCAGCGAGCGCTTCAACCGGGAGGTGCCGGATGCGCCGGGGGTATTTTACCAGAGCTACGCCACGGCTATGAGGGATTGTCTCAGCGATCCGCTGCTCACACTGCCTTACTTGCTGATCAAGCCGCTGGAGGGGGAAAACGACGGGCTGGTCAGCGTAGAGTCGGCCAAATGGGGCGAATTTCGGGGCGTGGTGCGCAACCGCAGGCACAGGGGAATTTCCCACGGGGATATTATCGATCTGAAGCGGGAGGACTATGGGGACTTTGATGTGGTGGAGTTTTATGTGGGTCTGGTGAAGGAGCTGCGGGAGAGGGGATTCTGAATATATGGGGGAAACTGGAAAAAGCCAGTAAAAACAGGGATTTTTAGGCGCCGCAGCCATTGGAGCGGCGTTTTTTTAATGGAATTTTTAAAAATATTTTCGCGGGATTTTACAACATATTGCGAGGAAAAAATGGGGGGTTCCAACATGTAGTATGTTTTATGTTAATCAGGTGGAAAATGGCCTCAAAGTGGGAAAAATGTGTTTGATTTTATCGAAAAATGTGGATATAATGATAGTCAGCACTATGTAAATGCGTAGTTTGTGAATGTTAGGGGTTAGGGGATAAAAGCGATGACGGCCGACATAAAATACTTTATCGAGTACCTTGAGAATGAAAAAAAGGCATCGAAGAATACGGTCATTTCCTACCAGAGAGATCTGGTGCAGCTGGCGGCTTACCTGGAGGCCAAGGGGATCACGGAGGCGGAAAAGGTGACCAAGACCAGCTTGAATTCGTACATACTGTATCTGGAGAAGGAGGGGAAAGCCACCACCACGATTTCGCGGGAGCTGGCTTCCATTAAGGCATTTTTCCACTATGAACTGCGGGAGGGGAGAATCCGCCGCGATCCGGCGGAGTTTATCAAGGCCCCCAAGGTGGAGAAAAAGGCGCCGGTGATCCTGACGGTGAATGAGGTCAACGCGCTGTTGTGCCAGCCCGGAGACAGAACACCCAAGGAGCTTCGGGACAAGGCGATGCTGGAACTGCTCTACGCAACCGGAATCCGCGTGTCGGAGCTGATCAGCCTGAAACTGACGGATGTGAATATGCAGGTGGGTTACATTACCTGCCGGGACCGCAGCAAGGAGCGGATGGTGCCCTTTGGGAAGAACGCCCGCCAGGCCCTGGTCCAGTACATGGGGGAGGCCAGGACGGAGCTTTTGAAGGGCAAAAATTCGGATTGGCTGTTTACCAACTGCAACGGTCAGGCCATGAGCCGCCAGGGCTTCTGGAAATTGATCAAACAGTACGGCGAGAAGGCCGGAATCAAGTCCGATATCACCCCGCATACCCTGCGGCATTCCTTTGCCGCACATCTGATCCGCAGCGGCGCGGATATCCACGCGGTACAGGCGATGCTGGGGCATTCCGATACGGCGACAACACAGATTTATACAAATTATACGGCGTCTTCCGGTTGAGGAGGAGGCCGTTTTTTTGAGGGGGTGTTGCTGGGAGAAATGGGGGTGTTTGGGGGATAGAGGAGTTTAGGATATTATCCGGAAGTGGATAATGTAGAGGGGATGAGTACAGGAGATGAGGGGAGAGATGGGAAGGAAAATGGGCAGGATAGATCGGGGACAGGTGAGACGGGCGGGGAACGGAGCGCTGCGCGGCCGGTGGGAGCGGATAGACCGGGATAGGTGCGCCTCGGGCACTTGACATTGGCGGGCTGCTCGGATATAATGAGATTTGTGTGAATGCGGCTATGGCGGAATTGGCAGACGCGATGGATTTAGGTTCCATTGGGAGACCGTGCAGGTTCGAGTCCTGTTAGCCGCAGTGAAAAACCCTTGATTGAGATCAGGGGTTTTTTTAGTGGGCGCATGTTCAGATGTCTCGTCCGGGGGGAGGAACCGGAGGGAGGAAAGCCGCATAGAATAGGGTATTGTACATCCCTATAAAATCCGGGGGAGTTCCCGGAGGCGGAGGTGGAGTTATGGAGTTTACGCAATATATTAAGCCGGAAATGCTGGTGCTGGTGCCCGTGCTGTGGCTGATCGGAAATGCGTTAAAGCGTACGCCCAAGGTGCCGGACTGGCTGATTCCGTATGTTTTGGGAATTATGGGCGTGGCTGGGTGCAGCGTCTGGGTGTGCGCGACCAGAAATACTACGGCGTTGTCGCTGTTTACCGCCTTTACACAGGGCATTTTGGTGGCAGGAACCAGTGTTTGGGGGAACCAGCTTGTCAAACAGATGGGGAAACGGGATGAAGGTGGAAATTAGAAAACACGAAATTTGGCTCTGAACGGAGTGAGATGTTCTGACTAAGTTGCGATATTTGGGGTGCATTATTGTTAAATAGAGTGTGTATGACGAGGAGGGAAATGCCGGTGAACGGTTATGATTATAATAATATGGGCAGGACGTGCCCTTGCTGCGATGGCTATGGCGGGGGGAGCGTATTGGCACAAGGTCCTCAGGGACTCAGAGGAGAACGGGGGCCTCAAGGTCCCCAGGGGCTGGCGCTTATAAACAACTCCGGGCCCACGAGACAAGCAGAAAAACCGGATGCCGTCTTCTGCTTTTAAAAAAAAAAGAAGCAACTCAGCATCGGACTCACATGTACTAAAAAAAGGACTCACGAGGCGTCTAT
>OJKJ01000557.1_pt1 | contig 19303 bp, 25 predicted proteins | sample 1596491 | NCBI WGS metagenome assembly OJKJ01 (sample SAMEA4350160, study PRJEB24818) | metagenome | biome: human; feature: gut; material: faeces | place: Denmark | collected 2013-09 | reverse complement strand
CTATAGAGGTTAATATGGATCGTGCTATTTTAAATAGCAAAGTAAACATCTTAATTGGAAATTATTTACGACAAAAACGCATTGAAAATGACCTGACAGGAGAAGACATAAGCAAATTACTTCATGTCAGCCAACAGCAGGTTTCACGCTACGAAAATGGTATTAATACTATATCATTCAGCCTAATTTTACTATTTTTAATAAAATTAAATATTAGTGTCGAATCCTTCTTTGTTTCTTTATTAAAAGAATTAGAGAGTGATGGCGAAATTATTAATTTAGGATTGCGTTTATATTCAAATTCATTGCCACGTAGAAATCAATACCTTTATCTGTAAATAAATTTAAATAAAATACTGCGCTAACACCAATATAATAGATAGAAAGATAATAATGAAAAAAACCACACAAAGAAATAAGAACCTTGGTGAATATATAAGAAACATTAGAGTAAATAAAAAAATATCAACTCATGAAATGGCAGATAGTCTAAATATTACAGACAGCCATTATAACGAATATGAAAGTGGAAATACTTCAATTTATGCAGATCATCTAATAATCATATCTAAAATATTTAATATACATATAAACGTATTTTTAAATGTTTATCTGAGAAATTAAACAATATCTCCCGCGTTAGAAGGCTTGCTCCTGCTAGCCTTTTAACCTTCCTCCCATAATTTTCTTTATTCTTAGACTTGAAACTAAGCCATTAAGTTGAGTAAAACTTAGGATTCATCTTCTGGCACTAAACTAACCATAAACAGAACTCATGGTGCTGCTCTGTTCGAGGAACAGACATTGCTAACAGCATTCTATGTGAATGAACGGGGGAGCATGCCAAAGTTAAAAAAGGAATTTGATGAAGTAAATCACACTTTATTGTACTGTACATACCCATATTTAAATTGTGTGTTAACATTAACCCTGTAAATACCTTTCAACTCAACCCGAGGCTTTGATGCTGGAGAATGTAATCATCCGATAATCAGTTTATCGACCTTTTCAGGCCGAACTGATTATCAATGCGCCGAAATCGAATGCGAACACCGCAGTGTGTTTGCGAATTTTGCACATGATGATTAAACAGGTTTTCCAGTATGAATTTATCCCGTCAGGAACAACGTACCTTACACGTTCTCGCTAAAGGTGGTCGTATCGCGCACGTCCGCGATGCGTCTGGTCGCATCACCGCCGTTGAATGCTACACCCGTGAAGGGCTGCTGCTCACCGACTGCACCCTCTCCACTTTCAAAAAACTCAAAGCCAAAAAACTTATCAAGTCCGTCAACGGTCAGCCGTACCGCATCAACACCACCGGGCTGAATAATGTTCGTGCACAGCTTGATAACCGCTAAGGAGAGCATAATGGATATCAATACCCTTATAGGTCGCTCTATTTCATCATGATGACGTTTGGGGAACGGAATGTGTTCAGCACAGCGGATGCGTGCGCCATCATCAGCCGCTGCGCACTACGGCTGGAGTCTGGTGGTCGGCTGCTCACTGAAGTCCATACTTTCGAAAAAGTTAAACGTCAGGGAATGACTGAAGCAAACGGTCATACCACCCGTTTCGGCTGCCAAATGACGACCTGGCGTGATGACGAGTACGTAGCTTGCTCGATAATGTCGGATTTACCCTGCTTCCTCCTCCTGAAAGCGACGACTGGCCAGTCAGCGAGACATTTGAAGAGAAGCTATTTGCTCTTCTGGCTGAAAAAGCAAAAAACTTAGAGGAACTTCCTCTTAATACTCAACACAATAAAAGGAATTCAGCATTGGATATCCCACGTATTTTTACCATAAGTGAAAGCGAACATCGCATCCACAACCCGTTCACCGAAGAGAAGTACGCCACGCTGGGCCGTGTACTACGCATGAAGCCAGATACTCGCATTCTTGACCTTGGCAGTGGCTCGGGGGAAATGCTTTGTACCTGGGCCCGGGATCACGCCATTATCGGTGTCGGTATCGACATGAGCCAGTTGTTCAGCGAACAGGCTAAACGCCGCGCGGAAGAACTCGGCGTCAACAGCCGGGTTCAGTTCATACATAACGACGCCACTGGGTATGTTGCAGAGGAGAAATTCGACGTTGTCGCCTGCATCGGGGCGACATGGATTGCTGGTGGGTTTGCTGGGACCGTCGGGCTGCTGGCTCAGAGCTTGAAGCCGGGCGGATTCATGCTTATCGGCGAACCCTACTGGCGTCAGCTACCAGCAGCGGAAGAGATAGCTCAGGCCTGTGGCGTTAACGCAATAGCTGATTTCCTGACGTTACCTGAACTTATCCGCGCTTTCGACGGCCTCGGCTATGACGTAGTGGAAATGGTGCTGGCAGACCAAGAAGGCTGGGACCGGTATGAGGCCGCGAAATGGCTGACCATGCGCCGCTGGTTGGAAGCTAACCCTGACGACGACTTTGCCGCAGAAGTCAGGGCCGAGCTAACGGTTTCGCCGAAACGTCACGTGACTTACACGCGGGAATACTTTGGCTGGGGTGCGTTTGCGCTCATCGCCAGGTAACAACAGACTCCCGGTATTTTTTGGAAATACCGGGGCTTCTTCTTTACATTGAACAAATGTATTGATCTGTTCCCTATAAACTGGATTACAAAGGATACAAGCTATGTCTATTGTTAAGGCAGAGCAGAAAATTATATTCAATTTGGCTCTGTGTCCCAGTTGTGTCAGGCCAAAAAGCAAAGTCCATATTGTTTGTGTTTCACAGCTCTTCTCCCTGCTTTCTTTTATTTATTCAGCAATACATTTAAAACGCTCAGCCCATTTCTTAGCTTTTAACCATTGGCAATTTATCAAAGTTTGTTGTGTAAGCAGGCGATAACATTTCTCTTTTCATTTTGTATCCGCTATCGCCGCCCTTACTAGCAAACCACACTTTACCCTGCCCGCTCTTATTAATGGCATCTAATGTTTTCATTAACTCATCATTATTACGAAATGGTTTTTGTGTTGAAAACATATCAAACTGAGTAATATCTGAATCGGTAAAATCAGATAGTATGATGCCTGCTTTATAATACCGGTAACCGTCACGCCAAATAGTATTTAACCCACGCATTGCTGCATTGATAATATCCCTGGTATCACTGCTGGGGTATACTGATGGAATCAATTGAGTATTGGCTTGACGCACTTTCACAGTTAACTTCGTTGCTACCTTCAACTGATTGGGTTGTAAATATTGAAGACAGCCCTGCCAGTTGGGTCAATGATCGCTGGGTAATGCAATGAAATTAGCCCAAGGACGGGCTAGACAGAAATTAACACTAACTATTTATCTTACTACTTAAAGCACTCAGATTTTGCTTTATCGTACACCTCGGCCCACTCTTTTCTATCTAAAGTCGGTGTGTTTAGTACAATCGCGGTTACCTGCCAACCTGCATAGCCATCCTCGTATGCAAGTAAACCAGTTACATAAGGACTATTATAGGTGAATGACATTTCATCTGATGTGTTGTTCTCGTTGTCTTTTTCTTTATAGCGGGTTGTGAGCTCAGCCCGTACATTTTTAAAATCCTCATCAATAGTTTTTTTATCTTTTGATGATTTGCTATAGCTAACCTCGTTCAATCCTATGAACTTATCGCCTGATCTTGGAGTAAAGAACCCTAATTCATACACCCAACTGCCTGTGTATTCTTCATCAGCCTTAATTAGTCTTAACTGGCTTATTGGGCAACTAACTTCCTCACTAACAATGATGTAATTGCCAGAAATACTTTCTTTGACTTCATCTACCGATGTTTGCCATTTAAACCCGAATGGAGCGGTATCTTTATTATTTTCAGCAACAGAACCAAAGCACGTCATCATTAGCAAACTAGCAACTACGTATCCTTTCATCTCACCATCCCATCAATTAGTTTCAGTAATGTTAGCCTAGCGAGGATGCAAATTGAAGCAAAGCACACTTTCAGATTATGTATTTAAGTGATATTTTATTTTCACCAATTTAATAAGGATGACTGTATGGGCGTTGAATTTCATATTACTCGTGCTGAATGCTGGTTTGATAGTGAAAGCAATCCAATCAGTAGCGATGAGTGGCTAGCTCTTGTTGAGCAAGACCCAGAGCTAAAAATAAATGCTATTAACGGTGAATTTAATGCAATATGGCTCGGAAATAGCACCTATGATGAGCCTTGGCTTGAGTGGGATAACGGTAGAGTTTATACCACATGGCCTGAAACTGCCCTCTATATAAAAATGCTAGAAATCGCCAAAAAACTACATGCTAAAGTAATGGATGATGAATGTGGTATTTATGATAAACCCGAGTCTTGGATATATCCTTAATCGATGCTCATAACAAAAAAACTGCCGAAGCAACCATGTTATCAACTAAACGCTTACAAGTACGTATGTTGCCATGTTTTTCAAACGCACCATATAGAAGTGCTTTCTGTCGATTAATACTTGCCGCCATATCTGGCACTACATCATCTTCTGTAATTTCAGGCCGTTCATTAGCGCCAACACTCGCAATGCTGACAAATGAGCTAAACGAAGCTAGACCTAAAAGCAATACCACCAATCCCTTTTTCATACATCACCATATTTAAGTTAAGTACGTAAATTCTAGGATAGATGCAGAGTTCAGGCAATAAAAACCGCTGAATTAGGCCAGCTAGACTTGTCATTTTTAAAGCATAAGAAAATATGATATTTTGCGCCCTACCAAAACACTAAAATATTAATTATTCTCTGAGACTTCTAATGAAAAAACTTTTACTTCTCCTACTAATCCCTATGCCACTTTTTGCTCAAAATTACCTTTGGGATGGGAATTCTGTGCATGAATATAGTCAAGCAAGGGAGCGTCTAATGAATGACACTCTGTTAGATGCTAACGATGTTGTTAAATCGGGTATGTACTCGGGCTATATTGCGGGAACATTTGACCTTGGTTCAGGCATTCTTTTCTGCCCACCACGTAGTGTTACTTTGAACCAAGCTATGGATGTTGCGGCCAAGCACCTAAAAAATTCACCTGAAGCTCGTAACAAGCAAGCAAGTCATCAGGTAGTGGATTCATTTATTAGTGCATGGCCATGCCCGAAGAAATAAGGTCTGTGGGTGAGGCCCCTCTACTTAGGCAATAAAAAACCCACCGAAGTGGGTTTAGCTGTTAATACATTAGTCAATATTGTAAATTCTATTTTTGCTGATAATGTTTACTATATGATGGCAAGAGTCCATTGATAACTTCCTAGGCTCCCATTTAGCGATATCCGCTTGAGATAAGCCTTCTGCACTCCACGGGATTATACCGTTGTACCCACAGCCAGCCTTTGATAGCACATCAATGAATTTTTTTTGGATGGTATCATAGATCCTTACTTCACCAATACTGGTCATGCCAGACACCCACAACGAACCACCACCTATAGTTTGTAAGTTATCACATACTATATATTCATGCTTCAGTAACAAGCACTTATAAACATTACGAGCTACGCCACCAGCCTGATAATCATCAAGAATAGCCACGCCCCTAATTTGCTTGCCTGTCTTTATCGCTGAACCATCAAAAAAAGTGAAGTCATTATAAGCAACACGCCCAATTAAAGTATCATCTTCTTCCGCGTGCATTCCTAACTCAAGCAGCTCACCAATGATATGTTCATCAGAAAATCGGTGACTTCTCAAAAACTCAGCATAGTCTGCATAAAAACCTTCAGTAGTACAACCTAATGCGACAATTTTAGAGTAATAATGAAACTCGCTGCCAGTAAGAGCGTATTCCGTGATTTTTAGTAAATCGCCCTCAACAGTAAGATAATGGAAAGACTCTATCTCATCTTCTCTTTCACATTCTGGCTTTCTATTCAGATCCTTTGAGTAACTACTGGTAAAGTTTGGAGCCATTCCATTCTCACTATCTTATTAATGGACAGACAACTTCTGATAATTTGACATGTAACCAAGAATTGAAGATTTAATTTTTTCAATCACATCAGTTATGCTTTGATTTAGTTCTGGATATTGCGTGCTAGGGTCAACGACTATATTAATCTTTTTTTGGCGATATGATAACTCAGCAAAAGGAACAATTTCATATTCATCGCTTTTGTTATCATTTTCGATAGTAACAATAAACAACTGTCTATTCGGATCCTTTCTCATACTAAGGCGACGAACAGAGAAAAACTTTTCAGTATTATCATCAAAAAATGTATTAACAAGTTCTGTTGCATGGCTAATTGTTTGTACAGATCTGGTATGTTCAGTTCTCATATAGCCCCCTTGTTAGTTTAGATTAATGACATTTTGACGGGTAATTAAGCAATATGCTTAAGATAGCTGCGATCATATTAAAGTGTTTAAGCTAACTTAACAAGCCCAGTTGTATGTCATATAGACATTTATAAGCGTTTATAAGAGTCTATAAGCGTCTTGAACATGGTGGTTCAGCTTTCGCTCTATTTTTATGGATCAATTCTAAAGCTTTTGACTCCATCAGTTGAATATCATTAAATACGGCCGCTTTATTTTTGATGTTAAGCAAATCCATAACCTGAAATGGCAAGAGGATAAGCATCAATGATTCATCCTTAAATCATTGATGCTTTATGTTCAGCTATTCCATTAGCAGTAGTTCTTAGCCTTTTTTGAAACTAGGCTTGCCATTTTTAGCCCGCCATTCTTTGACTGTTTTTAAAATTCCGACTGGAGAATCATCGGCTCCATCCTCTGGGTAGTAAATAAGATCACTTCCGCTTGGATGCTCTGTTACTTTTTCAAAGTGAGTCACAAACTTAATTTGTTCTTCCTCACTTGCTGTATCTGCATTACAAATAATTGTTAATAACTTTAAAAATTCAGATTCTGTATAATCAGTAATATTATTTTTTAGTTCCATTCTTATTTACCTCTATGGATATCAATATGTCTTTTCGGGGTCGTAACTCTTAAATTGTCCATGTTATAGACTTCTCCCCCTTCACTAATTGGGTTGTCATGGTGCAACTCATGTACCTTTCTACCACCAACTTGATCTTTTTTCCTAGCAAAAGGCGAGTATCCTTTAGAAACAAGAGTTTTATTATTCTTACTAAGGTTTTTAATCAATTCTGGAAATTTTGATATCTCATCCCAGATGGCCTTCCTGAACTCATCAAAACTGTTGAATTTCTTACCTCGTAATTTATTAGCTACTTGCTCAGGAATAGGAGCACCATTTTCTTTACTGGCATCATTAAGCCATTTATCGCTAACTTTTTTGCCTTTTCCTGTAGCAGTGCCAGGCTTTTTACGCTTCGCTTTCTTTTCTTTAGCTTCGGCTTTTTTCTTTTTCTCTAAAGCTATGCCCAGCTTTCTCTCTGCTTCTTTAATTGCTTTTTCAGCGTCTAAAAGTCGCTCTTTTGCTAATGTGAAACGCTCTACAATAGACTCATAAATTTCCGGATCATCAATTAGAACTTCAGGTTCGCTACCATCATCAGTCTCATATCCATATACGCTAGCAATACTCAAAATGTTAATAACATAATCTTCAGGATTACGATTGAGTAAATATGACAATGCTTTTTGATTATCAATTTTTTCAATATATTCAATACCAAATACGCTAGAAATTACCTGACTTGACTGTTTAATTTGTAAAGGATTTTTACTCACATCAGTTAAAGCACCGCCTTCCGGAGAGCTTTTAGTTTTATCGAGTTCTCTTTTTGCTGTCTGAGTGTCCGAGCATCTACATCTGCTTGTGATAACTCGCTACTTGCTTGCTTCCAATCTAATTCTGCAGCTTCAGCTGGATATAAAGCACGCCAATCTCGGTTAGCTTCCTCAATCAGTTGTTTTTCTTGTGCAGTCGTTGGATTCTTCGATATTGAAATATAAATTGGCGCATGATCGCCACCAAAATCAACAATCCCCTGATATATCTCAGACGTTACACTCGGAATAACCGATTCTGGCTTAACATTGTCATAAGACGGTGTTTTAAACGATGCACTCGGCTTTTTATCCGTCATTTCAATCTGTAATGCCGGTTTACCTGGTGCAATTTCAACAGAATAAATGCGGGTTAACATGGCCAGAAAGATCAGCACCTTCATTTCATGAACAACGTTCTTTATCGGAAAGACTCTATCGAGAACAAGGTATCAATATCCAGAAACTTCTTGGCCATAAGAGCCAAGCGATGGCTGATAAATATAATGATGACTGAGGGAAAAATTGGCAGGTTTTAGCTTTAAAATAACGATTATTTTGTAGCCTGTTTTGCAGTGGTTTTGCAGTGGTTTTGCAGAAGAATTTTTCTAGGCAAAATAAAACGGGAGTTTTTAGGCTCCCGTTATTAATCACACTACGTAATAAATTACATGTGTTTAATGATTGCGTCACCGAATTCGCTACATTTCAGTAATTTAGCGCCTTCTAATTGACGTTCGAAGTCATAGGTTACAGTCTTAGCTTCGATTGCGCCTTCCATACCTTTAACGATTAGGTCAGCCGCTTCAGTCCAACCCATGTGGCGCAGCATCATCTCAGCAGAAAGGATGATAGAGCCTGGGTTAACTTTGTCTTGGCCTGCATATTTAGGTGCAGTACCATGCGTTGCTTCAAATAATGCGCATTCAGAACCAATATTCGCACCTGGTGCAATACCGATACCACCGACTTGTGCTGCTAATGCATCAGAAATGTAGTCACCATTTAGGTTCATACACGCGATAACATCATATTCAGCTGGGCGCAGCAGGATTTGTTGTAAGAAAGCATCTGCAATAACATCTTTAACAATGATATCTTTGCCTGTTTTAGGGTTTTTAATTTTAACCCATGGGCCGCCATCTAATAATTCACCGCCGAATTCCTCTTGTGCTAATTGGTATCCCCAATCTTTAAATGCACCTTCAGTGAATTTCATAATGTTACCTTTATGAACCAAAGTCACTGAATCACGGCCGTTATCAATAGCATATTCAATTGCTGCACGAACTAAACGCTTTGTGCCTTCTTCTGAACAAGGTTTAATACCAATACCACAGTCTTGTGGGAAACGGATTTTAGTCACACCCATTTCATCTTTCAGGAATTTAATAACTTTGTCTGCTTCTGCACTACCCGCTTTCCACTCAATACCCGCATAGATATCTTCAGAGTTTTCACGGAAAATAACCATATCCGTCAATTCAGGTTGTTTAACTGGGCTTGGCGTGCCTTTGTAGTAGCGAACAGGACGTAAACAGATATACAGGTCAAGTTGTTGACGTAGTGCAACGTTCAAGGAACGAATACCACCACCAACAGGAGTTGTTAAAGGACCTTTAATTGAAACACGGTAATCACGGATTAAATCGAGGGTTTCTTCTGGTAACCAAACATCTTTACCATAAATTTGTGTAGATTTTTCGCCGGTGTAAACTTCCATCCAAGAAATTTTGCGCTCACCGTTGTAGGCTTTTTTAACTGCCGCATCAACCACTTTTAACATTGCTGGTGTAACATCGATACCAATGCCGTCACCTTCGATATAAGGGATAATTGGGTTGTTCGGAACGTTTAGCTTGCCTTTTGCATCAATGGTAATTTTAGCGCCTTCTGCCGGAACTACTACTTTGCTTTCCATTAACCTCTCCTTTCACTTGCGTATTTTGCTTGTTAATTTTTTGTAAGAGACGTGTCAATACTACTTCAATCTGCGTCGAACGCCAATGATTACTCATCTAAGCTTCAATGCCGATCGCATTTAACGTACTGTTTTATCTTGTAAGTTAATCAAATAACTATTTATAAACACTGTTAAATCAATAAATTAATTTAAGCATTCCATTATTAGAAATAAATCAAACCACGATGAAAAGTTGTCAACGACGCATTTGAGCGAATGACTTAACTTTTGTTAAAATATTTTTCTAACAACAAATAATACTAGCAAGTTAACTCAAATTAAAAATACGTTCCGCTCACACTATCGTCATCCAAATAAACTCATATGTACTTATTTTTAAATGAAAAATTGTTTTTATTGATTTAAATGTTTTTAAAGTTGTTAATTAAATATTACATCGCCATGAAAAATACGTTCTAGGATCAAACCGCTAAATCTCCTACACTAGATAGGATAAACCGCCATAAATTAAAACCAATAAATTCTCATTGAATGACCATGAACAGACCGAACAAAAAATCAGTTCCGAAAAAAAATCGTTACTCGCCAACCTCTACTGCGTTAAAGCATAGAACTAAGCGGATTTCGGTTAGTTCGCAAACACCAACTAAAATCATTTTATTTAACAAACCCTTTGATGTTTTACCTCAATTTACTGATGAACAAGGCCGCGATACATTAAAAAAATATATTCCAATCACCGATGTATACGCAGCAGGACGCCTTGATAGGGACAGTGAAGGCTTATTAATTTTAACTAATGATGGAAAACTACAGGCCCGTTTAACGCAACCACAGAAAAAAACAGGGAAAATATACTATGCTCAAGTAGAGGGTATTCCCAGCGAAGATGCATTGCTAAAATTTCGGCGAGGATTAACATTAAATGATGGTCCAACGCTCCCCGCAGGGATCGAACTAGTTGATGAACCAGAATGGCTATGGCAAAGAAACCCGCCTATACGGGAACGTAAAAATATCCCGACCAGTTGGTTAAAAATCACCTTATATGAAGGACGTAATCGGCAAGTCCGTCGTATGACGGCAAATATAGGTTTTCCAACACTTAGGCTAATTCGCTATCAGATTGGTGAATTTAATTTGGGAAATCTTTCAGTTGGAGAATGGAAGGAGATAACTGTTGTTTAAACCTAATGTGACTGTAGCAACTGTTGTGCATGCTCAAGGCAAATTTTTAGTCGTGGAAGAGTTGATAAATGACAAACCCACTTGGAATCAACCCGCTGGGCACTTAGAAGCTGGTGAGACGATTTTGCAAGCCGCCGAACGTGAATTACTAGAAGAAACTGGAATCAAAGCCACACCAACACAATTAATTAAAATTCACCAATGGATTGCCCCAGATAAAACCCAGTTTATCCGCTTTTTGTTCGCCGTAGAACTTGAATCCATTTGTGAAACACAGCCACAAGACAGTGATATTAGCGAATGCCACTGGCTGACCGCCCAAGAAATTTTAGATAGCAACTGCCTGCGTTCACCATTAGTGGCTGAAAGTTTACGCTGTTTTCTCACAGGAAAACATTATCCTCTCGATATCTTAACAGCTTACGGCGATCATTATCGTTAAGCACTAAACTTCTGCTTGGTGAAGATTTCACCAAGCAATAATATTCCCCTCTAACTCTGGTGTAATGCGGGAACAACATGCTAAAGTATGGGGCTTGATTTTTCCGCAGTGAGATATTTCCATGTCAAATAATAGTACCATGTCAGATAACAGCCAAAAAAAAGTCATCGTCGGTATGTCCGGTGGTGTTGACTCCTCTGTATCCGCTTACTTGCTACAGCAACAAGGGTATCAGGTTGCTGGTCTGTTTATGAAGAATTGGGAAGAAGATGACGACACAGAATATTGCTCAGCTGCGGCTGACCTTGCCGATGCGCAAGCCGTGTGTGACAAACTGGGTATTGAACTTCATACCATTAATTTCGCTGCTGAATATTGGGACAATGTCTTCGAACATTTTTTAACTGAATATAAAGCTGGTCGCACACCGAACCCAGATATTCTCTGCAACAAAGAAATCAAATTTAAAGCTTTCTTAGAATTTGCTGCTGAAGATTTAGGCGCAGATTACATTGCCACTGGTCATTATGTGCGTCGCCGTGATATCGATGGTAAAAGCCAATTATTACGTGGCTTAGATAGCAACAAAGACCAAAGTTATTTTTTATATACCCTGAGTCACGAGCAAGTCGCTAAAAGCCTTTTTCCAGTTGGTGAGCTCGAAAAACCTGAAGTACGCCGTATTGCCGAAGAAATTGGCTTAGTTACTGCGAAAAAAAAGGACTCTACAGGGATTTGTTTCATTGGTGAGCGTAAGTTTCGCGACTTTTTAGGCCGCTACTTACCTGCTCAACCCGGCCCTATCGTCACTGTCGATGGCGAAACAATTGGTCAACATGAAGGTTTGATGTACCACACCTTAGGTCAGCGTAAAGGTTTAGGTATCGGTGGTACAAAAGAGGGCTCTGAAGAACCTTGGTATGTTGTCGATAAAGACGTTGAAAACAATATTCTTATCGTTGCTCAAGGCCATGAACACCCTAGGTTAATGTCTGTTGGGTTAATTGCTCAGCAATTACATTGGGTTGACCGTAAAACAATGACTGAACCACTACGTTGTGTAGTAAAAACACGTTATCGTCAAGCGGATATCCCTTGTACGATAACCCCATTAAGTGATGATCGCATTGAAGTTGCATTTGACTACCCAGTCGCGGCTGTCACTCCAGGTCAATCCGCCGTATTTTATATCGATGAAGTCTGTCTCGGTGGCGGTATTATTGAAGCCCGTATTCAGGAGTAAATGTGGCAAAAAACTATTACGACATTACGCTTGCTTTAGCGGGTATCTGCCAAGCAAGCGCGATGGTTCAAAAACTCGCACATGAAGGTGTTTGTCTCGAGAAAGACACTGAAACCATGGTCAATTGCCTCACCAATATGAATCCAAAATCAACTTTGGATGTATTTGGTAATGATGCCGAAAATTTAAAGACCGGTCTCAATGCCATGTTAGGCATGTTAACAGGCGGTAACAGTGGTTTATCCGCTGAAATGACACGTTATATGTTAAGTATTATGGTACTTGAGCGCCGTCTTAATAAAAATCAAGAAGCGATGAACCAACTTGGTCAACGTATTGAACAATTTGAGCGCCAAGCTGACTATTTTGAACCGCTCTCTGAAGGTGTGTTTAACGCACTTGCGGGTATTTACGTCGACGTAGTCAGCCCTGCAGGGCCTCGAATTCAAGTCACTGGTTCCCCAGACATTCTCAAAAATACACTAGTTCAAGCAAAAGTTAGAGCCACTTTGCTCGCAGGTATTCGCTGCGCAGTGCTTTGGCAACAAGTTGGTGGAAGTCGTATCCAACTCATGTTCTCTCGCAATCGTCTGGCTAATCAGGCGAAAGATATTTTGTCTCACCTTTAAATCTGGAGTTGCTACCAATGGAATTATCCTCACTGACCGCTGTATCCCCGATTGACGGCCGTTACGGTGATAAAGTCAGCGCTTTACGCACTATTTTTAGTGAGTTTGGTTTACTGAAATTTCGCGTACAAGTTGAAGTTCGCTGGCTACAAAAACTGGCTGCAACCGCTCAAATCAAAGAAGTTCCTTCATTTGACGCTGACGCAATCGCTTACTTAGATGAAATTGTCGCGAACTTCTGTGAAAAAGACGCAATGCGTATCAAAGAAATTGAACGCACAACCAACCATGATGTGAAAGCTGTAGAATATTTCCTAAAAGAAAAAGTAGCCAACATCCCTGCTCTTCATGCAGTTTCTGAATTTATCCACTTCGCTTGTACTTCAGAAGATATTAATAACCTTTCGCACGCATTAATGCTGAAAACTGCTCGCGAAGAAGTATTACTGCCACAATGGCGTCAAATTATTGATAAAATCAAAACAATGGCTCATGAGTACCGCAATTTGCCGTTGCTATCGCGTACTCACGGCCAACCTGCAACGCCTTCCACCATTGGTAAAGAGTTTGCCAACGTTGCTTATCGTTTGGAACGCCAATTCCGTCAGCTGCAACAAGTTGAAATTTTAGGTAAAATTAATGGCGCAGTTGGTAACTATAATGCCCACATGGTCGCTTACCCTGAAGTTAACTGGCACGAATTTAGCGAAACCTTCGTTACGTCTTTGGGCATCCAATGGAACCCATTCACCACGCAAATTGAACCTCATGATTATATTGCTGAGTTATTTGATTGTGTCGCTCGTTTTAACACTATCGTGTTAGATTTCGACCGTGATATTTGGGGCTACATCGCATTAAATCACTTCAAACAAAAAACAATCGCTGGTGAAATTGGCTCTTCTACCATGCCACACAAAGTGAACCCGATTGATTTTGAAAACTCTGAAGGTAACTTAGGGTTAGCAAATGCCGTCTTAGGTCATTTAGCGAGCAAGCTCCCTGTTTCTCGCTGGCAGCGTGACTTAACGGACTCGACTGTATTACGTAATCTCGGTGTCGGCCTAGGTTATGCATTGATTGCTTATCAATCAACCATGAAAGGCTTAAACAAATTAGAAGTTAATGAACAGCATTTACTGGATGAATTAGACCAAAACTGGGAAGTATTAGCTGAGCCTATTCAAACTGTAATGCGCCGCTATGGTATTGAAAAACCATATGAAAAACTCAAAGAATTGACCCGTGGCAAACGCGTTACCGCTGAAGGGATGAAACAATTTATTGATGGTTTAGATTTGCCAGAACACGAAAAATCGCGGTTAAAAGAAATGACGCCGGCTAACTATATCGGTTACGCTGTCACTTTTATTGATGAACTAAAATAGTCTCAATATTTTCAAAATGGGCGGCTTCTAAGTCGCCCTTTTTACTTAATCTTTTCGATTTTTTCTCGTATTAGTGATACTAATATCACACCGCTAAATCAGTTCTTACTTTAACATATCGTTCTATTATTAATTGGTTAGTTGCACTATCCGAACTATTTATTACCTATATATGTATTATAAACTAAGGCGGCTATAGATAATGGAACTATTCGTTTTCAAAGTCGTTATCACGCCACTTTTATTACTAACAGCAAGCCTTGCTGCTCGCCGATGGGGGGAATCCATTGGCGGCCTTATTGTCGGCTTACCGTTGACCTCTGGCCCTATCTCTTTTTTCCTTGCTCTCGAATATGGCACAGAATTTGCCACGCAAGCAACTTTAGGCTCATTATCAGCAACGGCTGCGCAGGCTTGTTTTGCGGTCGTGTTTTATTTTTTAGTTGCATATGGCTGTTGCAAAGCTCTCATTATAGCGACACTCACATTTAGTGTGACCGCTTATATTTTACAAGTCAGTCAGCTTTCTCAATCAATGTTATTCATCATTGATATCCTAATTATGATGATAGCAATGATTTTTATACCTAATGTACCCGTGAATTTTAAAAAACTATCTCCTCCCAGATGGGATTTGCCAGCGAGAATGTTATTAATTGCCGTGCTGGTGGTGGGGGTGACTTTAATTGCGCCATTTATTGGTGCAGGAGCAAGTGGTGTTTTAGCCTCATATCCTTTTATGGCGTCAATATTAGCTGTATTTTCATATATTATGATAAACGCGCAAGCAGCTCAGCGAGTTATGAGAGGACTCGTCGCGGGGCTATTCAGCTTTGCGGTTTTCTTCTATAGTTTAAGCCTCGTGTTACCTAAATTTAATTTGTTCGCTGCCTATACCATAGCAATTATCTGCGCATTAATTGTTCAATTCATCTCTTTACGTTATATTCAACGTGTTCCTAAAAAGAATTAATGTATTGATTATTAAGAATTCTAAATTTTATTTGTAGACAAAAATATAACTAGGTCATATTCATTTTTTTATCAACTATATTTCTTCACATATTTACACAATCAACACCTCATATCAGCGCCTTAGTGAAAATAAACTATTTTTCCGGTTCGTTTGATTTATATTTACTTAATCTCTTGTCGTTATTCAGAACTCTTTTTACCATAGCGTTACTAGTGCTACTATTTGAATCAGTTGTAGCTATCTCTTTTCAATGTGAGGGTTTCCGATGCGTATTCTTATTGTCGAAGACAATGCGTTACTTCGCCACCATTTAACCGTACAGCTTAAAGATCTGGGTCATCAGGTTGACTCCGCTGAAGACGCAAAAGAAGCTGACTATTTTTTACACGAAAGTTGTCCAGATATCGCGGTAGTCGATTTGGGCTTACCTGATGAAGACGGGCTTTCCATGATAAAACGCTGGCGTGGTGAGCACGTCAATATTCCACTTTTAGTATTGACGGCTCGGGAGAGTTGGCAAGAAAAAGTACAAGCGCTAAACAGTGGTGCAGATGACTACGTGACGAAACCTTTCCAGCTAGAAGAGCTGGTCGCCCGTATGCAAGCTTTAATGCGCAGAAATAGCGGTCTTGCTTCACAAGTTCTCGAATTAGGTAATTTCGTTATTGACCTCTCACGTAAAGAATTTACAGTTAATGGTGAAACCGTCAAATTAACGGCTTTTGAATACACCATTATTGAAACACTGCTCCGCAATAATGGAAAAGTGGTTAGCAAAGACTCGTTAATGCGCCAGCTTTATCCAGATGCCGAACTTAGAGAAAGTCATACTATCGATGTTTTAATGGGCCGATTACGCAAAAAAATTCAACAATTCCATAGTGATGATGTAATTGTTACTGTACGCGGTCAAGGCTATCGTTTTGATGTGAATGGCTAATATGTGGCTAAGTAAATTTAAGTTCAAACCCCTTTCGCTACGAGCACGTTTTCTTTGTGCAACATCAGCGGTAATCTTAGCGCTCACTTTATCCTATGGTATTGTTGCGATTTTGGGGTATTTAATTAGTTTTGATAAAACGACTTACACCTTATTACGTAGCCAAAGTAACTTAATTTATAGCCTAGCCCAATGGCAAAATAATAAAATTGACATCCGAGTCCCACCAAATTTTACTTTGAATAACCCAACTTTGGTTATTATTTATGATGAACAAGGGCTTGTGCTATGGCGCCAACGTGATGTGCCTAGCGTTGAACGGCTGATCCGTAATGATTGGCTAAAAAAAGAGGGTTTATATGAAATTGATACGGATATTCGTGAAACCCGCCAGCTCCTAGACGATAACCCCGAATTCAATACAAAGTTAGATGACATGGATAACGATGACGAACCGCTGACTCATTCCGTGTCCGTCAACCAATATGCAGCAAGTGAAAACCTGCCCCCGCTCACCATCGTCGTTGTAGATACTCTACCACAAGACTTACAAAATACCGGGTTAGTTTGGGAGTGGTTTGGTTATGTTTTGCTGGCTAATTTAATCTTAGTCATCCCGTTATTATGGCTAGCTGCTTATTGGAGTCTACGGCCAATTAAATCATTAGTATCACAACTCAGTAGCCTAGAAAAAGGTGAACGGGATACACTGGATGAGAACCCACCGTATGAGCTTCGCGGCCTAGTACGCAACCTTAATATTTTGTTAACGAATGAACGAAAACGCTACAGTAAATATCGCACCACACTTTCTGATTTAACACACAGTTTAAAGACACCTTTAGCTGTTTTACAATCAACATTGCGGCTACTTCGTTCAGGCAAACAAATGAACATTGAACAAGCTGAGCCTATCATGCTTGAACAAATTGGCCGTATTTCTCAACAGGTGGGTTATTATTTACACCGCGCATCAACGCAAGGTGATGAAAACATGATGCTACGTGAAATTTCATCTGTCCCATCAATACTAGATAGCCTTGCAAGTGCCCTACATAAAGTTTATCAGCACAAAGGGGTTTCTATAACGGTTAATGTTTCTCCTGAAACAACATGGCTGGGTCAACCCAATGACTTTATGGAAGTGATGGGTAATATCATGGAAAATGCGTGTAAGTATTGCCTTGAATTTGTTGAAGTTAGTGCTGTTGTAGGTGCTGATAGCTTAACATTAGTTGTCGATGATGACGGCCCAGGGGTGCCTGAAAGCAAACGTAGTTTGATCTTCGTTCGAGGGCAACGCGCAGACACCCTTCGCCCAGGTCAAGGTTTAGGCTTATCTATTGCAGTGGATATTATCGACCAATATGACGGGGAAATCATAATTAGTGACAGCCCTCTTGGCGGAGCGCGTTTATCCGTCACATTTAGGCAGCAATCTATGATTGAAGATAGTTAATCTGTGATATGTGTCCGTTTACCCCCTATTTTACAAACCATTTCCGGTATACTATTTGTGAAGTGTTTTATGAAAAGTAATTTAGGGTAACTGATTGGTTTACTCTCAAGATAAACCTTTACTATATGTTTTTCATAAAGTTTATTTAACATCATACCATTACACATATAGGTCATTTTGTAGTATTGAGACCGGGTATATTGCAATAAACTGATTAGCTATATTTAGCAGCTCCAAGGGACAATAAGATGGATTACAAACTAAATCTCGACTGGCAAAGTTTCCTCGACAGTCACTGGCAGAAGCGCCCACTGCTTATCAAAAAAGGGTTTGCAAATTTTATTGACCCTATCTCGCCTGACGAACTTGCAGGTTTGGCGATGGAAGATGAGGTTGATAGCCGTTTAGTTAGCCATAAAGAAGGGATTTGGCAAGTTGGCCATGGCCCATTTGAAAGCTATGACCATCTCGGTGAAGAAAATTGGTCTATTTTAGTTCAGGCTGTTGACCATTGGCATCACCCAAGCTCTGCGTTGATGAAACCATTCCGTGTACTTTCAGACTGGCGAATGGACGATTTAATGATCTCCTACTCGGTCCCCGGCGGTGGTGTAGGTCCTCACCTCGACCAATACGATGTATTTATTATTCAAGGTGAAGGCCGCCGTCGTTGGCGCGTGGGCGAAAAAATCCCAATGAAACAACATTGCCCGCACCCTGACTTACTGCAAGTACAACCTTTCGATGCCATCATAGACGAAGAAATGGAACCCGGCGATATTTTGTACATTCCACCTGGGTTCCCACATGAAGGCTACGCCATTGAACCTTCATTAAATTACTCGGTTGGCTTTCGTGCACCAAATACTCGTGAATTAATCAGTAGCTTTGCCGATCACTTAATTTCTAACGATTTAGGCAGCTACCGCTATAGTGACCCTGATTTATCATTCCGTGATAACCCCGCGGAGATCTTGCAAGGTGAACAAATTAAGCTGCGTGAGATGATGGAATCACTCATTAATGACCCTGAGCTCTTTCGCAAATGGTTAGGTGAGTTTATCTCCCAATCACGCCACGAGTTAGACATTGCGCCACCTGAACCGCCTTATGAGCAAGAAGAAATCTATGATTTGCTAAAAACTCAGCAAGAAACCTTATACAAATTAAATGGTCTCAGAGCATTACGCGTTGGCGACCAATTTTTTGTTAATGGTGAATGCTTGGAAACTGAGTGTTATGAGGCCGCTGATAGTTTATGCCGCTATGATGCCGTTAATAGCGAAAATTTAGCTGATGCCATTGATGATGTTAATTTCATCTCACTGCTTCCTGCGCTCATTAATAATAGTTAGTGCTATTTTTATGACGTATCGGTGTTAGCAATACTGAATTTATACCTGTCAAAACGTCCCGAGCATTTT